>Ga0247805_1001119_pt1 | contig 13051 bp, 9 predicted proteins | sample UWRJL044104R1_FD_180930 | JGI IMG/M metagenome (GOLD analysis project Ga0247805, IMG submission 180930) | Plant litter microbial communities from Arlington Agricultural Research Station in Wisconsin, United States - UWRJ-L044-104R-1 | ecosystem: Environmental > Terrestrial > Plant litter >...
CTTGCCGTTTTGGTATGCGCATGAAACCACCAGATTCCTTCGTCAAGGCCTTTCCAGTTCAGATAATTGCTCACAAACTTTTGCCATTGCGGCGCATAAATGGCTGCCTGAATTAATCTTTCTTCTGAGATTTTGGCTTTTTTTATGGCTTCATTAAAAATTTCCTGCGTGTCGGAAGCCAAAGGATAGCATCTTTTCAATAAATAACTGAACAATTTCTGTTTGGTTAATTCGGTGTAGCTCCATGAATAAATATAGCCTTTGTACAAACTCGCTTTTCCGAGTGCCGTCAGCATTTCGACCAGGCGATTGATGCCAAAAATCTTCTGGAAACTCTGTACCAAATGCGTCACGGCTGTATTCGAATCGCCTCTTTTTACCTCAACATCCAAAAAGGTTTCGCGTATTTTATCGATCATCAGAACTAAAAAAGGAAATCTCTTCGTTAAATCTTCGCTTCCAAAATGCCTGTAATGTTTGCCTTCGCCTGTTAAAACAGAAATTCTTTCCGATTCTAAAATACCTTCGTACAATTCACCTTCGGTAATTAAATTTTGCTCAAAAGCCACGCAGTACAAATGAATTGGCGGTTTGTTGTAGGCAATATTTCTTTGTAAACCGTTCAGTTGTCTCCATCTGTAAAGGTTCCAGACTTTATTATTTTGCTCTTCGGTTAAATCCAGTAAACTGATTTTATTCAGGTAAACATCAAAAAATCCCTGATTTTGCCAGCCGTTTCCGTTATCCGAATTATAATAATACTCCTCTTTGGAAGGTTTGTATTCAAATTCCAAAACCGATTTTGGAAGATCGGCATACAAAATACTGCAGGCGTCGATTAAGAAATCGGCTTTTTCTTCAAATGAATATTTTAACTGTAAGGCATTTAAAATCTGTAAAATAGCATTGTCCCAATCGTAGCCTCTTTTGTTTTGATGCGGCAATAAATCTTTATAATAAAAAATATGTTTCTCGAGGAAATCACGCCATACTTTTCGGTCACAACTGCTTACCAGGGTTAGTAAGAACAAATCTTTTTCGGTTAATCCGGAATGCTCAAACCAGCCCGACCAAACTTCATACAAAGGATAATTTGTCGCTGCTATTTCAGAATCCTTTTCGTCTTTCAGATTTTTCACCTGCCTGAACATATTCCCAAGTAAAACAGTCGATTTGCTGTTGTCATAGTTTTCGATTTCGTATTCGTGATTTCTGTTTTCTTCATACAATTTATAAAGCTTAGCAATTTCGGTTTTAATATGAGACATCGATTTGGAAAAACCATATTGATGCTCTTTAACCGATTTGACATACAAAGAATCAGCCTGTGGTTTTGGCAATGCATAAGGCGAAATTTCGTTGGGTTTATAAAATCCGAATCCGTTTTCGGCGCTTAGTGTGTCTTTCTTTTTCGAAGGCTCTAACTGCTCGATAAATTTGGTTTCTTTTTCGGTGATTTTGGGTCTTGCCGAATAAGCTGCTACCCAATTATTCACTTTATCCGTTAGTTTGGCATTTTTCTGCAACTGCAGCATCAAATCCAAAACCGACATGCGCTGTTCCAAATCGCCTTTTTCTAACGTACTTTCTACAAACGAAGTTATTTTCTGCTCTTCCTGTTTCAGTAAAATTGCCGTTAGGTTTTTCTTTAAGTTGGAATTTTTACGCTTGTACAATTCCTGAAAAGTTAGCAATTCTTCTTCGGATAAACTCAGATCATTCAACGTGTAAATTGCCGAAGCAACCAACGCTTCGCCCCTATCTTTTAAGATGCGCAGGGCAAAATTTCTTTGAAAATCGGTTGGGTCTTTTTTAGCTTTTGCGTCATTGGTTTTAAAGCTGTAAAAGGAATAACAGTAAAAATCACCCAAAATTTCCCTGGTTAGTTTTTCTCTTAAAGCAAGCGAAAAACTTTCAAAATGACTCAAAATACGATCTAATCTCTCGTTATTATCGCCCACCAAATTGATAGCGGCTGCATAAAGTGAATCCTTGTCAAACTTAATATTAAGCCACGAAAACACCTTGCCTTCAAACGTTTTTTCTTTTACCGTTAAAGTCTGGGCGAGATGGTACACCTTATCGAAGAAATTAGGATAATCGGCATTTTCAATGTAATATTTCGATTTGGCATTGGCGTCTAAAAGTGCATTCATCCTCGGAAGCGCAAATGCCAGAACCTGCAAGTTTTCATCGTCTAACGCTTTAAAATATAACGGCATTTCGATATAAGGATCGTTCGTTTCCCCGGCAAATTTTAGTGCCAGTGATTTCTTTTCGACCGAACCTTTTTCGATTAATTCGTTCAGGTACGGAACCGTTTTTTCGACATCAAAAACGCCCTGAACCCAAAGCGCCATATAGACTTCGTTGTTGTTTTTGCTCTGAATTCCCGCCGGAATCGTTTCCGGATTCGAAAAATAGCCTGAAGCCAGATTGATGATGTTTCGAACCGTAGTTTCCTTTTCAGATTCCCAGCCCAAACCGGTCCACGTATCAATACTGCGGACCACCGATGAAAAACGGGTTAATTTGTTATCGATAATGACCTTGATCATATATTGCAAAGCACCGATACTGGTTTCGTCCAGCGCTTCGAGAACCGTCTGGCGCAATCCTTCCTGACGCTGTGCCGCCAATAGCAGTTTTTCAACCAACTCCCAGTTTTCTTTTTTCTCGCTGTTTAAAAGGGCTTTGATGATATTTCGGGATACTTTTCCTCTTGGGTCTTTATTGAAAATGATATCCTCAAAAAGGGGAAACAGATTTTCTTTGTTCAAATCAATCGCCGCCGACCAAATCATAAACTGATTCGTTGAATTTGTAATCTCGGTATCATAACGAATTTGGTCTTCGATACTTAAATAGTAATGCACCGTATTGTTGTCGTGGTAATTGTACGTCTGCGGGCCGTTAAGCAGCGAACGCAGAAAATTAACCTGATTGACCAGTAAGTATTTTTTATTGTTCGGCGCCCTGAAAGAACGTCTGGTGTAGCCGTCCTGATACATTTTTTGAGGCAGTCTGTTCCAGGCTTCTTTTACATACACGGCATTTTCGGCACCAAAAAAGAAAACCAAAAGATCATAGTAATTTTTATCTTCCCACAAATCCTCTTTGATCCATTTTTCGAACGTGGTACATTCTTTTGAACCCAGATAAATATAAGTCGCGTAATAATTGTCTTTTAGTTTTAAAAGCTCCAGACCCAACTCGGCTACTTCTTTTTTGAGTTTTGTTTTTAACAATAATTTCGAAACCAAATTGCTGTTTACAATTTCTTCGAGTTCTTTTTTAAATCTCTTAATTGGATTTTCAATTACCTTATTTTTCAGAAGATCTTCTATCGTCATAATTTTATTTTTATTTTATACAAATGGACAATTGATAGTTGATAATTGACAATTATCCATTATCAATTATTAATTAATTATTTATTTACCAGTAACTCCCCGCCAAAAACGTCAGCCTGATAAACGTGATAGATTTGTTTTGGGACAGATCGATTTCCTCAGCTAAAGATTCGAGTTGGTCATCGCCTTGAAAAAGGACATATAAACCGTCTTCAAAAGCGACAATGGCGTTTTCCTGCGCTTTGGCAATATCTACTTTGTTGTGGTTGTAAACGGCTCCGAAACCTACTTTTCCGGTATCGGTTAAGATGGGAAGGTAATTTTCTTTTGGAAGATGAATCGTGTCCTGATCTTCCCACTCAAACGATGCAGAATGAAATAACTCCACCTGATGTTTTACGATTAATTCGATGAAAGTACGAACGGTAACCACTGGTGCTGAAGTATCTAAAGAAATACTTTTTTCCTGAAGTATGGGATGCTTTTTCCCTAATTGCCTGACGGATATGCTGATATTCATTTTTTACCGGCTTTTATTTGAACTTGTAAAATAATAAATTAAAAAATAGGATTATACTGAGATAACTTATTTTAATGTTAAAAAATCATACTCACCACCTGACATAAAAGTAGCTTTTAATTTCAAAAAAATACCCCGCAAATTGGTATTTGCGGGGTTTGGGTTTTTATTGGGAGTGAATTTATTATCTGAGAAATGTTCACGGTTTGTAAAACTGCTCTGTTATGTAGAAAACGGTGTCGATAAAATACAAGTTCTTTTGAAGCGTCAATACATTTTCATCATGCAAATCTTCGAGAATTATTCCCAGATCCGGATTAAAATAATCATTATTTCTTGTGCTTACAAAGCCGTTTTCATTTAGAAACTTTTTGACAATTTCTAATTCTGTTAATTCATCAAATTTTATAAAATCCTGCTCAACAACGGCATAAAGAACTTCTTCCGATTCATAGAACCCAACTAATTGATAAGCTGTATCTGGAAAAAAGAAATTATTCAATAATAAGTTATTAAAATAATCTTCCCACGATAAATAATAAATGGAATCATTGAGTTTAAAAACCTTAAACTCGTCCTGATGAAGATACACCTTTTGTTCAGCACCACTGGAAACAAAAGAATTGATATCGATATTTGCATTCCAAAAATTATTTTGGTTGCAAAATTGCTTTATGATCTCTGCTTCTTCTCTTTTGTTTTGATCAAAGTTTGAATAACTTTTTCTTCATCCGGTTTTTCAGGCAATGTAGAAGCTTCATAATGATTTTCGATTGAATCAATTAGACTATCTGCCATTTTAAGTAAATCATCGTACTCTTTATTTCCGGCTTTAATGTCGAGTAATTCCTCCCGATTGGAAACCCGAATATTTAATTTTCCGGTTGACAGAATTTGTTCTGCGGTTTGCAAAAGCCGAATCGTATGCATCATGTTTTTGCTGTCGTAATTTTTTCCGTGCTTTTGATTCGTGTCGTAACGATCTTCATTTCGTTTCTCGATCCAGTTCCAGTATTCGGTGTATTCTTTGCAATATTTAGAATAGCCGTCCTGATTGCAGGATAAATATCCAATTAGCTTTTCACCTTTTGGAATCGATGAAAGCGAAACTTCATTGTAGTTTTCTTTTTGAATAATTCCTTTGTAACCTAAAGTTTTATTTTCGTCATAAAACATCGCAAACATTCCTTTTGAATTGGGCAGATTCACTAAACCTATTTGTTCCTGATTCATATTATTTTCTATTAAAAAAGTATTTGTTGCAACCATTTCATACCCTTTTAAAACATAACAGAAATCCAAAAGGCTTTTCTTTTCCTTTGGCATTGGGTTTACAATTTTCTTGTTTAAACCTCTCGCCTTTTTGATTTGCGTAACGGCATAACCGGCAAAAGAATCTTTGCAGAGTTTCGATAGAAAATCTTCCAGTTGCAAATGCTCCAATAACGGATGTTTGTACAAAATACAATCTTCCGGCGAAGCCAGAATTTCCAAAATATTAGGATTGTTTTTAAGCAGTAATTCTACAAAACGACCAATTTCATAATACACCACATCATTGGTTTCATTACTGATCTGCGGAATATAATCTAATCCAAAGAACTTGTCTTTTGGCAGATAATAAACGCCTTTGATATCCGTATCTGATGTTGGCGTATTTAACCCAAAAGATTTACTTCCCGAAATAACTTCGAAAAGGATTAGGTTTTGGGATTTTAGATGCTGGATGGTCATGATTATTTTTGAGTAATAAAATTATAAATTTCAATTGTCAGTTTTTTAATTTCTTTATTTTTAGAAAAAACATCCCAAGAAAAATTTGCTTCCAATACTCTTTCACTTAATCCTCTTTTATCTACTATACTACCATAAACATCATTTTTTTTAATTTCATAAAATGATTTATTTAGAATATAAACATTTCCCTTTTTTTTAATTTCCTCTCTTACTTCACTTAAAAAATTACCAATATATTCTTTTTTATATTTAGTAACATCAATTTTTCCTAATGCTAATTCTATTTTACTTTGGATTTCTTCTTCATATTGTTTTACTAATTTTTCATTACAAAAATTGATTAATACTTTTTCCCAAATTTCATTAGTCAACAAATTTTCTATTTCTCTAACATCCCAAATAATCTTAGGTTTAAAATTATCTGATTTAATACTTTCTAATTTTTTTAATCTTTCAAACTTTTGTTTACTTTTAGTTTTTATTACTGCATCAGAATCTGCTAATAGAAATATTCTATTACTGAGCGCTAAGGCTTTTATATCATTAATCACAAGATTTTCTTGTTTAATTTCTATTTCGTTTTCAAAAATGTAATGATCAATATTGGAACCTGCATATTCAAAAAATGCAAAATCTATATCTTCTTTTAAATTAATAAATTTTTTCGGATCATCTTTATAAAGAAAGTCACGATAAGATTTTAAAAATGCTTTTATATAATTCCTGTCAGATATTCCTTCTACCCAAATACTGCAATTTGCCATGAAAACAGAGGAATTATTTACTCCTAAATCTTGAAGTAATTTATTGTCCCCTCTATTAACATTTTTAATAACAAATTGCTTCTCTTGATTTATAATATTCTTTGAAGAAAAAGAATAAATGGAAACACAATCTTTCTCAATTGTAAGATCCAAAAAATGATTAGAATGTGTAGTTATTATATAGGTTATTTTTTTATCTCGTAATACTTTATTAGAGGTTATTTGATCTAAAAATAATCTCTGCATCCCAGGATGTAAATTAAGTTCAGGTTCATCAATGTATATGAATGAATTATTTTCTGCCATAAATATTTTATACATTAAAATAATTAAAGCCTGAATCCCATCACCTAAATCGTAAAGCTTTTTGGAATCTTTCTCTCCTTCAATATAAACGCTAATATTTTCCGTAATATTATTTCCTAGTAAACTCTCATCTTTGTTAAATTCAGCAACAATATCAATTTTTTTATTATCGAAAAAATATTTACCTATAAAACTTTCAAACTTTTCAAAAGATTGTCTTATCTCTCTTTTTGAATTTCTAGCATTAAGAATTTCTTTATACAGATGAATTCCTGTAAAAACTTCTACATCAATTTTATCTAATTTATAGTAGTTGTTAAGCGTCTGTAAAAAAACATCATTTTCAATCTTAGAATATTTATTTAACTCTAAGTTGAAATGAAACAAGGAATGAGCTGATCTTAAAGTAGGAATATAATAATTTTTAAAATCATTATATTGTTTCAAAAAACAGTCATCAATTTCATTAAAATTAAGTAAATAATCATTTTCTATACCTAAATGTTTTAGACTTTGAATCTTTGAAATATTTTCATTTACAACTGTCAAAAAATTGTTTAATGAAGTTATTTGTAAATTATTTAATTTATTATCTTTTAGTGTTTTTATATACTCTTTATGAGGATTTCGCCCACTATAATATGTACTATCTGCCTTATGCTGATTGAAATGGATTTTTTCATCTATTTTTTGATTTGTTTGATCTACCTCTATGTTATAAATAGGAATAAGTTTTCTAATTTTTAGTAAATCATCTACAGCACTAAAATTTGCAAAATTCATTAAATTTCTAATAAATCTACTTTTTCCACTATTATTTGCTCCGACAATTATATTAATTGAGCTAAATTTTGGAAGAAATGTTATAAATTTTTCTTCTTCGCCTAAAAAATAATCTTTAAATTTTTCTGTATCTTCTAAAATTAAATCAAAAGAATCTCTCATAACTACTTATTTTTAATTTCTTCCCTAAAAAACAAATCCAACTCCTCATTCATCTTCTTCCCACTTCCCAACTTACTCGCATTTTCCTGATTAAATTTTACCGTTTCAAACAAAAAATCAGTTATTAAAACTTCTTTTGGATGTAAATACTTTTCGTCTTGGTTCGCTTTTATTTCTTGTAATTCTTTTATTTTATCGTGTATATTTTGTGGCTCAATTGTCAATAAATCGGCAAAAGCAACGGGCGGAAAAGTATTATTTTCTATAATCCATTTTCCGGCTAATGCGGTACGTAAAGCGTAGAAATAACTTTTTAGTTTTACTTCTTCCATTTCGCATACTTCCATAAAGTTCTTTGTCGTTCCTAAATAATGATGTAAAACCGCTATTGGTGAAAAACATTCCGTGGCTATGTCTTGCATTTGTTTTACAAAATCATCATTTGCATAATACACAATTGGCGAAAACAACCACTCAATCAAAGGTGCGTTAGATTTTGCTAATAATTTTATGGCTTTCCGTAAATCCCATCCGGAACCGTCAAGATCGTCTTCGGTCATGAATTCGATTACGTCGGGTTGTTCCCAAAGCGACAAATAATAGTCGGGTTTGTGTTTGTAGATAAAACGAATATCATAGTCGCTGTCCGGAGATGCAAATCCCCAGGCACGGCTTCCAGATTCTACAGCAAAAAGTATTTCTACGTTTTTTTGTAGTTCTATTTCTTTTAATTTTTGGAGTATTTTTTCTTTCATGATTGCTTTCAAATGTAAATAAACAAAAAAGCTTTAAACCAAGTAATAATACGTGATTTAAAAGCTGATTAATTAAATATTTTTTTAATCGCGCAAAGACGCAAAGGCGCAATTTTTTTTATGCGAACTCTTTAAGTTTTATCCTTTGTTCCTCTGAACCTTTGTCTCTTTGGACCTAAATGGAAAAAAACCTTTTAGCATTCCTAGTTGTTTCCTCTGCAACCTTATTCAAAGAAAGTCCTTTAAACTGCGCCACAGTTCCAGCCACAAAAGGCAGAAAAGCAGGTTCGCATCTTCGTTCGTGGTATTTCTTCAAAAGACTGTTCGGAACATTTTTAGGAAGCATAAACGGCGCATCGGTTTCGATCATCATTCGGTTAAGCGGTACGTACTGAATCACTTCTTTTAAATGCTCAAAACGTTTACTGTCGGATATTGCTCCGGTAAAACCAAGATACAATCCGTTATCAAGATAGGTTTTGGCTTCTTGCAGACTTCCGGTAAAACAATGCACAACGGCTTTGGGTAATTGTGGCAAATAGTCTTTTGTGATGTCCATAAACCTGGTAAAAGCTGCTCTCTCATGCAAAAACAAAGGTTTCTGAACCTCGATCGTCAATTCTAATTGTGCTTTGTAACAGGTTTCCTGAATATTCCTTGGCGAAAAATCACGATCAAAATCGAGTCCGCACTCGCCTACTGAAACTACGTGCTTGTGTTTTAGTAAATTTCGCAGTTTTGAAATACTCTGAGCATCAAAACTTTTCGCATCATGCGGGTGAATTCCGGCTGTGGAATATAATATTCCGGGATATTCTTTTGCTATCGTAGCAGCTTCTTCACTGTTTCTTACGCTCGTTCCGGTGAGGATCATTTGTGATACGTCGGCATCTAAAGCATTTTGTACGACATCGTCTGTGTCGTTTTGGAATTGTTTATTCGTTAAATTAATTCCGATATCTATGTATGTATTCATTGTATTTTGTTCCTGTGGAACTTATTTTTTATTATTATTTTTTTATTCTATGTGTTTGTCTAAACACATAGAATCATAGGATTTTGAAAGTCTTTAAAGGCGTTTCACTATGTATTAAGAAACATAGTTAGCGTCAAAAAATAAAAGTAAAATCCAACTGTTTTTCCAACTTAAACTACTGAGACTTTTTTTTGCAGCTCAGGAAGGGTTTGAACCTTCATTTTCTGGATTTTTTCACCTTTGGACTTTCGGACTTTGGACTTTGGACTTTGGACTAAAAATCTAATCCTCACGACTCCCATCATCCGCCATTCTGACCATTTTAGGTGTAAACCTCGCTACGACATCTACCAAATCCTGTTGTGCTGCCATTACCTGATTGATATCTTTGTAGGCCATTGGAGCTTCGTCCAAACCTGCACCAATAAGCGTTACGCCGTGATCTTTCAGAATCGATTTCATCTCGTTTTTCGTGATGTTTTTTATGGCTTGGGTTCGGCTCATTTGTCTTCCTGCTCCATGCGAAGCCGAATTGATCGCGTTCTCCTCGCCTTTTCCTCTCACTAAAAATCCCGGTGCGGTCATACTTCCCGGAATGATTCCCATCACGCCTTTTCCGGCTGGTGTTGCGCCTTTTCTATGTACGATTACTTCTTCGCCATTCCAGATTTCTTTCCAGGCAAAATTATGGTGGTTTTCGACTTTGGCTAAAATTGTCGCTCCTAAAGCGCGTTCCATTTTTTTATGGATAATATCATGACAAGCCGAAGCATAATCTCCCGCCAGATTCATCGCAATCCAATATTCCTGACCCAGTTGCGAGTTCATATCTAAGTACGCTAAATTTTTGGCAACGTCCGGAAGTTTGCAAACGTCTTTGGCAATTTTGGTGTAATGTCCGGCAATTGTAGCTCCCATTCCGCGTGAACCGGAATGCGTTAACAAAGCGACATATTTTCCTTTTGGAATATTCAAAACCGCATCGTCTTTGGCAAATTCCATGATTCCGAATTCCACAAAATGATTTCCACCACCCGAAGAACCCAATTGCGACCAGGCTTTATCTTTCAGATTCTTCACAAACGGATTCATATTGAAAGTATCATTCTCCAAAACCGCATGATCTGATTTGTATTGCCCGTGAAAACCGTGACCTGCTCCAAACTTCGAATGTGCTACTAATTCGCGTTTGAATTTGTCTTCGTTTTCAAAATAAAAATCCTCAGCAATATCATAAACCGATAATGCCATTCGACAACCAATATCAACCCCGACACCATAAGGAATAATGGCGTTTTTAGTGGCTAAAACTCCGCCAATCGGTAATCCGTAACCCTGATGCGCATCCGGCATTAAAGCTCCGGCAACGGTAACAGGCAATTGCATCGCTACTTCCATTTGTTTTCTGGCGCCGTCTTCGATATGTTCTGCTCCATAAGAAGCATACGCATTCGGATTTTGGTTTAAAGAAATGAAATCTTCCGGTTTTTCATTTGCTTTTTCGATTAGGGCAATTGCTAATTTGCTAAAAATTTTATCGTCTATATAATTTTTCGGTGCTGCTAAAACGTTTTTGAAATTGCTTATCATTTCATCACGCTTAAACCCGTTTCTTTTGCTGTTTATTTTTAATGCGATTCCGATTATCGTTCCTTGTGGGAATCCTAATTCCATTAATTCAAATCCGTTGATTTGTGTTTTCATGATTTTTGTATTTTGATAGTACAAATGTTTTATCTTAGTACGCAATTATTTTGCGCAGTAAAAAAAGAACTTTATATTTGAGTAAAAAAGAGCATGGATTTACAGCAGAAATATACTGAATTGCTTTTGAAAATTGGTTTTCCTGAAAATGATATTCAACAGCACTGGCTGGATTTGGAAAAAGCCTATTCGAAAAAATCAAGACATTATCATAATCTGACTCATATTCACGATATGATTTTTAGTTATGAAAAGTATTCGGACCAACTTCAGTTTCCGAATGAAGTCTTGTATTCGATCTTTTATCACGACTATATTTATGTGAGTTCCAAAAAGGATAATGAATTGAAAAGTGCTGAATTTGCCATTAAAATTCTTCCGAAGAATGCGAGTTTAAACTCCAAAATGGTTTTTGATACTATTTTGGCTACTCAGCTGCATCAGCATAATGATAACGAAGATATCAATTGGCTAATTGATTTTGATTTGAAGATTCTTGCCCGAGACTGGGACGATTATAAAATTTACTTTGAACAGATTCGGAAAGAATACCGGATTTATCCTAATTTTCTCTATAAACCCGGACGTGCGAAAGCTTTGAAACATTTTCTGGAGAATGAATTTATTTTTCAGACTGATGAATTCAGGAATTTATATGAGGAAAGAGCGAGGGAGAATATTGAAAAGGAGATTTTACTGCTAAGTTGAATTGATAATTTTATAATAATCGCGCAAAGACGCGAAGACGCAAAGTTTTTTTCTCGCAGATTTAGCAGATTTTATATGCTTTTATATGTGGATTAAACAACCGATGATTTTAGGATTTATATGAATATTGAAAAGGAGATTTCTTTATTAACGTAATTGCGTGAGGGATAGAGGCGATATCCTTTTATGAAGCGATAGCGGAATAAAAGATAAAGCCGAAAGCCCGACCCGGAGGGACACGCCCAAAAAACGAATCTATGTCACAAAATAAAAACGCCTTAATTCGGTACAAGACGATTGATAAATGCCTGCAAAACCGATACCGGCAATGGACTTTGGAGGATTTGATCGAATGCTGTTCTGAAGCCTTGTTTGAATATGAAGGAAGGGAAAACCCAATCAGCAAACGAACGATTCAGATGGATATTCAGCTGATGCGAAGTGAGAAACTGGGCTATAATGCGCCGATTGTAGTGTATGATAAAAAGTATTATAAGTATGATGACGAGGAATTTTCGATAACGGATATTCCGCTTACGGAAACCGATATGAATGTTCTGACCGAAACGGTTTCAATGCTGAAACAGTTTAAGGATTTCTCTTTGTTTAGCGATGTATCAGATATTTTACAGCGACTGGAGGATAAAATCTATTCTGAAAAGTCGCATACGAAACCGGTTATTTATCTGGATAAAAACGAGAATTTGAAAGGGCTGCATTATCTGGATGAGATTTATCAGGCGATTATCAAAAAAGTGACGCTTGTGATAACATACAAATCGTTTAAATCAAGAGAAGAAAATAAGTTTCATTTTCATCCTTTTATTCTGAAGGAATTTAATAACCGATGGTTTTTGGTGGGGAAGAAAAAAGCAACTGCTCCTGTCAGCAATCTGGCACTGGACAGGATTATTTCGATTGACTACGATTTCAATATGCCTTATCTGGAAGAGGATTTTGATGCCGATTTGTTTTATAAAAATGTAATTGGCGTCACAGTAAATTCGGGTTTACAGCCACGGAAAATTGAACTCTGGATTGATGCCGACAATGCTCCTTATGTAATTACCAAACCTTTGCATCATACACAAAGACTGATAATAGAAAACGAAGATAAAAGCATTATTGTTCATTTGTTTATTGCTCCCAATTACGAAATGGAACGCCTTTTATTAGGATTTGGCTGCGGGATCGAAATTTTGAAACCTGAAAGTTTACGGAACAGAATGAAAAAAATGCTTGAGAAAGCACTGGAAAAATATGCGGAATAAATCGTAGCAGAT
>Ga0247805_1001120_pt1 | contig 13047 bp, 9 predicted proteins | sample UWRJL044104R1_FD_180930 | JGI IMG/M metagenome (GOLD analysis project Ga0247805, IMG submission 180930) | Plant litter microbial communities from Arlington Agricultural Research Station in Wisconsin, United States - UWRJ-L044-104R-1 | ecosystem: Environmental > Terrestrial > Plant litter >...
AAGAAGCCAAAGAATTCAAAACTTTTATTGATAAAGTATTTGAATTCAAACCTGCCCCAGGACAATTTATCAACGATTTACCTGCTGCGAATGATGGTGAAACAGAAGCAAGAATTTTAGAACGTACTAATTCGTATTTGGCAAAGAAAGATGGGAATTTGGTTTCGCTTGGAGCCTTTGGCGGTTATATTGTTTTTGGTTTTGACCATACTATTTTAAATGTAAAAGGCAAGCGTGATTTTAGAGTTTTGGGAAATGCTTTTTGGGCACAAGCCAATCCGAATCCAGATGCGACAATGCGTGGCGGTAGTAGCGAAGCAGGAGTGATAATGGTTTCTTTCGACAAAAATAAAAACGGACTTCCTGATGATGAATGGTACGAAATAGAAGGCGGTGGTCATAAAATGGAAAAGACAATCCGTAATTACGAAATTACCTATCACAGGCCTGATCCCAATAAAACACCCGTTCCGGGAGGCGGAACAGGAACGGTTCTTTTTACAGATATGGAATATATCTATTGGAAAGACAATCAGGGAAAAGAAGGTTATTTGGCTCAAAATAATGCCTATAATCATTCCTTAGAATATTGGCCAAAATGGCTGAAAGATCAGCCGACAATAACTTTCAAAGGAACAAGATTACCTGATAATGCGGTTGACGAAAGTGGAACAGGAAGTTATTTTGTACAATATGCTTTTTTATACGGTTATGCCGATAATGCGCCAAATAATGATGACGATTCAGGAATAGATATTGACTGGGCAATTGATAAAAATGGAAATAAAATCCAGCTTCCGGGAATTGATTTTGTAAAAGTATACAATGGATTAAATCAACAAGCCGGATGGTTAGGTGAGACTTCTACCGAAATTATGGGAGCGAATGATTTACATCTTTTGGGAGAAAACATTCCGACTCGAAAAACCAATTAAAAATAGCACGTTAAATTATATTATTAAATCTCTAATTATGAAAAAAAAATTAACTCGTTTGTCATTATTGGCTTTTGGATTTTTATTTATTGCATGCAGTAATGATGATGATAAGCAAATAGAAGTTACACTTCAGGAACAATATGAAGTTAGTACATTAAGTGTTCTTGATATTACTGCCTCTGATAATAGTAGCAATCCAAATTATGAATGGATATTAACTAAAAATCCGGTTAATCAGACTACCGATTCTATTGTTGGAAATACGAAAGATTTAAAATTTATAGCATTATATTCAGGTGCGTATGAGTTTACATTAAACGTTACCAAAGCGGGTAAAAAAACAACAAAAAAGACAGTAGTGAATGTAATCAATGAAACTAAAAATTACAATCCGTACATAACAAGTATTTTTGATTTTGCTCCGGCTCCTGGAATGTTTGCTAACGAATTTTATACTGAAAAAGCTTCAAAAACTGATGTAATGCAAATAGCATTGAGTAAAATCAATGAGACTAGTACAGCTAAGCCAATCGATTTAGGAGGTTTTGGAGGTTCCATTGTTATTGGGTTTGATCATACTATTATAAATATTGCGGGACAAAAAGATTTTAGAGTCTTTGGCGGAGATATTTCAAACCCAACAGTACCTAAAGGAAATCCACCGGCCCCAGGATTGATTTATGTGGCTTATGATAAAAATAAAAATGGAAAACCGGATGAAGACGAATGGTATGAAATAATAGGAAGTCAGCATACAAAAGAAAATACGATAAAGAATTTCAAGATTACTTATTATAAACCAGTTGATGGCAAACCATTAGTATCAGTTAGTCGTTTATGGATTGATAATGAACATCTTTATTGTGAAAACAATCAAGATGAAAAGTATTACATGGAAAAACCTTCTGGTGCTAAAAAAGATTTTTACCCAGCATTAGTAAGTGAAAACACAATGGTTTTTGAAGGTTTGAAGCTTGATGTTGATTTTAAGTCTTCCCGTCCAAATCAAACTACTTTATGGAATTCTACATTTACAGAATGGGGATATGTAAATTCGATAAATCCAGATATTGATATTGACTGGGCTGTAGATAAAAACGGAAATAAAGCGAATCTTCCAGGTATTGATTTTATAAAAGTGGTTAACTGTGTGAGCGAGACAATGGGACGTTGTGCACAACAATCGTCAATGGCTACACAATTTTCAGGTGCGGCTGACCTTCACCTGATAAAAAAGTACAATTTGGAAATAGTTAAAAAATAAGATTACAGTTTAAATAATAAAAAGAGAAAGAGCCATTTTTAAATGGCTCTTTCTTTGTTTTTTCTAATGCAAATAATTTGAAATTGTTTTTGTTTCAAGGATAAATCATAAGAAATATAAAAGCAAATAAATTGACTAATAATACCACTCCGTAAACAATATTTGATTTTCCTTTGCTCAAAGATAACATTACGGTAAACACAGATAGAGCTAATAAAACAATCGATTTAATGTCAAGTCCCAGAATAATAGGAATATCCATTATAATACAAACTGCTGCAACACTCGGAATGGTTAATCCAATACTTGCTAAAGCTGAACCTAAAGCTAAATTAAGACTAGTTTGAAGTCTGTTTTTTCTTGCGGCGATAATAGCTGCAATGGCTTCTGGTAATAAAATAATTAACGCAATGACAACTCCAACTAAACTTTTTGGCAAATGATAGCTTACAATTATACTTTCGATAGTAGGAGATAGTGTTTTTGCTAATAATACAACAATACCTAAACTCACCAGAAGAAAAATAAGACTAGTATAAAATGTTTTATTGTTAATCACGATAGGCTTTGCAGCGGCTTCATTTTCATCGTCTCCTATGGTTAGAAAATATTGTCTGTATCTTGTAGTTTGCGCAAATAGAAAAGAAGAGTAAATGACAATACAGGTTATAGAAGCAAAAATAAGCTGTGGCGTCGAGTAATAAGATCCGTGAACACTTTCGGTAAAAGTAGGGAAGACCAATGTAAATACGATAATTGAAACCAATGAAACTAAAGCAATAGTAACTGATGAAGTCGAAAAATTTTGCTCGTAGTGTTTCAAACCGCCAATAACTAGGCAGAATCCAATAATACCATTCAGAATAAGCATGGTGGCTGCATAAACGGTATCTCTGGCTAAAGAAGCTGCTTCAGAACCTTCGGACATCATTAGAGAAATGATAATCGAAACTTCAATTACCGTTATGGATATGGCCAAAATAATGGTTCCGTAGGGTTCTCCAACTCTTTCCGCAATTATTTCAGAATGATGTACTGCCGACATAACACTAAAGATAAGCAGTACACTTGCAAGCATTTGAAAAATACTATTGTTGTCTACAAGTCCGCTAAAAAAAAGAATCCAGGATAATACTGGAATAATAATGCTCCACTGAAGTAATTGTTTCATTTTTAAATTATAAATATTCGTAATTAATCTAACCAATAGTTATTAGCATAAATCGGCTATTAATGTTCACAATATAGCGCTTTTTTCGCTATAATCAGTAGTAAAATTACATTATGTTTAATCATTTGCTATTTTATAAAATTGAAAATTATGAGAATTAGCCATTTAGAATCCCAGATTAAATTTTGTCTAAATTCCGAATGGTTTTCTGAATCAAAAGACAAGACTAATTATCCAAATCAAATTAGGGACTAAATTTTACAAGCAAGTTAATTTAGTATTAAGCTTCTCTAAAATGTGTTTTTTTAAAGAAAAATTAAGACACATTAATTTCGTGAATGGCTATATTTGGCGCATATTACTTATAAATCTATTTTTTAGATACAAAAAGAAAAGTTTTTCCTTTTATCATGAAACCTACCAAGTTTATCTATTTCGTTCTATCAGCATTGCTTACTTTTTATGGCAGTGTAGAATTTTATAAATATTCTTCTGAACCTAATCATTGTCAGATACAAGACATTTTTTTAGCTTCAGACGCTTCTCAGGTTGAATCTTCTACTATTTCCTTGCCTAATGACATGAAGGCGCATTTTGTTGTCAAAAAGAAAGCAAAGACACGCGTTGAAGATTCAGAAAATCGTATCTTAAAAAATATTTACCACACAAACTTTGTTGGTTTTAAGATTTTAAAAGAAAGCGTAATTTATGGTGTTGCTAGTATTTATCAAATTCAGCAGCATACACATCTTCACTTATACCATCTCTTCTAGAATTCAGTTTTACGGTATTTTTTCAGTTTAATTGCCTTTATATTTTTATATAAAAGGCATATTACTATGCAAAATATTTTTAAAAACGGCGCAGTCTCAAAATCAGCGATCGTTAGTTTTTTCATTTTCAAAATACAACTTATCTATTACTCCCTAGTGTATTACCATCAGGGAGAAAGCCTATTTATATACTATTTTTTAAAAATCAATTATGAAAATTTATAAACAATTTTTCCTGTCTATTTTATCATTATTCGTTTTAGTCTCGTGTGGAGATAAAGCAAAAAAGAAAGTTAACAACATAAAAACAGTACCTGTTTACAAGGTAACTTTAAAAGATACCATCGTTTCAAACCGATTTGTTGCCGATGTGCATGCCAAAAATAATGTCGAAATCCATGTTCGAATTCCAGGATTGCTGGAAAAAGTATATGTAAGTGAAGGACAGAAAGTAAAAAAAGGCCAGCTTTTATTTAAAATAAGCGATGTAGAACTTCAAATACAATTGCTAAAAGCACAAGCCGTTTACAAAAGCGCTATGGCGGATCTTAGAATCGCCACCGTTGAGCGTCAACAAGCGCAAACTCTATTCAATAAAAAAGTAATTGCAGATAACGAATTAGAATTAGCTAAAGCAAAATATGAAGCGGCTGCCGCCAAAGTGGCTCATGCTGTCGCAGAGAAAAAAGCAATAAACCAACAAATAAATTTTACAACTATCAGAGCTCCGTTTGACGGAACAGTAGATCGTATTCCGTTTAAGGAAGGCAGTCTGGTAGAAAACGGATCGCTGCTTACTACTGTTTCACAACTGGATGATGTGTATGCTTATTTTTCTATTCCGGAAAATATTTATTTCCAAATGATGGCTGAGAAAACCATTAATACCAAAGGAGATATCAAACTCGTTTTACCAAATGGTGTTGTTTACAACCAAAAAGGTGAATTAAAAACTGCCGATGGAGATATCGACAGGCAAACTGGCTCTATTCAATACAAAGCTAAATTTCACAATCCACAAGGATTTATCAAACACGGAACTTCTGGAAAACTCATTATTTCAGAACCCAAAACCGATGCGATTATAATTCCCCAAAAAGCCGTTTTTTCTATTCAGGACAAACAATTTGTCTTTCTGGTAGACAAAGAAGGCATTATAAAAATGACCAACATTACTATCGGAAGTACGCTTGATGATGTATATATATTAAATAAAGGTTTAAAAAATAATGATTTAATCGTTCAGGAAGGCATTCAGTCTTTACGCGATGGCGATAAAATCAATATTAAAGCAACACAAGGCGTAAACCTATAATTCAATTATACATTATTAAAAGAAAAGAAAATGATAGAAATGTTTATCAAACGAAAAATATTATCATTAATCATCTCGGTTATGATAGTACTGCTGGGAATATTGGCTTTATTCCAGCTTCCCATAACACAATTTCCTGATATTGTACCGCCATCTGTAACGGTTACGGCAAAATATACCGGAGCCAATGCTGAAGTTTCTGCTAATGCGGTGGCACTTCCGCTGGAACGTGCCATAAACGGTGTGCCTGGAATGACCTACATGTCAACCGTAACTTCTAATGATGGTTTAACGTTGATTCAGGTTTTCTTTGAAGTAGGAACTGATCCTGATCTAGCTGCTGTAAACGTTCAAAACCGTGTAACTACTATTTTAGATGAACTTCCCGAAGAAGTAATTCGTGCAGGAGTTACCACCGAAAAAGAGGTAAACAGTATGTTAATGTACCTCAATATTACCAGTACCGATAAAACTCAGGACGAACAGTTTATTTTCAATTTTACTGATATTAATATTCTTCAGGAATTAAAGCGTATTGATGGAGTAGGTCGTGCCGAAATTATGGGACAGAAAGAATATTCCATGCGTGTCTGGCTGGACCCGCAAAAAATGCTTTCCTATAATATTTCGGCAAATGAAGTGATTAGTTCGCTGCAAAAACAAAACATTTCTGCTGCGCCTGGTAAAGTGGGTGAGGGATCAGGAAAATTAGACAGTCAGCTTCAATATGTTATTAAATACGGAGGGAAATTTTTCGAACCCCAGCAATATGAAGAAATTCCGTTAAGAGCCAATTCTGATGGAACAATTTTAAGATTAGAAGACATTTCAGAAATTGAATTTGGTTCGATGAGTTACGGAATGGTTTCAAAAACCGACGGAAAACCTTCGGCATCCATCATGTTGAAACAGCGTCCAGGTTCGAATGCCTCTGAAGTAATTGCCAGCGTAAAAGAAAAAATGGCGGAGCTGAAAGGAACTTCTTTTCCTCCAGGAATGGATTACAATATTGCTTATGATGTCTCGCGATTTCTTGATGCCTCTATCGATGAGGTTTTGAGGACACTTATTGAAGCTTTTATTCTGGTAGCCTTTGTGGTTTTTTTATTCCTGCAAGATTGGCGTTCGACTTTAATTCCAGTATTAGCAGTTCCGGTAGCCTTAATTGGGTCATTTACTTTTATGTCCATGATGGGATTCTCGATTAATTTATTGACGCTTTTTGCCTTAGTACTTTCTATCGGAATTGTGGTTGATAATGCTATTGTCGTCGTCGAGGCGGTCCATGTAAAAATTTCTGAAGAACACATGGAGCCTTTGCCCGCCACCATCAGTGCCATGAAAGAAATTACGGGTGCCGTTATTGCAATTACCATTGTAATGGCTGCCGTGTTTATTCCCGTAGCTTTTTTGAGCGGTCCTGTTGGGGTTTTCTATAGGCAGTTTTCATTAACCATGGCTATTAGTATTGTCATTTCTGGAATTAACGCATTAACGCTTACTCCAGCTTTATGTGCTATTATGCTGAAAGCACATGATCCGAACAAAGAGAAAACCTCTTTATTAGATAAATTTTTCCACCGATTCAACAATTGGTTCGATAATGTTACCGCTAAATACATTAAAGTTCTGGTAAAATTTGCCGATAGAACTACGGTTACAATGGGATTATTGGTATTGTTCTGTGTACTTACCTGGGGTGCGAGCAAATTTTTACCTTCTGGATTTATTCCGTCTGAAGATCAGGGAATGGTTTACGTAAGTGTAACTACACCGCAGGGAGCAACAGTAGAACGTACCGAAAAAGCTTTGGACGAAGTCACCCGAATAGCTAAAGAAATTAAAGGAGTGGACAACGTGACAACCCTTGCAGGATACAGTATTGTTACTGAAATTGCAGGTGCTTCTTACGGAATGGGAATGATCAATTTGAAAGACTGGAAAGAACGTGATATTTCGGTAAATGAATTTATTGCCCAATTGACTGAGAAAACAAAAAGTATAACGGATGCCCAAATCGAAATTTTTGCACCGCCTACGGTTCCTGGATTTGGAAACACCAGCGGTTTTGAACTTCGTTTACTTGATAAATCGGGTGGAAGCATAAATAATACTGACGAAGTCACTAAAAACTTTATTAAGGAACTGAATGCTTCTCCTGAAGTACAAAATTCATTTACCAGTTTTGATGCTACTTTTCCGCAGTATTTAATCCATATTGATTATGATATGGCTGCCAAAAAAGGAATTTCGGTAGATAATGCGATGTCTACTTTACAAACCATGTTAGGATCTTTTTATGCTACCAATTTTATTCGTTTTTCTCAAATGTATAAAGTAATGGTGCAGGCAAGTCCGCAATTCAGGAAAAATCCCGAAAGTATTCTGGATATGTATCTAAAAAATGACGCTGGCGAAATGGTTCCGTTTTCGACTTTTATCAGACTCGAAAGAGTTTACGGTCCTGAAGTTTTAACAAGATACAATATGTATGTGTCGGCAATGATTAATGGAGAACCGGCTGAAGGTTTTAGTTCAGGAGAAGCTATTGCGGCTGTTGAGAAAATTGCCGCCGAAAAACTTCCAAGCCGTTTTGAACTCGAATGGTCTGGAATGACGCGTGAAGAAATCCTGTCGGGTAACCAAACCATTTACATATTTGCTTTATGTATTTTGTTTGTATACTTATTGCTTGCCGCACAATACGAAAGTTTACTGCTTCCGTTTCCAGTGCTTTTAAGTCTGCCTGTTGGAGTTTTTGGTTCTTACATTGCACTTTTAATGGTTGGTTTAGATAACAATATTTATGCTCAGGTGGCACTCGTCATGCTCATTGGTCTGCTCGCCAAAAATGCCATTTTGATTGTAGAGTTTGCCATGGCTCAAAATAAACTCGGAAGAGACATTACCGAAGCAGCTATTGAAGGAGCCAGACTTCGTTTTAGGCCTATTTTGATGACTTCGTTTGCTTTTATTTCTGGATTAATACCACTTTGTATTGCTTCTGGTGCTGGAGCTATTGGTAACCGATCTATTGGTACAGCAGCAGCTGGAGGAATGTTGATAGGAACTGTTTTTGGACTTATTATCATTCCGGGGCTTTACATTTTGTTTGCCAAATTAGAAAAAGCAATGAATAAAAATAATTAAGATGAAAAATACAATAAATCGATATATAATCTTTGGCGGAGTTTTACTTATTACAGCCTGTTCTGCTCCAAAAGTCAATCAAAATCTAATAGCTAAGCAGCTGCCTGAAAGTTTTGATTTGAAAAGAAAAAAAGCAACAGATAGTCTGCAAAATTTTATTCCATTAGAAACAAAAACTTTTTTTAAAGATTCGAAATTAGAAGCATTGTTAGACAAAGCCATTGCTCAAAATCCAGATTATCTAATCATGCAGGAACGAATTTTAATAGCCAATTCTCATTTGAAAGTTGCAAAACTGGCACTTTTACCGTCTTTAGACATTCAGGCTGATGTTTCCGGAACGCATTACGGAAAATATACTATGGACGGTGTAGGGAATTTTGATACTAATTTTTCTCAGAATATTTCAGACAAACAACGCATCAATACTGATGTAACTCCAAATGTGTTTTTGGGTGGAAAAGTTTCCTGGGAAGCTGATATTTGGGGAAAATTAAGCAATCGTAAAAAAGCAGCTCTCCAGCGATTCTTTGCTTCACAAGAAGGAATGCGATTGTTGCAGACCAGATTGTTGAGTGACATTGCTGATTTGTATTATAAGTTGATTGCTTTAGACAAGCAAGCTGTGATTTATCAAAAAAACTTAAAGACACAGCAAAAAGCATTGGATATCATTTCGGCACAAAGATCGGTTGGGAAAGCGACAGAATTAGCGGTACAACAGTTTAATGCTCAAAATAATAATATCTTGGCAGAATCGGAACAGCTCAATTTAAGTATTGACCAAACGGAAAAAGCGTTGTTGAATCTTTTAGGCGAATATGGTGGTAAAATTGATAGAAGCAGTGACTTTTTATCGGGGCATTTGGCGGTGTTAAACCAAAAAATAAGTGTGGATTCGATTATTCATAAAAGACCAGATGTTTCAGAAGCCTATCATGAACTACTTGCAACTAATGCCGATGCAAAAGCCGCACGAGCAGCCTTTTTTCCAACTGTAAATCTGGGCGGATACGCTGGTCTTAATTCGTTTTCATTCTCTACTTTTTTTGATAGCGGTTCTTTTGCCTGGCAATTGCTTGGCGGATTAACAGCGCCTGTTTTTAATAAAGGACAAATCAAACAAGAATTTTTTGTTTCGAATAAGAAGCAGCAAATTTCGTTTTTGCAATATCAAAATACGATTACAACTGCATACAACGAATTAAGTGCTTTGTTGCATAGAACGGAATCTTTCGCAGATGTTTTAAAATACAAATCAAATGAGATTAATCATCTGGAAATAGCTGTAAATGTTTCGAATGATTTGTATTTAAGCGGGTATGCTAACTATCTTGAAATAATCAACGCGCAAAAAAATAAATTGCAAGCCGAATTGGATTTTGTTGATATTCAATTAAAAAATGCCGAATCACAAGTATTGTTGTACAAAGCTTTAGGTGGTGGTATAAATTAAAAGCTGATTTTCAAAATCTTTATTTTAAAAGAGGAAATCTCAAATTTTGAGATTTCCTCTTTTTTGTTTTAGATAATATAATTTTTTTTGACTTGATCCTGATCTTTCTCATTTAAAAACAAGGACAGCATCAAACATAGTTTCTTTAATAAAAAAAATGCTAAACTCCTTTTTGCCAAAATAGTGTAAATAAGTATCCAGATTTTCAATCTTAAATGCTCTAAAATCATTCGCATCCATTAACTTGTTTTGTATTAGAATTACTTTCCGATTTTTTCAAAAATAAGCTGCATCATTTCAGGATCTAAGGCAGTCATGTCTACTAATTTTAATGACTTTACCATTTTTAAAGTAGTTGTTTTATAGTGCTGAAAATGGGGCGTCTGCAAATGAGATTTATAAGCGTTTTGATTGGCGTATATTTCTAGGATCTTGATCTGTAAAGGATTTTCTTTTTGATACATAGGATAAATAGCAATCACTCCAGCTTCCAGTTTTACTGATTCTGAAGATTCTTTATCCAATATGGTTTTGTATTCGTTTAAAAATTCCGGAATAATTTCGATTTCAGAAATTCTTACCATCATATCAGGTTCGATAATTGGCTTAACGGGTTCACCAATAGCATTTCTTAAAACATTGGCTTGTGTTTTTCCTGCTGTTTTTTCGATAATAGCAGCGAGTTCCAAAAGCTGTGCATCGGTAATTTCGGTATTTTTACCCATAAACAAATGTGCTTGCAGCTGCGGCTCAACTCCGGACATTGCCGCAAGTGCAGAGATCGTTACAAACTCTCGCTGGCGAAAATTCAACACATCGCGATTAAAAATATCGGCAAACAAATGTTCTTTTAAAAAAGTATCTATTACAGGAGCAAAAGCGGCGGCACCTGTTTTTGGACCTGTTTCTTCTTTACCCGTTAATTTTTGAAGATTCTCTTTCCCTGATTTGTATTTGTCAGTTACGGCTGTTTTTGAAGCCTCTTTTCCTTCAATGTCTTTTTTACCTTGAGATTTTCTTTCTTCGACAACTGCCATTAGCGTATTGACAGCATTTAAGCTTAGAGGAAATCCGCAATAGGCATAAAGCTGTACCAGAGCTTCTTTTATTTCATTTATGGTGAGGCCAGCGTCAAGACCAATATTTATAGCTGGTTTTAATTGTTCTAAATTTCCTGTGGCGGTAAGTGCGGCAATAGCAGCCATGCTTTGCTGATGTGTATTTAATGCTTGATTTTTTGTGTCTTTTTTTTGTGCAGTCATTGTATTGAGAATTATGAAAAAAGTGAATAGGTGTATGTAGTTTCGAATTTTTTTATGGATCATATTGATACGGATTTAAAGATTAATAGTTGAAGAATTTCAGTTAAAAGAGTGTTTTGAAAATAAGTATTGTATAAAACTACTTTTAAGCTATTACAAATTTCGGTATTGTTAAGGAGCTGATTTTATACATAATACAGATGTATTTACCATTTTTACTGATTTTGAATTGGGATCGTCAGTTACATGACTCTGTTTGCTAAATTTGTATAAAACATTTGGTTATGGAACAAATTGATAGGATTGAAACCGTTAAGCAATACAATGATTCAGTAGGAGCAGAGACTTTGCATCCGCTTGTAAGCGTTATCAATTTTGATGAAATACCAACATACCAGTATTTTAAAAGATATATGGGCGTTTATTGTGTGTTTTTAAAATATATAAAATGTGGCGATATGCGTTACGGATGCCAGTCTTATGATTATGAAGATGGTACGCTGGTTTTTATTTCACCGGGTCAGATTTACGGGATTGATGGCAGAAATGAGATTATAAAGCCGTGGGGAAAAGCGCTGGTTTTTCATCCTGATCTGCTTGCCGGAACAAGTCTTTCCAGACAAATAAAGGAGTATTCATTTTTTTCTTATGAAGTAAATGAAGCATTGCATTTGTCTAAAAAAGAAAGAAAAGCGATCAACGATTGTTTTGAAAAAATCCTGACCGAAATTGATCAGAATATAGATAAGCATAGTAAGACACTTATTGTTTCTAATATTGAACTTTTATTAAATTACTGCATGCGTTATTATGACAGGCAGTTCATAACGAGAACACATGTCAATAAAGATATTCTGGTTCGTTTTGAAAATCTGCTGAAGGATTATTTTACTTCGGGCAAAGCTAAAATTTTAGGACTTCCTTCTGTCGCTTATTGTGCTGAGCAATTATTTCTCTCTGCTAATTATTTTGGAGACCTTATAAAAAAAGAAACCGGAAGTACGGCTTTAGATTATATTCAGTCAAAATTAATTGATGAGGCAAAAACAATATTATTCGATTACGAAAAATCGGTGAGTGATATTGCTTATGAATTAGGCTTTAAATATCAGCAGCATTTTACCCGGTTATTTAAGCAGAAGACAGGACTTACGCCGGTGCAGTTTCGGGTACACAGGACTTAATGAATAACTATAAAAGCTTTTTAAATTTAATTTATAAAGCTTTTATAGTATTATTAAAAGATAGAATCGTAAAACTTAATTTTCAGGATTATGGCTCAATCACGAAAACAGTTTTACCAAGAGCTCCTTCTTTTGAAAATTTTTGATACGCTTCTTTATAGGCTGAGAGGGGATACGTTTTGCTAATGTGAGCATCCATACCTTTTACAATATATTCTGCCACCAGATTTAGATCTTTTCTATCAGTCTTCATTATAATAAATTTGTATTTCTTTTTAGAAAACAGATTATTAAAAAATGAAATTATAAATACTGGTAATGTTGGTAGAGCAGTCATGTAAATGGCATTACGATTCATTAACTTTTTAGCTTTGGGAAACGGAAGTTTATTAGAAAGTTCAAGAATGATATCAAATTTTTTATTTATATCATTGATGTTTTCTTTCTTATAGTCGATAATATAATCACTTCCCCAAGCTTTTAGAAAATCATGTGCTTTTGAACTTGCTACAGCGGTTACAATTGCGCCCTTTT
>Ga0247805_1001125_pt1 | contig 13010 bp, 10 predicted proteins | sample UWRJL044104R1_FD_180930 | JGI IMG/M metagenome (GOLD analysis project Ga0247805, IMG submission 180930) | Plant litter microbial communities from Arlington Agricultural Research Station in Wisconsin, United States - UWRJ-L044-104R-1 | ecosystem: Environmental > Terrestrial > Plant litter >...
CGGACAAACTCATTTAGACAGACCGGTTTTTAATACGGTTAAAGATGCGGTTGATCAGGCTGGTGCTAATGTATCTATCATCTTTGTTCCACCTGCATTTGCTGCAGATGCTATAATGGAAGCTGCTGAGGCTGGAATTAAAGTTATTGTATGTATAACTGAAGGTATCCCGACTAAGGATATGATTCAGGTAAAAGAATATATTGCTGACAGGGATTGCCGTTTAATCGGTCCGAACTGCCCGGGAGTAATCACCGCTGATGAAGCTAAAATCGGTATTATGCCAGGTTTTATTTTCAAAAAAGGTACAGTTGGTGTTGTATCTAAATCAGGTACACTTACTTACGAAGCAGTTGACCAGGTTGTAAAAGCTGGTTTAGGTATCACTACTGCTATCGGTATTGGTGGAGACCCTATTATCGGAACAACAACTAAAGAAGCTGTTGAACTGTTAATGAACGATCCTGAAACTGAAGGTATTATTATGATTGGTGAAATCGGTGGTGGAATGGAAGCTGAAGCGGCGCTTTGGATTAAAGAACATGGTACTAAACCTGTTGTAGGATTTATCGCTGGTCAGACTGCTCCTGCCGGACGTAAGATGGGCCACGCTGGTGCTATTGTTGGTGGCGCTGAAGATACCGCTGCTGCTAAAATGAAAATTATGGCGGAATGCGGAATCCGTGTAGTGGAAAGTCCTGCGGAAATTGGCGAAGCCATGGCGGAACTATTGAAAAAATAATTTTTCTTTATCAAAATATATGAAGGGGTTCAATTTATTGAACCTCTTTTTTTTTGGAAAATCATCCGCTTGTCACCTTAAGTTATTCTGACGCTAAAAACCGTGGGACAGCGTTAAACGTATATAAATGTATGAAGAAGATGATTAATAAATCAATTTTAATAATGGGCCTTGTACTGATGACCAGCCTGATGGCCTGTGCGCAGAAACAAGAAAAAGAAGCGGCCGGCAAAACAAACAGCAAAATGGGATGGAATAAATTAACCAAGGAAGAGGAAGACGTAATTGTACGTAAAGGGACAGAGTATCCGGGTACCGGAAAGTTGCTGAATAATACAGCAAAGGGCACTTATACCTGTAAGCGTTGTAATGCTCCATTGTACAGATCAGAGTCTAAATTTGAATCGGAATGCGGATGGCCGAGTTTTGACGATGAGATTAAAGGCGCGGTTTTGAGGATCCCTGATGCTGATGGTTCACGTACCGAAATTGTATGCGCAAATTGTAAAGCGCACCTTGGGCACGTGTTCTTCGGGGAGGGCTTTACAGCTAAAAGTACACGTAACTGTGTGAACTCTATTTCAATGAATTTTGTTCCTGATAAATAGGGTCTAACGACCCTTAAATGCATAAAAGCCCGACGATCAGCTCGTTGGGCTTTTTTTATTTTGGACCTAACCGGATTTTTTTGTTACATTTGGCAGTTCACCAACAAAATTAAATATGAAATACTGTTTGCTTTTATTGAGTTTGTTCATCTTTTTCCAAGTGGATGCGCAGCAGGATAGCTTAAGTTTAGACAGTGCTATCCGTTTAAAAACAGGGTTAGCAACGTATTATCACAGAAAATTTGAAGGCAGAAGAACCACTAGCGGGGCCAAGTACCGCGGCAAGAAATTAACCGCCGCCCATCTTACTCTTCCATTCGGAACTAAGGTAACCGTAACTAATCTTGCTAACGGAAGATCAGTGGAAGTGGAAATCAACGACAGGGGGCCTTACGGTAAAAGGTATATCATTGATGTATCTGAAAGCGCAGCAAAAGAACTGGGCATTTATAACGGGGGTTCATCAAAAGTAAGTATCACTTACGACCTGCGCAGTTAAAACATCCGCTTGATTTTTTCTTTCCTGTTTCAGTTCAGCAAATGTTATCCACATGATTTTGGTGCATTTCGAAATGGCGGACTAATTCAAAAACAACTTTCTTAAGTAAATTATGTGTAATATTATCCCCTCATTGTGGATAACTACATTCGCTTGTTAACAACTATTGCTAACGATTAAAAGCCTCAAAGTTTATATTTGTTTTAACAGAAATCTATGTCTGACCCGCTGCAAATTGATAGTTAACAGTTTAGCGCCTACTATTTTAGCGTTAAATGTCTGATTAACTTAGTTTCAGTTTTTTGATTCAGGTCAGTGTGCCATATCATCAGGTGAAGGCATCGGATTCAATGTTATTTAATTATAAAAACACCATTAAAACATATCCATGGAAGAAGAAGTATTACTGAGAGAGAACAAAGACCGCTTTGTACTATTGCCGATTAAATATCCTGCAATCTGGGAAATGTATAAAAAAAGCGAAGCTAGTTTTTGGACTGCTGAGGAAATAGATCTTTCTGACGATCAGAAACACTGGGATAACCTGAATGATGGGGAACGTCATTTTATTTCTCATATCCTCGCATTTTTCTCTGCAAGTGATGGTATCGTCAACGAAAACCTTGCTGTAAACTTTATGAGCGAGGTTCAGCTGCCTGAAGCACGTTGTTTCTACGGTTTCCAGATCATGATGGAAAATATCCACTCTGAAACTTATGCCTTGCTGATCGATACTTATATCAAAGATGAGGCAGAGAAAGACAGGCTGTTCCATGCGATAGAAACAGTTCCTTGTGTAAAAAGAAAAGCGGAATGGGCATTACGGTGGATCGACGGAGGTAATTTTGCTGAACGCCTGGTTGCATTTGCTGCGGTAGAAGGTATTTTCTTCAGCGGAAGTTTCTGCTCTATCTTCTGGTTAAAAAAACGCGGTTTAATGCCGGGCCTTACTTTCAGTAATGAGCTGATCTCCCGTGATGAAGGGATGCATTGCGAATTTGCCTGCCTGCTTTACAAAATGCTGGAGAACAAACTTAGCCAGGAAGCCGTACACGGCATTATCAAGGATGCGGTGGAAATTGAAAAAGAATTTGTTACAGATGCCTTGCCTGTGGCTTTGATCGGTATGAACGCAAAACTGATGTCTCAGTACATTGAGTTTGTGGCCGACAGATGGTCTTCCGAACTTGGTTATGATAAAATATATAACGCAACTAACCCGTTTGATTTTATGGAGATGATTTCCCTGCAGGGGAAAACCAACTTCTTTGAAAAACGTGTTGGTGATTATCAGAAAAGCGGTGTACTGACTTCATCAGAAGATAAAGCTTCGGCTTTCTCACTGGATGACGATTTTTAGTACCAGCCACTGCTTGTTGAAACGTTGATTTAATAAAAATATACAATGCCTGTTATTGTCGCTCCTGGAGCGGAAATAACAGGCAAGCATTACAAAACCTTAAGAAAAATATGTTTGTAGAAAAAAGAGATGGCCGCAAAGAAGCGGTGCGGTTTGATAAAATTACTGCCCGCATTGAGAAATTGTGTTATGGCTTTAATGCAGAGCTGGTAGATCCTATTGATGTAGCCAAAAAAGTTATTGAAGGGTTGTTTGACGGTGTGACTACCTCAGAATTAGATAACCTTGCTGCTGAGACCGCTGCCTCTTTAACCACCAAGCATCCTGACTACGCCTTGCTGGCTTCAAGGATTGCTGTTTCTAACCTGCATAAAAATACAATCAAGTCATTTTCCAAAACAATGGAAATGCTGTATACTTATGTAGATCCTAAAACAGGAAAATCAGCTTCCCTGATTGCGGATGATGTATGGGAAGTGATAAAAGAAAATGCTGACCTGTTAGACAGTACAATTATATATGACAGGGATTTCGGGTTCGATTATTTCGGATTTAAAACCCTTGAAAAATCATACCTGTTAAAGGTTAACGGTGTCATCGTTGAACGTCCGCAACACTTGTACATGCGTGTTGCTGTAGGGATACATAAAAGTGATATCGATAGTGTGATCGCTTCTTATAACCTGATGAGCGAGCGCTGGTTTACACATGGTACACCTACATTATTCAATGCAGGCACACCAAAACCACAGATGTCATCCTGCTTTTTACTGACGATGCAGGACGATAGTATCGAAGGGATCTATGATACCCTGAAACAAACTGCTAAAATCTCGCAAAGTGCGGGCGGTATCGGATTGAGTATCCACAATGTAAGGGCTACAGGTGCTTACATCAGCGGTACCAATGGTACGAGCAATGGTATCGTGCCGATGCTGAAAGTGTTTAACGATACCGCACGTTATGTAGATCAGGGTGGAGGTAAACGTAAAGGTGCTTTCGCAATTTACTTAGAGCCATGGCATGCTGATGTATTCGCATTCCTTGACCTGCGTAAAAACCATGGTAAAGAAGAAATGCGTGCGCGCGACCTGTTCTATGCTTTGTGGATCTCTGATCTGTTTATGCAGCGTGTGGAAGAAAACGGGGAGTGGAGTTTATTCAGCCCGGATGAAGCACCGGGGTTATCAGATTGCTGGGGACCTGAATTTAATGCTTTATATGAGCGTTATGAAAAAGAAGGCCGTGCCCGTAAAACCATTAAAGCGCAGGAATTATGGTTCGCTATCCTGGATTCACAAATTGAAACCGGAACACCATACTTATTATATAAAGATGCCGCTAACGGTAAATCTAACCAACAGAACTTAGGAACAATCAAAAGTTCCAACCTGTGTACTGAGATTATGGAGTACAGCTCTAAAGACGAAGTTGCTGTATGTAACTTAGCGTCGCTGGCCCTGCCGAGATTTGTAGTGAACGGGGAGTTTGACCACCAGAAGTTATATGAAGTAACTTACCAGGCAACATTAAACCTGAACAAGGTAATCGATTATAATTATTATCCGATTGAAGAAGCAAGGTATTCCAATATGCGCCACAGACCAGTTGGTTTGGGTGTGCAGGGATTAGCGGATGCATTTATTCTGATGCGTTTACCTTTTGAAAGTGAAGGGGCGAAAGAACTGAACAAAGAGATTTTTGAAACAATCTATTTTGCGGCAATGACTGCTTCGCATGATCTTGCTCTTAAAGATGGTGCATACGAAACTTTTAAAGGTTCTCCGTTATCAGAAGGTAAATTCCAGTTTGACCTGTGGAACGTCACACCATCCAGCAATCGCTGGGATTGGGAAACATTACGTACCAAAGTAGTGAAAGACGGTGTACGTAACTCCCTGCTGGTTGCGCCAATGCCTACCGCTTCAACTTCACAGATTTTAGGTAACAATGAATGTTTTGAGCCTTATACTTCAAATATTTATACCAGACGTGTATTGAGCGGAGAGTTTGTGGTAGTGAATAAACACTTACTGAAAGATCTTGTTGCTTTAGGTTTGTGGACACCCGCAATGAAAGACAGGATCATTTTAGCGAATGGCTCTATCCAGGATATCGCTGAAATTCCTGATTATATTAAGGAATTGTATAAAACGGTTTGGGAGATCAAAATGCGCAGCATTATTGATATGGCGGCCGACCGTGGTGCTTATATCTGCCAGTCGCAATCGCTGAACCTGTTTATCAATGCGCCGAATACTTCAAAACTGACATCTATGCACTTCTATGCATGGAAAAAAGGTTTAAAAACAGGAATGTATTACCTGCGTACTCAGGCAGCTTCACAAGCAGTGAAATTTACTGTGGAGAACCAGGCGGGTAAAAACCTTGAACCGGTAATACCTGAGCATATTGAGCAGGTTGTGGAAGAGATTACCGACGGCCCTAGCTGTACAATGGAAGAAGGCTGTATCAGTTGTTCAGGATAATCTAAATCTCATAAAATTCAGCATATAAAGTACGGTAATTCATTTTACCGTACTTTTGTTGTTTAATCGCAATATCCAATTTCAAAATATGGCCAAACATGAGATCATCCCCTGCGAACGCTGCGGTGCGCCAATTGAGTGTAAGGCTAATTCTTACACCAAGTGCCAGTGCAGTGTAGTGCATCTTGATCTGAATGAGGTACAGTATATCAGTGAAAATTACGATAGCTGTCTTTGTGCCAAATGCCTGTTCGAACTACAGCAGGAATACAGGGATAGTATCTCCGATACATCCATTTCACAATAATCAGTAACAGAATTTTTTTTCTGTTAACTTTGTCCCACAAATTTTATAGAATGGCTAAAGTACAAGTTGGATTGGTGCAGATGAGCTGTACCGGTAACAAACAAGAGAACTTAGATAAAGCAATTGTAAAGATCCGCGAAATTGCGGCTCAGGGCGCCCAGGTGGTTTGCCTGCAGGAGCTTTTTACATCACTTTATTTCTGCGATGTAGAAGATTACGAAAACTTCAAACTTGCGGAAACTATTCCTGGTCCGTCTACCGATGTATTGTCGGCGGTTGCAGCAGAATTAAATGTAGTGATCGTGGCTTCCCTGTTCGAGAAACGTGCGGAAGGATTATACCATAATACAACTGCTGTACTGGATGCGGATGGTACATATTTAGGTAAATACCGTAAAATGCATATCCCGGATGATCCTGGTTTTTATGAAAAATTCTATTTCACCCCTGGTGACCTCGGCTATAAAGTATTCAAAACCAAGTATGCGAAAATTGGTGTGCTGATCTGCTGGGACCAATGGTATCCGGAAGCGGCACGTTTAACAGCATTAATGGGAGCCGATTTCCTGGTGTATCCAACTGCGATAGGCTGGGCAACAACACAGGATGAAGGTACCAATACAGAACAATACAATGCATGGCAGACTATCCAGCGTTCACACGCAATCGCAAACGGTGTGCCTGTAGTGAGCATTAACCGTGTAGGTGAAGAAGCCGGTGTTTCTTTCTGGGGAGGGTCTTTCGTATCCAACCCATTCGGATCGCTGTTATACCAGGCGTCTCACGATCAGGAAGAGTTGAAAGTCGTGGAACTTGATCTCTCAAAATCTGATAGTTACAGGACACACTGGCCGTTTTTACGTGACAGAAGAATTGATAGTTATGCACAAATCACCAAAAGATATATAGATGACGAGTCTGTTTGATAACTCACCAAGGAGAGCTGGTTACCGTTTCCCTGCAGAATGGGAAAAACATGAAGCTACATGGCTTACCTGGCCGCATAAGGAGGCTTCATGGCCTGGTAAACTGGATACAATTTACGCGCCTTACTGCGAGTTCATCAAGGTTGTCGCTACAGGTGAGAAGGTAAGAATCAATGTAAATGACGAAGCTGCCAAAGCTTTTGCTATTTCTAAGTTGCGGGAGGCTGGTGCTGATCTGGAACAGATTGAGTTCTACTTTAATCCAAGCAATGACGCATGGTGCCGTGACCACGGTCCCGCTTTCCTGATCAATCCGGCTTCGGAGCAGAAAAAGGTAGTGGTAGACTGGGATTATAATGCCTGGGGTAACAAATATCCGCCGTATGAGCTGGATGATGTGATCCCTACACGGATTGGTGACCATTTTAATGTGCCTGTATTTAATCCGGGAATTGTAATGGAAGGTGGATCTGTGGAATTTAACGGCGCCGGCACTATTTTAACCTCCAGGGCCTGTCTTTTAAACAAAAACAGGAATCCGCATTTAAACCAGGAGCAAATTGAGGAATACCTGAAAGAATGTTATGGTGCGCTGCAGGTACTTTGGGTAGGGGATGGTATTGTAGGCGATGATACTGACGGCCATATTGATGATATTACCCGTTTCGTAAATCCGAATACGGTTTTAACCGTAATTGAGTCGAATCCCCTGGATGAGAATTATATTCTGCTGAAAGAAAACCTGGAAGAGTTAAAAGCAATGCGGCTGATCAATGGTATGCCTTTAAATATTATCGAATTGCCAATGCCTTCACCGGTTATCCATGAAGATACAAGATTACCCGCTTCTTATGCCAATTTCTATATCGCGAATGCCGCGGTTATCGTTCCTACTTTCAGGGATGTGAATGATCAGAAGGCTCTTGACATTATCCAGGGTGTTTTCCCGGACAGGAAAGTTGTTGGCATAGACTCTACAGATATTATCTGGGGATTAGGCAGTTTCCACTGTTTAAGTCAGCAGGAACCGGAGGTATAACGATACGATAAAGATTAAAATGAACAGCACGCTATTATTTCAGGATGATAATTGTGCAAGCCTGTTAACAAGATAAAATATAACCAATGAAACTATTAGAAGGAAAAACAGCATTAGTAACTGGTGCTTCAAAAGGAATAGGCCGCAAAATAGCGGAAAAATTTGCAGAACAAGGTGCTAATGTTGCATTCACCTACTTATCTTCAGTAGAAAAGGGTGAGGCTTTGGAGCAGGAATTACAACAGTACGGAACAAAAATTAAAGGTTACCGCTCTGATGCTTCAAAATTTGATGAGGCGGAAAAGCTGATCGCTGATATCGTAGCAGAATTTGGTACACTGGATATTGTGGTGAACAATGCGGGTATCACTAAAGACGGTTTACTGATGCGTATGAGCGAAGAAAACTGGGACGATGTAATCAACGTAAACCTTAAATCTGTATTTAACGTGACTAAAGCAGCTTCAAAGATCATGATGAAAAACCGTAAAGGTTCATTTATCAATCTGAGTTCTGTAGTAGGCGTACAAGGTAATGCCGGACAGGCAAATTATGCGGCTTCTAAAGCAGGTATTATTGGCTTTTCTAAATCCGTAGCGAAAGAACTGGGTTCAAGAAATATCCGTACCAATGTAGTGGCACCAGGATTTATCCGTACGGAAATGACGGAAGTGCTGGATCCTAAAGTAGTAAAAGGCTGGGAAGAAGGTATTCCATTGAAAAGAGCTGGTGAACCAGAAGATGTGGCTAATGTTTGTGTCTTTTTAGCTTCAGATATGAGTGCCTACGTAACCGGACAGGTATTGTCAGTTTGCGGTGGTATGTTATAATATTGATAATTTTTTTTTATCAGGAGCGCCGGGTTTTAATCCGGCGCTTTTTTTATAACCGGAATTTTGTTTCCCGGCAGAGAAAGCATGTGGTAGTTTTTAAAAATTTAGCATCTTTACTGTGAAACGATGGGCAATTCATTCAATATCTATTCTTTTTTTGCGCTGCTGGGATGCGTTTTATGCGGGTTGCTTTTCGCTTGGCTGCTGTATGGGAAAACATCCGGGCTGAACCGGTATTTAAGAATTGGTTTGGCTGTCCTTAGAACGGTATCCGTAACGCTGATCCTTTGGCTGCTGTTCGCACCCTTAGTCGGCCTGATCAGTTATACCCTTGAAAAACCAATTGTGATTATCGCACAGGACAATTCACAATCTGCCGGTGCATTTTTATCCGCAGGGTTTAATCAAAAAAAATATCAGCAGGACCTTCGGCGACTCAGTGAATCACTTTCTTCGCAGTATGATGTCAGGACCTATAGCTTTAGTGATAAAGTAAGCAGCGGACTTGATTTTGGCTACAAGGGTAAGCTCACGAATGCCAGTATGCTGGTTTCCCAGCTCAGCAACGAATTGCTGAACCGGAATGTCGGTGCGGTGATACTGGCTACAGACGGAATCTTTAACCGCGGAGGGAGCGTGAACGATCTCGTAAACTGGAAAGCCCCGGTCTATACGATTGCCCTTGGAGATACAGTCCCTAAAAAGGACATCCTGGTTGCCAATGTGAACAGTAACGAACTGGTTTACCTTGGCAACGAGTTTACGATGGAAGTACAGGTGCAGGCTTACTCTTGTGCCGGGCAACAAAGCAGACTTACTGTTAAAACGGGTGGAAAAACTGTTTATGAAGAAGAGGTGAAAATCAGCGGTAATTCTTTTTTTAAAAATATCCCTGTACGCCTCAAAGCTTCAATAGCAGGACAGCATCAATATACTGTTTCCTTAGCTGCGCTGAGCGGAGAAATCTCTGTTAAAAATAATGAGAAGCGTGTGCTGATCGAGGTTATCGACGACAGGCAGAAGGTACTGATCGCGGCTGCAGGCCCGCATCCTGATATTGCCGCATTAAAAAGTGCAGTTGCTTTAAATAAACACTACGATGTGTCAGTAGCGCTGAATGAAGATCTGCTGCGCATTGACCCTAAAAAGTACGCACTGATTATTCTTTACCAGTTACCAGCACAGCAATTTGATGCCAGCGCATTTATAACTGGCGTAACTGCTGCCAGAATACCAGTATGGTATGTGCTTGGTGCGCAAAGTAATCTCAGTCGTTTTAATCAGGTCCAGGCAGCTGTTAACCTTAAGGGCTTTAATGGCAGTCCAAAATATACTTACAGTGATATCAGTAAAAGTTTTTCTGTGTTTGACCTGGATGCAAATGCGCGGAAGGTTATCGGAGAATTTGACGCATTGCAGTCGCCATCGGGACAGGTGACTGTTGCTGCGCAGAGCCAGGTGGTCCTGAACCAGCGCAATGGTAAAATATCAACGGCTGAACCACAACTGTTCTTCACGACGGCTGAAGGAATAAAGTCCGGTTACCTGATCGGTGAAGGCGTATGGAAATGGAAGTTGTCAGAAGCCCGTGAAAATCCGAATACATCAGTATTTAATGGCCTGGTCGGTAAAGTAGTGCAATACCTCTCCGTTAAGGACGACAAACGTAAATTTAAAGTTTACCCTGCAAAGCAAACCTTTGACGAGAACGAACAGGTGTTGCTGAATGCCACACTTTATAATGATAGTTATCTGCCTGTCAACACCCCGGATGTTAACCTCGAGCTGAAGGATGAAAAAGGAAAGTCTTACCGGTATACCTTTACCAGGGTTCAATCCGCCTACCAGCTGGCCACCGGTGTATTGCCTTCCGGAAATTATACTTACACAGCGAACACTGAACTGGCCGGGCGAAAACACCAGGTAAAAGGTTCATTTTTTATCAATGTACTGGATGCGGAATTCCAGCAAACTATTGCCAACTATCACTTGCTGTACCAGCTTTCAGCCCAAACGAACGGTAAGCTTTTCGCGCCCGGCCAGCTGCTGAAAATAAAAGATGAGCTGGAAAAAAGTGAACAGATGAAAACACTGAGTTTTGAAGACCGCAGCTATGAGCCGTTAGTTAACTTCAAGTGGTTGTTCTTCCTGCTTCTGGTGCTGCTCAGCACAGAATGGTTTTTAAGGAAGAGAAATGCAGTAAAATAATAAGATAACTGATGGAATTTACCACCTCACAGACTATAGAGATATTAGGGACGATTGCTTTTGCTATTTCCGGCACTTTTGCGGCCGTACAGCGAAGGCTGGATCCTTTTGGTATCCTGATCATCGCCTTTGTAACTTCTGTCGGAGGAGGTACGGTACGAGATCTTTTATTAGGTGATACTCCCGTAAAATGGATGCGTGATGTCAATTATTGTCTGCTGATCCTGGTTACATCCATGATTACGATGTTCTTTAAACGGAATATTAAAAAATTCAAAATCACGCTGTTCTTATTTGACTCCCTGGGGTTAGGATTATTCACTGTGCTGGGTATACAAAAAGGGATTGCTTTTGGCTTAAGCCCGGGGATCTGCATTGCATTAGGCACTATTACCGGCTGCTTTGGTGGGATTATCAGGGATACATTGTTAAATACGATCCCGCTGATTTTCAGAAAAGAGGTGTATGCTACCGCATGTATAATTGGAGGGGTGCTCTATTTTGCTTTGTTATACTTTAACCTGAAAGCCGATGTAGCCAAAATACTGGTCATCGCTTTTATTTTCACCCTGAGAATAATCGTGGTAAAATATAAGTTGTCGCTCCCTAAATTCGGGTATTAGTCCTTTGGAGCGACTTTAATGATGACAAACACATCTTCATTGTCTTTTTTCATGAAGTACTTTTCCCTCGCAAATTTCTCCGCGGTATTCAGATTGGTATTCAGTTCATTCAGATCCTTTTTTACTTTCGCCGTTTCGGTTTCATAAAAATCCTTTTCTGCCTGAAGCTTATTTACTTCTGCCCGGTATTCATATTGGGAGAGCATATCATTCTTATCAAAGAATAACATCCACACCGCAAAGGCTGCGGCCGATAGAAAATATTTATTCTTGAATATCCCCAGTAATCTGTTCATCGTCACAAATATATAAATAAAACCAGCATCAGGGTTATATCCTGAAAATAGAAAACCGGTCAGCCTTAAAAACAAAAAACATCCGAAGTTCTAAAACTCCGGATGTTTTCAGGTACCTCATTTTCCACATTTCAACAATTTGACTTGCCGAGCTGTGAAATTATGGTAATTATTTTTTGATGAATTTAAAATCTCTTCCGATAAAACGGGCAGCGGATCCTAATTCTTCTTCGATACGTAATAACTGGTTGTATTTTGCTATCCTGTCAGAACGTGAAGCGGAACCTGTTTTAATCTGTCCGCAGTTTAATGCTACAGCTAAATCAGCGATTGTAGTATCTTCAGTTTCGCCTGAACGGTGACTCATTACAGAGGTATAACCATTAGTTTGTGCTAATGTAACTGCATTGATAGTCTCAGTTAATGAACCGATCTGGTTAACTTTAACCAGGATAGAGTTAGCGATACTTTTGTCGATACCTTGTTGTAAACGTTTTACGTTAGTTACGAACAAATCGTCACCCACCAACTGTACTTTATTACCGATTGCTAAAGTTAAAGCTTCCCATGCAGCCCAGTCATCCTCATCTAAACCATCTTCGATAGAGATAATCGGGTATTTGTTAGCCCAGTCTACCCAGTATTTCACCATTTCATCAGAGCTTAATTTTTCGCCTGATGATTTGTGGAAATTATAAGTCTGAGTTTTTGAATCATACATTTCAGATGCCGCAGCATCCATAGCGATCCAGATATCTTTACCCGGAGTGAAACCAGCGGTTTCAATCGCAGTTAAAACAGTCTCAATTGCCTCAACATTTGATCCGATGTTTGGTGCGAAACCACCTTCATCACCAACGTTAGTTGAATAACCTTTTTTCTTTAATACATCTTTCAGGTGGTGAAAAACCTGGGTTCCCATTTGTAACGCTTCAGAGAAACTGTTTGCGCCTAATGGCATGATCATGAACTCCTGGAAGTCGATTTTGTTATCCGCATGCGCTCCACCGTTTAAAATGTTCATCATCGGGATTGGCAACGTGTTTGCGTTTACACCACCGATATAACGATATAATGGTT
>Ga0247805_1001126_pt1 | contig 12999 bp, 11 predicted proteins | sample UWRJL044104R1_FD_180930 | JGI IMG/M metagenome (GOLD analysis project Ga0247805, IMG submission 180930) | Plant litter microbial communities from Arlington Agricultural Research Station in Wisconsin, United States - UWRJ-L044-104R-1 | ecosystem: Environmental > Terrestrial > Plant litter >...
CAGCTACAGCAAAGGCGTCGAGAAGCTGCTGGCACACCCAAGCGTCACGCACCTGGCCGGCAAGCCGCAGGAAGGCAAGCAGGCCCAGGCTCAGCTGTTCAAGGCGGACGTCAGCATGTTGCTCAATGGTGACGAGTTGCTTCAGGAAGAAGTCTTCGGCCCAACCACGCTGCTCATCGAAGTGGCTGACGACGCTGAACTGAAAGCCGCACTGCTGGCCCTGCGCGGCCAACTGACCGCGACGCTGATCGGCGAAACCGCCGACCTGCAGAAGTACCAGTGGCTGGTACCGGTGCTGGAAGAGAAAGTCGGCCGCATTCTGGTCAATGGCTACCCGACCGGCGTCGAAGTCTCTGACGCGATGGTGCACGGCGGTCCTTACCCGGCGACCTCCGATGCCCGCGGTACTTCGGTAGGCACCTTGGCGATCGATCGTTTCCTGCGCCCGGTCTGCTACCAGAACTACCCGGACAGCCTGCTGCCGGCCGCTCTGCAGAACGCCAACCCGCTGGGCCTCAAGCGCCTGGTGAACGGCGAGTGGAGCACTGACGTCATCGCCTGATGAAGGAGCCTGATTCGTCAGGTATTGTTCATCAGATCCGATGCGTCACACCAACGAGAAACGGCGCGACCCTGTGAGGGGCCGTGCCGTTTTTTTTGCCTTGGGATCAGTGTGGAGCGTTGGCACGGCTGGATTTAGCTCTTAATGGAGGGGGTAGCTTGGTGGATGAAAAGCAGATTGAAATGGCCAGCCTTTTCGGCGAAGGGCCAACTTGGCTAGCTGGCAAATGGCTGAACAAGCCGAGCCATTGCCGTGTGGATGACCACACGCTGGAGCTTGTGACGGATTTCCAAACCGATTTCTGGCGTGAAACCCATTATGGGTTCATTCGAGACAGCGGCCATTTCCTGGGGTTTAAGACCAAGAGAGGTTTTACCGCGCAAGTCAGAATCAACGCCGATTTTCGCGAGCTCTATGACCAGGCGGGGATTATGGTCAGGCTCAACGAGGAGACCTGGCTCAAGGCAGGAATCGAATACAACGATGGAATGCCAATGATCAGCAGCGTGCTGACCCAGGGCAAGTCGGATTGGGCACCCGGCTGCTTTTCCGGCGACCCGACCGATTTCTGGCTTCGGGTGACCGTTTCCGATGGCGTGCTGCGTCTGCAATACTCCACCGATGGCATCACTTGGCCGCTGCTTAGACTTGCTCCCTTTCCAGACGCGGACAGCTACACGGTGGGTCCTATGTGCTGTACACCGGAGCGCCAAGGGTTAAGGGTGAGCTTTTCCGAATGGTTGTTGAGCCCGCCTCTCGGGCGAGACCTGCATGACCTGAGCTAGCCAATCTGCCGGGCGGGCCAGTCAGGCAACTGATTTGACCGGCTGCTTACGCCCGGCTGACCTGCATCCCCCTCTCGTTGTGGACACCTGAACATGAATGAAGAACTGAGCATCATTGATCTGCACCAGGGCGACGGTAAGGCCGTCGTCAAAGGCGCGCTGATCACCACGCAGTACACCGGCACCCTGGAAGACGGCACCGTGTTCGATTCCTCATGGGAACGTGGCAAGCCGTTTCAGTGCGTCATCGGCACCGGGCGGGTGATCAAGGGTTGGGACATCGGGCTGATGGGCATGAGGGTCGGCGGCAAGCGCAAGCTCTGGGTGCCCGCGGCGCTGGCGTACGGCGAGCGCTCAATGGGCGCGCACATCAAACCCGATTCGAACCTCGTGTTTGAGATCGAGCTGCTGGAAGTGCTGACGCGGGATGATTGAGGTGGTTGACGAGCGGTATTCATCCAAGGCTTTGCGATATGGCTACCGACGCCTTCCCGGCTAAAGCCGGTCCCACAATATGGGGTCGCCCACCGTCACGTTGAGTGTGCGCGATGGGTTTTGTGGGTCCGGCTTCAGCCGGGAAGAGGCCACTGTGTACGCCCCCAGTCCCACAGTAGGACAACCAACGCTTCCCCGGCCACAGCCGGTCCTAACCTGGGAGCCTGCCTTCGCCCCCACAATCTCGGACCTACGCCTTCATCAACACATCGGCCAGTTTCTTCGCCAGCTCTTCTTCCTTGTACGGCTTCTGCACGATCAGCTTTGGGTCGACATCGAGGATGTCGATGTCGGCGAAACCGGTGATGAACATGATCGGCAGCTGCGGGTGGTCGCGGCGGACGATTTCGGCCAGTTCGCCGCCGGTCATGTTGGGCATGGCGAAGTCGGTGAGGAGCAGTTCGATGCTCGGGTCGAGTTTCTTCAGCGCCTCGTCGCCGCTGTCCGCTTCGACCACCGAATAACCCAGCGAAACCAGCATCATCGCCGTCACCGAGCGTACGTCCGGGTCATCGTCGACCAGCAGAATCGTGCGGTCCTTGTCGTCGGCGTCGGCACGACCGGGCATGTCGGAGGCGCTGATGACCGGGACTGCGGTGCGCGCAACACTCGGCAGGTAAACCCGCAGCGTGGTGCCGGCGTTTTCGGCAGTATCGATGCTGACGCCGCCACCCGATTGCTTGGCGAAACCGAACACCTGCGCCAGACCCAGTCCCGAACCCTTGCCCACCGCCTTGGTGGTGAAGAACGGCTCGAAGGCCTTGGCCAGCACTTCGGGGCTCATGCCACAGCCGGAGTCACTCACCGACAACACCACGTAGGCGCCGGGCTCTGGGTCTTCAGGCCGTAGCGGCAGGCGATAGACCATCTCGTTCCAGGTGCTCAGGCGCAGTTGCCCGCCCTGGGGCATGGCGTCCCGGGCGTTGATTGCCAGGTTGAGAATGATCATCTCGGTCTGCGTCGGGTCGACCAGCGCACTCCACAGGTCTTCGGCCAGTTCGGTCTCTACCCACACACTGCCGCCCAGCGCACGGCCAAGCAGTTCGCGCATGCCGGCGATCGTGTCGTTGAGGTTCAGCGCAACAGGCTCCAGACGCTGGCGACGGGAGAACGACAAGAGCTGGCTGGTCAGCTTAGCGCCCCGCTCGCCCGCTTCGCGGATGTTTTGCAGGCGCTGGGGAGACTTGGTGAACACTCCTTTTTCCAGATCCCGGCTGAGGAAATTCGCGCTGGTGAGAATCACCGTCAGCAGGTTGTTGAAGTCGTGGGCAACGCCGGCGGTCAATTGGCCGACCACCTCCAGCCGCTGCATCTGCTGCAGGGCGGCCTCGACGCGCTCGCGCTCCTTGATCTGATCACGCAGGCGCTTGTTGGTCGCCGCCAGCTCGTCCACCACCGCACGCTCGCCGGTGATGTCGCGGACTGCGGCGTACATCAGGCCGTCGTCCGGCACGATGGTCCAGGACAACCAGCGGTAGCCACCGTCGGTATGGCGCATGCGATTGACGAAACGCGTCGAGACATGGCCTTCGGCGACGCTGGCGGTTTCGCGCAACGTGGCTCCGAGATCATCCGGATGAATCAACTCGCTCAAACGCTGCCGACCGACCTCATCGCGCGCCCAGCCCAGCGTCGATTCCCATGCCGGGTTGAGGGCGATCGGCGTCATGTCGAAATGCAGCACGCCGAGCAATTCCCGGGACAGCTCCCAGGTTCGGTCGCGTTCACGGGTTCGCTGCACGACACGTTCGCCGAGGATGTCGTTGAGCTGATGCAGCGCCTGGGTGGCGTGCTTGCGCTCGGTAATGTCCTGCATGACGCCGGTGAAGCGCACGCATCGGCCCTCTTCAAACACCGAGCGACCGTTGGAGAACACCCACCGTTCCTCGCCTTCATTAGTGATCAGTCGGTGCTCGATCTGGAAGGAAGTGTCCACCGTCAGCGCGGCCATGACCTTGCTGTGCAGCTGATCGCGGTCTTCCGGGTGGCAGAGCAGAAACATCAGGACCAGACTGACGGAAGCGTCGGCGTCAACGCCGTAAAGCGCCTTACAGCGCTCGTCCCACAGCAGCGTGTCGGTGCGCGGATCGTACGTCCAGACCCCCATGTCCGCGGCTTCGATCGCCAGCTGCGCGCGCACTTCCGCCACTTGCAGCGTCTTCTCGGCGTACAGTCGCTTTTCCCGCTCCTGCACTTCGGAGACCGCGCGCATGACCGCCTTGGGCAGCATCTTCATGTTCTGCTTGAGGACGTAATCGATGGCGCCCATGCGCATCATTTCGACGGCATGCTGCTCGCCGAAAATCCCGGACAAAAAGATGAAAGGCGTCTGCGGCGCCAGGCGCAATGCGCTGTTGAGCACATCCGCCCCTGAAGAGCCCGGCAGCAGAAAATCGCTGAGAATCAGGTCAAAACGCGCGGCCAGCAGCTCACGCTCGACGTCCTGGTGGTTGTAGACCAGCGTGGCGTCGATCTTCAGCCCGCTGTTTTCGAGGGTGAGCAGGATCAGTTCGGCATCCAGCGAACTGTCTTCGACCAAAAGCAATTTAAGCTGCGATAACGGCATGAATAAAAGTCATTGTTCCAGAAGGGGCTGGTTCGGCGTTTATAAGTGCCGGTCCGAAAGCCCCGGAGTCAGGAGCCTGGACGGCGTGCGAGTCGCAGGGAGCCCGGTGGTGGCTCGTTCAAAACGGCCCAAAACACGCCGAGGTCCGAGATCGCCGAGACAAATTCCTTGAATTCGACCGGCTTGACCACGTAAGCGTTCACACCCAGTGAATAGGCGCGGTTCAAATCCGGCTCTTCGCGGGAGGACGTCAGCATTACCACGGGAATGCTGCGCAGTTCCTCGGTTTCGCGGATGACTTTGAGCACCTCAAGGCCATCCACTTTGGGCAGCTTCAGGTCCAGCAGCATCACTGCCGGATTACCGGCGACACGGTCGTGGTGATGGTTGCGGCGCAGCAGGTAATCAAGCGCCTCGGCACCGTCACGCAGCACGATCACTTCATTGGCCAACTGGCTACGTTCAAGGGCGACAAGGGTCAGCTCCAGATCGTTTGGATTATCTTCCACCAGAAGAATGGGTTTCAGCACTGGGCGTCTCCTTCGACACTCAAAGAGTAACGGTCAACCGCGCTTGGGCAGCGCAAAGTAAAAAGTGGCGCCATGGCCCAACTGGCTATGGGCCCAGACGGTGCCGTCATGGCGTTCGATGATCCGTCGGACACTGGCCAGGCCAATGCCGGTGCCTTCGAATTCTTCCATGCGGTGCAGGCGCTGGAACACGCCAAACAGCTTGCCGGCGTAGGCCATGTCGAAGCCTACGCCGTTGTCGCGGATGTACACCACGACCTTGCCGTCTTCCTCGTAACTGCCCACCTCGATCACTGCCGGGTTCTCGTTGCGGGTGTACTTGATCGCGTTGGACAGCAGGTTGCGCATCGCCAGGTGCAGGAACGCCGCGTCGGCAATGACCACTGGCAACGGCTGGGAGACTTTCCATTCCAGCGTGCGGCTTTCGTAATCGGGCAGCATCTCCCGGCGGATCGATTCGACCATGGCGTTGAGGTCAACATCAGAGAAACGCATCGCCGACCGACCCATCTGCGAGAAGCTCAGCAGGTTGTCGACCAGCGTGCCGGCAAAGCGCGCCGACTCGCTGATGTTTTCCAGGAAGCGCACCCCCCGGTCGGACAACTTGCTGCCTTCAATGTCGCTCAACAACTCGGCGTAGCCGGCGATGTGTCGCAACGGCGCGCGCAGATCGTGGGACACGCTGTAGGAAAATGCTTCAAGCTCCTTGTTGGATTTCTTCAATTCATCGGCCAGTGCGGCCATTTCTTCAGCCTTGCGCAGGACGATGCCCAGCACGGCCGCACGCAGCTCGATCACCGCTTCGCAGTCCATGTCGTCCCAGGGTCTGGAGAACCCGCGCACGGTCTCCTCCCATAAGGCGAAGCTGTTGCGCGGGCTCAGCGAGCCGCTCGGGCTGACACTTTTCTCGGGTTTGCCGGCCCAGTTGACCACGCGGGTCTGCTCGGGCCGGAACCAGATGATGAAGTTGGAATGCAGCTCGGAGATCGCCGTCGCCAGCACGCCGCTGACCGAGCTGGCCAGCAAGGGCAGCTCTGGGATGTCGCGACTGATGTTGTCGGAGCGGAAGACCTCGTGGGGATCGCGGCCGCTCAACCAGTCGGCGAGCTTGACGATCTGCTCGCGTTCGGGGGTTTCGCCGTAAACATCGACGCTGGCGCCGGAAATCACTGCCGCGCCAGTGGCACCGACAAAACCCAGCAACACTTCGGGCATCGTGCGCAGGCCGCCGGTGACGCTGTCGAGGTCAGCCATGGCTGCGAGCATCTGCACGATCTGCCGGCGCAGGCTCAGCATGCGCTGGTTGGCGGCATGGGCTTCCTTGCTCTCGATCTGCAGCGACAACACGCTGCCCAACAGTTCGCAGGCAGTGCGGGACTGGAAGGTGACCCTGCGTGGCGTGGCGTGGTGGCAGGAAATCAGGCCCCATAACTGCCCGCGTACCACGATGGAGATCGACATCGAGGCCAGCGTCTGCATGTTGCGCATGTACTGCAGATGCACGGGCGACACGCTGCGCAAGGTGGCAAAAGTGAGGTCCAGGGGCGCGCCGGTCATGGGGTTGTTGCCGGGTACCAGCGGCGATGGCTGGTAGTTGGCGTTTTCGATGACGCGAATGCGGTTGGCCAGGTACAGCGCCCGGGCCTGGGCAGGCACGTCAGACGCCGGAAAGCTCAGGCCGAGCAGGCTTTCGTAATCTTCATCCAGCGCTTCGGCGCTGACGAGCCCGTTGCCATCGGCATCGAAGTGATAAGCCTTGACCCGGCCGAAACCGGTGATGCGCTTGACCTCGGCCACCGAGCGCTGACACAGCGCTTCGATGCTTTCTTCCACATTCATCTGGCTGATGAAGCCGCGCATCAGCGGGTAGACGTTGCCGTACGCGCCACTCATGTCCCCAGCCGGCTCGAACTCGGCGATCAGCACCTGATCGTGACGATGGACCATCATGGTCATCGGCTGGCCGGCACTCGAACCTGGCAGGAAACGCACTTCCCCAATGTGAAAAGGATTTTGCTCTTCGTCAGGCAGAGCGTCCAGGCGCTGGAGCAGGCGCTCAGGCTCGGCGAACACACTGGACAGGGATGCGCCGATCAGCGCCTGCGGATCCAGCCCAAGCCAGTCTCTGACGTTGGCGCTGACTTGAATGACCGTAGAAGCGGCTTCGTCGACGACCAGCAGAAATCCCTGGGGCTGAATGCTGCCGGGGATCTGAATCGGTTCACGCGCGCAATGCTCGATCGCGCCCTTGAGGGCGTCGTCGCTAAGGGTCAAGGTCTTGCTCCTTTACCTTCAACGTTTGGGCAAACGGCGTCGGCAATGTGTGCCGCAAAAGCGGCACGGATGGGAATGCCGCACACGTTAACAAAAACCGTCCTGCTCAAATACTCCGAACTCACTGATTGGCGAGAAAAAAAACCATCCATTCGCATCAGCTGTCGAGCATGGCCCTCACCTTCGACAGAAATTCAACCAACTGGAAGGGCTTCAGGATCATGTCCATCCGTTCGCCCAGAAAATCCTGTCGGTTGAGCGCGTTCTCCGCGTAGCCGGTCATGAACAGCACTGGCAGGTCGGGCCGCCACCCTCGGCCGCGCTGGGCAACTTCGCGGCCGTTCATTTCCGGCATGCCCACGTCGGTGAGCAACAGGTCAATGGTGCCGTCATGCTCCAGGCACGACAGCGCCGTGCCGACATCGGCCACCTGGGTGCAGCGGTAACCGGCATCGGTGAGGACCTCATTGACGAACATGCGCACCGACGCCGTGTCTTCGACGATCAACACGTGCTCCCCCGCGCCCTGCGCGGCGACAGCGAAAGGCTGCGGCGGCTCGACGCTCTGCTCGTCCGCCGCCGGCAACAGCAGCGTGACCTCGGTGCCGTGACCGACCACGCTGCGAATCTGCACGTCGCCGCCCGACTGCCGGGCGAAACCGTAGATCGTCGACAGGCCCAGGCCGGTGCCCTGGCCGATCGGCTTGGTGGTGAAGAACGGGTCGAATACCTTGTCGATCAAGTGGTGTTCGATGCCGACGCCGTCATCGCGCACGGTCAGGGCGATGTACGCGCCATCTGCCATGCGTGAGTGGCCCTGGGAGTAGGTCTCGAAAGTGCTGATCCAGATGTTGCCGCCCGACGGCAACGCGTCCCGGGCATTGATCACCAGATTGAGCACGGCGCTTTCGAGCTGGCCGGCGTCGACCATCGCCACCGCGCTGCGTGAAGTCAGCTCCAGCGTCAGGCAAATGCCTTTGCCGATGGTGCGACCCAGCAGGTCCTCAAGGGAACGCACGTACTGATTGACGTCGGATGCACGGGTATCGAGGGGCTGCTGGCGGGCGAAAGCCAGCAGACGATGGGTCAGTGCCGACGCGCTTTTCGCCGACGCCAACGCGGCATCGGCATACACCATCACTTTTTCGGGGCGGCCGTCTTCGGTGCGTTTCTTGACCAGCTCCAGCCCGGTGACGATACCCGTCAACAGGTTGTTGAAATCGTGGGCGATGCCGCCGGTGAGCTTGCCGATAGCGTCCATCTTCTGCGCTTGCAACAGCTGTTCTTCGGTGCGGGCGCGCTCGGCGACTTCATGGGCGAGCCGGCTGTTGACCGAGTCCAGTTGCTGCAGATGCGACTGTTCGCGACGGCGGTGCTCGGTGACGTCTTCGATGAACACCAGGCTCATGCCGCTCTCCCGGTACGGCGAAACCTGCCATTCGGTTTCGCGCAGTTCACCCTTGACCCGCATGCTCAGCGTGCCCATCCAGCGCTCCCCTGCGCCCAGCGCTTCGCGCAGGCCGTCGAGGGCCGAGCCCTGATCTTCGCTGAAGCTGCGCAGCACCGCCCCCTCATCGGCGCCTTGACCCAGCAGTTGGGCAAAGGCGTGGTTGGCTTCGTGAACGTTCAGGCTGCCGTCCATGACCGCAATCGGCGCCGAGACGTTGGCAAAAATTTCGCGGAAACGCTCTTCGCTGTCACGCAATGCGTATTCGGTATCACGCACCCGCAACAGCGTGCGCAGCGTGGCAAGCAGCACGTCGGGGTCGACCGGGTGCACCAGATAGGCGTCCGCACCTGCTTCCAGACCGGTGACGATGTCGCCGGTCTGGATCGACGCCGCCGAAACGTGCACCACTGGCAACAGCGCCGTGCGGGGCGCAGCGCGCAGCTGACGAACGATGTCGAAGCCGCTCATGTCGGGCAGATTGACGTCGAGAATCAGCGCGTCGGGCAAGCGCTCGGCGATCAGCGCCAGACCTTCGGTGCCGGTGCCGGCCTCCGCCACCTTGAACCCCTGGCGCTCCATCCGACGCCGCAAGGCGTACCGGGTCGCGGCATTGTCGTCGACGATCAGCAGCCGGGTTTCAGGCTTCATTGGCAGGCTCCTGGGCCAGCGCCAACGGGATCACCACGTAGAACGTCGAGCCCACGCCGGGCTCGCTCTCCACGCCGACACGCCCGCCCAGCAATTCGGCAAAACGCTTGCACAGCGACAGGCCCAGACCGGTGCCGCGCAGGCGTTTCTGCAGGGGCGAATCGACCTGAGTGAAGTCCTCGAACAGCGCACCATGAAGCTCCTGGGGAATGCCAATACCGGTGTCAGTCACCGCAAAGCGAACCGAGTCCTCGGATTCCAGCCGTGCCGAGACGCGCACTTCACCGCGCTGGGTGAACTTCAGCGAGTTGGAGATAAAGTTGCGCAGAATCTGCCCCAGTTTTTGATCGTCCGTATACAGCCGGGGCAAGCCGACGGGCGCTTCGAAGATCAGGTCCACGGTGGAGGCATCGACGATGGGACGGAACATGCCCCGCAGTGCCGAGAACAGGTCGAACATGTCAAACCATGCCGGCGAGATGCTGATGCGGCCGGCTTCGATCTTCGCCAGGTCCAGCAGGTCGTCGACCATGTCGCTCAACTCCCGTGCGGCCGTACTGACAAAAGCGACCTGCTTGTGCTGTTCCTCGCTCAGGGGACCGTCCAGCTCATCGGTCAGCAGACTGGCGATGCTGAGAATCGACCCCAGCGGCGTGCGAAATTCATGGCTCATGTAGGACAGGAAACGGCTCTTGAGGTCGGAAGCCTGACGCAATTGGTCGGCTTGATTCTCAAGTTCGGCGTACAGCGCGAGAACGCCCTGGTTGGTCTCGTCAAGCTCGGTGCGCAGGGCAACGGCTTCGGCGCGCGAGCGTTCCAGCTCAAGTTCGATAGACCCCTGAGGCGTCACACGGGCGTTGTTGTCAGTCATCGAGCGCCTCCAGAGCCATCACCAGTACCGTTACATCGTCCCTGCCCCGGCAATAATCGCGGTGCAAGACCGCTGCGATGATTGCCGGATGTCGGTACACCAGGCCAGGACAATCGCGAAGATTCCATCGCGATTGCAGGCCATCGCTGAACATGATCAACAACTGCCCGGTGCAATCGTCATAGTCCATCGGCGGTATTTTGCGGTACTGCAGGCCGACGATCCCGGGGTGCGAAGGAATGCCGCGGGTTTTCTCGTCGCCAATCAGCGTCGCGCCGATGTTACCGATGCCAATGAAACGCAGCTTGCCTGTCGCGCCGTCGAACCGCACCAGTGCTGCCGCGCCGCCGCGGCTGCCTTGCATGTCGACGTGCAGGTCCTCCAGCAACACGCCCGGATCGGCGAACGGATTGCGAATGAACGCACGTGCGCCGGCCATTCCCGCCGCTTCGGCTTCAGGGCCGTGACCGAGGCCGTCGATCATCATGATCGACATCTGCTGCCCCTTGACCGCGACTTCCCACACATCACCGCAAGCCGGGTCATCATGCAGCGAATGCTGGGTGATGCCCATGCGCAGGTCTTTGACCGTGGCTTTGCGCGGGAAGAAACGCGCCAGCAACACACTGCCGCGCGCGTCGCTGTGCACATCGAAGACTTGCGCCTGGCGCAGCACGGCGCCCAGGCCGATGCCTTGGGTACCGCGGGTGGAAAAACCATCGGCCATGCAGTTTTGCACGTCGAAACCCTTGCCCCGGTCGATCGCGATGATCTCGACGCCCGGCGCTGAACGCGAGGCATCGCCCGAGGCATCACCCGGCAGCGCACGAACATGCAACTCGCCGCTTTGCGCATGTTTGAGAATATTGCTGGCCAGTTCGGTGACGACCAGGGCCACGCGACCGCAATCGGCCTCGTCAAACCCCGCCTGTTCGGCCAGTCGTTGCACCGTGCGCCGTGCGTGCCCGACCTGACTGATGTCTTCGATCGACAACACCTGGGTCAGATGACTGTGCAGGTTCACGTCCATTTGCAGATCATCACGCGCGTACCTGCGCCGGGTGCGGTGTCCAGCTCGAAGTCGTCCACCAGGCGCTTGGCGCCCGTCAGGCCCAGACCGAGGCCGCCTCCGGAGGTCCAGCCGTCGGTCATCGCCAGCTTGAGGTCGGGAATGCCCGGGCCTTCGTCGCGAAAGGTCAGGCGCACGCCGACGCGCAGGCCGTCTTCGACAATCTGCCAGTCCATGTCACCGCCGCCGCCATAGACCATCGTGTTGCGCGCCAGCTCGCTGACCGCCGTGACCAGCTTGGTCAGGTCGATCAGGCGCATGCCGCAGTCCTGCGCCAGCTTGCGCGCGGTCTGCCGCGCCAGCACGACATCTTGCTCGATGCGAATGGGCTGAGTGCCGCTGCTGCGCTCGTTCATTGAGAATAGGCCCGCTCGCGCAACAGCTTCATGCCCCGTTCAACGTTCAGCGCGGTGCTCACGCCGGGCAGGGTCATGCCCAGTTCCACCAGGGTAATGGCGACGGCCGGCTGCATGCCGACCAACACAGTTTCGGCGTCCATGATTCGCGACAGGCCGGAGATCATGCCGATCATCCGGCCAATGAACGAATCGACCATGTCCAGCGCGGAGATGTCGATGAGCACGCCGCGCGCCGAAGTGCGACTGATGCGTTCGGACAGGTCATCCTGCAGCGTCAGCGCCAGTTGGTCGTGCATGTCTACCTGAATGGTCACGAGCAGAAAGTCGCCCATCTGCAGAATCGGAATGCGCTCCATGGCTCATACCGCCTTGGTGAGGGTGACGCCCAGACGGCGCAGCGCCAATGCCAGCGCATCGGCCAGATTGGCTTTGGTCACCACGCCTTGCAGGTCCAGACCCAGGTGCACGATGGTCTGGGCAATCTGAGGACGCACGCCGCTGATGATGCAATCGGCGCCCATCAGGCGGATCGCTGTCACGGTCTTGAGCAGGTGTTGGGCCACCAGGGTGTCGACGGTCGGCACGCCAGTGATGTCGATGATGGCGATTTCCGCGCCGGTGTCGACGATGCGTTGCAACAGCGACTCCATGACCACCTGGGTGCGCTGCGAATCCAGCGTGCCGATCATCGGCAGTGCCAGGACGCCATCCCACAGTTTGACCACCGGCGTGGACAGCTCCAGCAGTTCTTCCTGCTGACGCTTGATCACCGCTTCACGGGATTTCTGGTAGGTGCGGATCGTGTGCAGACCCAGACCGTCGAGCAGCTCCGACATCTGCAGCACCTGTTCGGCGATCAGCAACGGCTGGTCAGCGAAAGCGTTTTGCAGTTGGGTGAACAGCGGGCCCTTGAGGGCGAAGATGAAACTGGCCGTTTGCTGAGAATCCTGACCGGCCAGAGCGCGCTGGCTGGACAGTTTTTCGAGGAAGTGACGAACGTCGTCCCATTCGGCGGTGGTGATGTTGGCAGAGCCGCCCTTCTCCAGCGTCAATGTCAAAAGGCGCAGAAAATCGGCTACCTGCTGCCGGATTTCCTCAGGCTTGAGGTTACGCGTCGCGCCGCTGGCTTCCAGATCAGCGTGCCATTGGGCAGCCAGTTGCGATTCGGAGCGTTTAAGGGCGTCAACGGTGATTTGTTGTAATGCTGCCATGAGGTGGCTCCAGTGAGTGCAGGTCGAGGATTGGAATGGGTCGACGTAAGCAGGCCTGTGAAATATGCGAAAGGGTCAAAAAAACAGCGCAGGGCGTTGCGCAGCAGGTTGCTGCAAGGTGTGGACCAGGAAGCTATCGGGTCCACGAGGGCACCGCGGCTGGAACCAGCGTGAACCGC
>Ga0247805_1001127_pt1 | contig 12998 bp, 9 predicted proteins | sample UWRJL044104R1_FD_180930 | JGI IMG/M metagenome (GOLD analysis project Ga0247805, IMG submission 180930) | Plant litter microbial communities from Arlington Agricultural Research Station in Wisconsin, United States - UWRJ-L044-104R-1 | ecosystem: Environmental > Terrestrial > Plant litter >...
TTTTGTGATCACCAAAACTGTCCATAATTTGGCCGGACTTTGAGGCGCTCCGTAAGATAATTTTCTCTTCAGATAATTTTTCATCTGCTTAAAATCGGTTGTTAAGGCCCAATTGAAAGTCAATAACCCGTATAAAAAGAAAGAATAGTAATGTTGAAATTTATGAAAACGATGCCATTCTGCATTTTGTGTAAAACGAATTATTCTTCCGGCATCCAAATCTTCATCGTGACCGTGAATGTTGGTATAAGTGTGGTGTAAAACATTGTGCTGAACCTGCCAGTTATGAACGTTTCCGGCCAAAACATAAATGCTTCCGCCCATGATTTTGTTGATCCATGATTTTGAAGAATAGGAGCCGTGGTTTCCATCATGCATCACGTTCATTCCAATTCCTGCCATAGCAACGCCCATCACGATGTTTAATAGTAATTGTGCCCAAAAAGGCATGTGAAGTGACAGAATTAAAAAATAAGGGGTTAGAAAAACGGAAAAAAGAATAATCGCCTTTAAGTGCAGCTTCCAGTTTCCGGTTTTTTGGATATTGTTCTCCTTGAAGTAATTGTTTACCCGTGAGTTAAGCGTTCTGAAAAACTTCAGATTATCCTGCTTTGAAAATGTCGGTGCGGTATTATTCATATTAATTTTAAATAGTTGTCAAAGGTAATTATTATAAATTTTCAATTTGCAAAATTGAGTTAAATATTTCAATCGTAAAGTAGTACTTTTGTTAAAAATTTACCACAATGGATGAGATTCTGAAATATTTTCCTGATTTGACCGACATTCAAATCGAACAGTTTCAAAAATTAGACTTTTTATATCACGACTGGAATGAAAAAATCAATGTCATTTCCAGAAAAGATATTGATGCCTTATATACCAAACACATTTTGCATTCGCTTGGAATAGCAAAAATCATGAAATTCGAACCCGGAGCAACAGTTTTGGACGTTGGAACAGGCGGTGGATTTCCCGGAATTCCGTTAGCGATTCTTTTTCCGGAAACCCGATTTTATCTGATTGATGTGATTGCCAAAAAAATAAAAGTGGTTCAGGGAGTTGTAGATGCTTTGGAATTAAAAAATGTAAAAGCCGAACAGAAACGTGCCGAGTTGGTAAAGGGTGATTTCGATTTTATCGTAAGCCGTGCCGTAACCAATATGCCGGATTTTGTATCGTGGATAAAAGATAAAATCAAAAAGCAGCATAAGCATATTTTAAAAAACGGAATCCTATATTTAAAAGGTGGCGATTTGACAGAAGAATTGAAAGATTTCCCAAAAGCAACCTTATATGATTTAGCTACAATTTTTGAAGATGAATTTTTTGAAACCAAAAAAGTCGTGCATTTGCCGTTGAAATTTCAGCCTTAATTTTTATTTCTACACATACAACCCGATACTATTTAACCTTAAAAATTGTTATCGGTTTTTTTTTATGCCTGAAAAGCAATCATAACCTAAATGATATTTGTAGCTAATCCAATTTCCTTACCTTTGAAACCGCTTAAATAAAGTTATAATGAATAGAAGGAAGTTCTTTAAAAATGGCTCATTGTTTACAATAGGAGCAGCAATTATGAGTCCGTTTGAGGGTTCTGCAAATGTTTTAGATTTAGAGTCTGTAAATAAAAACAAAAAAGCCAAAAATATCATCTTACTGGTAAGTGACGGGATGAGTACCGGAACACTGAACATGACCGACTTGTTTTTGAACAGAAAAACGGGAAAAGGTTCTGCCTGGATACAATTATATAAAGACAACAGGGTGTCAAGAGCATTGATGGATACGGCTTCTGCCAGTTCCATCGTAACCGATTCTTCTGCAGCGAGTTCTTCTTGGGGAGGCGGTTTTCGTGTAAATAACGGAGCGCTTAATGTGAGTCCGACTGGAGAACCACATTTACCGATTTGGCAAAAGTTTAAAAAATCTGGAAAAATGGCAGGCTGTGTAACTACAGTTCCTATCACGCATGCAACGCCGGCTGGTTTTTGTGTGAACAGCAAAAGCAGAAATGCACAAGAGGATATTGCTGAACAGTATTTAGAATTAGGTTTTGATATCATGATGGGTGGCGGCGCGAATTATTTTAGTCCGGAATTACGAAAAGATAAAAAAGACATGTATGCCGCTTTTAAATCGAAAGGATATCAGGTTGTAAAAACAAAATCCGAGATGGAAGCCGCATCTAATTCCCAGCCTGTCTTAGGCGTATTCTCAGATGATGCTGTTCCGTATTATGTAGATCGAAATAGTGATGACAATTTAAAAAAGGCAATTCCAAGTCTTGCTGAAATGTCTCAAAAAGCAATCGACAGAATGAAGGGGCATAAAAATGGTTTCGTTTTGCAGATAGAAAGCGGAAAGGTTGATTGGGCAGCACATGGTAATGATATCGCAGGTTTGATTCATGATCAGATAGAATTTGATGAAGCGGTAAAAGTGGCTATTGATTTTGCCGAAAAAGACAAAGAAACATTAGTGATTATTACCACAGATCATGGAAATGCAAATCCTGGAATTATTTACGGAAAAAATGCGAATGATAATTTTGACAGCATCCAAAAATACACTCAGACCAACGAATGGATCCTGAATCAGATAAAACCGGAATCTTCTGTTTCGCAGGTACAGGAAATTATTGAGAAAGCAAACGGTCATTCGGTTTCAGAAGAAGAGGCAAAAAACGTCTTGGGTTACTACGACGGATTGCATAAAGAAGATGGTTTGTACAATTACAAAAAATTGCCCTATAAAGCTTTTGCAGAAATGCAGGGAAAAATAAATTCTGTAGGCTGGATCAGTATGGATCATTCGGCAGACTATGTTGAGTTGGCAATGTTCGGTCCGGGAAGCGAACTTTTAAAACCTTTCGTGAAAAATACCGATCTGCATTACTTAATGCTTCAGGCTGCAGAAGTGGAGAATAAATTTTAATAGTCTGGGTAATTCAATTTACATCAACCAAAAAACAAACAAAAGCCGAATCTTAATTAAAAGATTCGGCTTTTCTATATTGAAAAGTCCCTTAAGACTTTTGACCTTCGACTTTAAGACTATCCTAAGAAAGGATATCTATAATCCTCAGGAGTTACAAAAGTTTCCTTGATAGTTCTAGGAGAAGTCCAACGTAATAAGTTCAAGGCAGAACCTGCTTTGTCATTAGTTCCTGAAGCTCTTGCTCCACCAAAAGGCTGCATTCCAACAACAGCTCCTGTTGGTTTATCATTGATGTAAAAGTTACCGGCAGAATTTTGCAATTTAGTAGTAGCCACTTCAACAGCATAACGATCCTGGCTGAAAACCGCACCGGTTAAAGCGTACTCAGAAGTAGTGTCAACCAATTCTAGAGTTTCTTCCCACTTAGCATCTTCATAGACATATAAAGTAACAACTGGTCCGAATAATTCGGTTTCCATTGTAGTATATTTTGGATTTGTTGTTACAATAACCGTTGGCTCAATAAAGTATCCAACCGATTTATCATAGTTTCCTCCAACAATAATTTCAGCATCAGCGTCTTTTTTAGCCTGATCGATATAACTGGCTAATTTATCAAAAGAACCTTCGTGGATAACCGCAGTAATAAAGTTTCCAAAATCTTCAGGAGAACCCATTTTCATTGATTTTACATCGGTAATCAATTGCTCTTTTACAGCTGGCCACAAACTTTTCGGAATATAAACTCTTGAAGCTGCAGAACATTTTTGTCCCTGAAATTCAAATGCCCCACGAGTGATTCCGGTTACAACTTGTTTTACATTAGCGCTTGGATGCGCAATAATAAAATCTTTACCACCCGTTTCTCCAACGATTCTTGGGTATGTTTTATAGTTGTGGATGTTTGCACCAATTTTAGCCCAGATATCTTTAAATACGTGAGTTGATCCTGTAAAGTGGACACCTGCGAAATCACGGCTTGCCAAAACAGTATCGGTAATCATTAAAGCATCTCCAAAAACAACGTTGATAACGCCATCAGGAACTCCCGCTTCTTTAAAAACATCAAGTATGATTTTTGTAGAAAATACCTGGCTGTCACTTGGTTTCCAAACCACAACGTTACCCATCATCGCAGCACTCGCCGGAAGATTGGCAGCAATTGCCGTAAAGTTGAAAGGAGTAATCGCGTAAACAAAACCTTCAAGAGGTCTGTATTCTAAACGGTTCCATGTTGTAGAATCCGATTTTGGCTGATCTCCGTAAATCTGCGTCATGAATTCTACGTTGTAACGTAAAAAGTCGATCAATTCACATGAAGCATCAATTTCTGCCTGATGAATATTTTTAGATTGTCCAATCATGGTTGCAGCATTAATGCGGGCTCTGTAAGGTCCTGCGATTAATTCAGCCGCTTTTAAGAAAATAGCCGCACGTTGTTCCCATGCCATATTTGCCCATGCTGTTCTTGATTCAAGTGCATTAGCAATCGCTTTTTCGATATGTTGTTTTTCAGCCAAATGATATTTTCCAACAACGTGCTGGTGATTATGAGGGGCTGTTATGTTTTTTGTGTTTCCGGTTCTGATTTCTTCGCTTCCAATATGCAAAGGAACGTCAATTTGAGAATTCCACATTGTAGTATAAGCTGCCTGAACAGCGGCTTTTTCTGGTGAGTTGGGTGCGTATCCTTTTACCGGCTCATTGACCGCTTTAGGTACATTAAAAAATCCTTTTAACATGGGATGAGATATTTTAAAATTACGAATTGTTTAATTTTATGCAAAAGTACAAAGGTATTTTTGATTATATCACAATACGATATTAAAATGTTGTAATTAAATAAACTAATGCTATCAAACTGTAAAATATTAGGAAGTACAAAGTTTTAAATTTGAGTTGCTTCAATTTTTATACTATGAAAATTCCGCTTTTAGCTTTTAACGATAAAGGAATTTACTGTCAGCAGGCCGACGTATATCTCGATCCCTGGCGACCGGTAAAAAATGCTATTATTACGCACGGTCACGCCGATCACTCCCGTTGGGGACATCAAAATTATATTACACATCATACCAATGTGCCTATAATCCGGCATCGTTTGGGAGAAATCAGTGTGACCGGAAAAGAGTGGGGAGAAACTTTCGTTATCAATAATGTAAAGTTCTCGCTTCACCCAGCAGGACATATTATTGGAAGCTCACAAATTCGCGTTGAACACAAAGGCGAAGTCTGGGTTTTTACAGGAGATTATAAAACAGAAGACGATGGAATTTCAGTTCCTTATGAAGTCGTAAAATGCCACACTTTCATTACTGAATGTACTTTTGGTTTGCCCGCATTTAACTGGACGCCACAGGCAGAAGTCATTACGGAAATCAACAATTGGTGGGCAGAAAATAAAGCCGAGGGAAAAACATCCATTCTTTTTGGATATTCTTTGGGTAAAGCACAAAGGCTTTTGAAATACTTAGATACCGATATTGGAAAAATATACACGCACGGTGCCATCGAAAACATGACCAATGTTTTGCGTCCGATGGTAGACTTTCCGCCAACAACTTTGGTCACACGAGAAACTAAAAAAGAAGAATTTGCAGGCAATATTGTTCTCGCTCCGCCAAGTGCACACGGAAGTATCTGGATCAGAAAAATGACGCCTTTCGTCACGGGTTCAGCAAGCGGGTGGATGGCTTTTCGCGGCGCAAGACGAAGACGTGCCATCGATAAAGGTTTTGTGTTAAGCGATCATTGCGATTGGTATTCACTTTTGGATAGCATCAAAGCAACCGGAGCAGAAAAAATAATCTGCACGCACGGTTATACCGATATTTTCTCCAAATATTTAAGAGAATTAGGTTACGACGCCAGAACTGAAAAAACACAATACGAAGGCGAAGCAGCAGAAATGGAAAAAGATGAAAAGGAGGTCGTATTCGAACAAGATGAAACTCCGATTATTTCTGAAAATAACGAATTGTAGATGAAAAATTTCGCCCAACTCATAAAGACACTCGACAGTTCGAATAAAACTAATGTAAAAGTTGATGCTCTGACAACGTATTTTAAAAATGCATCGCCGGAAGATAAAGTATGGACGATTGCCATTTTATCACATCGTCGTCCGCCAAGACCTGTTAATACGACTTTGTTGCGAATTTGGGCAAATGAATTAGCGAATATTCCGCTTTGGCTTTTTGAAGAAAGTTATCATATAGTAGGTGATTTGGCCGAAACCATTGCTTTGATTATTCCGACAACGAAAGAACATTCGGATAAAAGTTTAACAGAATATCTTCAGGAAATTATTGCGTTAAAAAAGAAATCTGATATTGAGAAAAAAGAATATTTGCATGAAAATTGGCTGGCGCTGAATTATTACGAACGCTTTGTCTTTACCAAATTAATTACCGGAAGTTTACGAATCGGTGTAAGCCAGAAATTAATGACCCGAGCTTTATCAAAAGCTGAAGATGTGGATGAAGATGCTCTCGCGTATAAATTAATGGGAAACTGGGATCCGAATACCATTACGTTTCAGGAATTGATTTTGGATGAAAAAAGCAGCGATTATTTGTCAAAACCGTATCCTTTTTATCTGGCATATCCAATAGAAGGTGAAGTGGAGAATCTCGGAACTCCTGAAGATTGGTCGATAGAACATAAATGGGACGGTATCCGATCGCAAACCATTATCCGAGAAGGCGAAATTTATGTATGGTCAAGAGGCGAGGAGCTGGTTACGGATAAATATCCGGAGTTTAAGACCTTCATCGGAATTATTCCAGACGGAACAGTAATTGATGCTGAAATCCTGGCTTTTCCTGAAAAGGAAATCGGAACTTTTAATGATCTACAAGCCAGAATTGGACGTAAAACTATTTCGGCTTCTTTGTTGGAAAAAGTTCCTGTAATATTAAAAGCATACGATATTTTAGAATGGGAAGGGCAGGATATTCGAAATTTACCGTATTCCGAAAGAAGATTATTATTAGAACAATTATATGATTCGATAAAAGATAAAACGCCACATTTTCAATTATCAGAAAGAGTGCTTCTCCATTCCTGGGAAGATGTAACCAACGAAAGAATGCGTGCCCGCGAAATGAAAAGTGAAGGTCTGATGATAAAACGCAACGATTCAACTTATCAGGTCGGAAGAAAAAAAGGCGATTGGTGGAAATGGAAAATTGAACCTTTGGTCATTGATGCTGTTTTAACTTATGCCATGCGAGGCCACGGAAGACGCTCCAATCTTTTTACCGATTATACTTTTGCACTTTGGCAAACAAACGATAATGGCGAAAGAGAATTAGTAACCTTCGCTAAAGCCTATTCTGGTTTAACCGATGCTGAATTTAGAAGAGTAGACGATTTTATAAAGAAAAACACCTTAGAAAGATTTGGTCCCGTTCGAAGTGTAACGCCACAACTGGTTTTCGAAATTGGTTTTGAAGGAATTGCACTTTCAAAAAGACATAAAAGCGGTATCGCCACCCGTTTCCCAAGAATATTGAGATGGAGACAGGATAAAAAAATAGAGGATGCCAATTCAATTGAAGATTTAAAAAGTATGATTTCGTAAAAGGTTCAAAGAGACAAAGTAGTAGAGTTTCAAAGAAAAAAACTTTATGAAACAGCTAAACTTTGTCCCTCGCAGCCTTTGCAACTTTGAACCTTATAAAAAAATGAACAGAGACGAACTATATACCATTGCAGAAAACTGGTTTCATACTCAGGGCTGGAAAGCATTTCCTTTTCAAACCCAAACCTGGACCGCTTTTCTGCAAGGTAAAAACGGTTTATTGAACGCTCCAACAGGAAGCGGGAAAACCTATGCCTTATGGTTTCCAATAGTTCTCGATTACATGAAGAAAAATCCGAATTATAAAACCAAACATAAACCCGGATTAAAAGCCATTTGGATTACACCTTTACGGGCACTTTCCGTGGAAATAAAACAAGCAGCCGAAAGAATTCTTAACGATCTGGATACACAAATGACAGTGGGAATTCGGTCCGGAGATACTTCACAAAGTGAAAGAACGAAGCAAAGTAAAAAAATGCCAGACTTGCTGGTTACAACTCCTGAAAGTCTGCAATTATTATTGGCTTCAAAAGAATTTGCGAAAACTTTTGCTAATTGTTCTGCGATTGTAGTTGATGAATGGCACGAATTATTAGGGACTAAACGTGGTGTTCAAATGGAATTGGCTTTGTCACGATTAAAAACCATTGCACCCAAAATGCGTATTTGGGGAATTTCTGCTACCATCGGAAATCTGGAATTGGCGCAGCAGGTATTATTAGGTTTAAATTCCGAAGCCTATCAAAATTCGGTTTTGATTAAAGCCCACATCAATAAAAAAATAAAAGTACTTTCGATATTGCCAGAGAAAATGGACAGTTATCCGTGGCGTGGTCATATGGGATTGCACCTAATTGATGAGGTTGCAAAAATCGTACGGAAAAGCAAAACGACTTTAATTTTTACAAACGTACGTTCTGCCTGCGAAATGTGGTTTCAGGCAATATTAGAAAAATATCCCGAGTTTGCCGGAGATATGGCGATGCATCACGGAAGCATTAGCAGGGAAACCCGTTTATGGGTTGAAAATGCCATTAGAAATGAAGAATTAAAAGTGGTGGTTTGTACTTCGAGTCTGGATTTGGGAGTAGATTTTGCACCTGTTGAAACTATTATTCAGGTTGGAGGGCCAAAAGGTGTTGCTCGATTTTTACAACGAGCAGGACGAAGCGGTCACCAACCCGGAAAAGAAAGTGTGATTTACTTTTTGGCAACTCATGCCATAGAATTGATTGAAGCTTCTGCACTTAAAAAAGCGGTTGAAAAAACTATTGTTGAAGACCGAATTCCGTATTTAAACAGTTGGGATGTTTTGGTACAATATCTAAATACTTTAGCGGTTTCTGATGGATTTTTTCCTGATGAAATTTTTGAAGAAGTCCGACAAACGTTCTGTTATCAAAACATCACAAAAGAAAACTGGAACTGGATTCTGAACTTCATTACCAATGGAAGCCAGAGTTTGCAGGCTTATGATGAATACAAAAAAGTCGAAGTCGAAGAAGACGGTCGTTTTAAAATCAACAGCCGGTTAATTGCTATGCATCACAGAATGCAAATCGGGACCATTGTTGGCGATGCATCACTGAATGTTAAATTTCTAAGCGGCGGTTATATAGGAAATATTGAAGAATGGTTTGCCTCAAAACTGCAGCCGGGAGATGTTTTTACGTTTGCAGGAAAAAGATTGGAATTATTTCGCGTAAAAAACATGCAGGTTTTAGTTCGAAAAGCAGATCCAAAAAAAGAATCCCGAACAGTAAGCTGGATGGGCGGACGTATGGCATTATCTGTACAGATGAGTGAATTACTTCGTGAAGAACTATATGCTGCAAATAGTGAAGAACTAACGCCCGAATTAAAAGCTTTGCAACCTATTTTTGCAAGACAGAGAAAAGAAAGTATTGTGCCTTCTGATGATGAATTTCTAATTGAAACTTTTAAAACCAGAGAAGGTTTTCATGCTGTTTTTTACCTTTTCGAAGGTCGGTTTGTACATGAAGCTTTAGCGAGTATTTTGTCGTATCGCATTAGTTTATTGTCTCCAATCACTTTTTCGCTGGCCTATAATGATTACGGATTTGAATTGCTTTCTGATCAGGAAATTGACATGCAGTCTGTTTTTGATAACAATTTATTCTCAACAGAATATGTACACCATGATTTGCAGAAGAGTCTCAATTTAACAGAAATGGCCAGAAGAAAATTCAGGGATATCGCCGTAATTGCCGGATTGGTTTTTACCGGAATGCCGGGAAGACCTGTTAAAACCAAGCATTTGCAGAGTGGCTCACAATTACTTTTTGAAGTTTTTCGCGATCACGAACCGGATAATTTGTTGCTTCAGCAGGCTTATTCAGAAACATTTGAACATCAGTTGGAAGAAGGACGTTTGATTCAGGCTTTGGAAAGAGTGAATCAGCAGACTATCGTCTGGAAACAATGCAAAAAACCAACACCTTTTAGTTTTCCTATCATCACAGATCGATTAAGAGAAAAATTATCCAGTGAAACATTGGCGGAAAGAATCAAAAAGATGACGGCCAGTTACATGAAATAATTTTGATGAGTGTAAAAGGTTTGCTATATTTAAATATGAATATTATAATAAACAATCAGGATTTCATTCTGCATCAGTCAGGTGCTGCTTTTTGGGAGAAAAAAAAGATGCTGTTAATTTCTGATGTGCATTTAGGCAAAGTAGCACATTTTAGAAAACATGGAATAGGAATTCCTAATGATGCTATTTTTGAAAATTTTGCGCGCTTAAAAGAGGTTTTAGATTTGTTCAGTCCGACGACCATTATTTTCTTAGGCGATTTATTTCATAGTAAAATGAACAAAGAGTGGGATTTGTTTGTAGAATGGACCAAAACCTATTCTCATAAAATAATTTTAATAGAAGGAAATCATGACATTATTTCAAAAAAATATTATGCAGATTTGAATATTGAGATTTATTCTGAACTGGTAATTGATGATTTTTTGCTTACGCATCATCCAACAGAAGAAGATGGATTTTTTAATTTTTGCGGTCACATTCACCCCGGAATACAATTAAGGGGATTGGGAAAGCAATTTTTAAGTTTGTCGTGTTTTTTCAGGAAACCCAATCAGATGATTTTTCCGGCGTTTGGAGAATTTACAGGCAATTATTATTTGATTCCAACAGAAAATGATAAAGTGTATGCGATTACGAAAGAAGATGTAATAGAAATTGCCCTAAATTAATTCAATGCGAATGGAGCACACATTCTAAAAGTAGGAACTATTACCTTGAAGATTTTGGTTGTGGTAAAATTAATCATATTAAAATGACCTTTCATTGCACCATAAGGAGACGATAACAAACACCCAGAACTATAAGTATGATTTTCACCAGGTTTTAAAACCGGTTTTTTCCCGATAACACCTTCTCCATCAACAACTTCCAAATCATTCAAAGAATCAAAAATTTCCCAGTGACGAGAAGTTAATTGAACCGAATCCTTGCTGTGATTTTCGATTGTAACAACATAACTAAAGGCAAAATGAATCTTGTAGTTCTTGAAGTACGTACCTTCAAAACTAGTCAAAACAGATATTTTTATGCCTCTTGTTATTTGAGAAACCATAACTAAAGTAGTATATATGTGTGTGTTATAATTGCAAACTTACAAAAAAAAATGATTCGATTGAAAACCTTTTTTAGAATGTTTAGTTAATAATGTTCAGTGAATTAGCGTTTCCTTTTCCGATAATTCTTTCATAGCGGTCTGTATTTTCACGATAATAAACCAAAATCGTATACTCGTTTTCAGTTTGGTAAAAGTTGCCGTCTATAGCATTCTCAAAGTCAATAACACCATTTTTGTCAGCCACTGTATATTGGAAATTAGTAAACCCCTGTTTGATCATCACAGCCTTTTCGTAAACTCCTTTTTCTGCATTGTACTCCATTTTGTATTCCGGAGACAAGCTGTAGTTGTTAAACATTCCAGTAATATATATGTCTTTGTTTAATCTAAAAGCGGGAGCTGAAAGGCTGAAATAAACCCAGGCATAGTCGGCTTCAATTTCGTTGTTGGCAGCATTTATATTTTTGACTACAAAATTTCCATTGACATCCGGATTTAAGGTGTAAACCTGATTGCCTCTGGCAGGGCTGGTGTATAAAAAAGCATTGTAGATGTCAGTATTGGCACCTACTTTTCCCACATTGTTATTAGCAGCCCGTATGTCTTTGTTTTCAAAATACAAAAATTCATTACCTGCCCAAAATTGTGTTTCACTATCATATTTGTAAACCAGTTGATTTCCCAGGGTATATTGTGGAGGAACGTTTTTAATGCTTGTATTAAAATTTCCATTTTGTATTAATAGCGTTTTTACATTCTTTAAGGGTAACTGAAAAGCAATTTCATTTGAAGCTATCGAAAAATCCAGATTTTGTTTGTAATCGATATTGCCTAAGGTTCTGCTTCTTTTGACCTGAGCTGCTACTGTAGCGCGATTTTCATATAAAATAAATTTTCTCGAAAAAACAACATCCCTCTCTTCATTCAGGATTTTCAAAATGTAATTTCCTGAAATTCGTAATTGTGTGGTGAACTGATTTGGAAAGGCAATCTTGTAATGAGAATAAACCTGAAGGGTATTGAAGGAATTGACGTAATCTACAATTCGTTGATTGTCAAAACCAAGAATATAGTCTGTTTTTGGAATCCCACTGGGTCTCCAATTATAATCGCAGTGGGTAATTTCAAAATAATAATTGGCTTCATTACCAAATAAATCGTCAAACTGTAATTCAAATCCCGAACCTAATTCAAAAATAGGGATAACGTTACTTCCGTTTTGAACAAATGAAACGGTTTTGATATTGTAAGGAGGATTGACTTCAGTTTGTACTCCCTGAGCTGTTGCCGAAGCAAAAACAAATAACAGAAATAGGTTTTGAAAGAAAATTTTTGGCATCATATTAAGGTGTAAGATTGTAAATATAACAATTTTATATAATGAACAAGATGCTATTTTATTGGTTTTAAGAACAATTTATCAAGAACTCAAAATGTATTCTAAATTAACTTCGATTTCATCACTGATAAAACTTTCTTCTAAAAGGGAATCAGATAACAGTTTTTTGTTTTCCTGCAATTTGATTATTTTTTCTTCTACCGTGTTTTTTGAAATAAAACGAATAACATTTACTTTATTTAATTGCCCAATTCGATGTGCCCTTCCAACGCCTTGTTTTTCTGCAAAGGGATTCCACCACGGATCTAAAAACAAAACGTAAGAAGCTTTGGTAATATTCAATCCAACGCCACCCGCTTTAAGCGAAATAAAAAATAATAAAGGCTCTTCTTTTTCCTGAAACAGCTTTACTTGCTGTTCTCTTTTACTGGAAGGTGTTTCTCCTGTAATTTCACAAAATTGTATTTTCTTCTGCTTGCACCAATCGGTATAAAAATTCAGATTAGTAACA
>Ga0247805_1001128_pt1 | contig 12982 bp, 9 predicted proteins | sample UWRJL044104R1_FD_180930 | JGI IMG/M metagenome (GOLD analysis project Ga0247805, IMG submission 180930) | Plant litter microbial communities from Arlington Agricultural Research Station in Wisconsin, United States - UWRJ-L044-104R-1 | ecosystem: Environmental > Terrestrial > Plant litter >...
CAATTGTAACATCTACATTATTAGGAAGAGGTAGAAATCCTCGTTACACTATTGGATCAGTAAATGCAGCTGAATTTGCTATTTCATTTGCAAGTGGAATTACCTTCATGCTTTTTGGAGGAATTCACGGATGGCAGGTTATTATAGGGTTAATTTTAGGAGGCGTAATTGCAGCGCCATTAGGAGCTTATTTGGTAAATAAAATCAAAAGAAAACCAATGATGGTTGCGGTTGGAGTTTTAATTATATTATTGAGTTTAAAAACATTATCTAAATTATTGTAAGCAGTTTTTTAGAAAGGAAAAGATTATGAGTGCACCAATTATAGAATCATTATTAGAGGTAACGAAAGATCTTTCGCTTGACGAAACTTTAGTTTTTTTAGCTAAAGAATTTCCGGGGAAAGTGATTTTTTCGACTTCTTTTGGTCAGGAAGATCAGGTAATCACAGATTTCATTGCAAAAAGCAATACTGATATTACCATTTTTACCCTGGATACAGGAAGATTGTTTCAGGAAACGTATGATGTTTTTCACAAGACATTAAAAAAATATAAAAGACCAATTGAGGTTTATTTTCCGGAAGCAACAGCAGTAGAAAATTTATTAAAAGAAAAAGGTCCGAATAGTTTTTATGATTCGGTTGAGAACAGAAAAGAATGTTGTTTCATTCGAAAAGTAGTTCCTTTAAGAAAAGCTTTGGCAGGAAATTCAGTTTGGATAACAGGTTTAAGAGCGGAACAATCTGAGAACAGACAAGATTTAAATTTATTTGAATATGATGGAAGTTTCGAAATCATCAAATTCAATCCATTATTAAAATGGACTTTAGAAGAAGTTGAAACTTATTTATCAGAAAACAATGTTCCTCAAAATGCTTTACACAAACAAGGCTTCGTAAGTATAGGATGCGCGCCATGTACGAGAGCGATTTTTCCGGGAGAAGATATCAGAGCCGGAAGATGGTGGTGGGAATCAAGTCATAAAGAATGCGGATTGCACAGCGCTAAGAAAGAGTAAAGAGAATAGAGAAGAATAAAGAGCAAAGAATCAAGAATATAGATTTAAAGTTCCGGAGGAACGATTTATATTGTAGCGCCGGATTTTAATCCGGGGATATTGATGAAGGCAACGGATTAAAATTCGTTGAAAAAGACAAAACAAAAAACACAGAATAACGATAGTTTATAGGTTTTAGATTAAACTCACAACGATCTGAAACTAAAAAAAGCTGTCAAGCATTAAACAAAATATCAAATGAGTTCAAGTTCAGTATTAAAAACAAACGCTTTAGAGAGTGAAGCAATATACATTTTCAGAGAAGTAATTTCACAGTTTGATAAACCGGTTTTACTTTTCTCTGGAGGAAAAGATTCTATAACATTAGTGCGTTTGGCACAAAAAGCCTTTTTCCCTGCAAAGATTCCGTTTCCTCTTTTGCACGTTGATACCGGACATAATTTTCCTGAAACAATTGCTTTCAGAGATAAATTGGTTGAAGAATTGGGATTAGAGTTGATCGTTCGTAATGTTCAGGATGCTATTGATGAAGGAAAAGTGGTCGAAGAAACTGGTAAATATTCTAGTAGAAACAGTTTACAGACAACAACACTTTTAGATGCAATTGAAGAATTTAAGTTTGATGCTTGTATTGGTGGTGCGCGTCGTGATGAAGAAAAAGCAAGAGCTAAAGAACGTATTTTTTCAGTTCGTGACGATTTTGGTCAATGGGATGAAAAAAATCAACGTCCGGAATTGTTTGATATTTTGAATGGAAAAATAGAAAATGGTCAAAATGTTCGTGTTTTCCCAATTTCAAACTGGACAGAATTAGATGTTTGGAGTTATATCGAAAAAGAACACATCGAAATTCCATCAATCTATTTTTCACATAAAAGAAAAGTTTTTTTGAGAGACGGTTTAATCTGGTCGCATTCTCCTTTTGTGTATCAGGAAGAAGACGAACAAATCGAAGAACGAATTGTTCGCTTCAGAACCGTTGGAGATATGAGTTGTACAGCCGCTGTTGAATCGTATGCAGCAACAATCCAGGAAGTTGTTGGAGAAATCAGAACTTCAACTATTTCTGAAAGAGGAGCCAGAATCGACGACAAACGCTCTGAAGCCGCAATGGAGAAAAGAAAACAACAAGGGTACTTTTAATTCAATTAAAAATTTGGAATTAAAAATTAAAAATCTCTAAAGTAAAATTCAAAAACAAAAAAACATACAGGTTTAATTTTAGACAAAGTTTTTCAAAACTTGAAACTTGAAACAAAATTAAAACTTGAAACAAAATATAGAAATGGAAGTTTTAAAAATAGCAACAGCAGGAAGTGTAGATGACGGAAAAAGTACTTTGATTGGAAGATTATTGTACGATACAAAATCATTGACTACAGATAAAATTGAAGCAATCGAAAAAAGCAGTAAACAAAAAGGTTACGATTATTTAGATTTCTCTTTGGCAACTGATGGATTAGTAGCAGAAAGAGAACAAGGAATTACAATTGACGTAGCGCATATTTATTTTTCGACTGCAAAGAAAAGTTACATTATTGCCGATACTCCGGGGCACGTAGAATATACAAGAAACATGGTTACAGGAGCTTCAACTTCTCAGGTTTCTATCATTTTAATTGACGCCAGAAAAGGAGTAATTGAGCAAACATACCGTCACTTTTTCATCAATAATTTATTGAGAGTAAAAGAGGTAATTGTTGCCATTAATAAAATGGATTTGGTTGATTATTCTGAAGAAGTTTACAATAAAATCAAAGCTGATTTCCAGGCATTAAATGCTAAAAGCACTTTTAAAGAACAAAATGTAAGTTACATTCCATTAAGCGCTATTAATGGTGGAAACGTAGTGGATCAATCTAAAGATATGCCTTGGTATACAGGTCAAACAGTTTTGGAACATTTAGAAGGATTACATTCTTCAGATGTTTTTGAAGCAGGAAAAGCACGTTTTCCGGTTCAGACAGTTATTCGTCCAAAGACAGAAGAATACCATGACTTTAGAGGTTACGCCGGAAAATTATACGGAAACTCCATTAAAGTTGGAGATGCTGTAACGGTTCTTCCTTCTTTAACCGAATCAAAAGTGTCAAAAATTCACTTTTTCGATAAAACATTTGACGAAGCCGTTGCAGGTTCGTCTATCACAATCGAATTAGAAAATGATATCAATGTGACAAGAGGCGATATGATTGTAAAATCATCAGAACTCCCAAAAATTGAAAAAGAAATCACAACAACTGTTTGTTGGATGGACAGCAAAAAACTGGTTGCCGGTACAAAATATATCGTACAACACAACACAAATTCAGTTTTAGCAAAAGTAGAAAGTATTAAAAATACAATCTCAACTGACTATTCAGGAACCAAAGAAGCATCGCAATTGGCGATCAACGAAATTGGAGAAGTAAGCATCAAATTAAGCAAGCCTTTATATTTTGATGCCTATAACGATAATAAATCAAACGGCGCTTTTATCTTAATTGATACAGCAACAAACACCACAGCAGGAGTAGGATTTATTAGGTAAACCTGCTGTAAGCAATAAGCTTTAGGCTGTAAGCTTTTAGCAAAAAACGTATAAAAAGGCATGCAAGAAAGCTTACAGCCTATTGCCTAAAGCCTAAAGCAAGAAAAACACAAAGTTAATAAAGCTTAAAGCGTATAGCCTAAAGCCTAAAGCGTAAAAGAAATGGAAAGTTTTAGAACAGAAATAGAAAATCCGATAGTTCAAAAAGAGATTATCGATTTAGAAAAAAAGATTCATTTATTCCGTGGAGGAAAAATTGATGATGAGCGTTTTCGTAGTCTTCGTTTAGCACGCGGTATATACGGGCAACGCCAGGAAGGCGTTCAAATGATTCGTATTAAATTGCCTTACGGTAAAGTAACCAGCGAACAATTGGTACGTATTACTAAAGTTTCTGATGAATATTCTACAGGACGTTTGCACATTACAACACGTCAGGATATTCAGATTCACTATGTGAGTTTGGACAGAACTCCTGAACTTTGGGCAAACTTGGCTAAAGACGATGTGACCTTGCGTGAAGCTTGTGGAAACACTGTCCGTAATATTACAGGAAGCGAATTAGCTGGTGTAGACGTAAACGAGCCATTTGATGTTACGCCTTATGCACATACTTTATTTCAATATTTATTAAGAAACCCGATTTGTCAGGAAATGGGACGTAAATTCAAAATTTCGTTCTCATCATCTGATGAAGATACCGCTTTGAGTTATTTGCACGATTTAGGATTTATCCCAAAAATTGTTGACGGACAACGCGGTTTCAAAATCATGTTTGGTGGAGGTTTAGGATCTCAGCCAGCGCATGCTGAATTACTTTCAGAATTTGTTCCGGCAAACGAAATCATCCCGACAGCAGAAGGAATCATCCGTATTTTTGACCGATATGGTGAACGTGCAAAAAGAATGAAAGCGCGTATGAAATTCTTAATCAAAGAAATGGGAAGAGATGTTTTCCTTGATTTGGTTGAAAAAGAGAAAAAAGCAATCGCTTTTGAAACATACGAAATTGATACAACCGCTTTTGACGGGCCAATTGCAGAGCCTTTATTAGAAGTTCCGAAAGTTACAATTGAAGATACTGCAGCTTATGAAGCGTGGAAAAATTCGAATGTAATTGCTCAGAAACAAGCAGGTTATTACGCTATTGGTATCAAAGTTTTATTAGGAGATTTTTATACTGATAAAGCAAGATTATTAGCCGCTTTAATTAAAAATTATGCAGCGAATGAACTACGTTTTTCATTGCGTCAAAATATTGTAATACGTCACGTAAAAGAAGAGAATCTTCCTTTCTTTTATCAGGAATTAGCTAAATTAAACTTTGTTGATTTAGGTTATAATTCTACAGCAGATATTACGGCATGTCCCGGTACAGATACTTGTAATTTGGGGATTGCAAGTAGTACCGGTATTGCAGAAGAATTAGAAAAAGTTTTAAACGCAGAATATCCGCAATATTTAAACAATCAGGAAATCGAGATTAAAATTTCGGGTTGTATGAATGCATGCGGGCAACACAATATGTCTGCAATTGGTTTTCAGGGAATGTCTATCAATTCAGGAAAATTAGTAGCTCCGGCATTGCAGGTTTTATTAGGAGGAGGAAGATTAGGAAACGGAGCAGGACGTTTTGCTGATAAAGTTATCAAAATACCGAGCCGTAGAGGACCAGATGCTTTACGTACGATTTTAAATGATTTTGACGCGAATGCCAACGGAGAAAAATTCCTTAATTATTATGATCTAAAAGGAGAGAAATATTTCTATGAAATTTTGAAACCTTTTGCAGATGTAACCAATTTAACTGAAGCTGATTTTATAGATTGGGGTAACGCAGATAACTACGTAAAAGCAGTTGGCGTAGGAGAATGTGCCGGAGTTGTGATCGATTTAGTAGCAACTTTATTATTAGAAGCCAAAGATAAATTGACATTCGCACAAGAATCTTTCGACGAAGGAAAATGGTCAGATGCAATTTACCATGCTTATGCAGGATTTGTAAATGGTGCAAAAGCTTTATTGCTTTCAGAGAACGAAAAAACAAACAATCACGCAGGAATTGTTGATTTGTTTGACAATGTTTTCATCGTAACAGGTAAAATCGAATTGGCAACATCGTTTAAAGAATTAGTGTATCAAATCAATCAAAATGAGCCTTCAGAAGCTTTTGCAAAACAATACATTCAGGAAGGAATTGCATTTTTTGATACCATTGAAAAATATAGAGCTCAAGAATTAGCAAATGCTTAATACAATAAAACCCAAAGTAACTTTAGTCGGTGCAGGTCCTGGCGATCCGGATTTGCTTACGCTGAAAGGCGCAAAAGCATTGGCTGAAGCAAATGTGGTTTTGTATGATGCATTGGCCAATGACGAAATACTAGCTTACGCACCCAAAAATGCAATTAGAATTTTTGTTGGGAAGAAAATTGGGAATCACGCTTATACGCAAGATCAGATCAATCAATTAATTGTTGATAACGCTTTGACTTACGGAAATGTGGTTCGTTTAAAAGGCGGGGATCCGTTTATTTTTGGGCGTGGAAGCGAAGAAATAGAATTTATTGAAAGCTTCGGAATCGAGACTGTTGTCGTTCCTGGAATTTCTTCAGTAGTAGCAGTTCCCGCAAGTCAGGGAATTTCAATTACAAAAAGAGGTGTTTCAGAAAGTTTCTGGGCAATTACAGGCACAACTTCTGATAGAAAATTATCTGCCGATGTAGCTTTGGCTGCACAGTCATCAGCAACAGTGGTTATTTTGATGGGAATGCACAAGTTGCCTCAAATTATCGATTTGTTTCAAAAAGAAGCCAAAGGAGATTTACCCGTAGCGATCATTCAAAACGGAACAACATCAGAAGAAAAAGTAGGAGTTGGAACCGTAAATTCGATTTTAGAAATTGTAAAAGAGAAAGAACTGAGTTCACCAGCAATCATTGTTTTAGGAGAGGTTGTCAGAGAAAGCAACAAATTAAAAGGCTTTTACGAAGAATTTTTATCAAAAGAAATCGTTAGATAAAGTCCTGGAGGGACGAACAATATTGTAGTGTCGGGTTTCAACCCGATGTACGTATAGCATATAAAACCAATGCTGTTAAAAATAAATCATCTAATTTTGATTAGATGAAAATAAATTAAAATGGAACAGAATGAATTATATCCAATATTCTTAAAGCTTCACAATCTGAATGTGTTGATTGTAGGTGGAGGAAATGTCGGATTAGAGAAGCTTTCTTTTTTGCTAAAGTCAAGTCCAAATGCCAATGTTGAGGTCGTAGCGCCCGACTTTCATTTAGAAATTAAAGTTTTAGCCGAAAACCATCCATCAATTAAATTGACGGAAGCGAAGTTCAAAAAGAAAATGCTCAAAAAACGCCATATGGTAATCGCTTGTACCGATGATTTAAAAGTCAACAAAAGAGTATACGATTTGTCCCGAAAGCGTTATTTGATTTGCAATATCGCCGATACGCCAGATTTATGTGATTATTATTTAGGCGGAATCGTGACAAAAGGCAATGTAAAAATCGCCATTTCGACCAACGGAAAATCGCCAACAACTGCTAAGAGATTACGAGAGTTTTTTGAAGAAGTAATTCCGGAAGACATCAACCAAATGGTAGAAAATCTAAACGAATACCGGAAAACTTTAAAAGGCGATTTTGAAGAAAAGGTTAAAAGAATGAACGAGATAACCAATTCATTAAAGAATAAAGAATAAAGAGCAAAGAATAAAGAATAACAAAAGTCCCGGAAGGACGAATTATATTGTAGCGTCGTCCCGAGGCTTCGAGATTAACCCGATGGAAAATTAGGCAAAGAATCAATGACAAAAATCATTGGCAGTAGAATAAATTATTCGTTTCTTTGTATTATTAAGAATGATTATAAACAACAACCATAATGATTAAAACAGATATACTTATAATTGGAGCAGGCCCTACAGGTTTATTTGCCGTTTTTGAGGCAGGATTATTAAAATTAAAATGTCATATTTTAGATGCTTTACCACAAGCAGGAGGACAACTTTCAGAATTGTATCCAAAAAAGCCTATTTATGATATCCCTGGTTTTCCTGAAGTTTTAGCAGGAGATTTAATTGATAACTTACAGGAACAAATTAAGCAGTTTGAGCCAGGTTATACATTAGGAGAAAGAGCTGAAACAATCGAAAAACAAGAAGACGGAAGTTTTATCGTAACATCAAATAAAGGGACTAAATTTCACGCACCAGTTATTGCTATAGCTGGAGGTTTAGGAAGTTTTGAGCCACGCAAGCCACTTATTGAAGATATCGAGTTTTACGAAGATAAAGGAGTAAAATACTTCATCAAAAATCCGGAGAAATTCAGAGATAAAAGAGTTGTAATTGCTGGAGGTGGAGATTCAGCGTTAGACTGGAGTATCTTTTTGGCAAATGTAGCTTCAGAAGTAACTTTAATTCACAGAAGAAATGAATTTAGAGGAGCTCTTGATTCTGTAGAAAAAGTACAGGAATTAAAAACGTCTGGAAAAATTAAATTAATTACGCCTGCAGAAGTAATCGGAATCAACGGTGCTGAGCACGTTGAGTCATTAGATATCGAAGAAAACGGAGCACACCGTAAAATCGAAACAGATTTCTTCATTCCACTTTTCGGATTGACTCCAAAACTAGGACCAATCGCAGACTGGGGATTAGATATTGAGAAAAATGCGATCAAAGTAAACAATGCATTAGATTACCAGACAAACATTCCGGGAATCTTCGCAATTGGAGACGTAAATACTTATCCAGGAAAACTAAAATTGATTCTTTGTGGTTTCCACGAAGCAACTTTAATGTGCCAGGCCGCATACCAAATTATCAATCCAGGTAAAAAATACGTATTGAAATATACAACAGTTTCCGGAGTAGACGGTTTCGACGGAACACGTAAAGAAGCACCAAAAGCAGTTGTAAAAGCGATTGTCTAAGTTGCTAAGGTTCTAAGATGCTAAGGCACTAAGATTTTTATATAGGAAAGCTCAAACTCTTTAGTTTGAGCTTTTTTTAATCCCGTAGGGATGTAATATTTATAGAATTAATGATGCCGTATTGAAAGAGCCCCAGCGGGGCGACATATAATTATTTATAAATAACATATCGCTCCGCTGGAGCTTTGATTAAATGTATAATTGTTTGCTATAAACATGACGCTCCACCGGAGCTTCATAAAAAAACATTAATTAGAATTTTAAACTTAGCCCCTTAGTATCTTAGAACCTCAGACCCTTTAAAAAAACATTTGCAAATCGCAACCCTATTTCATACCTTTGCACTGTTCTTAAATTTATTGAAAGTTATCACGAAAGGCGGAGGGATAGACCCGATGAAACCTTAGCAACCCTTTATCATAAAGAAGGTGCTAAATTCTACTTTACACTAATTCATAGTATTAAAGATAGATAACACAAATACATAAAGTATTTCCTCAACTTTTCCTGACAACCTTACAATATTATTTTACTGAATTCACAGTTTAATGAGCGAATTATTGGCGCATTTATGCCAACATCGTTCCCGCTTTCGCCTATATCTCTCCGTTTCACTGCGAGGATACCGGCTCAAACAAAGTTCACTGAACTCCTATGAAAATAGAAATTAAGTGAAGTAATCGGGGCTAGTTAGCCGGCAATAGTGAATTTTTGGAATCAATGTGAATCAAAACACGTATCCTAACAGGTTTTCAAAACCTGTTAGGTATGTTTCAAATAATAGAATAAAAACTTAGCATCTTAGTGCCTCAGCACCTTAGCAGCTAAAAGACAAAAAAAATGGCAATAACAATTCAGGAAGCAATTAAAAAAAATATCCTAATCCTTGATGGAGCAATGGGAACAATGTTGCAACGTTATAATTTCTCAGAAGAAGATTTCAGGGGAGAGCGTTTCAAAGATTTTCCACATCCGTTAAAAGGAAACAACGATTTACTATCCATAACACAACCACAAGCGATCCGCGATGTGCACGCTGCCTATTTTGATGCCGGTGCTGACATTGTTGAAACCAATACTTTTTCAGGAACTACGATCGGAATGGCCGACTATTTCCTGGAAGATTTGGTTTACGAATTAAACTACGAATCGGCTAAAATAGCAAGAGAAGTAGCGGATGAATTCACAGCTAAAAATCCAGACAAGCCACGTTTTGTAGCCGGTTCAATCGGACCAACAAACAGAACGGCAAGTATGTCTCCAGACGTAAACGATCCGGGTTACAGAGCTGTAACATTTGACGATTTGCGTATCGCCTACAAACAACAAGTAGAAGCCTTAATGGATGGCGGGTGCGATTTACTTTTAGTAGAAACTATTTTCGATACGTTAAATGCTAAAGCAGCACTTTTCGCAATCGAAGAAGTAAAAGATGAACGTAATCTTGATATTCCAATCATGGTTTCAGGAACGATTACCGATGCTTCAGGAAGAACACTTTCCGGACAAACGGTTGAAGCGTTTTTGATTTCAGTTTCACATATTCCGTTATTGAGTGTTGGGTTCAATTGCGCTCTTGGAGCCGATTTATTGAAACCGTATTTAAAAACATTATCACAGCATACACAATTTAATGTTTCGGCACATCCAAATGCAGGTTTGCCAAATGCATTCGGACAATATGATGAAACACCGGAACAAACACAGGCTTTAATCAAAGAATATTTAGATGATAATTTAATCAACATTATTGGTGGTTGTTGCGGAACAACTCCGGATCATATTCGATTAATTGCGGAAGTTGCAAAGGATTATAAACCACGTGTGGCGCCGGTATTAGTTTAACGTTTCCTGCAAGGTTTTCAAAACCTTGTAGGTATTTTTAATTGTTTATAGAAGAATTAATGAGAATAGTATTTATAGTAATCGGTGTAGTTGTTTTAGCAATAATAATTTTTGCGATCTATAGATATATAGTTGTTAATATACAAAATAAGAAAATAAATAAAGTAAGGCTTGCAAGGATTGAACCAATATTTGCGAAGCTAAGAAATCAGGAAGAATTGACTGAAGCAGAAGTATTGCCCTTTGCGAGTAATATGCTAACAAGAGAAACTACATTTCAGGTGTTGAAACAATATAATAAACTCGAATTGTTTCCTCAAAGTTATAATACAATTGAAAAAGGAGCAGAAAGTAGCTTAGCAAATTGGCTTGAATTTCCTACTGAGCTTGATGTTTGTCCAGATGAAATAGAATTAGAGGAAAAAGTAACAATCGATTTTGATGGTAATAATGTTTATTACTATGTATTTAAATTTCGAACAAATGAACCTCATTGGGCATCAAAAGATGGTTGGATGTTAGGAGTTGTTGGGCCATATTTTGACGATAGTCGACCTTATGACTTTACATCAACATTTAGTAGAATAAATAGTAAGTTAGGGGAAATTAGTGCAAAAGATGAAGCGAAATGGGTTCATGAAAATATTGCAATGGCAAGATAGATGAATGAACTAAGAGCGACATGTAGAAAGTTCCAGAGGAACGAAATGTTGGTAGCAACGGAATTTATTCCGTTGAAAATGATAAACGACACAAAACAAGAGTTCCGTAGGAACGAAATATAAAATTGGTTCAAAGATTTGAAAAATTTATTTCAAAACGACAATTGAAATCGTGAAAAAATAAATCGTCTTTTGAAACGTGATTTGCGTGAGGGATAGAAGTGAAAAGCCCACAGACCAATGCAGTGATAACGAAATTGGTCGAGGACTTGTAACGGATAGCCCGACCCTTGGGGCACGCCCAAAATAATATTATTAAAAAACGAAATATACCTACAAGGTTTCGAAAACCGTGCAGGAAAAACAAAGAAAAAAAACTCAGAACCTTAGAATCTCAGGATCTTAGTAACTTAGAAAAAATGGCAGAAAAAAGAAGAGACCTTGTATTAGCAGGATTAGAACCATTGATTATTACGCCTGAAAGTGTTTTTGTAAACGTTGGGGAACGTACGAATGTAACAGGTTCGCGAAAATTCCTTCGCTTGATCAAGGAAGAGAAATATGACGAAGCGCTTGATATTGCAAGACAGCAAGTAGAAGGTGGAGCACAGATCATCGATATTAATATGGATGAAGGAATGCTTGATGGTGTTCAGGCAATGACAAAATTCCTGAATTTAATTGCATCAGAACCGGATATTTCCAGAGTGCCGATTATGATCGACAGCTCGAAATGGGAAATTATCGAAGCGGGTCTTAAAGTAGTACAAGGAAAAAGCGTTGTAAACTCGATTTCGTTGAAAGAAGGCGAAGAAGCTTTTATTCATCACGCCAAATTAATCAAACGATACGGAGCGGCGGCAATCATTATGGCTTTTGACGAAGTAGGTCAGGCGGATAATTTTGACCGTAGAGTCGAAATCTGTCAGCGTTCGTATGATATTTTGATTAACAAAGTTGGTTTTCCTCCACAGGATATCATTTTCGATTTGAATATTTTCCCAGTTGCAACCGGAATGGAAGAACATCGCTTAAATGCTTTGGACTTTTTTAGAGGTACAAAATGGGTTAGAGATAATTTACCTCACGCACATATTAGCGGTGGAGTAAGTAATGTTTCGTTTTCTTTTAGAGGAAATGATCACGTTCGTGAAGCGATGCACTCGGTATTTCTATACCACGCGATTAAGAATGGAATGACGATGGGAATCGTGAATCCGGAGATGCTTTCGATTTACGATGATATTCCAAAAGATTTGTTGGAACATGTTGAAGATGTGATCTTGAACAGACGCGACGACGCTACAGAGCGACTTTTGGATTTTGCTGAGAACGTAAAAGGCGAAGTAAAATCAGATGAAAAAGCGATTCAGGAATGGCGTTTAGGAACGGTTCAGGAAAGAATTACGCATTCATTGGTAAAAGGAGTTGATGCTTTTATTGAAGAAGATGTTGAAGAAGCTCGTTTGGCAGCAACGAAACCAATTGAAGTTATCGAAATCAATTTGATGACCGGAATGAATGTCGTTGGAGATTTATTCGGAAGTGGAAAAATGTTCTTGCCTCAGGTGGTAAAATCAGCACGTGTAATGAAAAAAGCCGTTGCCTATTTATTGCCTTATATTGAAGCAAGTAAACAAGCCGGAGACAAACAAGGAAACGGAAAAATATTGATGGCGACCGTAAAAGGCGACGTTCACGATATTGGAAAAAATATTGTTTCGGTGGTTTTGGCTTGTAATAACTATGAGATTGTAGATCTTGGCGTTATGGTGCCTCCGGAAAAAATTATTGCGGCTGCGATTGAACATAATGTTGATATTATTGGATTAAGCGGATTGATCACACCTTCGCTTGACGAAATGGTTTATCTGGCCAAAGAATTAGACAAACAAGGAATTAAAATTCCGATTATGATTGGGGGAGCAACCACTTCGCGCGCGCATACCGCGGTGAAAATTGCTCC
>Ga0247805_1001129_pt1 | contig 12981 bp, 8 predicted proteins | sample UWRJL044104R1_FD_180930 | JGI IMG/M metagenome (GOLD analysis project Ga0247805, IMG submission 180930) | Plant litter microbial communities from Arlington Agricultural Research Station in Wisconsin, United States - UWRJ-L044-104R-1 | ecosystem: Environmental > Terrestrial > Plant litter >...
CTACACCAGCTACAAATGCATCAGGCCTTAATCCATACAATTTCAACTGTTCCCAGATTTCCATACCGGTAGTTTTTTCATGAGCTTCTTCATTGTAACGGTTCTCAAACTGTCTTGGAAGAAACACGCCACCTGCAGCAGCAAGCTCCTCACACATTTTGATACTTCCTAAAAAGCCACCCTCTTCTTTACTCACCAGGATGACTTCTGCACCCATACTTCTGATGATGTCAATGCGTTCTTTGCTCAGCCAGTTTGGCATGATAATTTTAACGTTATGACCCAATGCCTTGCCGATCGCGGCAAATGCAATACCGGTGTTTCCACTGGTAGCCTCAATAATGGTGTCGCCAGGTTTAATTGCGCAGGAATTATAAGCTTCATACATAATGTTCAAAGCCATGCGGTCCTTTACACTACCTGTCAGATTATAGTTCTCGCATTTTACGTAGATTTTTCCGGGTTTACCTTTATAATCATACTGTAACTCAAGCATAGGTGTATTACCCACAAGGTGCCATAAGTGTTCAAATTTATCCGCTAAAGCGTCAGACAAACAAACAGCTGGCATTATTTCATTTTTAACTAGCATACAATTATTTACTTGCTCCCGCGCCGATGATCTCTTTCAGTTTTTTATGTAATTCTTCACCTCTCAGGTTTTTTCCTATTATTTTTCCATTCGGATCAAGAAGGAAGTTTTGAGGAATAGATCTGATGCCATATTGCTTGGCAACAGCATTACTCCAGCCATTTAAATCAGACAACTGGGTCCATTTCAAGTTATCCTTTTCAATTGCGCCTAACCAGGCCTCTTTTTTACCAGGGTTGTCTAAAGAAATACCAAGTACCGTGAAATTTTTGTCTTTATATTGATTGTAAGCATCAACCACATTTGGATTCTCTGCCCGGCAAGGACCACACCATGATGCCCAGAAATCGACCAGTACATATTTACCTCTAAAAGAAGCTAGCGAAACCGGTTTATCGTTGACGTCGTTCTGAGTGAATTCTGGTGCCATTGCACCAATTGAGGTAGCTCTTGCAGATTCAATTTGTTTCGCAAATGCAACACCTGCATCACTTTTTTGCAAATCGGCAGATAGTCCTTTGAAAATCGGTTCTACCGTATTGACGTCGATACTGCTACCAGAGATTTCTGTCAGCGCAACTAAACTAAAGTATGAAGCTGGCTTTTCTTTAATGAATTTATTTTGCAGGACTTTCTTTTCAGCTGCAGCCTTTTGGTAACGGGCAGTCAATTCTTTCCTGAAAGCGTCATCTTTTTGTTTTTCCGCAGGAGCAGCTGCATATTCTTTATCTACTGCATCCATTGCTTTTTGAGCAGCAGACAAGTAGGCCTGGTACGCAAGAAATTCCTGATTTAGCTTTGATCCGCTGATACTTGCCTGTGCTAACAAATCTTTAGCATTTACATTGATCAATCCTTTTTCAAGATAAAGATCCAGAACATCAGCATTTTCAGACCTGGAAAGTTTAGCTATACCTTCAAGCTTATGGTCAACAATCAGTTTTGCTTTGATTGGTTTTACAGCTGTTCCTTTAAATTGAAAAGCGCCTTTATTTAAAACTGTTGAGTCTAAGACATTTTTACCATCTAGTCTATAAGTCAAATAAACTTTTGCAGGTTGCTGCTCATTAGTTAGCATCCCCTTTAAAGTAAACTCAGGAGTTTGGGCTGATACGATTGCCGGTGCAAGCATTAAAGCTGCCAGTGTTAGTTTTTTCATAATTTTGAAATATGAATCTGGTTAGTTATTCAATACAAACTTATCACTTTTAAAAGAACTTGTAAATGGTCCCGGCCCCTGGGTACTTATGTAAAAGGTTAAAAACATAACCTTAAAAATGGATAAAAAAAATAATACGTTGTTTAAAAAATCACTTTGGAGTTATTTAAACAACGTATTACTAAAAATGGGATTGAAAATCCAGGCTTGTTTCAGCAAGCGTAACAATCATGTGATCCCCCTAAAATCCCCCTTAATATCCCCCTCCCAGTGTCCGGTAAAGTTCCACTGAAGCGTTCAATTGGGCGGTTTTTAAGGTAGCAAGATCCAATTCACTCTGCAATAAATTGCTTTGTGCAGTGATCACTTCGAGGTAATTTGCCATCCCGTTTTTAAATAATAAATTGGCATTTCTTACTGCAGTCTGTAATGTGTTAACCCGACTGCTTGCGATGCTGTATTGTTGCTTTAATTTGTCTTGTTTAATCAACTCATCAGAAACCTCAGCTACAGCAGTTAACACGGTTTGTCTAAATTGCAAAACTGCCTTTTCACGCTCTACTTTAGACACTTCGAATTGTGTTTTCAATTCTTTATGCTGAAATATAGGTTGTGTGATACCACCAGTTACGATGCCAAATAAAGACGCAGGTACGTTAAACCAGTTGCTGGCTTTAAAAGAGTTTAAACCGCCGCTCGCTGTGATGTTCAGCGTAGGATACATGTTCGCTTTATTTACGCCCACTTTTGCATTGGCGATGGTTAAAGCAAGTTCTGAAGCTTTAACATCGGGTCTGCGATTGACCATGACCGATGGAATTCCTGCCGATAAGGATTGTGTTACGGTAACCTGATCTAGCGTCAGCAATCGCTCTACGGCCGCCGGCACCTGTCCGGTCAGAATTCGCAATGCATTTTCCTGTATGCCTAATCCCTGCTCAAGTTGTGGTATCAGTTGTGCAGCTACAGTTTGCTGCGCCTCTGCCTGTTGAATAGCCAGTGAGGTCACTTGTCCGGCATCAAATTGGATGTGGATAATGCGTAATGTACTGTCATTTAATGCCAGGTTCTTTTTGGCAATCGACAGCTGCGCATCCATCATTAATAAATTATAATAGCCCTGTGCTACATTGGCAATCAGACGGGTTTGGATGGCTTTTTTTGCTTCCTGACTTTGCAGGTAAGTCGCAAATGCACCTTGTTTCCTGCTGCGTATTTTTCCCCAGACATCAGCTTCCCAGCTTATGCCCAGGTTGGCATTGTAATCTTCAATATGACTGGTGCCCAGGAACTGGCTTGAACTTAGACCATTCAGACTATTGTCTGAAGGCCTGTTGGAACTTCCGGTAACCTGAAAGTTGAGTGAAGGAATATTTCCGAGTCTAGATTGTTTAAATAACAATTCTGAAGCTTCTATGTTCTTCAATGCAATCTGCAGATCATAATTCTTCAATAAAGCGGTATCGATTAATTTACGCAGTTCTGCCTGAGCAATAAACTGGTTTAGTGGAACAGATGCGATTCCAGATGTATCTGTAGGGTTTTCAGCCCCCCTGAATGATTCAGGGATGGCTGATTTAGGTACCACAATATCCTTTGATACTTTACAGGCACTTAAAAAGACGACCAGTATTAAAAAAGCATATGGATTTATATATCGTTTCATTTTTTTTTAAAATTAGTTAGTATGCAATGCAAGAGCTTCGGTTTCCAATCTATTTCCATGACTGTTTTCTTCCAACGGGTTTTCGGAATTCGGCACTTTAAAAGGCGCACCGGTAATCCGTTCCTGTAAGTGCTGGAAGATGACAAATAAAACAGGTATGATAAAGAGTCCGAGTATAACTCCTGACACCATACCTCCTGCAGCACCTATACTGATGGAGTGGTTACCCTGAGCAGATGGACCTGTTGCAATACTCATTGGGAATAAACCAAATACAAAGGCCAGTGAGGTCATGATGATCGGTCGGATCCGCAATCTTGCGGCTTCAATAGCTGCTTCGACCAAACCAATACCTGCTTTACGTCTTTGTACTGCAAATTCAACAATCAGAATCGCATTTTTAGCCAATAGGCCAATAAGCATGATCAGTGCGACCTGCACATAGATGTTATTTTCAATTCCTGTTAACCCAAGTACCACAAAGACACCTAAAATCCCAGTAGGAATAGAAAGTATAACTGCCAGAGGCAATAAATAACTTTCGTATTGTGCAGATAATAAGAAGTATACAAATACCAGACACAGGATAAAGATTACGGTAGACTGGCCACCTGAAGAGATCTCTTCCCGGGTTTGACCAGAGAATTCATAAGCAAATCCAGCTGGCAATTCCTCCTTAGCAGTTTCTTCAATGGCCCTGATGGCATCACCAGAACTATATCCCGGCTTAGGAATGGCATTGATCTGAATAGAGTTAAAGAGGTTGTAACGGGATGCTGTTTCAGAACCAAATACGCGGGTCAATTTAACCAGGGTATTGATGGGCACCATTTCTCCCGATTTACTTTTCACAAAGACCCGGTCAATAGATGCCGGATCGGTTCTGTCTGCAATATCAGCCTGTACCACTACCCTATAATATTTACCAAAACGGTTAAAATCAGATGCCTGGGCGCTACCAAAATAAGCCTGCATGGTTTGCAAAATATCTTTTACGTTTACACCAAGCTGGTTCGCTTTATCATCGTTAACATCAAGTTGCAGCTGTGGATAATCTGCTTTAAATGAAGTAAATGCAAAGGCGATTTCTTTTTTCTGCATCAGTTTACCAATAAAATTATTGGCCACCCCACTAAATTTATCTAGTTTACCGCCTGTTTTGTCCTGCAATACCAGGTCCAAAGCTTCCACATTACTAAAACCAGGAACTGTTGGAAAGCTAAATACAAAGAAAGTACCACCAGATAAGGCGCCTAATTTACCTCTGATCTGATCTTGTATCGCATTGATGTCTTTCAACTCGCCCCGTTCCTTATTAGGTTTCAACAACACAAAAACAATAGCTGCTGATGGACTGTTTGAGGTGGTTAACAAATTGAAACCAGGAATAGAGGTGACAAATCTTGCCGATGGCAGGGCACTTAATTCATCCTCAGCTTTTTTCATCAGTTCTGTTGTACCATTCAAAGATGTACCTGATGGTGTTGAAACTGCGATTGCTATAAAGCCCTGATCTTCAGTTGGAATAAAGCCAGACTTTGTGTTTTGCATTAAATACACTGTAGCTAAGATTACGATGGCAAGACCACCCATGCTGATCCACTTGTGGTTGATCAGAAACCTCACTCCACCAAGATATCGCCTGGTCATCGAATTGAAACTGCTGTTAAATCCAGCATAAAACTTTTGTAAAAAGCCTTTTTGAGGCGCTTTCGTTCCGTCAGCATTTGTATGGTTGCTTTTTAGAAATAACGCCGCCAGAGCCGGACTTAAGGTTAAGGCGTTTACGGCAGAGATCACAATTGCAATCGACATGGTGAAGGCAAATTGCCTGTAAAAAATACCAGTGGACCCTGTCATAAAGCCAACAGGAAGGAACACAGCGGCCATAACAAGCGTAATCGATATAATTGCACCAGTAATCTCGTGCATGGCTTCGGTAGTGGCTGCTTTTGGTGAGAGGTTTTTGTGTTCCATCTTGGCATGTACCGCTTCGACGACCACAATCGCATCATCTACCACAATACCAATGGCCAGTACCAGGGCAAATAAGGTTAGGAGGTTGATTGAGAATCCAAATAGATTCATAAAGAAAAATGTACCCAGGATTGCTACTGGAACTGCTATTGCTGGAATCAGTGTAGACCTGAAATCCTGTAAGAAGATAAATACCACAATAAATACGAGGATAAAAGCTTCGATCAGGGTGTGTACCACTTGTTCGATAGACTCATCAAGCGCTGTTTTGGTCCTGTAGAACTGGTTGTATTTAATCCCATCAGGAAAATCCTTAGCGGCTTTTTCCATGAGTTTATCCACTGCAATCTGAATTTCGTTGGCATTGGAACCAGCCAACTGAATCAGACCGATAACAATCCCAGTTTTTCCATTTAAATGAGTTGTACTGGTATATGAATAAGCACCAAGTTCAACACGGGCTACATCCTTTAAGCGCAGTACAGATCCATCTGAATTGGCACGAATGGCTATGTTTTCATACTCATCCGGTTTGGTCAGCTTTCCTTTGTATTTAATTACGTATTCAAATACTTCTTTACTTCTTTCACCCAATTTACCTGGGGCAGCTTCTATACTTTTATCTTGTATGGCCGCCATCACCTCAGCGGGGGTAATCCCATAAGTAGCCATCTGGCTGGGATTCAGCCAAACCCGCATGGAATAATCTTTCACTCCTCCAAATATAGAGGCTGATCCAACACCTGGAATCCTTTTGATTTCAGGGATGATATTGATCTGGGCATAGTTGGCTACAAAAGTCTGATCGTACTTTTTCAGATCCTCACTGTAAATACCGATTGCCCCGATGAAACTGTTTTGTTGCTTTGAAGTGGTAATCCCTTGCTGTACAACCTCTGTAGGCAGCTGACTGGTAGCTTGTGCCACACGATTCTGAACATTTACAGCTGCCTGATCAGGATTAGTTCCCTGTTTAAAGTAAACAGTAATGGCCAGTGTACCATCATTACTTGCTGTGGAACTCATATAGCTCATATTCTCCACACCATTGATGGATTCTTCCAGTGAAGGTGCTACCGAGCGCAATACGGTTTCGGCGTTGGCACCCGGATATACTGCAGATACCAGTACCGCCGGAGGTGCTATATCAGGAAATTGCTGTAAAGGCAATTTGGTTAAGCCAAGTATCCCAACAATCACCAGTAAAATGGAGATTACAGTGGAAAGTACCGGCCTTTCAATAAATTTTTGAAACATGACTTTAATCTTAATTGATATGTATTATTTTTTTACAACAGCTACTTTATCGGTAGCTTTTTGAGGTGTAATTACAGTGCCTTCCTGTAAATGGTCCAGTCCGCTCAAAACAATCTGATCACCAGCTTTTACACCATCTTTCACGAGGTAATCTGTTCCTCTTTTCCCAACGATAGATATGGCCTGCCTTTTCACCTTATTGCTATCTGCAACAGCAAAGACGAAGATTTTGTCTTGTACCTCCATCGTTGCCGACTGCGGGATTACCAGTGCATTTTCATGCTGCAGACTCAAACGGATCTTTCCGGTATTACCAGAACGGATTAGTCCCTGAGGATTTGGAAAACTTGCCCTTACAGTAATTGAACCCGTATTTTTGTCAAATTGTCCATCTATCACATCGATTTTTCCTGTCTTAGCGTAAGCTGTACCGTCTGCCAGTAATAAGGTTACTGCGGGAAGTTTTTTCAACTTGTCATTCAGTGTCTGACCAGGGTATTGATCTTTAAAATTCACAAAATCTTTCTCTCCCAATGCAAAATAAACATGTACATCATGTACATCAGACAATTGTGTTAAGGCTTCTACATCCGCAGGACCTACCAGGCTTCCGCGTTTCTTTTGTAATCTACCAATATAACCACTTACCGGTGCTTTAATTAAGGTATAGCCCAGATTAATAGACGCAGTAGATACGCTTGCTTTGGCCTGTTCAATATTTGCTTTAGCTGCCTGAGCAGTTGCTTTTGCTGATTTTAACTGAAATTCAGAAATAACTTTATTCTGCACCAGAGGTGTTAAGCGTTCTACTTCAAGTTGTGCGTTCACCATTGCTGCTTCGGCAGCATGTTGTGCTGCAATTGCATTGTTTAATGCTGCCCGATATACCTGTTCATTAATTTTAAATATAGGCTGACCGGCATTTACCAATGCACCTTCATCAACAAATACCTGATCTAAGGTACCAGTTACCTGTGGGCGTATTTCCACGTTAACAGTACCTTCTATAGATGCAGGATACTCCTGAAAAGTTGTTTCTGTACCTGAAACTACACTGGCGACAGGCAATGATGGTGGAGCTGGTGGTGGAGCTTGCGGGTTTTTACCCGAACATGCTACTAAAAATAAAACAGAGAGTAAAAGTATTGATTTCATAACGTGATTAGATTGTTTAACAGTGTTAAGTAATTGTGAAGAGACGGGTTTGTATTTCATGATTTTATATATTAAAGTTTTTATTAACGTGTGTAATCTATTTAACAGTGTTAAGTAGATGTTAAAAAAAGAAGGCTTGTTCAAGCCTGATCCGGATTAATCGTTGATATATTTTATAATTCCTCTTATGGCATCTTTTAAAATGCGTTGGTTCATTTCGTCGTCCCGGCCTTTATTAACCAGGTTAATTGAGATCAAACCATGAATAACGGACCAAAATGTATAATATTTCCTGCAGATAAAGTCTTCACTAGGCTTATCAATCGTAATGAGCTTTTCTATCACGTCCCATAACATATCATCTGCCAGTTCAGCTTCAGGCATAGACTTTTTCAACTCACAACAATTCATGTCTACGCCATACATCAGTTGATAAAGCTCTTTATATTTAAAGGCAAAGTTCCAATAAGCTACCCACATCGCTTCCAATTGCGCTTCTGGTTTATCATGTAAATTTCTGGCTGTTCTGATCTCTCCAGCCAAAATGATATAACCTTTCCGGGTCAATTCTAACAGTATCCCCTCTTTATTGGCAAAATATTCATAGATGATGGGTGCTGTGTATTCGATTTTATCGGCGATCTTTCGCATACTCAATGCGTTCCAACCATCTTCTTTTACAATCTCAAGGGCAGCATCAAGTATATTGAGTCTGGTTTCTTCTTTTAGCCTTGCTATACGTTCTTTACTTCCCATGGCATTACTTATATCAGATGTAAATAATTTAACACCGTTAGACAAATGTATAAACAGTTATAACGATCTGTATCATCGCTTTGTCAACTTACAAATTTTTGGTAAGCCCAAAATTGCAATAATCTAATAATCAGTTGTTTATTAGATTATTTAAGCTTACATATGATTTACCAAATGAAGAAAAAATAAAATAAATTGAGCTTATCGCATTTATAGTTGCAATTTAGCGTTCTTAATACGAAGAGAAATCAGCATGAACAAAACAGTGACATTAAGAGACATAGCCAAAGCACTTAATCTGTCTATTTCAACGATTTCCAAGGCGCTAAACGATAGCCACGAGATCGGGATAGATACTAAAAATAAAGTCCTGGATTACGCAAAAGCACATCATTATTCTCCAAATAGAATGGCTAAGGGCTTAAAAGAAGGTAAGAGTCGTTCTATCGGTGTTGTGGTTTGTTCGCTGGATAATAATGTGATTGCACAGATGCTGGATGGCATTCATAAGGTTACAACAGATAAATCTTATCAAATCATCATCATGCAGAGTAAAGAGTCGCAGGAGCAGGAACAGGCTTGTATTGAGCTGCTTTATGCTGGTGGTGTGGATGGTATCCTCATTTCCCCTGCCTGCGAAACCATAGATTTTAGTTATTTAATTTCTTTGCAGGAATCAGGTTTACCTGTTGTACTGTTTGATCGCCTTATTGATCAGATCAATACCCATAAGGTTGGTGCAAATAACTTTAAAGGCGCGTATGATGCAACCCAGCATTTAATTGTAAATGGCTATCGAAATATTGCTCATTTAAATACCAATACCATTCTTAATATTGCTACCGAGCGTTTAAATGGATATAAAAAAGCATTGTCTGATCATGGTATCCCATACAGACCGGAATTACTCAGATCTTGCGACTATACAGATGCCAATACTTTAAATGCAGATTTGGAGGAAGCGTTGAAATATTTTATGAGTATGGACAATAAACCGGACGCTATATTTACTGCAACAGATCAAATCAGTACCAGATGCCTCGTATTACTGAATAAGCTCGGCTATAAAATTCCTCATGATGTCGCTTTAATCGGTTTTACAAATACAGAACTGGCTGATGCGTTTAGCCCATCTCTGAGCACAGTACATCAGCCAGCCTTTGAAATCGGGCAGCTCGCAGCAGATAAATTAATTTCCCTTATTGAAAAGAAAAATCTATATGAGGCTTACGAGACTGTTTTGCTTCCTACCCATATTCTGGTCAGGGCATCGTCCCAGATCAAATAATTATCCAAAATAGTTTTTGGCATTGTGATAACAAATATCACCTATAATTTTACCTGTCCAGGATAAATCGTTCGGTATTAATCCTTGGTTAATGTCGTTGGCAAAAATATTACATACCAATCTCCTGAAATACTCGTGTCTGGAATAAGACAAGAAACTTCTCGAGTCGGTCAGCATACCAATAAAGCAGGAAATAAGACCGATGGTTGACAAGGAATTAATTTGTTCCGTCATTCCATCAAGTTGATCTAAAAACCACCATCCTGAGCCAAATTGAACCTTTCCTTTAATTCCTTCGGACTGAAAATTTCCAACCATAGCGGCAAATACGGAATTGTCTGCAGGATTTAAGTTGTAAATTATGGTTTTAGTTAATGTACTTTGCGCTTCCAGTGAATTTAACAAATTGGATAAGCCTTCGGCCTGCGGAAAATCCCCGATAGAGTCATAACCGGTGTCAGCGCCTAATTGGGACAACATTCTGGTATTGTTATTACGTAATGCCCCCAAATGGAATTGCTGAACCCAGCCTTTTTCATGGTACATTGCACACAATTTATGCAATATATAATACAGGAATTCGTTTTTAACCGACTCAGCATTTTGATCCTTTCCTTCAAGTACCTGCTCAAAAATTTCATTTAAATTTGCAGGAATCTCTTTCACAAAAGGAACAGCATTCAGACCATGATCTGAAATCCGACAACCGTTATCATGAAAAAAGTTAACCCTGTTTTGAAGCGCCTGTAACAAATCGTCAATTTTGGAGATGGTTACACCAGCAGCCTCACCTAATTTTTTAACATAGCTGCGATAAGTATCACCTTGTGCAATATTAAATGCTTTATCTGGTCTGAATGACGGCAATATTTTTGTCTTGAACTCAGAACCTGCAATTTGCTGATGATACTCCAGGTTGTCGGCCGGATCATCGGTAGTACCCACCATCTCTACATTAAAGTGGGTTAATAATCCCTGTGTACTAAAACCAGGCGTTTGAAGCTGTGCAGTGGTTGTCTCATAAATACGATCTGCGTTGTCGGCACTTAACAACTCTTCTACACCAAATGGATTTTTAAGTTCCATATGCGTCCAGTGAAATAATGGATTTCTCAGTGTGTATGGAACTGCGGCTGCCCATTTTCTAAATTTCTCCAAATCTGTTCCAGATCCGGTGATGTATTTTTCCTCAACTCCAAGTGTTCTTAATGCTCTCCATTTATAATGATCACCGGCAAGCCAAATTTCAGAGATGGTCGTAAAATTATAGTCTTTAGCAATGGCATCTGGAGGCAGATGCGAATGGTAATCAATGATTGGTAAATGTTTGGCATAATTGTGATACAGATCAGCAGCGGTATCACTTTGTAATAAAAAATCGTCCTTCAAAAAATTTCCCATAGTCTTTATTAATAATTACCAGTCACTCCTAACTCTAATCCACGCAATTCGGCCAAGCCTCTTAAACGTCCGATAGCAGAATATCCAGGATTCGTTACTTTATTTAAATCATCTAACATCTGATGCCCATGATCTGGTCTGAAAGGGATCGGTTCGGCCCTAAGCGCATTTTCTGCTGTAACCAATTTCATAATCTCGTACATATTCACATCGCCACCTAAATGGTCAGCTTCATAGAAATTGCCTTCCTCGTCCTTGGTTACGTTTCTCAAATGCAGGAAATACACACGCGCTTTAACCGCTTCAAATATTTCAGGCAGGTTATTGGTTACACCTGCTCCCAGAGAACCTGTGCAATAGCAAACCCCGTTAAATGGCTTATCAACGCTTGACAGGATGTACTCAAAATCTGCCTTTGTGCTCGCAATTCTAGGTAATCCTAAAATTGGGTAAGGCGGATCATCCGGGTGAATGGTCATCTTAATTCCCGTATCTTCACAGGTCTCAGCAATTTCATTTAAAAACCAGGTTAAGTTCTCTTTCAAACCTGCAGTGCCGATAACTTTGTATTCGTCAATACTTTTTTGCAACGCGGACAATTCAATCTCTTTTTCATTTGGTATGCCCATCAACACGTTCACCCGGAGTTCGTCAAGGTCTGATTGACTTAAAGATTTGAACTTCTCTTTAGCTTTGGCTACAATTTCGGGTTGATAATCATTTTCTGCCCCCTCACGTTTTAAAATGAAAAGATCAAAAATAGCCAGGTCCGACCAGTTGAAGTACAATGCTTTAGAACCGTCGGTCATAACCAGATCCAATTGCGTACGTGTCCAATCCAATACCGGCATAAAATTATAGCATACAGTCTGAATACCGCAAGCCGCCAGATTTCTTAAACTCGTTTTGTAATTCTCTATGTATTTCGCTGCATCAGGTCTGCGTGTTTTGATAGATTCGTGAACCGGAACGCTTTCTACGACTGCCCAGGTTAAACCTGCAGCTTCTATGATCGCTTTTCTTTCCTTAATATCTTCCAGTGGCCATACTTCTCCATGAGCAATGTGATGCAATGCGCTCACAATACCAGTTGCGCCAGCTTGTTTAACATCCTGCAGGCTTACCGGATCAATTGGTCCGTACCAACGCCAGGTTTGTAATAATTTATGTTTTGTCGTATTCATATTCAATCAAATTACACGCCACTATAGGCATTAAAACCACCATCAACCATAATTGTCTCCCCATTTACAAATGCCGAGGCATCGCTTAAAAGATAGATTAAGGTGCCGTTTAATTCCTCAGGATCACCTAAACGCGCATAAGGTGTATTATTTACAATTCTTTGTGCCCGGTCGGTATACGTGCCATCCGGATTTGTGAGCAATGTCCTATTTTGTTCAGTCAGGAAAACTCCTGGAGCCACAGCATTGATCCGCACTTTATCTCCGTAGCGCTGAGCGAGTTCAATGGCCATCCATTTCGTATAGCCATCAATTGCATGCTTACCCATGGTATATCCCAAAACTCTGGTAAAAGGACGCTTTGCTGCTAATGAAGAGATGTTTACTATTGACCCTTTACCTTTCTCGGCTATGACACGTCCAAAAACATGCGTTGGGTAAACTGTACCAAACAGATTCAGCTCAACTGCTTGTTGTGTATCCGAAACTTTAATATCAAAGAGGTTTTGATCGGGCGATACGGTTGCACCAGGTATGTTACCACCA
>Ga0247805_1001131_pt1 | contig 12979 bp, 7 predicted proteins | sample UWRJL044104R1_FD_180930 | JGI IMG/M metagenome (GOLD analysis project Ga0247805, IMG submission 180930) | Plant litter microbial communities from Arlington Agricultural Research Station in Wisconsin, United States - UWRJ-L044-104R-1 | ecosystem: Environmental > Terrestrial > Plant litter >...
TTTAAGGCTTGTTCGTTATTAAGATCTGATTTCGAGGTATAAAATTGTTCTGTTGTTAAGGTTTCACTTTTCATATGACACTACTTTTTGATTGCTTGCTATGGGCTTTTAGTTTATTTGCTTTCCCGTCGATTCGTTATTTTCATTTATCGAAAGGAATATCTACGTTATCCCATTTTGCAAGCGTTGTGCCATTATGTGTTTTTACTGGTTTTGAGTTGTTTAGCGGTTTTGGTAATTTAGAGAGTGTGTAATTATTATACGGTTTTAGGATACAGTATACAGTTTTTGTTGGGATTTGAGAGATTTTCGGGTTGAGGTTTTGGTGTGCCCGAAAGGGCGTGAAGTTTCATTATAACGCTTTCTGAGATTTATTATTGTTATGCTGAGAGAAGTTGAAGATTTTTTGGGATTTGGAATTTAAAATTTTGGAATTTAATTTTAGGAGCTATTTCCAGCCATCCGCTATATCTTTTCCTTGCTAAAGGAGCAAGAAAAAGGATGCCGCTTCTGTCTGGGCTAGGGGTTTTGGGGGTTATTTAGAAGATACATTTCAAAAAAGCACAAATAACCACAAGAGAAAACCAACAGAAAGAAGAACTGACTGAAAAACCAGTTATTCGGAAATCCCGAACGACTACTAAGCCATCATTCCGTTTACAAAAACCTCTACGAACTCCTTCATTCTTGCAATAATTCGATCGCCAATAACCCTTGCCTGAAGAATACTTGGTCTATTGTCTAAACATTGAAAAACTTCGTCTTTTATTGGTTCTCTACCGCTATAAATATAAGCATCAATCAGCGCTTTGAATTGGGCTTTGTCCAGATGTTCTTCTTCACATAATTTACCTAATGCTAGAACTTTTTGATCTTGCCAGAATTTTTCAAACTCATCTTCAATCGAATCACCATCTTTAATGTGGGGCATATTCTCATCGATGAATTTTTGAATCAATTCTCTTTTACTTCTTAATTGAATGTCGCCACCTAATAAATCAATAATAACTTTTCTTTGAGCAGCCGCTGTAGCAGGAGTTTTTGCTCCTTTTAATTGCGCTAATAATTTCAAAATATAAGCAACATTTATTTGATCTCTATGGATTAATTCTAATTCAAAATCAATATCGTCAAGTATAGAAGTTTTTTGTTTTTGATTGTCTTGTTTTACTTTTTGATATATGTCAAGATACTGAGTTTTATAGTTATTATATTCATCCTCGTCAATCAACAAATCATCCCAATCAAAATCGGTGTAGGATTGCAGCACATTCATTGCTCGCATTAATTTTCTGAAAGCTTGCACAAATTTCGCATCGTCTTCTTCGCTTTCTAGATCATCTACACTTTGGTAGGTTGGTGTTATTTCTCTTAATAATTTTAATGCTTCATCAAATTTCTCGGCAATCTTTTCATAATCAGGCATAGTAACAACTTCTATTGCATCTTTATTCGAAAATAAAGTAATTGCATCATCTGTTGCTTTTTTAAGATTTCTGAAAGACAAAATATTTCCTTGAGACTTCTGTTCTCCTAAAATTCTATTTGTCCTTGAATAAGCTTGTATTAATCCATGTTGTTTCAGGTTTTTATCTACATAAAGTGTATTTACTTTTTTAGCATCAAAACCAGTCAACATCATATTTACAACAATGACAATATCCAAACGATCAGCTTCGTTATTGAAATTTTCCTTTTCACGATTTTTTAATCGTTTACTAATGTTTTGGAAATATTTTTCGAATGATGAACTATCTTTATTTGTAAAACTGGTACCATACATTGCATTATAATGTCCAATGTATTTTTCCAGTTTATCTCTGGTATGCCTGGATTCATAAAGAGTTCTTGGTTCTGCCAAAACATCAAAATCTACTTCGTCACTTGGAAGAAAATCTTGCGCCTCTTCTGAATCTTCATTCGTACCATAAGTAAAAATAGTAGCAATACGCAAATCATGTTCTCCGGCTTCTTTCTTTTGCTGAAAAAGATCGTAGTATTTAATTACATTGTCAATACTGCTTACGGCTAAAAGTGCCGAATAATCCCTATTAAAGGTTTTTTGATTGTGATACGCAATTATATAATCAACAATCTTATTAATTCTTTTGTGGGAATCTAAAACTTCTTGCTTATCGATATCTTCAACTTCAATATCAATAAAAGTATTGCTTTTGTTTTTATATTTCCCCACATATTCAATTCCAAAACGCAACACATTTTGATCTCGAATTGCATCAGTAATAACGTATTTATGCAGACAGTTGCCAAACAAATCCTTAGTGGTTCGTTTTCCTAAATCATTTTTAGAAGCGTTTTCTGCAAATATAGGTGTTCCTGTAAAACCGATTAACTGGCTTTTCTCAAAGAATTTTGTAATGCGTTCATGGGTTTCTCCAAACTGAGAACGATGACATTCATCAAAAATAAAAACGATTTTTTTATGTCGCAAAGGTTCTATTTTTCCTTTAAAACGTTCTGAAACTGCATTATTTAATTTCTGAATAGTTGTTAAAACCAACTTAGTATTATCTGTTAATTGTCTGATTAGGGATTGCGTATTATCGGTAACATCAACACTATCTTTCTTGAAAGCGTTGAATTCGTTCATTGTTTGGTAATCCAAATCTTTTCTGTCGACTACAAAAACTACTTTGTACACCTCAGGCAATTCCATCAAAATTTGGCTCGCTTTAAAAGATGTCAAAGTTTTACCTGAACCTGTCGTGTGCCAGATGTAAGCGTTATTATTAGAATTTTTAACCTGATGAATAATCGCTTCTGTTGCAAAATATTGATAAGGTCGCAATATCATCATTACCTTATGTGTCTCATTTATTACAATATAATGCGAGATCATTTTACCCAAATGAACAGGATTCAGAAAAGCATCTGCAAAATCAGGTAATTCTTTAATGTTTTTATTATTAGCATCTGCCCAAAAGAAGGTTTGCTTGACCGATTGCAATTTGTTGTTGGCTAAATATTTGGTATTAACACCATTGCTTATTACAAATAATTGCACATATTGAAACAAACCATGATTGCTCCAAAAAGAATGCATTTGGTAGCGATTGATTTGGTTAAAAGCTTCTTTGATTTCGATGCCCGAACGTTTGAGTTCTATTTGTACCAAAGGCAAACCGTTGACCAAAAGTGTTACATCAAAACGATTCTTGTAACTTCCTTCAAGACTTATTTGATTGGTTACCTGAAATAAATTTTGACTATTGTCTTCGGTATTAAAAAAACGAACATAAAACGAAGTGCCATCTTCTTTGGTTAAATTATAATAATCTCTTAGCGTTTTGGCTTTCTCAAAAACATTACCTTTTGCTAAATGATTCAAAATAGCATCAAACTCCTTTACAGTAAAAGTAGTTTGGTTAAAAACTTCAAGTTGATTTTTTAGGTTGGAAACCAAAGCATCTCCATCCTGTATTTTAATGGGCGTATAATCCAAGCCAACCAATTGCTTGATTAAGTTATTTTCTAATACGGCTTCAGATTGATGTCCCATTTTTTTTATTTATAAAATTTATCTTCTTCCCATTTGGAAGGATTATTCTCTATATAATTTTGAATATTTTCAAACGATGTAGAATCTTTGATAATATGATCATGAAATCTGGAATGCCAACTAAAATCAGCATGTATTTTACGCATTTCAAAACTACATCTTCCTTTATACCATCGAATAATGCGCGATATATTTTCATTCAGCATCGGGTTTTTATCGCCTGTCACTCCTCCTTTTTTCTCTTCGTTATTTGGAGACGCGATGAATCGCGTCTCTACCGTTGCGGATTTGTTTATGATTAATATCCCATGTACATGGTTGGGCATAATCACAAAATTACCCAATTCAACATACGAAAATTGATTTGTAATCTCTTTCCATAATTCCTGGGCTAATTTCCCTAATTCATTTAATTGCATTTCGCATTCAAAAATCTCCCCAAAATAATGATGCATTTTATCTGTACATATTGTGATAAAATAAGCACCATTTGCACCATAATCCCAATTTTGCAATCGCGCAGATGGAATGCGATATTTATTTTGAAATTTTTTCATATCCACAATAATCTTTATTATCTATCGGTAGTACAGACGCGATTTATCGCGTCTCGCATAATCTACCTCTATCCCTTTTGGCAGACGCGATAAATCGCATCTTTACGATTGCTTATTATTTATAATACTCATTTATCATCAGGTACAGACGCGATTTATCGCGTCTCAACATAATCTGCATCCATCCTGATTGATAGACGCGATAAATCGCTTCTCTACACAAACATTTGCTGCAACAACCCTTTTTTGAACATTTGTGTTTGGGTAATTTGTTTATTGGTGCCTTCTATTTTATCATCGATACTCGATAAAAAATTGGCGATTTTTTGTTGTTCCTCAACTATCGGAATTTTCATTTTTATCATTGCAATTCTTCCGGTTGATATACTAAGAACTTTACTTCCTTGCGCAATTGTCATAATTTGTTTTCGAAAATTATTTGAACGTACTATATATCCTGAAAAACCAATATACATTTTCGTTTTATTAGGTCTAGCAAGATAAGTATGAAGACCTGCAACAACCTTTTCATTTTGAATATTAATTATTTCAATTGATTTACCAATATCTGCATAATCTTCGGACGCATCAGCAATAACTAAATCTCCTTCCTGACAGTAACATTCAACTTTTATTTTAGAAACATCAAAATCAGAATTTATAAAAGGAACTAATTCCTCATTTATATTAAAAAGTGTTTTGAACTTAGTATGAATATCTCCATAATGTATGTTTTTAACTACTCCACTTTCATAATTTAATTTCTCTCTAGAAAGTGAATTAGTAGTGTAAAATGAAAATATATCACCAAAATTTTTCTCCTCCCAATCCGGATAATCCTTCCCATTCTCATCTTTAAACCGCAATTTACCAGAAAACAATTTTTGCATTAATCCTTTTTTGTATTGTTCTAATAATTCCTTTTTACGATAAATTTGCTGTATTTTTTCATCGACTGCACTTAAAAAAGAAGCTATTTTTTGTTGTTCTGGAAGGGTTGGGATAGAAATTTTAAATCTACCGATTTCTTTTAATGATAAAAATGGTTGCGCTCCTCCAGAAGTTAATTGATTAAAAATTTTAGAAGTTTTTTTTCTTTGAATTTGAGCTAAAAAATTTCCGCTAAGTAACTCTTTCTTTGGTTTTACTAATGCAACATTTTTTAAACTAAATTCATAATCAACAGAATTGATTGCACAAGTTGCTGTTCCAGCACCAATATTTACAATCAATAAATCATCCTTTTCTGGATTACATCTTTTATAAATAGAATTATGGACTTCTTCATCAAGATAGTAACAATTATTATAATCAACAAATCCATCTTTTATATGAATTGCTGTTAGAAATGGAATCCCCTCTTTTCTCTGCTTTGGAGTATCATGCGTACCATCTGTAATTTTTTTGGCTAATTCAGACAATGTTTTCGTTTCCCACTCACAATCAAACTCCTGAAATCTCAATTTAGGAAGAAATATTTTTCTTTTTTCAATATCTAAAATTACTGTACTCATTAAAATGGTCTTTCAATTCCTAATTCATCACAAAAATCGGCAATTGTTTCATCCGTAGTTTTACCAAGAATGGCTAATTGTCTCAATTCATCCGTTATAGTTTTTAAATCAATTGTATCTTCTTCTTCAAAAGTATCTACATAACGAGGAATGTTTAAATTGTAATCTTGAGACGCAATAAATTGCGTCTGTACGAGATGGCTGTATTTTTCTTCTGTAATGCGGTTTTTATAGGTATTTATAATTTTGTCAATATCCTGATTACGCAATATGTTTTGGGTTTTTATTTTTTCGTAATGTTGGCTGGCATCTATAAATAAAATGTTTTCGACATCGGTTCTTTTTTTCTTTAAAACCAAAATACAAGTTGGTATACTCGTACCGTAAAAAATATTGGCAGGTAAACCAATTACAGCGTCTAAGTAATTTTTCTCTTTTATCAAATATTCACGTATGTGCCCTTCGGCACCGCCACGAAACAAAACACCGTGTGGTAAAACAACCGCCATCGTTCCGCTATCATCCAGCTGGTGTACCATGTGTTGTACAAAGGCAAAATCGGCTTTGCTACTTGGTGCTAATTTTCCGTAAGCAGAAAAACGTTCGTCATTCATAAATAAAGGACTCGCACTCCAGTTTGCAGAAAAAGGAGGATTAGCGACAATAGCTTCAAAACGCATATCGTAATGTTGCGGACGTTCTAAAGTATCTTCGTTTTTAATATCAAAACGTTTGTAGTGAACATCGTGCATAATCATGTTCATACGACATAAGTTGTACGTCGTAGGATTCATTTCTTGTCCGTAAAATTCACTTACACTTTTTACCTCTTTAGCTACACGCAATAATAATGAACCTGAACCACAAGTGGGGTCATAAACACTTTTAAGTTTATCTTTTCCAACAGTCACCAATTGTGCCAAAATGCTGCTGACTTGCTGTGGCGTATAAAATTCACCTGCCTTTTTTCCTGCGCCACTGGCAAATTTTCCAATTAAATATTCATAGGCATCACCAAGAACATCGCTATCTACATTTTCTAAATCAAAATCAATTTCATCCAAATGCACAAGCACCTTTACAATTAATTCATTTTTATCTGATTCAGATTTTCCTAATTTATGAGAAGTTAAATCCAAGTCAGAAAATAAGTTTCCAAAATCTTCTTCACTTTCAGATCCCATTGTACTTTGCTCAATGTGCGTAAGTACTTTTGCTAAATCACCGAGAATAAAATTGTTTTTTCCTCCTGCATTTCCTCTTCTTGCCAACTCCGAAAACAATTCTGATGGCTCTAAGAAAAAACCAAGTTTGTCAATCGCTAATGATTTTAATTCCTGTTTCAATAAAGCTTCATCAGCATGTCCTTCGATTTCCTGAAAAGTCAAACCGTCTGGTTTTAATACTTCATTAGCATACAAATCCATTTTTGTACTCAGATACTTGTAGAAAATAAAACCTAATATGTAATCTCTAAAATCATCTGCATCCATTTTCCCACGAAGAGTGTTAGCGATATTCCAGAGTTGTTGTTCTAATTTTTGTTTTTGTTCGGCTGCCATTAAGCAATAATTGTTTTGAATTTATTATGAGTGCTAAAGTATTGAATATATACCGAAGTGTAAAGAGGAAACAAACAATTAACTGGTTTTCTACTGGGAAAATAAAGAGAACGTATTTTGAATTTGTACTAAAATAATTTACATCTTGAATATTTCAAAACAAAAGAGACAGTAAAAAACTGCCTCTCATTTTTCAACTAAACCTCATTATTCATTTTTCTTATGATCATGTTCTTTTAAAGGAGGATAATCTTCTTTTTTTTCTGGCGTAACACGTCTTCTTTCATCTAGTGTTCCATCTTCTTTTTTTGGTTTCGGACCTGGCTTAATAGCTTCAACTGTCTGCATACTATTTTATTTTAATTGTTATATTAAGATTGGGTGACTATCACTTATCTTAAAAACAAATAACTTTACTAAAATCAAATTTTATTTATGGAAAACCATAATTCAAGGAATTATATGAAAAACATTTAATTCATTACGGTTTTCCATACTTTAATTTTAAATCCTTTCAGTATGTTTGTCAAAAAATAGATAGTTATTGAGAATGTAAATTTTATGAACCTTGCATAAAGCAAGTTTTATTGCCTTAATAAATATTATATATATAAAAAGACAAGATTTGACATGAACTATACTCAAGAATTTAAAGAATACTTTCTAAATGTAATATTACCAAATATGCCATCATATAAGGCAAATTTTAATGTTACAAATTTTGATGATAATATAACAAAACTCATAGAAAACTATGCAACTGCTTATGGTTTTAATCTATTTGAAGGTCCAGATCCTGAAAGTATTTTAAAAAAACTTACAGAGGAAAAAGAAATAGAAAATGATATTTTAAATAGCTACAATTTAAAAATTGGAAACGGCATTCCTTCAGCAATTGTTTTCACGCATTACAACTTATTCCTTCAATATCTCAATAAAAAATTAGTCTTTAAATCTTTACAAGGTTTTATTGATGAAATACATAAAAAAATTAATACTGTTGGAAAAAAAGAAGATTTCATATTCAGTTTTAGAAAATTCAGAAAAGAAATTACCGGACAATCAAAAATTGTAAATAAAGATTTACTTTTTGGTGATGTAAGGGATGATTACTGGACTATAAATGTTGGATCAGAAAAAGAATTGCAATATCACATAAATACTAACAGGAAGAGTTTTATAAAATATGGATTAGGATTTAACATCCAAGGATCAAGTAATAATCGTAATCCTATTGAATGTGTTCAACCATTCAAAAATTATTTTTATTCTCATAGAAAAGAGATAGACAATATATTACAGGATTATCATTTTGCCGATAATGAATCTGACTTAATAAACTTGAACTACGGTTCTTTTATACTTTATGGGCAAGAGATTCCAATCATAGATAATGAAACTGATGGTACTTTTACCGTAAGCGGAACCGATTTTCTAAAATTACTTTATGATTTAAAACACAAACAATTTAAAGCCTTTAAAAAGATCTATGAAGGTTCTAAACTTTCTAACAGCCAACTGACAAAATCAATTTTTATGAATGAATCAATGAAATTACTCCAATATAAAAAGCAAATAATTTTACAAGGTCCTCCAGGAACTGGAAAGACAAAAAAAGCAAAAGAGTTAGCAGTTGAAATTTTGCATTTAGAAGACATAAAAGATCTAAACGACAACGAACAATTTAAACTTATACAATTTCATCCTTCTTACACTTACGAAGATTTTGTAAGAGGCATTGTTTCTAAGCCAAATGAAAATGGTGAAGGAGTTTTATTTAAAACAGAGAATAAAATACTAGCTGAGTTTGCTGCTAAAGCTTTTGAAAATCTAATCCTAAGTCAGGAAGATAATTCGATAGCTTTACAAGACAAATGGATTGAAGATACATTTGAAGAATTTAAAGCAGAAATTGAGGAAAAAATAGAACAAGAAAATTTGATTTTATCTGGCACTATTAGTGTATTTAACGTCGCTGAAGATTGCTTTAGGTATGGTAAAGATTGGCAAAATCCGTCCCGTATCAATTTTATTGACTTTAAAGCACTTATAAAGGCAGTAATTCATAGTGGTTTCGATGTAAATCAGAATAGCATACCTAAAATATTATCTATTCATGCTCATTATCGTTTTACCTATTATTTAGCATTACTACGCTTATTTTTTGAAAAGCATCAATATACACCTCCTAAAGAAAAAGTGCTCCCAAAAAATTATGTATTAGTCATTGACGAGATTAACAGAGCGAATCTACCTGCAGTTTTAGGAGAATTAATTTACGCATTAGAATATAGAAATGAATTTGTAGAAAGTATGTATGAACTTGAAGGAACAAGAGAGATTATTTTGCCCTCAAACCTTTACATAATTGGTACAATGAATACAGCGGACAGAAGTGTTGGACACATAGATTACGCAATAAGAAGACGTTTTGCTTTTATAAACATTTCACCTAAAGATTTATCAGGTGAAGAAGAAATTATTTTCGATTCTCAATTATTTCAGTCGGTTAAAGAATTATTTACATCTGACGATTACAGAACACGTTCCAACTATTTATCAACCGATTTTGAACCAAAAGACGTTGCATTGGGTCACTCTTATTTCATCGACAAAACAGAAGATGGAGGTTCTATGAATATTAGACTTGAATATGAAATAAAACCTATTTTAAGGGAATATGTAAAAGACGGAATCTTAAAAGAAATTGTAAGAGAAAAAATTGAACAACTATCAACTACCATTTAGATCATGCTTTTTTTAACTGAACATTTCGAGTATTATCAATCCAATCACATTTCAGCTTTTAAAAAACTCGATGGCTGGCTAACTTATTTTGATAACCCTATTCTGGAAGATGAAATAAACTTTGCAAATGATAAGAATAAGAAATGCGTTAGTATCAAGCTGCATAAAGAAGATCTTATAGGACATTCTTGTGATATTACTTCATCTTATTACATTGGTTTAGATCGTTTTAAAGCCTTGGCATGTAACGTATATATTGAACCAAAAATAAATGACAGCAATCTGCAATTAGATTATATAACAATGCTTTTGGAGGCTTTGAAAGAACCCGAAAATTTTGATCATTTAGAGGGGTTAATTGAAACTAAACTAAAAGATAAATGGATTGAGATTAAAAGCGATCTTAAACCTATATTAACTCCTTTTTTAATAGCGCAGTTTCTTTCTTTAGTTCAAGATTTGGTAAGAAAAGGATTGAAAAAATCTTATTATACCGTTCAAGAAAATTTAAATTCTAAAGTAAAAGGAAAAATATTAGTAAGTCAGCAAATTAAACAAAACCTTTTAAAAAATAAATTAACCAAAACAATCTGTCAATATCAAGAATTTGGTTTTGACACAGAGACTAATCAATTTTTAAAATACGTTCTTTCTGTAATTCCAAATTTACTATCAGATTTCAGTCAGGAAAAACAATTCGACCAATTGCAAGAATTATTACATTATTGCAATGGTGGTTTTTATCAAGTTAAAAACAAAAAATTTAAAAATCTAAATCATACTGAAAATAATCCTTTCTACTTAAATTATAATCAAGCTATTAAACTTGGAAATCAGATTCTAGCATTACAAGATTACAATATATCATCTAAGAATCAGCAAGTAACAGCTATGCATCCTCCTTTTTGGATAGATATGAGTAAATTATTTGAATTATATGTCTTTAAACAACTTAAACAAGAATTTCCACAAGAGGGTCAGGTAAAATATCATGAAAAACATAATCGTCAGGAATTAGATTATATTATAAACACACCAAATCTCAAAGCAGTTGTAGATGCTAAGTATAAACCAAGATATGTTAATGGAAATCCATCTATGGACGACGCAAGGCAACTATCAGGATATACAAGACTTAATAGTGTTTATAAAGAATTAGGAATAAATGATGATAAATTGATTCCGGCATACTTTATCTATCCTGCCAATCTTCATGAAAATATTATAAACTCAACAAAAAAAATAGAGACTGATATATTAGAAATCAACACAACTTCAAAAAAAATACTCAAATCTAACTTAAGAAAGTCCTCTACATATCGTGAAATATTTTTACAAGAAGTAGAATTACCAATTAATAACACTTTAAGTAATTAAAAATTCATTTTTCTAATTTTACATTATACTTTATTTGAAGTAATTCGGTATTTCCGAATTACTTCAAACGTCAAAATCCCTACTCCTCATACATCTCCATCCACAACCTCGTCTCTTCCAAATCCAGTTCCTTCTCAATCTTCCTAAAAATCTCTTCATTTACAGAACCAGATTTATGCATCGATTCTAACTTCCCACGTTCCACATTCAAAAGATCGATTTGCAGTTTGGTGAAGTCGTTGAAAATCTCGCCGCCCATTATATTTCCTTTTCCGAAGAAATTGGCGGGGAGTTCGGTTTTTTGAAGGCGGTTGAATTTTACTTCGTATTTACTTTTGATGTTGTGGAGCAAGTCGTCGTTAAGTAAGGAGAAATTATCTTCGATATGGGTAATGGTTTGCGAAACGATGATGTTTCTTATTTCGTATTCTTCGGCGATGATGGAGTACTTTTCGATTTTTAATTTTTTAATCAGCCAGGGTAATGTCAATCCCTGGATTACCAAAGTCGAAAGGATCACACAAAACACCAGATAAATGATAAGGTTTCGTAATGGAAATGCTTCCGTTTCGTTCATCATTAGCGGAAGCGCCAAAGCAGCCGCCATCGACACCACGCCACGCATTCCGGACCAGCCAAAAACAATCATGTTCCGGAAATCGAATTCTTCCTGCAAACGGATTTTTTTACTGATATACCTTGGCAGCAATGTCGCCGGAATCACCCATAAAAAACGCACCAAAATCACGACAATACTTACCGAAGCGCCCCAAATAAACAAAGACCAACCGGAGTAATCCCCTATTCCTAACATAATTTGTCGCAATTGCAATCCTATTAAGATGAAGATCAATCCGTTTAGAATATTGGTTAGAACACTCCAGATTGTTCCCGTCATGATTCGGCTTTCGTGCGTGAAAATCTTTCCTGATCTCGCCGAAAGAAAAAGTCCGGTTGCCACTACAGCCAAAACTCCCGAAGCTTCGAAATGTTCGGCAATCAGATAAGAAGCAAAAGGTGTTAATAAAGTTAAAGTCGCTTCGATCACCTCATCGCAAACAAACTTTTTATGAATAAAACTCATGATGTAGCCTACGCCTAAACCTATACCGATTCCTAAAACCGACATGATCACAAAATTCAGTCCGGCTTGCCACAGTACAAAATTTCCGGCAGTAATAGCAGTCAAAGCATATTTGTAAGCGACAAGTCCACTCGCATCATTCACCAGACTTTCGCCTTCGAGAATCGCAATTAATCTTGGGTGCAAACCCAAACCTTTTGTAATAGAAGTAGCCGAAACCGCATCAGGAGGAGAAACAATCGCACCCAATAAAAATGCTAACGGCCAGGAGATATCATCTATCAGCATATGGGCTGCAATGGCTACGGCCACAGTGGTAAAAAGTACCAAACCTACAGCCGCCAAAGTAATGGGACGGATGGTTTGTTTAAAATCAGACCAACTGGTGTACCACGCCGCGTGATACAAAAGCGGCGGCAAGAAGACAATAAACACCACTTCGGGACTTAACGCAATGACCGGAAGTCCGGGAATTACACTAATGATTACGCCGCAAAGAACCAGCACAATCGGAATGGGGAAATTGTATTTTTTACTGATGAGGCTCAAAAAAGCAACACCAAATAGTAACATGATAATTACGGTAATATTTTCCATTTTCTGATTGTTTTGGTAAT
>Ga0247805_1001132_pt1 | contig 12979 bp, 9 predicted proteins | sample UWRJL044104R1_FD_180930 | JGI IMG/M metagenome (GOLD analysis project Ga0247805, IMG submission 180930) | Plant litter microbial communities from Arlington Agricultural Research Station in Wisconsin, United States - UWRJ-L044-104R-1 | ecosystem: Environmental > Terrestrial > Plant litter >...
TACCTCGTCCGTCTTCTGCGACTACACGGTAAACAAAATTACTTCTGCCCTGGATCATGCCCTGGTTAATTAACTTTTTGAAAGGTTCTTCTTCATTCACATGCCCAAGATCTTTCAGGAATTTATTCCAGAACCTGCTATATAATAAGTGTCCGGTTGCATGTTCAGCGCCGCCGATATATAAATCTACATCTTTCCAGTAAGCGATTGCATCTTCGGATGCGAAAGCATTTTCGTTCTGGTTATCCATATACCTGTACCAGTACCAGCTCGAACCTGCCCAGCCTGGCATTGTACTTAATTCATACTGATATTGCTTTTCGTAAGTCCATTCATGTGCACGGCCCAACGGTGGCTCACCGCTTTCTGTAGGCAGATATTTATCTACATCAGGAAGCAATAGAGGCAATTCGGCTTCCTTAATTAAATAAGGCAAGCCGTCTTTAAAGTAAACAGGAATAGGCTCACCCCAATATCTCTGTCTGCCAAAAATGGCATCGCGCATTCTATAGTTTATTTTTGCTTTACCAACCTGCATTTTCTCCAGCCATTCATTCAAGGTTGCCGTTGCTTCCTGATAATGCATGCCATTGATAAATCCAGAATTAACATACTTACCTTCTTTGGTTGAATCTGCCTGCAAGGTAATGTCCTGCTGCGCATCCAGAATCTGTATTACTGGCAGGTTAAAGTGCCTGGCGAATAACCAGTCCCGCTGATCACCACTTGGCACACCCATCACAGCTCCAGTTCCATAACCAGCAAGTACATAATCGGCGATCCACAGCTGCACTCTTTCTCCGCTAACAGGATTAATTACGTATGTACCTGTGAAGGCTCCCGAAACCGTTTTGGTATCAGCCATCCTGTCGAGTTCAGATTTTTTCTTGGTCTGCGCAATATATTGCTGTATTGCAGCTTCCTGTTCTGGTGTAGTTAATGCAGAAACGAGTTCGTGTTCGGGCGCAAGAACCAGATAAGAAACGCCAAAGATAGTATCCACTCTTGTCGTAAAAACCTCAATCTGATCAGTAGGAAGTCCTGCTGGTGGGTTTTCTATTTTAAACCTTACACTGGCGCCAACGCTTTTGCCAATCCAGTTCCGCTGCATTTCTTTAATAGGTTCCGGCCAGTCAATCGTATTCAACCCTTGTAACAAACGTTCTGCATAAGCAGAGATACGCATGCTCCACTGCATCATTTTCTTCTGTTCAACCGGATGCCCGCCCCTTTCAGAAAAACCTTCTTTAACTTCGTCATTAGCCAGCACCGTACCCAGTGCCGGACACCAGTTAACTGTAGATTCACGCAAATAAGTTAACCTGTATTTCAGGAGCTCTTTTTCCTGCTCTGTTTCACTTAACTTAGCCCAGTCGCCCGGTGCCAGATCCAAAATATCTTCGTCGGCCACAGCTTTAAGGCCAGCCGACCCTGCATTACTGATTTTCTCAATCAATAAACTGATCGGCTCAGCTTTATCCGTTTCCAGATTATACCAGGAATTAAACAACTGCATAAAAATCCACTGTGTCCAGCGGTAATAGTCAGGCTCACTGGTTCTCACTTCACGGCTCCAGTCGAAAGAAAAACCGATCTGATCCAGTTGCCTGCGGTAAGTATTAATATTTGTTTCGGTTGTCAGGGCGGGATGTTTACCTGTTTGAATGGCATATTGTTCTGCCGGCAGACCGAATGAGTCGTAACCCATTGGGTGCAGGACATTAAAGCCTTTCAGCCTTTTGTATCTTGCAAAGATATCTGAAGCAATATAGCCTAGTGGATGACCAACGTGCAAACCCGCCCCGGATGGGTAAGGAAACATGTCTAGTACATAATATTTAGGCTTAGCAGAATCCTGCTCTGCTTTAAACGTTTGATGCGCAGCCCAGAAGCCTTGCCATTTCTGTTCTATTTCTTTAAATTGGTAATCCATTGCAGCTAATTCCTTTGTATTGGGCGAAAATAACAAATAAAGGCTAGATATACCAATACGGGTATTTTCCCCGTTTAAAAGTATATAATTTATTATTTTGCTTATATTTCCTATTTTCGCAAAACATATCCCTGAAAACCGGGACCAGTCTGCGAATGGCGGCAGGTATTTCAGGTTTAAAAACAGCTGTAAAATCATCAAACAATCGACACATGGAAGAATTTGAAGTTAGCGATGCTTCTAAGAAAACTAAAACCATATACATTTCTACGATCTTTAGTATCACGCTGGTACTGCTGATGTTAGGCGTTTTGGGACTGATCCTGGTTCACGCAAAAAACTTGTCTAATTATGTGAAGGAAAATATAGTACTGAATATAATTGTCGATGAAGGTGCTAAAGAAGCCGATGTCTTACAATTTCAGAAGGAGCTAAATGCAAATCCAGCGGTAAAACAAACGCAGTATGTAAACAAAGAGCTGGCGGCAAGGAACCTGACACAGGATCTGGGAGAAGATTTCGTAAATTTTCTTGGATATAATCCGCTACTTTCGACAGTAGATGTATATCTGAAAGCTGAGTATGCAAATATTCAGGGCATCGACACGCTGAAAGCCCAAATCGGAAAGAACCCGGTGGTAAAGGAAGTAATTTATCAGAGCTCATTAATTGAAATGGTAAATAAGAATATTAACACCATTGGTTTAATTATTCTTGCTTTTGCAGCTATCCTGCTGGTTATTTCTATCGCTTTAATTAACAATACCATCCGCCTGGCTATTTACTCACAGCGTTTTCTGATTAAAAGTATGCAGCTGGTTGGTGCTACTAAAAACTTTATCCGCAAGCCATTTATACTGCTCGCAATGCTGCACGGCTTAATCGCTTCTATTATTGCAGTGACTTTGCTGATGGGTCTGTTATTCTATGCACAGCGTGAAATTCCGGAAATCGTAATTTTGAGAAATTATACTGAATTTGGTATAGTACTGCTATTCCTGGTCGGAATAGGTATATTTATTACGGCTTTCAGCACTTCTTTTGCTGTCAGCAGATATTTACGATTAAAAACTTACGATCTTTACAGATAATGACAGAAAAAAGAACCGCTCCTGCAAGTCAGGATAGCAAAAACGAAATGGTTTTCACCAAAAAAAATTACCAACTACTGCTAATCAGTATTGCCATCGTTGTTGTGGGTTTCCTGCTGATGATCGGAACTACTGATATCTATGACGTTAGAAAAACGCTGATTGCACCAATGGTCGTTCTTTTCGGGTTCGGTTTTGGTATTTATGCCATCTTGAAAAAATAAGCTTACATGAACTTTCTTCAGACTATCATTCTCGCCGTTATCGAAGGCCTGACTGAGTTTTTACCGGTTTCATCTACCGGCCACATGATCATTGCCTCCTCTTTTATGGGTATCGCATCAGATCCTTTTGTAAAATTATTCACTATCGTGATTCAGCTCGGTGCTATTCTCTCTGTAGTGGTGCTTTATTTTAAGCGTTTCTTCAAAAGTCTTGATTTCTATTTTAAATTACTTGTTGCTTTTATACCAGCTGCCGTTTTCGGACTGCTGCTGAGTGATAAAATTGATGAACTGCTGGAAAGCCCTTTGACAGTAGCTGTTTCACTAGTTATCGGTGGTGTTATTTTGCTTTTTGTCGACAAATGGTTTAATAACCCTGTGATTGAACGCGAAGAGGACATAAATTACCTCACCGCTTTTAAAATCGGCTTCTTTCAATGCCTGGCTATGATTCCGGGTGTATCCAGGTCCGGTGCAAGTATTGTAGGCGGTATGTCCCTAAAGCTAAGCAGAAAAGCGGCAGCTGAATTCTCATTCTTTCTGGCTGTCCCAACGATGTTCGCAGCCACGGCAAAGAAACTTTTCGATTTTTACAAGGAAGGTCATACAATCACCACTCAGGAAATCCAACTGCTTGCAGTAGGAAATATTGTTGCATTCATAGTTGCCCTGCTAGCTATTAAAAGCTTTATCGGCTACCTGAATAAAAACGGATTCCGCATGTTTGGCTGGTACAGAATTATTGCAGGCCTGATTATTATTGCGCTTATTTACAGCGGACATAACCTGCAAATTATTTAATCCGTAAATTGCGGCTTTAATTACCATACCGTTTTGAGCGTACAAAAATTACAGGAGAGAACCTTCAATTTTGCAGAAGGTGAATTATTACTCATCAACAAGCCCTATAAATGGACTAGTTTTGATGTGGTCGGCAAAATCAGGAATTCTCTGAAACCGCTTAAACTAAAAGTTGGTCATGCGGGTACGCTAGACCCATTGGCTACCGGCCTGCTGATCTTATGCACCGGTAAACTGACTAAACAGATTGATACCTTTCAGTCGGAAGACAAGGAATATACCGGAACCATGGTTCTTGGTGCCACAACTCCTTCATTTGACATGGAAACAGAAGTCGACGCGGAATTTCCATTGGACGCATTGACTGAAGAGGCTATCTACGCTGCTGCTACTCCATTCACAGGTGATATACAACAATACCCTCCCGCCCACTCTGCTGTTAAAATAAACGGAGAAAGGCTATATGTAAAGGCGAGACGTGGTGAGGAACAGGAACTGCGATTGCGCAATGTAACTGTACATGTATTTGAAATTACACGGATTGCACTGCCTGAGGTAGATTTCAGAATTGCCTGCAGTAAGGGAACTTATATCCGTTCTCTAGTTTCGGATTTTGGAAGATTACTGAATAATGGCGCTTATCTATCTAAACTCACCCGTACCCGCAGCGGAAGTTTCCTTCTTGAAGATGCCATAGAAGTTGCTGATATGGTTTCTTATCTGAAGTTACAACGTGAACTCCATACCTTAAATTCTGCGGTTGCTAATAGCTAGTTTATGCACAACCACCTGAAAAACAAATCACTCCGGCATCTTAAGGACTTTTTTCTTGTTGCATGCGGAATCATTTCTGCTTGTTTCGGATTAAAGAGTTTCCTGATGCCAAATGGTTTTATTGACGGTGGGGTAACTGGAATCTCCCTTTTGATCAGCACACTAACCGGGCTTAAGCTTTCTTACCTGATTATCCTCATCAATATTCCTTTTGTTATCCTTGGCTATCACCAGATTGGTAAAGCATTTGCAGTTAAGACAGCTTTTGCAATCGCCATACTGGCTACAATGCTCTTCCTGGTTCCTTTCCCGTCTATAACTCATGATAAATTGCTCATTGCATTTTTCGGCGGACTTTTTCTGGGTGGCGGTATAGGACTCGCCATGCGTGGTGGCTGTGTAATTGACGGAACAGAGGTTCTAGCGCTTTACATCAGTAAAAATAGCATGCTGACGGTTGGCAATATTATTCTCATCCTGAATATTCTCATTTTCGGTGTAGCCGCACTCTTTCTCGGTATAGAAACCGCGATGTATGCGATCCTTACTTATCTTTCTGCTTCAAAGACAGTAGATTTTGTTGTTAACGGCCTTGAACAATACATCGGCGTTACGATTATCTCAGAGAAAGCAGTAGAGATCAAACAGTTTCTGATCAATGATATGAAACGCGGCGTTACTGTTTACAAAGGTGAAGGTGGCTACGGTGAGCATAAAGAAATAGATATTCTGTATACTGTAATGACCAAACTGGAAATGGGTAAATTATCTTCGGAGATCCGCCAGATGGATCCGGATGCATTTATTGTCCAGCAACAAATTGCAGATATTAAAGGTGGAGTGGTCAAACGCCAGGCTTTGCATTAAATAATAAGATTGTGAAAATATATAATAACCTTGCTGAATTTAAGAGACTGGACCATGCAGTTGTAACTATTGGTACTTATGACGGTGTGCATTTTGGACACCGCAAAATTATCAGCAGGCTCTGTGATCTTGCCAAATCTAATGGTGGAGAAAGCGTAATCCTTACTTTCTTTCCACACCCAAGGCTTATTATCGATCCTGAAAATCAAGATCTCAAAATGATTAATACTATTGAGGAGAAAGCAGAAATGCTGGAAAAACTTGGTGTGGATCATTTGATTATTACCCCTTTCACGCGTGATTTCTCCAATCTCAGCCCAGATGAATATATCAGGGAGATTCTTGTAGATACTATAGGCTTAAAAAATCTGATTGTAGGTTATGACCATCGTTTTGGTAAAAACCGGAGCGGAGGTATGAAGGAATTGCTGGAAAGTGCGTCAAAACTTGGCTTTGAAGTAGAACAGATAGATGAACAGGACATCAACGATGTTGCCGTTAGTTCCACAAAAATCAGAGAGTCTCTGTTAAATGGAAATGTTGCACTTGCAGCGACTTATCTCGGCTATCCGTTTTCGCTGTACGGCCCTGTGATTAAAGGCGATAAAATAGGTCGCACAATTGGATTCCCAACTGCAAACATATTCATTGAACAGGCTTATAAACTAATTCCTTCGGATGGCATTTATGCGGTAACGATTTCTATGGAAAACCAACATTACCGGGGTATGGCGTATATCGGTCAGCGTCCAACGATCAATGGAATGACGCGTAATATAGAAGTCAATATATTTGATTTCGACAGGGAGATCTATGGTCAGTATATCAAAATGAACTTTATGGAATTCCTGAGGCACGACGTCAAGTTCACTGGTCTTGAAGCACTTAAGATCCAATTACAAAAAGACAAGGAAGACACCATATCTTATTTTGAAAAGATAGATAATTCCATATAACTATCTGTTTCCCGTTCAAAAACCACCTTATTTTTGTATATTTACAACAATGAGATCGATTTTAACGGTTTTTTTTCTGCTGCTCATATTCAATTCCTGCTATGCCAGGGAGCTTGAATCGGATGCTGCTGTTTCGGTCTCTCAACACCATATAACGCCAAAGATAATCTCAAAATTCAGGATGGATTCTAATTCTGAAAGCAAACACCTTTTTCGTCTAAACAACACTGAGCACAGGACTCTTAACCGGATCCAGTTCAGCCAGTTCTCACCTGCCAGCATGCGCCTTTTTGATGCGGGTGCTATTAAGTATCTACGGGCATTTAGCACCCGTATATATATTGGCGATCCAGCATTAAATTATAAATTCATATTTCATCTGCTCTACCCCAAACACGTCTTTTGGTAGCTTCCGTGATGCTTATCTTAAATTTCACACACAAATATGATCCTTTTATATGCTGCATTTACCTGTTTTAATTACCGATCTGGGCCTGATTCTCGCTGCTGCAGGAATCACAACTTTACTTTTTAAAAAAATCAAACAACCATTAGTTCTTGGCTACATTCTGGCCGGACTGCTGGTAGGACCACATATTAACTTTATCCCTACTGTCACTGACAATGAAAGTATCCATATCTGGGCAGAAATAGGTGTAATCTTCCTATTGTTCAGTCTGGGACTAGAGTTCAGTTTCAAGAAACTGGTTAAAGTCGGAGGCTCCGCTTCCATCACAGCGGTTGTGGAAGTCTTCTTCATGCTGCTGATTGGATTTGTGGCCGGAAAGGCCATGGGATGGACCACAATGGACAGTATTTTCCTCGGCGGTATTCTTTCGGTCTCTTCGACAACAATTATTATCCGGGCTTTTGAAGAGCTGGGGGTAAAACATAAGAAATTTGCAGGTCTGGTATTCGGCGTACTGATTGTAGAAGATCTGGTTGCGATTTTACTGCTGGTTCTGTTATCTACACTAGCTGTGAGTCAGCAATTCGCAGGAACGGAAATGTTCCTGTCGATTCTTAAATTATGTTTCTTTCTAATCCTCTGGTTTATTGGCGGTATTTTTCTGGTGCCTACTTTCCTGAAAGCAACTAAGAAATTGATGAACGATGAGACCATGCTCATTGTGTCTATCGCCCTCTGCCTGATTATGGTTATGCTGGCGGTAAAAGTCGGCTTCTCTCCCGCCCTGGGTGCATTTATTATGGGTTCCATCCTTGCTGAAACTACGCAAGCTGAAAAAATCGAACATCTGACTAAATCTGTTAAGGATCTATTCGCTGCAATTTTCTTCGTGTCTGTAGGGATGATGATAGACCCTGGAATTTTACTGGATTATGCGGTTCCAATTCTGGTTATTACCCTGGCTACTATTCTTGGTAAATTCATGAGCTCCGGACTTGGTGCGCTCGTATCAGGACAGCCGCTGAAAACGTCGGTACAAACGGGTATGAGTCTTGCCCAAATCGGAGAATTCTCGTTTATCATCGCCACATTAGGAGTAACGCTTAAAGTTACCAGTGATTTTCTTTATCCGATCGCTGTTGCAGTATCTGCAATTACCACATTCACAACTCCCTATCTGATTAAGGCATCAGAGCCATTCTATCTTTTTTTGGAAAGAATAATGCCTAAGAAATGGCTTGATGCGCTCAACCGTTACAGTTCAAGTACGGCAGGTATTACCACCATGAGCGATTGGAGAGTCCTTCTCCGTGCTTATACTTTTAACACGATCATTCACCTGGTTATTCTAGTTGCAATTATTTTTATCGGCTCAAGGTATCTGCAGCCATTCATCACTGAAAATATTATCAACGGAAATAACGGCACAATGATCAGCCTGATTTTAACATTTATCCTTACTGCGCCATTTTTATGGGCTCTGGCCTTACGCAGAATTGAGCGTAAAGCACATTCTCATCTCTGGTTGAATAAAAAATACACGAGAGGTCCGCTGGTTGCACTGGAAGTGCTGCGTATTGCATTAGCAATCTTTGCTGTGGGCTTTCTGATCTTCCAGTTCTATAATACCCTGGTTGCCCTGGGAATCGCATTTGGCCTGATTGTTCTGGGCATGTATTTCTTTTCCAGGAAGCTGCAGCAGTTCTACGACAGGCTCGAAAATCGTTTCCTGCACAACCTGAATGCACGTGAGGAACTGCAAAAACAACCTGAAATCCTGCCATGGGACACTCACTTAACAGAATTGAGTATCTCCCCTGATTCTCCGTTAGTAGGAAAATCTCTGATAGAGCTTGCCGTGAGAGAGAAATACGGTGTTAATATCGCCATGATTGAAAGGGGCCACAGAATGATTCCTACTCCTGGCAGGGATGAAAGGCTTTACCCAAATGACAAAGTCATGCTGATTGGTACTGATGATCAGCTAGCGGCGATTACCGAATTGTTCAAAGGTGTCACAGATGAAAATCAGGAAACCAGTTTCCCGAAGAAGGATATGACGCTGCAGAAAGTCGTAATTACGAGTTCTTCGCCAGTTTATAACCAAAGTATCCGTGAATCTGGTATAAGGGAGAAGACACAGGGGCTTGTTGTCGGTATTGAAAGAAATGGTGTACGGATCCTCAACCCGGATTCCAATCTCGTCTTTGAAAATGAGGACATTGTCTGGATTGTAGGTAATACAAAGAAAATACCCGATCTGCTCAAAAAAACATAATGAACTGATCATTGTTTATCCGATGAAACAACTAGCTTCGTTTTGGAAGCCGTCTTTTCGGCTTCCAGTTTTTTTAATATGAAAATCGATCAGGACAAAAGTGATTTTTTAGATGAGATGCTGGACATGTGGCAGCATGAAAATTTATTGTCCGAAGCTGATGCGCAAAAACTGAAAGGTAGCTATGAAGCCAAATCCTTTGACTGGAGACGGCTTGCCCAATACTCTTTCTGGATTGCTATGGCTTGCGGAGTCATCTCTCTCGGCGCCTTGCTAATCGACAACAAGGTTCTCGATTATCTTTATAAACTATATGATACGCCTGACAGTCTCATCTGTCTTATTTCTGCAGCTGCAGCAGCATACCTGTATTATATCAGCTTTAAAAGAAAAAAATCCAGGGCGATGGAAGTATTCAGTAATGATGCCCTGATCTTCACCGCTGTAATGTTAACAGCAAATGCAATCGCCTATCTTGGTAAAGCGCTCGGAAAAGGCGAGAGTCATTTTTCTCTGCTTATACTTTTTTCAGTACTGATTTACGGTATTCTTGCATTTATATTTAAATCCCGATTAATCTGGGTCTTTACTATGATCTCTTTTGGCGCATGGTTTGGAACTGAAACTGGTTATCTTTCCCGTGACAACCTTTATTTTCTGGGAATGAATTTCCCGCTCAGATTCGTATGCTTCGGTCTTCTGCTTACATCAGCGGCTTTAATGCTGCGCAAGATTAAAGCATTCAGTTTCTTCTACGAAACTACCTATATCGGTGGTATGATTTACCTGTTCGTCTCTTTATGGCTGATCTCCGTCTTTGGGAATTTCGGTACGCTGGATCAATGGTATGGGATAAGACAGATAAGTTTGTTTTATTGGGCATTGATTTCTATGAGTGCCTGTGGTATCAGTATTTTCGCAGGTTTGAAATTCAGGGATGATATAGCTAGAGAATTCGGAATCACATTTCTTTTTATAAATCTGTATACCCGCTATTTTGAGTATTTCTGGGATACCTGGCACAAGGCTCTTTTTTTCAGTGTCCTGGCAGCGTCATTCTGGTTTATAGGACGCAGGGCCGAGAAGATATGGAACCTGGAATTTCTCAAAAAATAAAAGCAACATTTTTCAGAAGTGACTAAAAGCTATTTAGCGTTGGAGAACTTCCGCCAATTGTTATTTAATAAAATGAATGTAGATCAGTTTGAAGATATGATAGGCCGAAAGAGCGAAGAACAGACCGGCAATCGCTTTATTTACGACATAGGTTGTCAGTGTAAATTTTGTCTGTATATATTGAGCAAAACGGGCAAAGCCGTAAAGTGCTAATCCCGCGCCTATTCCCGACCCAATACTAAATACACTAAGCGACACATAACCGATATCAATCCACTCATGTGAGATCAGGTAGGTACCGACAAACAGCCAAAAAGGGATCTGCATAGGATTTAAAACCCCTAGTAGCATGCCATACCGGATGCTGTCTTTATTGGAATAGTCTGTTTTAGGCATTTCTTTCCTCGATCGCCAGGTGGTTATTCCCAATACTAGAAAAAGGGCAATCATCACGCCATCTATATAATTCCCGAACTCAATTTCACTCGATAACCATTGCACAAAACGCATGACACCAAATGTAAAAAGAACCTCAATAACGGAGAATGCAGCTATGAAATATAGTGCTTGCTTAATACCCCTGGTAATAGTAAGCTGAACAACCGTAAGGTTGATATTTCCGGGTGGTATGTATCCCAGAGAGTTCAGAATAACGCCCAGGAAAAAGGTTAGAAAAAGCATCCGCTAATATAAATAAAATTTAGTGAGCGGATGCTGAATAACTTTGAATGCTGTTTTTGAATAAAATTAGCTTAAAATAGCTGACATTTTTCAAGCCTTCAAATGATCTTTTAAATATTTACCTGTATAAGAACCTTTTACTTTCGCCAGATCTTCAGGTGTACCTTCAAAAACTATATTGCCGCCGGCATCTCCTCCCTCTGGACCGATATCTATAACCCAGTCTGCCGATTTGATCATGTCCATGTTGTGTTCAATAACCAGAATCGTATTCCCTTGTTCAATTAATGTATTCAAGGCAATTAACAGTTTTTTAATATCATGGAAATGCAGTCCGGTTGTCGGCTCATCAAAAATAAAAAGTGTTTTGCTAGCATGATTCCCTTTGATCAGGAATGACGCCAGCTTGATCCTTTGCGCCTCACCACCAGACAGTGTATTAGAGGATTGTCCCAGGTGAACATAACCCAGGCCAACATCAACCAACGGCTGCAGCTTATTGAGAATCTTCGGCTCTTTAGCGAAAAACCCAACTGCTTGTTCTATAGTGAGATCTAATATATCGGCTACATTTTTATCTTCATAAGTGATATCCAGTACCTGCTGTTTAAATCTTCTTCCATTACACGCTTCACAGGGTAAATAGATGTCTGCCATAAACTGCATCTCAATCTTCACTTCACCTTCTCCCTGACAAACGTCACAACGTCCACCCTCAACATTAAAAGAAAATGCTGCTGGTTTTAAGCCTGCTGCTTTCGATGCTGGTAAAGCTGCAAACAAAGCCCTGACATCATCCCAGGCTTTAACATAGGTTACAGGATTAGACCGGGACGATCTCCCAATGGGGTTCTGATCGACCATTTCAACCTGACTAACCTGTTCATAATCGCCGAAGATACCATCGTATAAACCTGTTTGCTCACCTGCATAATTCCCTATTGCTTTTTGTAAAGCAGGGAACAAAATCTTTTTAATCAGACTTGTTTTTCCAGAGCCCGAAACGCCACTGACTACGGTAAAAACACCGAGAGGAAACTTCACCGCTATGTTTTTTAAGTTGTTCTCTCTGGCTCCTTTAATCAGAATATGACTTGCCCACTTTCTCCTCATGGCCGGAATAGCGATCTTTTCCTTTCCTGATAAATAAGCGCCGGTAAGACTTTTTTTATCTTTAATAATCTGATCATAAGTACCGCTAAATACCAGATTACCACCATGTGTGCCTGCCTCAGGACCAATATCAATTATATGGTCTGCGGCACGCATCATTTCTTCTTCGTGTTCCACAACGATTACCGTATTCCCAACATTACGCAGAGAAACGAGGACTTCGATTAATTTGTTGGTATCCCTTGGATGCAACCCAATACTTGGTTCGTCCAATACATAAATTGAACCGACCAGACTGCTGCCTAGCGAAGTTGCTAAATTAATACGCTGTGACTCACCGCCTGAAAGCGTATTCGACAACCGGTTCAGGGTAAGATATCCCAAACCAACATTATTTAGATAAAGCACCCTGCTGGTAACTTCAGCCAATAATCTCTTAGAGATCTTGACATCTGAAGGACTTAGGTCCAGATTATCAAAAAATTCCTGAATACGGGACAGGGGCATTAAAACAACGTCAATAATTGACTTCCCTGCTATTTTTACATAGGATGCATCTTTTCTAAGTCTTGAGCCTTTACAATCCGGGCAGACTGTTTTACCTCTATATCGTGATAACATTACACGATACTGAATCTTAAAGGTCTGAGTTTCCAGATCTTTAAAGAATGCATCAAGACCTTCGAAATATTTGTTTCCGGTCCAGAGTAATCGCTGCTCTTTCTCAGTAAGTTCG
>Ga0247805_1001134_pt1 | contig 12969 bp, 12 predicted proteins | sample UWRJL044104R1_FD_180930 | JGI IMG/M metagenome (GOLD analysis project Ga0247805, IMG submission 180930) | Plant litter microbial communities from Arlington Agricultural Research Station in Wisconsin, United States - UWRJ-L044-104R-1 | ecosystem: Environmental > Terrestrial > Plant litter >...
AAACGCAGCTAAATGGATTACGAAATTTTTTGATAGTTTTGATGATATTGATGTTAATATTGACTGGCATTCCATTAAAACCGACGATTTCCGAGATGCCAATGCCGACGGTGATGAAGATAGGATAAGAAAAAAGCATGCGGAATTTTTAGTTCTTCATCATGTCCCACCGGAATTTATACGCAAAATTGTTGTATTAAATCCGAGAGTTAGAGCCGAAGTAGAGGCTATAATAGCTGCTCAGAAAATGGATATTAACGTACTTGTTAACCCTAAACAATTATTTTATTTCACATGATTTATAAAACAGGCAATTTACTGGAGGCAGAAACACAGGCTCTTGTTAATACAGTAAACACGGTTGGAGTCATGGGAAAAGGAATTGCACTGCAATTCAAAGAACGGTTTCCACAGAATTTCAAGATTTATGCTGATGCTTGTAAAAAAGGGTTGGTGAAGGTTGGAAGAATGCTCATTGTAAATGAGCATACACTGGAAGGAGAAAAGATCATTATTAATTTCCCAACTAAGGAGCAGTGGTTTAAAAAATCCCAGTATCGTTTTATCGAGGAAGGTTTACAGGCACTTGCACAGGAGATCAGGACTCGTAATATCAAAAGTATTGCATTACCTCCATTGGGCTGTGGAAATGGGGGGCTTAATTGGGAGAAAATCAAACCTATGATCAATCATTACCTTTCTGGTCTTGAGGGTGTGGAGATTGTCGTGTTTGAACCTAATGAAGCAGTAAAGGAGATTTTGCAAAACGAACAACAAAAAAAACAAGTTGAACTAACTCCCGGACGTGCAATGTTACTATATGCGTTGTTTAGGTATGAAAGACTTGGCGAAGTTGCCAGTATATTTGCGGCGAACAAATTGGCATATTTTTTACAAGAAAGTGGCGAGAAATTGAAATTGCAATTTACTGCTTACACCTACGGTCCATATGCGCAGGCAGTTGAAAAGGTTTTGTATTCGATGAATGGCAAATATCTAACGGGGTTAGAACAAATGCAAGCCCGGCCGTTTGAACCGTTAAAATTGAATTGGGAAAAATTAGCGGAGGTGGAGTCTTATATTAAGACCTCTCTTTCTGATGACCAGAAGCAGCGTATTGAAAATATCTTTCAGGTTATTGATGGTTTTGAGTCTACGTTATCGCTGGAGATACTATCATCTATACATTATCTCCTATCAGAGGATCCTAAACTTTCGCAGAAACAACTACTCTCGAAAATACAAACTTGGAATGACAGAAAAAGGCAAATGATCAAAGAAGAATATATTGAGATTGCGGTGGAACATTTGGCTAATTATGGCCGGCGACTCAACTTTGCATGATTATCAGTTGGATAAACAAAAAACCCGTATCTAAATGACAGATACGGGTTTTTTGTTTATGTGAAATTATGTGAGACCGACACAGCAGCATTTATTTCTTTAGCTCATTTGAGAATGAATACGGCAGGTCTGCTGTATTTACTCCTCTTGTTTTTTCAGGTTTTTCCGACATCTCGAAACTGATATTACCTCCTTTAGTCAGGTCCTGATGGGTCAGGTAATTACGAGTGTAGCTCTTACCATTTAGTTTCATGGATTTTATATACCTGTTTTTGCGGTTGTTATTACCCGCGCTAATGGTCATTTGCTTCCCGTTTTCGAAGTTCAGCCTTACCTTGCTGAATAAAGGCGAACCAGTGATATATTCATCTGTTCCGGGACATACCGGATAAAAGCCGAGCGCCGAGAAAACGTACCAGGCCGATGTCTGACCGTTGTCTTCGTCACCGCAATATCCGTCAGGGGCCGAGGAATATAACTTATCCATTACTTCCCTTGCCCAATATTGCGCTTTCCATGGTTCGGCAGAGTAGTTGTACAGATAGATCATATGTTGTATAGGCTGGTTGCCATGTGCGTACTGGCCCATATTCATCACCTGCATTTCCCTCATTTCATGAATCATACTTCTGCTGTCCATACCTAATGAACCAGGCATGGTAAATACAGAATCAAGCATATGATTAAATGTTTTTTTACCACCCATCAGGTCAATTAGCCCTTGAGGATCATGTAATACTGACCAGCTGTAGTGCCAGCTGTTACCTTCTGTAAAATCTTTACTCCAGTCTGTCGCTTTAAAATAGTCCTGGAACTTTCCGTCGGTCTTTTTACCACGCATCAGGTTATATTTAGGATCAAATACATTTTTGTAGTTCATTGCCCGTTTCGCGTAGATATCTATCTCTTGTGCCGGACGCTTTAATGCCTTGCCAAGCTTATAAATTGTCCAGTCATTATAAGCATATTCCAGAGTACGGGCCACATTCTGCGTAATTCCGGCATCGTTAGGGATATAACCATATTTATTGTATTCCTGATAACCTGTCCGTCCCGATGCAGCTACTGTCGGGTGAACATTATTTGCTCCGTTCTTAAGTGCTTCCCATAATATTTGAATATCATAGCCTCTCAACCCTTTCAGATAAGCGTCTGATACTACAGACGCAGAGTTATTGCCAATCATTGTGTTTCTATGTCCCGGACTTGCCCATTCAGGTAAAAAGCCGCTTTCTTTGTAGGCATTTGCTAACCCTTCCTGCATTTTTATGCTTTCCGAAGGATACATAAGGTTAAGAAATGGGAAAAGACTTCTGAAAGTATCCCAGAAACCAGTGTCAGTAAACATGTAACCCGGTAATACTTTTCCGTTGTAAGGACTGTAGTGAACAGGAGTTCCGGTGGCATCTATTTCATAGAAGCTTCTTGGGAATAGCAAAGAACGGTAGAGGCAGGAATAGAATGTTCTTTTGTTGTCTATATTCTGGTCATCTACCTGGATTTTGCCCAGCACTTCGTTCCAGGTACTTTCACCTTTTTTGACCAGTTGGTTAAAGTTGTCATGACCTAATTCCCGCAGGTTTATTTCTGCCTGTTCCGGACTAATAAAAGATGAGGCGACCCGGGCATGTACCTGCTCACCTTTATGAGTTGAAAAACCAATTATTGCGCCACTGTGCTTACTTTCACTTTCCACACCGCCAGCATTGATATTGCCATTTGAAACTGCTGCCTGGTAGGTGAATGGTTTGTCGAAAACAATTACAAAATAGTTCTTGAAGTTGTCAGGTACACCACCGCTGTTTCTGGTTGTATAGCCAACAATTTTGTTCTCAGATTTAATTATTTTAGTATAAGATCCTTTATCAAAAGCATCAATAGTTATATAGGCCTGCTTAGTTTCGGGAAAGGTGAACCTGAACATCGCTGCACGGCTTGTCGGTGTGATTTCGGTTTTGACATCGTGATCAGCAAGATAGACGCTATAATAGTTGGGGCTTGCAATTTCTGATTTGTGGGAAAACCAGCTGGCCCGTTTATCTTCATCGAACTGAACTTCTCCGGTACCCGGCATAATGGAGAACTGACCGTAGTCGTTCATCCATGGGCTTGGTTGGTGAGTTTGTTTAAATCCTCTTATTTTTTCTGCGTTATAAGTATAGATCCATCCATCTCCCATTTTTCCCGTTTGCGGAACCCAGAAATTCATACCCCATGGCATCGCTATAGCCGGATAGGTATTACCGGTAGACAGTCCATAGCTGGAAGAGGTTCCTGTTAATATATTCACATAATCCAGCAGATTGTCTTTTTGCTGGGCATTTGTGACCGTGCTGAGTTGAAAAGTGAGGGCAAGGCAGATTAAGAATCTCAATGAAATTTTAAATGACATGTAATTGGGTTTATAATGGTTTAAGTTACTAAAACGATTTATGGCTCTAATAGGCTAAAATAATATCTAAACTGGATAATATCACAAGAAATTTAAATATTTAACTTCTTTATGTTTACGAGTGGGAGCGCAGCCTGTAAGGATTGTGAGTTTATTGCTAATCTAAAATCTAGTTTAATGTTAAAAAAAGCTATTCTGGGCCTGGTATTGATACTTGGCTTTAACACCACTACGCTACTGGCGCAGGATGTAAATTCCAAACCACTACCATTGCACCAATTACAGCAGCAGTTTGTAGACTTGAGGTTCGGTATGTTTATTCACTTCAACATTCCAACATATGCTAATGCAGACTGGCCGGATCCAGATGCACCTGCTTCACTTTTTAATCCGGTAGACCTGGATTGTGATCAATGGGCAAAAGCAGCAAAGGCAGCTAATATGACATATGGTTGTATTACCACAAAACATCATAGCGGGTTCTGTATCTGGGATACTAAAACAACAGATTACAGTATTAAGAGCAGTCCTTTTAAAAGAGATGTGGTACGGGAATATGTAGATGCATTCCGTAAGAATGACCTGAAGGTTATGCTTTATTACTCTATTCTTGATACACACCATAAATTAAGACCAAATGAGATTACACCTAACCATATTGATATGGTTAAAAAACAGATTACAGAATTATTAACTAATTATGGCCCGATTGAGGCTTTGGTGATCGATGGTTGGGATGCGCCCTGGTCAAGAATCACGTACGATGAAATTCCATTCGAAGAAATCTATCACCTGGTTAAAAAGCTGCAGCCAAACTGTTTATTAATGGACTTAAATGGTGCAAAATATCCAGCTGAAGGTCTGTATTATACAGATATTAAAACTTATGAAATGGGAGCAGGACAACAGGTATCTAAAGAAACCAATAAAATGCCGGCTCTTGCTTGTCTGCCGATTAACACAGCATGGTTCTGGAAAACAGATTTTCCTCAGGTGCCTGTTAAATCTGCGGCGAAACTGGTTAACGAAACTTTGATTCCTTTAAATAATGCTAACTGTAACTTCATTTTAAACGTTGCGCCTAACCGTAATGGTTTGATTGATGAAAATGCTTTGGCTGAGTTAAAAGAGATTGGTAAAATCTGGAAGAATGAGGGTTCAGTCGGTAAAATTGCAGAGACCGGAGCTCCAATCATTTCATCTAACCTGGCTAAAAATAAACCATCTAATTCCAGCTGGAGTGATGATTATAATATTATGGACTTTGCCAACGATGATAATTTCCGTTCTTCATGGGTATCCAATTCAGAAGTAAAGAATCCTTGGTACGAAATCGATTTCAGAAAGCCGACAACTTTTAACACCGTTGTTATTGCACAGAACGATGCTAATTTCAGTAACTATACTTTAGAGTATTATCAGAATAAGACCTGGAAGAAAGTCTATGATGGAGAGAATAGCAAAAAAGTAAAAGTAAACAGATTTGATAAGGTGACAGGCGAAAAAGTGAGGGTGAAAATCAAAGATTCAGGTAAACAGATTACGATATCAGAATTTGAAGTCTACAATGAAAAAAGATAAGTTAGCATAGTCTCCTGTCCCTTAAGCCGGCAGCGGGAGGATAAAAGAATTAGTCCTGAATAGGAAAAACAAGGTTTTAAACAATATCTTTGCGGCAATGAGATTCAGAAACTTGATTGCGGTATTTTTGCTCGCGGCCCTGATGTTATCAACATTCAGCCGCCAGTTTATTTACGCGGGTTTTGAACTGAATCAGAAGTACATTTCCAGTACACTGTGTGAAAACAGAGATAAGCCCGAGTTGAATTGTAATGGTAAATGCTACCTTGCAAAAAAACTAAAGCAGGCAGAAGAAAAAGAGAAAAAGCAGGAACAGGACGGACAAAAGAAAAGCTTTCAGGAACATTGCATTCTGAAAACAACAGTTACCCTCCCGGCTTTAACCTACACTCAGAAAAGGAGTGCTTCTGCAGAAATCTCTTCAGCTTTGCCAGTACGCGATGCTGAAGTACTCGTACCCCCTCCCACCTTATTTTCCTAGGTTTTAATTAAAGGTAATTTTTTGCATGTTAATCCTGCGGGTTTAGCTGTGCATATGGGATTTTTATGCCCTGCCTATTAATGCTTTATTCATTCTAAAACAATTTATTATTCACCCTTAAACCGGTTGTAAAGGCAATATTCATTGGCTATGGGGACTGGTATGTCCCGTAAATCCAAAGCCTTTAAAGCCCGTATTCAATACAAATAATTAAAGATGAAAACCATTTTAAATCATATCACATATTCCCTAATGCTGGGAGCACTGTTATTAAGTACAGCATGTAGTAAAAAAAGCGATCCTGCTCCAGAGTTCCAGGAACAGAATCTGGCTCCGCTGTCTGTAGAATTTGATAATATTGTTGGCGACCGGACTTTCTCTGTCAACAACACCGGTAGTCCGTACACTAATGGCGCAGGAGAGAAATTCTCTATTTCTATGCTGCAGTATTTTATTAGTAATATTAAGGTTACTACCGCTGAAGGCAAGAGCTATACGGTAAATCAGGACAGTAGTTATTTCATGATTTCAGGAGCTGATAAAGCAACGCGATTTGCTAAAGTAAATGTTCCTGAAGGTGATTACACGTCTTTGACTTTTACAATGGGGGTAGATAGTTTAAGAAGTACAATGCCTATAGATAAAAGAACAGGAGTACTGGACCCGGCTGCTGGTGGCCATGATTCAGGCGGAATGTATTGGGGCTGGAATTCAGGATATATTTTCTTCAGGTTCGAGGGTAATTCCAGTGTGATCTCTGACGATGCAAATGGCGATCCTACAGGTAAAAAACAATTTAAATATCATATAGGTGGATTCGGAGGTTATTCTGCACCGACTATTAACAATATTAAGACTGTTACTTTGGACTTGCGGACTGCAGGAATTGCACGGGTCAGAAAAGACCGTCAGAGTAATATTCACCTCTTTGTCGATGTCATGAAGGTCTTTAACGGGACCAACTCATTTAGGATTGCTGAGCATCCGAATGTAATGTTTAGTGAGTATAGCACTAAGGTGGCTAACAATCTTACAGGAATGTTCAGACATGATCATACCGAAAATTAAGGCCATGAATAGAAAACATTGGCTTGTATTGCTGTGCATGGGAATCTTCATTACTGCTTGTAAGAAGGACAATCCCTTAAAGCAGGAAATAGAACAGTTCCTGGGGTTTCACAAACCAGATAATTTCCCGGATCCGACGTATCATTTTGCAACTAATCCGGTAACTAAGGCTGGGTTTGAATTGGGACGGGCACTTTTTTATGAGCCGCGACTGTCCAGAAATAACACGATAAGTTGCGGGTCCTGTCATATCCAGTCTTCTGCGTTCACGCAGCACGGACACGATGTGAGTCACGGAATTGATGACCGGCTGGGTACCAGAAATTCCCCGCCGATTATGAATCTTGCCTGGAATAAAGCTTTTATGTGGGGTGGCGGTGTATACGATCTTGATCTGCAGCCGGTCACACCTATTACAGCGCATGAGGAGATGGACGAAAGCCTGGAAAATGTATACAGTAAACTTCGTGACATGCCAAAATACCAGCAACTTTTTAGATCTGCATTCGGATCTGCGGAGATTAATACAGCGGTTTTTATGAAAGCGCTTTCGCAGTTTATGGTCATGTGTATCAGTAGCAATTCCAGGTATGACAAAATCATGCGTAAAGAAGCAGGAGCAAGTTTTACCTCTGCCGAGCTGAATGGATATCATCTTTTTAAAGAAAAATGTGCATCCTGTCATGCTGAACCATTATTTACCGATGGTGCATTCAGAAATAATGGTCTAGGTATTAGTCCGGTTAACGATCTGGGTTTATATACGGCCACGCTAATTGAAACTGACAAGTATAAATTTAAAGTGCCCTCTCTGCGAAACCTGACCTATACAGGTCCTTATATGCATGACGGACGGTTTTTATCACTGCCAGGCGTGCTGGAACATTATAATTCGGAGATACAGCCTACTCCAAATCTTGATCCGCTACTTCGGCAGAATGGCAGGGTAGGGATTCCTTTGAGCGGCGATGATCAGAAAAATCTGCTTGCATTTCTCAAAACATTGGATGATGAGGAGTTTATTAAGAATATCAGTTTATCAGAACAATAAAAATTCAAGGGGCGGCCTGGCCGCTTCCTGTAAAAAATATAGAATATGAAAAAGAAAATATGGATAAGCCTGTGCCTGTTGTTTCTGACAACAGCAACGGCCTTCGCCTGCGATATCTGCGGATGCGGAGTTGGCAGCTATTACCTGGGCATTTTACCAGAATACAACAAGCGGTTTATTGGGTTGAGATATCAGCATAAGTCCCTGACTACACATTTAGGTCCTTTTGGTGAGCGGACACCATTAACTTCTGAAGAGACTTATCAAAGTATGGAAGTCTGGGGCGGCTGGAATGTAGGAAGCAGGTTCAGGATCCTCGCATTTGTCCCTTATAATTTTAACCGGCGTGAAAGTCAGGCAGAGACCGGAAGTAAAAATGGTCTTGGAGACGTCGCCGTGATGGCTTATTATAAGTTGTTTGACCAGTCTGCAACGGTAGCCGGACGTTTACTTATCCAGTCTTTATGGATTGGTGGGGGGGTGAAAGCACCAACAGGTAAATATGAGCCTTCAGAAAGATTGGCCGTGGTGGAATCACCTAATAATTTTCAGCTGGGAACTGCAAGTACAGATTTTACTTTAAATGCAGCTTACGATATCCGGTATAATGATTTGGGTATGAATGCCAATGTGAATTATAAGATGAATACAGAAAATAAGTACGATTACCGTTACGGTAATAAATTTACCGGGAATGTTTTGGTATACTATAAATTCCGGGTGGCAGATGCACTTACCATTGCACCTAATGCCGGTGTACTTTATGAACGTGCAGCAAAAGATGTCGAAAATAAAAAGTACGACGTTGCTGTTTCCGGCGGATACTCCCTTTCCGCTGTTGCCGGTGTTGAAGTGGCAGCAAAGAAGATTTCCTTTGGTGCGAATTATCAGAATGTACGTGCTCAGGATTTAGCCGGTGGTCGTGTGAATGCCGGGAACAGAGTAATGGTTCATGTTTCTTTACCTTTTTAAATGATTATTATTATGCGAAATATATTACGTTTTAGTGCATTGACACTTATATGCATAGCCTGCCAGTCTGGTCAGGAGTATAAAACTTTCAGAACGGAAGTTTTGACTTATCATGATCAGGTGATGGTAGATAGTGAGAAAGCAATTTCCCGCAAAATGAAGCTTGACAAAATTTCCCGCCAGATGGATAGTCTGTTCAGTAAAAAAATAGTGCCGGACACCGTAAAAGAAAAGCGGCAGATTGGGCAGCTAATCGGGAAACTGAATAGCGTGGATGAGCAGATGATTGACTGGATGCATGACTTTAAGGCAGATATAGATGGGAAATCCAATGAAGAAGCTTCCGTTTATTTCAAAGCCGAAAAGCAGAAAATTATTGTGCTGGATTCTCTGTATAAAGCGGTGCTTTCTGAATCAGATGCTTATCTCTTAAAATACAAATGATAAATCATTATTTTGCAGTTCAAGAATCAGCTTAAACCATCCAGCATGAAAAAACTACTGACTATCTTTTGTCTTTTCCTTCTATTACAGCCCAGTGTCCGGGCGCAGGAACCATTAACGGATTTACCGGATTGGGCTATCGGTCCTTTTGTACGTCCGCAGGGAGTTAATCCCATTATTTCACCGGACGCTAAAACCAGGTTTTATGATCCGATGCAAAAGAAAAAGGTAGACTGGGAAAGTAATGATACGTTTAATCCTGCAGCAGCGGTAAAGGATGGAAAAGTATATGTGCTTTATCGGGCAGAGGATAAATCGGGAGTCGGTATCGGACACCGGACTTCGAGAATCGGGCTGGCGGAGAGTAAAGATGGAATCACCATGAAAAGAAGAAGTACCCCTGTATTTTACCCTCAAGCAGATGATCAGCGGGAGTTCGAATGGCCGGGCGGCTGTGAAGATCCACGTGTAGCGGTTACCGAAGACGGCACTTATGTAATGTTCTATACACAATGGAACAAAAAATTGCCAAGACTAGGTGCGGCGACTTCCAGAGATTTGGTGAATTGGGAAAAACACGGGCCAATTTTTCAAGACGCTTATAACGGTAAATTTCATGACATAGCTTCAAAATCTGCATCGATATTAACTACATTGAAAGATGGGAAACTGGTGATTACCAAACATCAGGGCAGATACTGGATGTACTGGGGAGAGAACCATGTCTATGCTGCGGTTTCAGAGAACCTCAAGGACTGGACTCCGGTTGTCAACGAAAGTGGCCAGCTTAAAGAGTTGGTTTCTCCGCGTAAAGGTTATTTCGACAGCCATCTCACAGAATGTGGCCCACCTGCAATTTTAACAGATAAAGGAATTGTATTACTCTATAACGGTAAGAACTTGTCTGGTGAGGACAGCGACCCGAACTATACGGCCAATTCTTATTGTGCCGGTCAGATGTTATTCAGTGCAGATGACCCTTCTGTTTTTTTAGAGAGGCTGGATCGTCCATTCTTTGTGCCGACAGAATCTTTTGAGAAAAGCGGACAGTATCCGGCTGGTACTGTGTTTATTGAAGGTTTGGTCTATCATCAGGATAAGTGGTTGCTGTATTACGGATGTGCAGATTCCAGAGTTGCCGTCGCCATAGCTGATGGTGAACAAAAATAAAACGAAAGACCGGTCTCTGTAAGAAACCGGTCTTTCGTTTTATTTATAGATCGGATTCAGAAATCCGGGTTGAAGTCAGCCAATATCAGTAGTCTGCTATAAAATGATTTTCTGCATTCGCTGCGAGCGGAATATACAGTCTTTCCCAAGTCTCCCCTTTAATTAGCTCCCAGGTGTGACCCTGGCCTGTGGTATCTTCCGCAATGAGGATTATGCCAGGCTCTATGATGAAGGCCTTGCCGTTGGTTACTTTGAATTCCAGAGAGCCCTTTAACGTTACTACATACTGTCTCCTTGGTGCAGGGTGAGCAGCTTTTTCATATTTATCGACGTGATTCTGAACCCAGAATGTAGTCACATCCATCGGTGTGACCGTCGGAATTTTACCAATTTCAAAATCGCATCCGCCATCAGGAGTATTATACAATCTGACAGCTTTAATGTATTTCATTTCGTCATTCACATCATTATGACTTTTCTTAGATTCTAACTGATTCATTTTTTCCGGTTAGTATGGTGTACAACGCTGTTGTTGGCTTCGACAACAAGTCTTACCTCTCTATTAAAATTCATGAGCAAATGTAGGAGTTACTATAAAATGGTGGGAAAGAAATATGTTTTGTGGTCTTCAGATGTTATTTTAGCATAAACCTCAAACAATCACCGGATGAAGTATCATCAATCTGTTTCTGTAAATGAACTGAAAGCCTTTCGTCAGGGAATAGTTCCTTATGTTAATTTTACTGATAAAGAGTGGGAGGCGGCTATTCCTTTTTTGAGTAGCTGTACGATTAAAAAGAAAGATCATTTTGCCGTAAATGGGGAAGTGTGCGAACACTTTGGTTTTATTGTTGAAGGCTCCGTGCGGTTTTACCACCTTAAAGAGGGAACAGAGATCACCGGATATTTTTGTTTTGAAAATGAATTTGTAAGTTCCTATAAAAGTTATCTGACGCAGCAGCCCGGTATTACTTATATACAGGCGCTGGAAGAAACGCAGTTGGTACTGATCTCTTACCAAAATATGCAGCTTATGCTGGAAAACCCGTTACTGGGCTGTAAAATGGAACGCTTCGGTCGTCTGGTCGCAGAGCATTACCTTTGCTGTTACGAAGACCGCGTCACATCATTTATTCTGCAAACGCCGGAGGAACGATATCTGCAAATGTTGGAAACAAACGGATCTGTTTTACTTCGAATTCCGCAGCACTATATTGCAAACTTTCTTGGAATTACGCCAGTATCGCTTTCCCGTATCAGAAGACGTACCTTAATGCATGCCTGATTCCACAGGAGGTTTCTAAGAGACCTAAAAATTTTAAACCCATATCTTTTGTTAACGTTTACTATGGGGCTGCCACTGTAATTTTGTCTCAGACATTAAATGAAAAAGACATGAATACAATATTAGGTGCCGGCGGACCATCGGCAAATGCATTAACCAGAGAACTGCTGGCACATGGTGAGAATATTCGGCTGGTAAGCAGAAGACCTTCCAAATTTACAGATGAAAAAATAGAATGGAAGCAAGCGGATCTGTTGGATTATAAACAGCTGCTAAAGGCTTGCCAGGGTAGTACTGTTATCTATATGTGCGCCGGCCTGGTTTATGATTCAGGTATCTGGGAACAGCAGTGGCCGGTTATTATGCAAAACCTGATACAAGTTACTCAGCAAGCCGGTGCCAGGCTTATCTTCTTCGATAATGTTTATATGTATGGCTTGGTTAAAGGGCCGATGCTGGAAACGACGCCCTATAACCCCTTAAGTAAGAAGGGAGAAGTCAGGGCAAAGATTGCAACTCAGCTGATGGAGGAAGTTAAAGCGGGAAATATACAGGCGACGATTGTCCGGGCCGCTGATTTTTATGGGACAGATTCAATGAATAGTTTTCTGGATATGATGGTTTTGAATAAATATGCAGCCGGACAGCGTGCGCAGTGGATTGGTGACCCCAAGGTTTTACATAATTTCACTTTTATTCCCGATACCGGAAAAGCAATGTATTTGCTGGGCAAAAATCCGGAATCTGGTAATCAGATCTGGCATCTGCCAACTGCAGCTCCTTTAACCGGTAATGAATTTATCGAGCTGGCCGCACAGATTTACAATGTGCAGCCCCGCGCTTTTAACATTAACAAGTTTCTGCTGCGGCTGGCCGGATTATTTGAAAAGACTGCAGCTGGAACAGTAGAGTTGTATTATCAGTATGACCATGATTATAACCTGGATTCGTCGAAATTCGAAAAGGCTTTTGATTTTAGGCCGACAACTTATCGTAATGGTGTCAGGCTGATGTCAGAGACTTTATATCCCAAAAAATAATGTCTCATCTTTGTGATGTATACAAAGCCCATATTTGATTTGAGTATCAAACTTATTAATGCGCCTTGTGGCCCCTATGCGAATGAATTTTCTGAAAAACAACATAAATACGGTCCATGCGGGCCGATAGCAAATCTAAAA
>Ga0247805_1001135_pt1 | contig 12952 bp, 14 predicted proteins | sample UWRJL044104R1_FD_180930 | JGI IMG/M metagenome (GOLD analysis project Ga0247805, IMG submission 180930) | Plant litter microbial communities from Arlington Agricultural Research Station in Wisconsin, United States - UWRJ-L044-104R-1 | ecosystem: Environmental > Terrestrial > Plant litter >...
AATAAAGCCTCGTCTAAAGTATGAGTACTTTCGATTTCTTCGGTTTTATAACGGGTTGTTAAGGCGATCGAATAGGTATTGTCTTCGTTTATCGCCAAACGGAAATAGATATTTTTAATCTCGGTATCACCGATAGTTTTTGCCAGCGTTAGTTTGGCAAAGGTTCCGGCTTTGATGCTTTCTTTGACACGTTCACAAAAAAGAGCAAATATTGGTTCGTACATTTTTTTAAGGTTCTAAGGTTCTGAGATGTTAAGGTTCTAAGTTTTTAAAACCTTTGTCTATATTTAACCGCAAAGTTCGCTAAGATTTACGCAAAGGGCACAAGGAAATTTAAAAAACTTTGCGAGCCTTGCGTAAACCCTTGCGAACTTTGCGGTTAAGAATTATTTTCCTGTAAATTCAGCTTTGCGTTTTTCTAAAAATGCTGTTGTTCCTTCTTTAAAATCCTGAGTCCCAAAACATTTTCCAAATGATTTTATTTCGGTTTCGAAACCATCTTTACCGTCTTTATAATTGGCATTGATCGCTTTTATGGCTTTATTGATGGCAAATGGAGCATTTTTTATGATTTTTTGGGCTATTGTTTTGGTAAAAATCAAAAGTTCAGCTTGTGGCACTACGTGATTTACTAAACCGTATTGTTTGGCTTCTTCGGCAGAAATCATGGCTGCCGTCATAATCATTTCCATTGCGCGTCCCTTGCCTACTAATTGTGGCAAACGCTGTGTTCCTCCGTAACCTGGAATCAAGCCTAAAGTTACTTCAGGCAATCCCATTTTTGCGTTATCCGAAGCTACTCTAAAATGGCACGCCATTGCTAATTCTAATCCGCCACCAAGAGCAAAACCGTTTACGGCAGCAATTACTGGTTTCTTTAAGTTTTCGATAAAATCAAAAAGTGATTCTTGTCCTTCGGAGGCTAATTGGGCTCCTTCAACAATAGTATAATTGGCAAATTCTGAGATATCAGCTCCTGCAACAAATGCTTTTTCGCCAAATCCTGTCAGTATAATGACACGAACGTCATCGTTTTTGCCTAATAATTTAATGGCTTTACTCAAGTCGCTGATAGTAGCTTTGTTTAAAGCATTTAACTTTGTAGGTCTATTAATGGTTACGGTTGCAATTTTGTCTTCAATCGAGATTAAAAGATTTTCGTAGTTCATGACGGTGAGTTTATGAGTTTGTAATAGGTAGAGAAACTCTAAATGTGGTTCCTTTTCCGTATGTTGATTCAAAGGTAATTGTTCCTTTGTAATTTTCGATAATGTTTTTTATAATTCCGAGGCCAAGTCCCATTCCGCTTGTTTTGGTGGTAAATTTTGGTTCGAAAATCCTGCTGGTGTCTTGTTTTTGAATTCCAACTCCGTTGTCTTTTACGGCGATTTCAACATTATTGTTTCTGCGCTTTACCGTTACAACAATCGATTTATGAAACTGGCTTTCCGGAATGGCCTGCGTGGCATTTTTAACGAGATTGGTAATAACGCGAATCAATTGCGTACGATCCATTTTTGAGATGATTTCTTCTTCTTCGCTTTCGAAAACAATATAATCTTCGTTAAAAATATCCAAAGCCAATTCAACAACCTCAACCACATTTAAGGTTTCGTTTTGCTGTGCCGGCATCGAGGCAAAGTTCGAAAATGCCGAAGCCACCGCCGTCATGGTATCTATTTGCTGAATTAAAGTTTCGGAATAATCGTTTAATTTTTGTTTTACATCGGGCGCTGTCGGGTCAAACTTGCGTTGAAAACTCTGTACGGTCAAACGCATTGGCGTAAGCGGATTCTTGATTTCGTGCGCGACTTGTTTGGCCATTTCGCGCCAGGCTTCTTCACGCTCACTTTGGGCTAGTTTTATGGCACTTGTTTCCAATTTATCGACCATTCCATTATACGCCTTTATAAGGAAATTGACTTCCTTACTATTCGCTTCTAAAACAATTTTCTCATTTTTCTGATCCAGATTGGTTTCTTCTAAACGATCTGAAATGGTTTTCAATGATTTTGTGATATAAGTCGAAAGGAAATAGGCCAATGCAAAAGCCACAACTAACATAAACGAGTAAACCTGACTTAAACGAATCAGGAAAGTATTCAATTCGTTGTCATAATAGCCGTCGTCTTCCAGATACGGAAGATTCAAAATTCCAAGCGGTTTGAATTTTTCGTCTTTGATTAAACTGTAAGAAGATCGGTTTTTGACTCCGTCGATGGTTTTGATATCTACAAAACGCTTTTCGATAGAAGAACGCACCAGTTTTAGGATATATTCCGGAATTGGCGGCGCTACTTTATCTACCGCAAAGGATTCTTTTGAAGATTTTAATAATTTCCCGCCAAGGCTGTAAATATTGATTTCGATTTTGTGAATTTGGGCAAGTTCGTGAATTTTATCCTTGAAAATAAGATCCAGATTCCCTGTTTTTAAAGGATATGTTGTCGTAGAAAGTACATAATTGATATGCTCTTTTACAGCATTTTCTTTGCGCTCAAGACGTTCCTGATGGTACTCTTTGGCTTCATTCTTAAACTGAATAATAGAAATGGAAGCCAATAAAAAAGATGCTACAACTATCAATACAATCATCGAAAGGAAAATCCTGACACGCAATGAAAGCATCGACATTTTGAAGTTATTCAGCATATTTTTTAGTATTCAGTCTCAGTATTCAGTCTCAGTCTCAGCATAAAACTGAAAACTGAGACTGTGACTGAAAACTATTTTTTCTCTCGTATTCTTTTGTAAAATCGGAAACCCAGCATTATTAAAACTGAAAATAAAATGATTCCAATTACACCGAAAATCCAGTTGATGGCACTTTTTAAAATTACTAAAAAAACCACTGCAAAAAGTATTATCGTTGCGCCTTCATTCCATAAACGCATAAAATTGTTGGAATATTTTATCTCATTATTTTGTAATTGCTTGAAAATCTGATGGCATTTTAAATGATATAAATATAATAAGAACACAAAAACCAATTTAACGTGCATCCAAGGCATTTTAAGCCAGGCTTGTCCTAAGTCTGTAAAAAACAACATCCAAAACGCAAAAATACTCGCCAAAATTGCTGATGGCCAAGTAATAATATACCATAAACGGTACGTCATTATTTTGTATTGCGCTTGTAAAATCTCTTTTTCAGGAGAAGATTTTTCATTGGCTTCGATTTGGTAAACAAACAAACGCACAATATAAAACAAACCCGCAAACCAGGTTATTACAAAAATAAGATGCAATGATTTTAAGTAGTTATAGTATTCCATGCTTTTTGTTTCAAGTTTGAAGTTTCAAGTTTTTTTTAAAGTTGATTTTCACTCAACAATCTTTTTTCTTTACTCTTTACTCTATTTTCTATTTAGCCCAATCATTAATCCAATTTCCAACAGTTTCACACCATTCATCATCGTCATTCAAACACGGAATTGCCAAGAATTTCTCTCCTCCGTTTTTTTCAAAATCTTCTTTGGCGCGCATGGCGATTTCCTCAAGAGTTTCTAAACAATCAGATACGAAAGCAGGTGTTACAACTGCAAGATTCCTGATTCCTTTACCTGGCATTTTATCGATTTCAACATCGGTATAAGGCTCTAACCATTTATCTCCCGCTAAACGCGATTGAAAAGTCAGGCTGTATTTATCTTCAGGAAGTCCTAATAATTTCACGACTTGTTTTGTGGTTTCATAACATTGATGACGGTAACAGAAATCGTGTGCCGGCGAAGGTGTATTACAGCAAGAACCATCAATTTTACAATGTGATTTGGTTACATCAGTTTTACGAATATGACGTTCCGGGATTCCGTGGTACGAGAATAATAAATGATCGTAATCAAAACCAACTAAATGTTTCTGAATCGAATCGGCTAAGTTCTTGATGTAGTCCGGTTTGTTATAAAACGCAGGAACATCTGTAAAAGTCATTTGTGGAAATTTCTTTTTACGAATTTCTTCTGCTTTTACTAAAATAGTCAAAGTCGAAGCCATTGCATATTGCGGATACAAAGGGAAAAGCAACACTTCGGTAACGCCTTTATCGTGCAGTTCCTGAAGTCCTTTTTCGATTGTCATACTTCCGTAACGCATAGAAAGTGCTACCGGAACATTTACCAGAGGCTGCACTTTTTTCTGCATTCTTTCTGAAAGTACTACCAAAGGAGAACCTTCTTCCCACCAGATTTTTTTGTACGCATGAGCTGATTCTTCCGGTCTTTTTCTTAAAATAATTCCACGAACTAACAAAGCTCTTAATAAATACGGAACATCAATCACGTATTTATCCATTAAAAATTCGTCTAAATACGGTTTTACATCTTTTGGTTCCGGACTTTCTGGAGATCCTAAGTTTACTAATAATACGCCTTTCATTTATTCTTTGCTTTAGGCTTTAAGCGCTAGGCTTTAAGCATTTAATTTGTTTTTAAAAATTTCGTCAAAAGTATTCTTTGTTCTTTTTTAGAAATATGATAATTATTATTTTTTATTTATTGTTGAATATCTAAAATTGATTCTTTTAAACATCTTTACTATTTATTCTTTTTTATATTTTTTGAATAGTTTTTCCAAGGACTTATATTCTTCCTCTGTTCCAAAGTTTTCCACCTGAATTTCTCTTTTAGAACTAATTATATAAAATTGTCCACACGAAAAACAAATTTTAGCTATACCTGAAATTTCATTGTTTTTCTTAAAAACCAAAATATCTCTATATTCTGGTGCACAAGCTTTATTTAATTGAAACACATTTAAAGAGAATTTTTCCAGAAAAACATCATTTTTTAAATACTCAATGTCTTTTTGAGATAATTCAAACTTAGAAAAACCATTAGAATTAATTGTTTTATAAAAAACATTATCATCTAATTTATCTGGCAATTCAGAATATAAAATATTATTTAAAATAGAATCTTTTATGCCTTTTCTATTATTTTCAATTATTTCTTTTTCCTCGTTTTTATATAATGAATAATATTCAACATTGTCAAAATCAAAAAACATTTTTTCTTCTTTTGATTTGCAAGACAGGATTAGAAAAAGCAATAAAAATATTGAATATCTTTTAATCATTAAACATTCGTATTAATAGACATCAAATACTTTTTAGGAGTTGTAGCAAACTTTTTCTTGAAAGCCGCTATAAAGTGACTTCCGGTGCTGTATCCAATTTTCAATCCAACTTCGTTTACATTATAAGATCCGCTGTCTAGAAGTTTTCGGGCAAAATCCATTTTGTAATCAAACAGGAAACCATAAACCGTGTCGCCGTAAATTTGTTTGAAACCCATTTTGAGTTTCTTCAAATTCAAACCAATTTCATCTGCTAATTCCTGTAATCCTGGCGGTTCGGCCATATTGGCGATGATAATTTCTTTGGCTTTTCGGATTTTTAGAACGTTATCTTCATCAATCAAAAACGGACATTGTTCTGCGTTTGGATCTTCTGTTCTGTTGAAATACAAACTCAACAATTCGTATCCTTTTCCTTTATAATAAAGATTTTTTATCGACGGATGAAGGTTATAATGAAACAATTGACTCAGCACAATAGCCATAGAAGGACTAATATTTCCCTCATTATAATATTTTTTGTCCTTATTATCAGGACTTAAAAAAGTAATATAATCTGCTTCCGCAGAAAACAACGCGTGAAATTTCTTGATGGATACAATAACAGAAATGACCCATGAATTTGGAGCGAGTTCTAAATTCAGCGGTAATTCTTTCTGTGGATTGTACAAAAGCAATGATTTTTCTTCTTTTAAATCTAAAGCATAACTGCCCTGATTGAACAAGAATTTAGCATTCCCTTTTATCCCGAAATGAAACTGTATCAGGCCACTACCTACTTCGTGTTGTCCGAAAAAGGGCTCTGAACTGTCATTTTGAAAACGAATAAGCGTAAAGTCGTCTTCAATTTTAATAATTTCCTGAGAACTCATAGCGATATTTTTTTAGTACAAAAATCAAGATAATTACAGTTTCTTATTTAGAATCACTCTAAACAAATCATTTCTAATCAATTGATTTTGCTACAAAAATACTTCTTTTTGCATAAAAACAGCCGTTTAGAAACAAAAAATCACGCAGCGATACAAAAAGTACTTTCAGCGTTACTTTTATAAAGACTATAGTGATAATTTTGTTGCACTTTTATGAAAGTGAATTTATGGAAAACAATAACGTACCTAAACATCTTTATTTTTACTCAGTTGGTCTGAGTTATAAAAAAGCCGATGCTGAGGTAAGAGGTAAATTTAGTTTGGATGCAATTGCAAAAACGCGTTTGCTTGAACAGGCTAAAGAAGAAGGAATAGAAAGTTTAATTGTAACTTCAACCTGCAACAGAACCGAGATCTACGGTTTTGCAGAACATCCATTTCAATTGATAAAACTAATTTGTGATAACAGCAACGGTTCAGTCGATGCTTTTCAGAAAGTTGGTTTTGTTTACAAAAATCAGGAAGCCATTAATCATATGTTTCGCGTAGGAACTGGTTTAGATAGTCAGATCTTGGGCGATTTTGAGATTATTTCTCAAATCAAGACGAGTTTTGCACATTCAAAATCTATGGGTTTAGCGAATGCTTTCTTAGAAAGATTGGTAAACGCTGTAATTCAGGCGAGCAAAAAAATCAAAAACGAAACTGAAATTAGCTCAGGCGCAACATCGGTTTCTTTTGCATCTGTACAATACATTCTTAAAAATGTAGAAGATATTGGCAATAAAAATATTTTACTTTTCGGAACAGGAAAAATCGGAAGAAATACTTGTGAAAATCTTGTAAAACATACCAAAAACGAACATATTACTTTAATCAACAGAACGAAAGACAAAGCTGAGAAATTGGCCGGAAAACTAAATTTGATTGTTAAAGATTATTCGGAGTTACACTTAGAACTTCAAAAAGCAGATGTTGTGGTTGTCGCAACCGGCGCTCAAAACCCAACAGTTGACAAAGCAATTTTGAATCTAAAAAAACCTTTATTGATTTTAGATTTATCGATTCCTAAAAACGTAAACGAAAACGTTGAGGAATTAGAAGGCGTTACCTTAATTCACATGGATTATTTGTCTCAATTGACAGATGAAACTCTTGAAAACAGAAAATTACACATTCCGGCTGCCGAAGCGATTATCGAAGAAGTAAAAGAGGAATTTGTTACCTGGACAAAAGGACGAAAATTTGCTCCCACCATAAACGCTTTAAAAGAAAAACTGAATGCTATTAAAGTTTCAGAATTAGATTTTCAAAGCAGAAAAATTGCTGATTTTAATGAAGCTCAGGCTGAAATCATCAGCAACAGAATCATTCAGAAAATCACTACTCATTTTGCCAATCATTTAAAAGACGACGATACCATGGTCGATGAAAGCATCGAATGGATCGAAAAAGTCTTTAAAATAAAAGCATCTTAAAAATAAATTTTCCACCATATAAGTCATATAAGTTCATTTAACAGAGTTATTTACGCAGTGCTTAAATTTACTTATATGACTTATATGGTGAAGAAATAATAAAAAATGGCTGAAAAAACAATCAGAATTGGAACTCGCGATAGCGAATTAGCACTTTGGCAAGCACATACTGTCGAAAAAAAACTAAATGATTTAGGTTATAAAACCTCGATTGTTGCAGTAAAATCTACAGGCGATATTATTCTTGACAAACCGCTTTACGAACTCGGTATCACCGGAATTTTTACGAAAACTTTGGATATTGCTATGATTAATGGCGATATTGATATTGCGGTTCATTCTATGAAAGATGTACCAACTGCTTTACCAAAAGGAATTGTTCAGGCAGCAGTTTTAGAAAGAGCCAATGTTTTGGATATTTTAGTTCATAAAGGAAATCCTGATTTTGCAAATCCAAGTACTATTGCTACCGGAAGTTTACGTCGTCAGGCACAATGGTTCAATAAATATCCTAATCATACTGTTGTTGATTTACGTGGAAACGTAAACACTCGTATGCAAAAATTGCAAGACAATAACTGGGACGGAGCTGTTTTTGCTGCTGCTGGTTTAGAGCGCATTAACCTAAAACCTGGCAACTATATCAATTTAGATTGGATGATTCCGGCACCGGCGCAAGGAGCAATGCTTGTTGTAGCAATGGAAAACGACAATTATACACTAGATGCACTTTCGCAATTGAACCATATCGAAACTGAAATTTGTACCTATATCGAACGTCAGTTTTTGAGAACCTTAGAAGGTGGTTGTACGGCGCCAATTGGGGCTTTGGTAACTTATAATGAAGACGAAGATACTTTGCATTTTCAAGGTGTTTTACTTTCGATTGATGGAAAACAAAAACTTGAAATCGATAAAAAGGTTGATATTGCCGAATGGAAAAAGCTAGGTTTCTTCGCAGCTCAGGAAATCTTAAACAATGGAGGAGCAGAATTGATGGCATCTATTAAAGAATCTTTAAAAAAATAATGAGTAAATCAATTCAAATATTATCTACAAAAAAGCTATCGGGCGAACAAAAACAGGCATTGGTAAAAGCCAATATTGAAGTTGTCGAAGCTGATTTTATTCAAACCCAAAATAAATCTTTCGAACTTAAAGACCTCAACGAAAATCTGATTTTCACGAGTCAGAATGCGGTTCATAGTGTTTTAGCTGATCCGAAATCTGAAGCACTGAAAAGTAAAAATGTATTTTGCGTGGGATTAAAAACCAAGATTCTTTTATCAGAAAATGGTTTTAATGTTGTGGCTTACACCGGTTATGCAGCAGATTTAGCCGAAATCATCACTTTAATTTACCGCAACGAAAGCTTCACCTTTTTTAGCGGAAACTTACGTAGAGAAACATTACCAAAAGCGTTAAAAGATGCTGATGTAAAACTGAACGAAATTCAGGTTTACGATACCTCATTAACGCCACAGAAAATAAAAACTGCCGTTGACGGAATCTTATTTTTTAGTCCTTCCGGCGTTGAAAGTTATTTGAAAGACAACACAATCAAGAAAGAAAAGTGCTTTTGCATTGGAGAAACCACTGCCGAAGCTTTACATAAAATTACAAAAAACATCATCATTGCAGATCAGCCAACGGTTGAAGACGTAATCGAAGATATAATTGCTGAATACAGCAATAAGCTTTAAGCCTTAGGCCATAAGCACAAAAATTTATATAGCAATACGCTTTAGGCTTTAAGCCGTAAGCAAATAATAAAACAGAAAACAACGCTTAAAGCCTAAAGCTTAAAGCCTAAAGCAACAAAAAAATGTTAAAAAACGACCTATTTTTAAAAGCATTAAAAGGAGAAACTGTTCAACGTCCGCCAGTATGGATGATGCGTCAAGCCGGAAGATATTTACCGGAATTTATCGCTTTGCGTGATAAATATGATTTCTTTACCCGTTGTCAAACTCCTGAGTTAGCAGCAGAAATTACAGTCCAGCCTATTCGCAGAATTGCTCCGGATGCAGCAATTTTATTCTCGGATATTTTGGTTGTTCCGCAAGCAATGGGAATCGAAGTTTTGATGAAAGAGAATTTTGGTCCATTTATTCCAAATCCAATTCGTTCGATGGCAGATGTTCACAGAGTTTATGTTCCGGACATTCAGGAAACTTTAGGGTATGTAATGGATGCCATTAAATTGACTAAAGAAATGCTGAACGACGAAGTACCATTAATTGGTTTCGCCGGTTCGCCCTGGACCATTTTCTGTTATGCTGTTGAAGGAAAAGGTTCTAAAAGTTTTGATACTGCAAAAGGTTTCGCTTTCTCAAACCCTGCTGCAGCACATACATTATTACAAAAAATTACAGATACTACTATTTTATATCTTAAAGAAAAAGTAAAAGCAGGTGTTGATGCCGTTCAGATTTTTGATTCATGGGGAGGAATGCTTTCTCCGGTTGATTATCAGGAATTTTCATGGAAATACATCAACCAAATTGTTGAGGCTTTGGCAGATCATGCTCCGGTTATTGTTTTCGGAAAAGGATGCTGGTTTGCTCTTGGTGAAATGGGGAAAAGTAGAGCTTCGGCATTGGGTGTAGACTGGACTTGTTCGCCTAGAAATGCGCGTTATTTGTCTGGTGGAAACATTACTTTACAAGGAAATTTTGACCCATCAAGATTGCTTTCTCCAATTCCAACCATCAAAAAAATGGTTCATGAAATGATCGACGAGTTCGGAAAAGATAAATATGTTGTAAATTTAGGTCACGGAATTTTACCAAATATCCCTGTAGACCACGCAAAAGCGTTTATCGACGCGGTTAAGGAATACGGGAACTAAACAGAGTATTCAGTTTTCAGTCGCAGTTTTCAGTTTAGTTTTAAGCTGAAAACTGAGACTGAGACTGAAAACTAAAAAAAACCTTAGATGTTCGCAAACCTAAACTTCACCAGAAACTCGCCATTTTCGTTTGTAGAATATGCATTTCAGGCATATTATGCAACTGTATTTCTGATGGTTTGGCTGCATCCGGAAGAACATCCGGTGAGTCTTATAAATGATTTGGCTGTTCTAATGGCTTTCGAATTTATCATGGTGCATTCAGGAGTTTTTATGGTGGTTATGCCTAAAAAATTATCGCTTTTTGTGTTTTTTCCGATGTACGGATTGTTTGCACTGGCTTTTCATCATTCTGTCATTAATACCAATATTTTATATATTTATTTGCTAACGGTTTTAAACCGGATGCGATTTGCTTTTTCTAATGTCAGTCCGGAAGTTCGGGCTATGCAAATGGGTAAATCTGCCGCGAAAGCAATGTTTTATTTCTTTTTAATTTTTGCAGTTTGTTTTGGAAATAGTATAATTCCGCAATTTGGATTAACAGAAGAATTTTTAGAAAAATCCAAGTATTTTGACACTGTAAAATCAAGCGGATTGTTTATAGAAAAGCCGTATGTACCAATATGTATGGGCTTTATATATTACTCTTTGCCGGTTTTATATTTTATTTATAGAACTATCAAAAGTTTTGGAAGAAATAACAATGATACTTTTCAGCAAGAAAAATTAATTTTCAGCAAAACAACCTATAGTCAGAAGTTTAAGTCGGATAAAAGATAAAAAATCATGCTCAACAAAGGTTTAAGAGACGAAGAAAGTATTAGAATAGAGAACACTCTAAGAACTTTACATGCGTTAATTTTTGTTCCAAAGTTTTGGAATGCCGAAGATACGAGTCTTATAGATGAACAGCTAAAGAGTTTTGGTTTAAGCCTGGAAAGAACAATTGAAATTCCTGAAGAAGAACTGATTCTTCTTTTACAACAATGTCATCTTGACTGGAACCAACAGGAACAATTTGCAGATATTTTAATAGGATTGTCACAAGAAAAACAATTTGATTTTTTAGGAAAAGCACTTGCTATTTACCAATATATACAAAAAGAAAGCAAAGTTTTTTCTTTTGGAATAAATACTAAAATTGCTTCGGCCAAAAATAAAAAGCCATGAGTTTTATTGATTGGAAAATAGACCGAATTGAAGATGTTTTGCCTAAAGAATTTTACAATTTAATAGATAAAAACAGCCATCATATTGGAAAAACTTTCCCGGTAACTCTTGCCAATTCAGATTCATTAAAAAAAGCAGAAGATTTTCTGGAAATCAGCCGTAATAAAGAAAAAACCAAGGAAGGTTTTTATTTTTACGCAAGAGATATCCAAACCAACAATTTAATTGGTTATTTATGTGTAAAAACCATTGATTACCGCATTTCAAAATGTGAATTAGGTTATTTTGTTGATGAAGATTATCAGGGAAAAGGAATAACATCAAAAATGGTTGTGGATGCACTTGAATTTTGTTTCAACGAATTGAAGATGAATAAGGTTTTCATCTGTACTTCAGAAATTAATTTAGCAAGCCAGCGAATTGCATTAAAACATAATTTTAAACAAGAAGGAATTTTGCGGGACGAATTTAGAAATGGTGACGGCGAACTGCAAAACACTGTTTATTTCGGATTGCTCAAATCAGAATATAATAATGACAGATGAATTTTTCTTTATTAAAGATTAACATAAACTAAACCGTAACAAGTTGTAACGGTTTAAAAATGGAAGAAGCTAAATTGAAGAAAAAAACAGGGAAGAAAGTGGTCAATAAATTAAATGCTATTGATTATTTGGAAAACAAAAAAGAATTGGAACAATGAAAGATAAATTTTACGCCTACATACAAAAATTACAAGACCAGATTTGTGCCGGATTAGAAGCTGTTGACGGAACTACAAAATTCCGTGAAGATCTTTGGCAACGCCCTGAAGGCGGCGGCGGAAGAACACGCGTTATTGAAAACGGAAATGTTTTTGAAAAAGGCGGTGTCAACATTTCGGCCGTTCACGGAAAATTACCGGAAGCCATGCAAAAAATGTTTGGCGTTGGCGAAGCTGATTTTTTTGCCTGTGGGTTAAGTTTGGTTTTGCATCCTAAAAATCCGATGGCTCCTACTGTGCACGCCAATTGGAGATATTTTGAAATGTATGACGTACAAGGAAAAGTAATCGAACAATGGTTTGGTGGCGGACAGGATTTAACACCTTATTATTTGTTTGAAGAAGATGCCAAACACTTTCATCAAACCTGTAAAACAGCTTGCGACAAACACAATCCGGAGTTTTATCCGAAATATAAAAAACAATGCGACGCTTATTTCTGGAATGCACATAGAAACGAAGCCCGCGGAATTGGCGGTTTATTTTTTGATTATTGCAAAGCAAATGAGCAAATGTCGATGGAAGATTGGTTCAATTTTGTAACTGAAGTTGGTGATAGTTTCCTAGAAGCTTATGTGCCAATTGTAGAAAGAAGAAAAAACCTGGAATATACTCCAGAAAACAGAAATTGGCAGGAAATCCGTCGTGGCCGTTATGTTGAATTTAATTTGGTTCATGACAAAGGCACTTTATTCGGTTTAAAAACCAACGGAAGAATCGAAAGTATTTTGATGAGTTT
>Ga0247805_1001137_pt1 | contig 12925 bp, 10 predicted proteins | sample UWRJL044104R1_FD_180930 | JGI IMG/M metagenome (GOLD analysis project Ga0247805, IMG submission 180930) | Plant litter microbial communities from Arlington Agricultural Research Station in Wisconsin, United States - UWRJ-L044-104R-1 | ecosystem: Environmental > Terrestrial > Plant litter >...
CTGACCGAAAAAAACAGTTCGTTGTCAGTGGCACCGGCTTCCAGCTGCAAGCGGCCATTGACCGGTGAAAAGCGCGCGGCGTTTTCCAGCACATTGACCAGCGCCTGCTCGATCAAAGCCGCATGCACGTAAAGCAACGGCAGTTCGGCGGGCACCTGGACGCCGACTTGCAGCGATGCCAGCACCACGCGTAGACGATTAAGTGCACTGCCGACGATATCCCCAGCCGATACCCAGTCCCGCGCCAGTTTCAACGCACCGTGCCCCAGCCGGGTCATGTCCAGCAGATTCTGGATATAGCGGTCCAGGCGCTCGGCCTCGTCACGGGTACCTTCCAGCAATTCGCGACGATCCTCCAGAGGGATTGCTTCGCCCAGCGACAACAGGCTGTCGATGCTGCCGCGCATGGCCGTAAGTGGCGTGCGCAGGTCATGGGACACCGAGGCCAGCAAAGCGCTGCGCAACTGCTCGGTTTCGCCATGCAGGCGCGCCGCTTCGAGGTCTTCGGCGAGTTGCGCACGGGCCAACGCCTGGGCCAGCGGCTGGCTGAGGGCAGTCAACAAACGACGGCGCTGGGCAGTGAACGGCTGCCCGACCCGAGGACAAACGCCAAGCAACGCCAATGGGCCTTGTTCGCCGGATAACGGCCACCACCACCAGCGACTGGACGGCAAGGTACCGGTGCCGTGGCCTGCGGCCTGATCATGCTGCCAGGCCCAGTCCGCCGCCGCGCGCTCCGCTTCGGACAATTGCACCGCAGTGCCGCTCGCCACTTTCCAGCCACCCTCGCCGTCATGTTCGATCAGACACACGTCCAGCTCGCGCCAGCCATTGAGGTGTTGGCCCGCCGCACTGAGCACGGCTTGCCGATCAGTGGCCGCCGTCAGTTTGCGCGACAGATCCAGCAGCTCACTGGTTTCTTGCTGGGTGTCGCGCAGGGCCTGCAACTGCCGTCGCTGGCGCGCGGCGAGATTGCCGGTCAGGGCCGACATCAACAGGAAGAACAGCAAGGTCAGCACGTCTTCTTCTCGCTGAATGCTCAGGGAAAAGTTCGGCGGGATGAATAAAAAGTCATAGGCCAGAAACGACAAGGCCGCGCAAGCCAATGCCGGCCCGACGCTGCTGCGCACCGCCACCAGCAAAACCGCAGCGAGAAACACCAACGAAATATTCGGCAACGCCAGCACGCCAGACACCGCCCAGGCCAGCGCACTGGCCAGCACCGTGGCGAGCAGCGCCAGGCCGTAATCGAACCAGATGATAGGTCCCGGCGAACGGCTGCGCGGCTGGTCCGGCTGCGGCTCGCTGTCGAGCACACTGACTTCCAGCCCATGGGCTTCGCGCAGCAGCCGCGCCGCCACGCCACCGCCCAGCAACCGGCGCCAGAAGCGCGGCCGCGACTGACCCACGAGAATCAGACTGGCGCGGCGTTCGGCGGCATGTTGAATCAAGGTTTTGGCCACTTCTCCCGCGCGCAGCAGCACCACTTCGCCCCCCAGGCGCTCCGCCAGTTGCTGGGCGTTTTGCAAGCGTGTGCGGGCCTGTTCGTCGAAAGCCCGGCCGTTATCCACATGCACCAGGCTCCAGGGCAGATGCCGCCGTTGCGCCACACGACTGGCGTGGCGCACCAGACGCTCGGCATGCACATCGCCATCAATGCCCACCAACAAACGACCGCGCACTGGCGGCGCGTCGCGGCCCAGTTGCCGATAACCTTGGGCCAGGTCGTCGTCCACTTGCGCGGCAGCGGTCTGCATCGCCAGTTCGCGCAGCGCCGTGAGGTTGGTCTGGGTGAAAAACGCGTCGATGGCGGCCCGCGCCTGCTCCGGTACGTACACCTTGCCGTCGCGCAGCCGCTCCAGCAATTCCCGGGGCGGCAGATCGATCAGCACCAGTTCGTAGGCTTCCTGCAAGACCCAGTCCGGCAGTGTCTCGCGAACCTGCACGCCAGTGATGCCGCGCACCTGATCGTTGAGACTTTCCAGATGCTGAACATTGACGGTGGTGTAGACGTCGATGCCCGCCGCGAGCAGTTCCTGAATGTCCTGCCAGCGTTTGCTGTGACGACTGCCGGGGGCGTTGCTGTGGGCCAGTTCGTCGACCAGCACCAGCTTGGGCCTGGGCTTGAGCGCCAGCACACCGTCGAGGTCCATTTCCTCCAGGGTTACGCCCCGGTATTGCGAGCGCACCAGCGGTTGTTGCACCAACCCGCCGAGCAAAGCTTCGGTTTCCGCGCGGCCGTGGGTTTCCACCACGCCGGCCAGCACCGTTACGCCCTGACGCAACTGGGTATGCGCGGCCTGAAGCATGGCGTAGGTCTTGCCCACGCCCGGCGCGGCGCCCAGGAACACTTTGAGACGACCACGCCCGTCCTTGGGCATATCGGCTAGTAACGCGTCGGCTCGGCCGGAATCACTCATGGTTGTGGTTGCTCATTCATAGCTGGGCATTGCGTTGCGCAGACGGTAACTCATTCAACGCCTGATTCAAGGCCAATACATTGACCACCGGCGGGCCGATCAGCGGCCGATCGGTGCTGGCCTCGATCAAACCCTGCACTTTATCGAGCGGCAACTGCCGGGCAGCGGCCACTCGGGCGGCCTGATAAATCACCGCCGACGGCGGCAGATGCGGATCGAGGCCGCTGCCGGAAGTGGTCAGCAAGGCCAATGGCACCGGGCCCTGACCTGGCACCGACGCTTTGTTGGCGTCTTCGGTGATGCGCGCGGCCAGCGCCGGATTGCTCGGCGAAAGGTTGCTCGCACCACTGGCGACCGTGGCAAACGCCCCGGCCGAGGGGCGTGAATGGAACCACTCATCGCCGCTGAACGACTGCGCGATCAATTGCGAACCGCGCACTTTGCCCGCTGCGTCATAAATCAGGCTGCCATTGGCTTGTTCAGGAAAAGCGACTTGAGCAATCCCGGTGACCACTAATGGATAAGCGACGCCGGTGATGAGCGTCATCAAGGCAAGCATGCTCAGGGCGGGACGGAAGAATGTGGACATGATGAAAATCCTCGGAAGAATGTGAAATCGGTTCGCGGGCAAGCCTCGCCAACAGGTTCAGATCGGGTTCAGACCAGGTTCAGGCCCACCAACACCATGTCGATGGCCTTGATCCCCACAAATGGCACGACGATCCCGCCCAGGCCGTAGATCAGCAGATTACGACGCAGCAATTGCGCGGCGCTGGCGGCTTGTACGCGTACGCCGCGCAGGGCCAACGGGATCAGTACAACGATGATCAAGGCGTTGAAGACGATGGCCGACAGAATCGCGCTTTGCGGGCTGGCCAGTTGCATGATGTTCAGCACGCCCAGTTGCGGATAAATCGACGCGAACAGCGCCGGGAGAATCGCGAAATACTTGGCAATGTCGTTGGCGATGGAGAACGTCGTCAGCGCCCCACGGGTCACCAGCAACTCTTTGCCGATCTGCACCACGTCCAGCAGTTTGGTTGGGTCGCTGTCCAGATCGACCATGTTCGCCGCTTCCCGCGCCGCCTGGGTGCCATCGTTCATCGCCATGCCCACGTCGGCCTGGGCCAGGGCTGGCGCATCGTTGGCGCCGTCGCCGCACATCGCCACCAGACGACCGTCGTTCTGCTCCATGCGGATACGTTCGAGTTTCTTCTCCGGCGTGGCTTCGGCCAGCACGTCGTCGACGCCTGCCTCTGCAGCAATAGCCGCAGCGGTCAACGGGTTGTCGCCGGTGACCATTACAGTGCGAATGCCCAGCTTGCGCAATTCGGCAAAGCGTTCACGAATGCCCGGTTTGACCACGTCCTTGAGGTGAATGGCCCCCAACAGCTTTTTATCCACACACACCAACAGCGGTGTGCCGCCGGTCTTGGCGATCTTGTCGATTTCCCGCGCCAGGGCTGGCGGCAGATCGCTGCGTTGCATGTCGACAAAGGCCAGCAGCGAATCCACCGCGCCTTTGCGATATACCCGAGCCTGATAGTCGACGCCTGATAACCGCGTCTCGGCGCTGAAGGGTACGGCGGTCAACTCGGTGGGCTGCGGCTCCAGCATCGGCTGCAGGTTGCGCAGGTATTCGACGATGGATTTGCCTTCCGCCGTATCGTCGGCCAGCGACGCCAGCAATGCGCCTTCGCCGAGTTCCTTGGCAGACACGCCCGGCGCTGCATACAGCGCGGTGCAACGGCGATTGCCGAAGGTGATGGTGCCGGTCTTGTCCAGCAACAGCACATGCACGTCACCCGCCGCTTCCACGGCGCGCCCGGATTTGGCGATGACATTGAGGCGCACCAGTCGGTCCATGCCGGCGATGCCAATGGCCGAGAGCAAGCCACCAATGGTGGTCGGGATCAACGTGACCAGCAGCGCCACCAGAAACACCAGCGGCAAGCTGCCACCGGCAAAGTGGGCGAATGGCTGCAACGTCACGACCACCAACAGGAAGATCAGCGTCAGGCCGATCAACAGGATATCCAGCGCCACTTCGTTGGGCGTTTTCTGGCGTTTGGCGCCTTCGACCAGGGCGATCATGCGGTCCAGGGTCGACTCGCCGGGGTTGGCGCTGATCCGCACCAGCAGCCAGTCCGAGACCAACCGCGTGTTGCCGGTGACTGCTGAACGATCACCGCCGGACTCGCGAATCACGGGGGCGGATTCCCCGGTAATCGCCGCCTCGTTGACGGCGGCGATGCCTTCGATCACCTCGCCGTCACCGGGAATCATTTCCCCGGCTTCGACCCGCACCACGTCGCCTTTGCGCAAGGCGCTGGCATTGACCACGCTGAACGCGCCCGCCTCGTCACGGCGTCGTGCCTTGAGGCCTTCACTGCCCGCCTTGAGGCTGTCGGCGCGAGCCTTGCCACGACCTTCTGCCAGCGCTTCGGCGAAGTTGGCGAACAACACGGTGAACCACAACCACAGGGCGATTTGCACCGCCACTGAGGTTGGCACCGCCGGATCGGGAATGACGCACAGAATCGTGGTCAGGATCGCGGTGAGTTCCACCACCAGCATCACCGGCGAGCGAACCAGTTGGCGTGGATCGAGTTTGACAAAAGCCTGGATCAGCGCCGGACGCCACAGGGCCGAGAGGCGGGTTTTGCCCGACTCAGCCTTTAACTGCGGCTCAGCGGTTTTTGCAGCTGGAATGTGCATCGTCATGATCGGTTCCTCAGAAGCCCAGGCTCAAGTGTTCGGCAATCGGGCCCAATGCCAGGGTCGGCAGAAAGGTCAGGCCGCCCACCAGCAAAATGGTCACGGTCAGCAAGGTGACAAACAGCGGGCCGTGGGTCGGAAAGCTGTTCAGGCCAAGCGGAGCGGTTTTTTTCATTGCCAGGCTTCCCGCCAGAGCCATCACCGGCAGGATGTAGCCGAAGCGACCGATGAACATCGCCAGGCTGAGCATCAGGTTATGGAACACGGTGTTGGCGCTAAACCCGCCGAACGCCGAACCGTTGTTGGCGGTGGCCGAGGTGTAGGCGTAGAGCAACTGGCTGAAGCCGTGCGGACCAGGATTGCTCACCGACGCCAGCGGGCCGGGCAGACTGGCCGCCACCGCGCCGAGCACCAGCACACCGACCGGCATGACCAGCAGCGTGGCGACCAGCAACTTGACCTCATGGGCCTGCAACTTTTTGCCCAGATATTCCGGCGTGCGGCCAATCATCAGGCCGGCCAGGAAGACAGCAATCAACACGTTGAGCAGCATGCCGTTGAGGCCCACGCCGACGCCGCCGAAGATCACTTCGCCGACCATCATGTTGGCCAGGGCGACCATGCCGGTCAGCGGGTTGAGGCTGTCGTGCATGCCGTTCACTGACCCATTGGACGCCGCCGTGGTGGCGGTCGCCCAGAGAACGGTCGCGGTGGTGCCGAAGCGACTTTCCTTGCCTTCCAGCGGCGCAGTCTGCTCCACGTTCGCGAGGTTCAGCGTCGGGTTCGGCTGATACTCGGCCCACAGCGATACGCCGCCGCCGATCAACAGCAAGGCCAACATGCAGGCGACGATGGCCCGGCTCTGGCGCAGGTCTTTCACGTAATGACCGAAGGTGAACACCAGCGCCGCCGGAATCAGCAGAATCGACACCAGCTCGAACAGGTTGCTCCAGGCGGTCGGGTTCTCGAACGGATGCGCCGAGTTGACGCCGAAGAAGCCGCCGCCGTTGGTGCCCAGTTGCTTGATTGCGATCTGGCTGGCAGCCGGGCCCATGGGCAGGCTTTGATCCGCGCCTTGCAAGGTCAGCGCATCGACGTAGTGAGCAAAACTCTGCGGCACGCCCTGCCAGACCAGAAACAGCGCGAGCACGATGCACAGCGGCACCAGGCCGTAAAGCGTGACGCGGGTCATGTCCGCCCAGAAGTTGCCGAGGTTTTGCGTCGAGCGCCGACTGATGCCGCGACAAAATGCCAGCAACACGGCGATACCCGTCGCGGCACTGACAAAGTTCTGCACGGTCAGGCCGACCATCTGGCTCAAGTAGCTCAACGACGCTTCGCCGCTGTAGCTCTGCCAGTTGGTGTTGGTGACGAAACTCATCGCCGTGTTGAACGCCAGCGACCATTCCATGCCCGGCAATTGTTGCGGGTTGAGTGGCAGCGAGCCCTGCCCTAACAGCATGGCAAACAACAGGACGAAACCGGCCAGGTTGAAGGCCAGCAGCGCGAACAGATAGGTTTTCCAGTTCTGCTCGACCTTGGGATCAATCCCCGACAGGCGATAGCAGATGTTTTCCACCGGGCGCAGCACCGGCGTCAGCCAGGTCCGCTCGCCTTCCACCACCCGATAATAGAAACGCCCAAGCAGCGGCGCGGGCAACAGCACCAGCGCCAGGAAAGCCAGGATCAATAGATAGTCATAACTGTGCATGGCTGCTCCTAAGTCCGGCCTGCGCGTAGCAGCGCAACCAGCAAGTAAATGAACAGCCCTGCCGCCAACAGCAGGGACACCCCATCCAGAACGCTCATCGAAATACTCCGTCGCTGCGGCGATTGCCGCGTGTGAGCCATTGTCGGGACAGAGGGTGTAAAGGAACGAGATCGACGGCTGCGGGACGGCGTAAAGAAGGCGTAAAAATCGGGGGGCGGAGGCGCTGCAAAGCCGTCGGCGCCCGCTGGCTCCAACGGATCTCTGGGTTGCTGCCACCGTGCCACCTGTTACTTCTGACAGGTTCCAGATTCTGCGCAAGGCGTTATCGTGACGGGGTGTGACACATGACAGGGAGTCGACGATGAATCATTCAGCACACAACAGCGCCCATGTGACGAACGTCCATAGGCACCTGGCGACGCCAACAGTGCAATTGACCGTCAAGGAGATGGAAGTCCTGCAATGGGCGGCGATGGGTAAATCCGCGTGGGAGATCTCGCGTATTCAGGACCGGACCGAAGCTGCGGTCAATTTCCACATGTGCAACATTCGCCGTAAATTCGGGGTCAATTCCCTCAGGGCCGCCTTGATCAAGGCCATTGAGCAGAGAGTGATTGTGCTGGAATGACATTCAGACGCGGACCTTTGTACCGATCTCGATACATTTCCGACATTCCCCCGACACCCGATCACCCCACCCTTTCGCCGCGCCTCCCGGCGAAGTAGCATGCGGGGGCGTTGATCTTCAACAGCGGCCAGTGATGGCGGCATCACCAGGCGGCAGTCGCATCATGCAAGCAAGCTCCGACATTCCTGTAGACAACGCCCCGATTGCGGACCAGCGCTGGAACACGCGCGCCTTGATCGTCGACGACGATGTGCCGATCCGCGAACTGCTTTGCGATTACCTGGCGCGCTTCAACATTCAGTGCCGGGGCGTGACCGATGGCAACGAAATGCGCCAGGCGCTGGAGCAGGAAACCTTCGACGTGATCGTGCTCGACCTGATGCTGCCGGGTGAAGATGGCCTGTCGCTGTGTCGCTGGCTGCGCGGCACGTCGGACATTCCGATCCTGATGCTCACCGCTCGTTGCGAACCCACCGACCGGATTATCGGCCTTGAACTGGGCGCCGACGATTACATGGCCAAGCCGTTCGAGCCGCGCGAACTGGTGGCGCGCATTCAGACCGTGCTGCGCCGGGTGCGTGATGATCGCAACGATCAGCGCTCCATCGTGCGCTTCGATGCCTGGCGCCTGAACAGCGTGCTGCGTCAACTGACCGCCGCCGATGGCCTGGTGGTGCCGCTGTCCAACGCCGAGTTCCGCTTGCTGCGAGTCTTTCTGGAACGTCCGCGCCGGGTGCTGAGCCGTGAACAGCTGCTGGATGCGGCACGCGGGCGCTCCATCGAAGCCTTTGATCGCAGCATCGACTTGCTGGTCTCGCGCCTGCGCCAGAAGCTCGGCGACGACCCGAAAAACCCGCAACTGATCAAGACCGTACGCGGCGAAGGCTATCTGTTCGACGCCAGGGACATCGGTTGATTCGCTCCGCAGATACCCTGTTCGCCCGCCTGTTCGGTGGGGCGTTGGTGGCTATTTTTCTGGCGCATCTGCTGGCGTTCATTTGGTTCACGATGTATGGCTTTCCGCCTCCGCCACCGCCTGAGGCAGCCGATGCTCAGCATCAATCCACCGATTTTCAAGGTGAGCGCCCTCCTCCACACACACCGCAACGGAAACCGCCGTTATTTGGCGGGCCTGTGGTGCCGCTGTTTTTTCAAACGATCACCCTGGTGGTTGCCGCCTGGTACGGCGCCAAGGCATTGAGCCGGCCGATCCAGCACCTGAGCGAGGCTGCCGAGCGGCTCAGCGAAAACCTCGACAGCCCGCCGCTGGAACTCAGCGGCCCGCGCGAGGTGCGTCAGGCCGCGCAGACTTTCAACCTGATGCAGGAGCGTATCCGCGATCAGGTAAAACAGCGCGGCCGTATGCTGGCGGCGGTGTCTCATGACCTGCGCACGCCGCTGTCGCGCCTGAAGCTGCGGGTCGAGCAGATCGACGAGCCGAAACTGCACACGCAGATGAGCCAGGACCTCAACGACATGATCGGCATGCTCGACGCCACGCTGACTTACCTCAATGAGCAGCGCAACAGCGAGGATCTGCAGTTGTTTGACTTGCAGGCGCTGATCGAGTCCTTGACCGAAAACGCTCAGGACAACGGCGACGACGTGCAGTGCAACGGCGGCTGCAAACCGCTGAAGATTCAGCCCATGGCGCTGCGTTCCTGCATCAACAATTTGATCGACAATGCCTTGCGCTATGCCGGGCAGGCGCGGGTCGACATTCACGACCAGGAAGATCACGTGACCGTGGCCGTGATTGACAACGGGCCAGGCATCGCCGTCGAACACCATGAAGCGGTGTTCGAGCCTTTCTATCGCCTGGAAGGCTCACGCAATCGTAATTCCGGTGGCGTCGGCATGGGCATGACCATTGCCCGGGACGCGGCGCGGCGCATGGGCGGCGACCTGACGCTGGAACAAACGCCCGGCGGCGGCCTGACCGTGCTGCTGGACCTGCCTCGGCGCTGATCCGCGACGTGTGTCCGGCGCGATACAAACCTTACATACCCTCGACAACTCCCGCCTTGAGTCTGCATAAGCCGGTGCACCGCCACCGGCCCAATCCAACCCGATGGGAGTTCGCCCGATGATCAGTGGCGTCAGCAGTAGTTATTCGAGCTATACCAGCACGAGCACAACCTCAAGCGCGAGCAGCAAGAAATTCCAGGAGCAGTTACTGGCCAAGCTCGATACCGACGGCGACGGCAGTATCAGCAAGGATGAAATGAGCACGGCAGTCTCGTCCTCCGACAGTAAAGACGGAATCATGGTCAGCCTGAGCAAGGCGTTCAGCGATCTGGACAGCAATGACGACGACAGCCTGGATGCCGACGAACTGGCGGCGATGGCACCACCGCCGCCGCCGTCCATGCAACCGGACACTGACGTCGCCGAAAGCCTGCTCGGTTCTCTGGACAGTGACGAAGATGGCGCGATCAGCAGCGATGAATTGACCGCCGGCCTGACCAGCGCCGGCAGCAGCGCCGACAGCTCCCAGGTGTTCGATGCGCTGGACACCAACGAGGACGGCAGCGTCAGCCTCGACGAACTGACCGCCGCCGTGGATGCCAGCAGTGACGACAGCAGTAACGATGCAGCCGCTCAGGCATTGAGCAAGATGGTTGCGGCCTTGAGCGAGCGTTATGACACTGAAGGCAACAAGCCGGTTGGCAAGTACCTGAACGTCGCGGCGTAAGGGGGATCACGGAAAAAACCCATCCCCGTAGATACCGTCTTGACCCTCATCGCACAACCCGTAGGACCGGCTTTAGCCGGGAGGGCGGAGGGTCTGACGACGCAACTGCTGCGAATGTACCGGACTCCTCCCGGCTAAAGCCGGTCCTACGGGATCTATTCAACTTCGAACAGCGCTTAGCGCTGAACCGTTCGGGCCCCGCGCACCCAATCTGTCAGCAAGCTGTACGCCACCGCCAGCAAGGTCGGGCCGATGAACAGGCCGATGAAACCGAACGCCAGCAAACCACCAAAGACGCCCAGCAACACGATCACCAACGGCAAATTGCCGCCACGACTGATCAGGTAGGGCTTGAGCACGTTGTCCACGCCGCTGATGATGAACATGCCCCAAAGGCCGAGGAAAATCGCCATCCCGTATTCGCCATTCCAGGCCAGCCAGGCGGTGGCGGGAATCCAGATCAGCGGCGGGCCCATGGGAATCAGGCTGAACAGGAAGGTCATGATGCCCAGCACCAAGGCGCCCGGCACGCCCGCAATCAGGAAGCCGATCAACGCCAGGACCGCTTGCGCCGCCGCCGTCCCGATCACGCCGTTGACCACGCGCTGTACCGTGCCCGCCACCAGTTCCAGGTAATACTCGGCGCGCTCGCCGATCAGCCGTTCCAGCAGGCTGAGCACGAATGCCGCCAGGCGCGGCCCGTCGCGGTAGAAGAAGAACACGAAGACCAGACTCAAAGTCAGCTCCAGAATCCCGCCGCCAATCTGCGCGCTACGTGCCAGCAACCAGTTGCCCACCTGCCCCAGATAAGGCCGCAGTGTGGTAATCATCGCCGCGCCTTGCTGATCGATGGTGTTCCAGAACGCTACCAGCCGCTCGCCCACGATAGGAATCCCGACCAGCCAGGTGGGTGGGTCGGGCAGACCGTCGACCTGCACATCCTTGATGAAAGCGGTGGCATCACGCACATGATCGGCCAGATTGAAGCCCAGCCAGACCAGCGGCGCCGCGACCAACAGCATCCAGCCCAGGGTCAGCACCAGCGCCGCCAGCGACTCGCGGCCTTTGAACCAGCGCGTCAACAGACGCATCAGCGGCCAGCTGGCAAACGCCAGCACCGCGCCCCAGAACAGCGCCGACCAGAACGGCGCCATCACCCAGACACACGCACTGAGCAACGCCAGGAGCAGGATCTGCACCAACAGGCGATCGTTATTGAGCATGGGTCTATCCAGTAAAAAAAGATCAGAAGCGCAGAGCATAACGGCGAACACTGAACGCGTCAGTGTTCGCCGTGTGCAAAAGTGGATTCAGTGCCGGTTCAGGTGAGTTCGGTCAACGTATGACGTCGATGAACAGGCCAGCCTTGTCGCCGCTGCCCGCTTCGAGCCGCGCCGCGCGTACGCCTTTGGCGATCAATGCCTGACGCCACGCTTCGGCGTCAGCGCCACCAACGGTCACCCGCAACGAGCTGTCCAGATTCAGGCCTCTGGAAACCAGTGTCACCCAAACATCCTGTGGTGCCCCGGCCAGCCGTGGCAGCGCCAGCTTGCCGGTGCTCTTGAGTTGCCGCAGCAGCGTCGCCGAGGTCGGCAACAGGTCACCCAACGGCGCGGCCGAATCGAACTGTTCGACATGCAGATACGCGCGGCGGTTGCCACGGGTGATGCTGTACAAGGCCACTAGCGTGTCGTTCTTCGGCTCTGCCAGACGCAGCAGCAAGTAAGCTTGCTGTTCATCCGCGCCGTAGAGCTTGGAATTGCCGAACACTTCATTGGCCCACAGACTGCTTTCGCCGCAGTCACGCGCCTGACACCAGAACAGCAGTTCCGCGCCCTGGGCCTGAAGGGCTTCGCGCGCGGCAGTAAAGGCCTCGTCGGAAGTGCGTTCGGCGGGGATTTGATAGGTCACGCCGGTGACATTGCCACGCGCGCTGACCTGCCCGTCAAAACGCAGCTGACCGCTGATCTTGCGGATCGAGCCCATGGGATAGATGCGTTCAAGTTCCGCAGCCGGACGGTAATCGACGATTTCGGCGTCGGTCAGGCGCGGCACGATATCCAGATCGCGACTGCCCGGAACGTCGGCCGCCCAAACGCTCAGACTAAAGGCTGAAGCACACAAAGTGAGTCCAAGAGCACTGGTAAAACCCATGGCTGCTCTCATCGAGGCAAGGTTAATTGAAGGAAACGGGCAGGTTTGCCAGACAAGCGATCAGGTGAGGCGGTGCGGACATCCATTGATTCAACTCCTGTTTCAACCCGCCCAGCCTCGGCAGTTGCCAGGCGCAAGTCAAGGAGCGGTAAAGAAGCGATTGAAACAGTCTGCGACAAGACCGGCACCGGCTTCGTCGTTCAAGTGCAAATGATGGCCGCCGGGCAGGCTCGTCACCTGAAAAGGCAGCGACCCCAGCAGCGCCTGATTTTGCGCCAGCATCCCCTCTTGCGCCACGATCAGTTGCGTCGGGCAGCGGATTGCGGCGACGAACGCCAGCGCTTGCTCACGGGTGATGCGCACCGCCGAAGGCAAGGTCAGCCGATTGTCGCTGCGCCAGGTGTAGCCACCCGGTACCGGCATCAAGGCGCGCTGGGCCAACAGCTCGGCGGCCTCCTGACTGACGGCTACCGCGCCTTTCATGCGAGCGCGAATCGCGTGGTCCTGATCGGGATAGACCGGCTTGCGCTTGGCGCTCAGGTTTAATTGCGCATGCAAGGATTTACCCAGCTGTTCCGGGGCATTCTCGACCTCGCCAG
>Ga0247805_1001138_pt1 | contig 12925 bp, 7 predicted proteins | sample UWRJL044104R1_FD_180930 | JGI IMG/M metagenome (GOLD analysis project Ga0247805, IMG submission 180930) | Plant litter microbial communities from Arlington Agricultural Research Station in Wisconsin, United States - UWRJ-L044-104R-1 | ecosystem: Environmental > Terrestrial > Plant litter >...
AGAACGTCACAATCAGAAAGATCTTCAGAAACGGTAATTCCCATGCTTTGATATTGAAGGTCAGAAAAAATTCGGACATCTGAACTTTCAACCGTTACATTTGCCTCAGAATAAAGTTGTTTTAGTTTCGCTAATTCATTTGGATCAAACACAACGCGCCTGTCAGGTGGATTTTTTCTTTCTTTAATTATTCCAAATTTCATTTTAAGGTATTTTATTATTTGTACAACTTTTGTTTTTTAAATCTAAAATTAATATAACAAATTTAATTCATCTTAAACGGGTTTTTCTAATTTAAATTTAGCATAAACCGTTAAAAGCTGGCGCACAATACAGTAACTGTAAGGGGTATTAATTATTTGTTAAAACGCAAACTAATGCTGCTAAAAAACACAAACAAAAGTATTGAATTCTATATATTTGTTTTTCAAGAATAATGCAAATGAAATTCCTAAAGAAAGCAAATATACCACAAATACTTTTTCTAATATTGGTTTTAAGTTCCTGTGGAAAAGATAAAAAATCAGATTCAGACGATACTTCAGAAAAAGTAAAAGATACCCTGGGTAAAATGATTCCAATGCAGTCAGAAAAGAAACTTTCTGCCGATTACCTCAATTCCATCAAACCAAGAATAAATTATTTTTATAATAAAAACTGGCCTAACAATAGTATGAACGGTAGTTTTTTGGTAGCAAGAAACGGTATTATACTTTTTGAAAAGTATAATGGTTTTGCCAATAAAAATGAAGAAACTAAAATTACCGTTAATACGCCTCTGCACATTGCTTCTGTAAGTAAGGTGATTACGGCCTCTGCAGTTTTAAAATTAGTCGATTTGGGCAAAATTAAACTGGATCAGAAAGTCAATACCATCTTAAAATCATTTCCTTATGAAGAGTGTACGATTCGCATGCTCCTGAGTCATAGAAGCGGTATGCGTAATTACGCTTATTTTACCGACAGGGACAAATCGGTTTGGGACAGGCACAATCAATTGACAAATCAGGACATCCTGAATATTCTGGCAACGAAAAATGTTGGTTTAGAATCAAGAGTAGGAACCCGTTTTAGTTACTGCAATACCAATTATGCCATGCTGGCGCTTATTATAGAAAAAATAACAGGACTTACCTATAAAGAAGCTATGTCAGAAATGATCTTTAAGCCTTTGGGAATGACTCATACGTATGTTTTTGACAATGAGAAAGACCGAAAAAAAATCGTTCCTTCTTATAAAGGGAACGGAGTTGAAATAGGTTTTGATTATCTGGATAATGTGTATGGCGATAAAAACATATTTTCTACACCGCGTGATTTATTAAAATTTGACCGGGCAAGAAATTCACCTGACTTTTTGAAACCTGCTTTGTTGAAAGAGGTTTATGAAGGACACAGCAACGAACGAAAAGGAACAAAAAATTATGGGTTAGGCATCAGAATGATCAATTGGGAGACAGGTCAGAATTTTTATTTTCATAATGGCTGGTGGCACGGAAATACGTCATCTTACATCACGCTTCAAAAAGAGAACGTGACCATTATAGCATTATCCAATAAGATGACCAGAAAGACCTACGCAGTTCGAAAGCTGGCGCCTGTTTTTGGAGATTATCCTTTTAGATTCAAAGATGAAGAATAATAGAATAGTCGAAAGTCAAAAGTTGTAAAGTCATAAAGCTTTTAGCAGTTAAGTATTGGACTTTAAAATTTTATGATTTTTGACTTGCTACACTACAGAATAACAGAATTTTTCTGAAAATTTTAATAGAAAGTAATTTCAAATAGTATAAATTTGCAAACTCATTTTTGGGGTCGACTGGTTTTGACAGCAAGTCGAATTGAACAGTAAGCACGTCGAGCATTGAGACCTTGCTCGTAAATATAAGATCTTAACACTTTTACACGGCGAAAATAACTACGCTTTAGCTGCATAATCTGAATTATAGTAAGATTAGCCACGTCCCTATCAGATAGGGAAGCTGGATTCTCCTTGAAAGCCTTGGTTTGTGGCGGTCAGTCCAGGAGAACCGTAAAAATAAACCTAGATTTCCATGAGCTTCGGGTGGATTTCGAAATTAAGAAGATAAGTGTTGAGTGGTTGTTTCTGACCTGGCTCAACAACGAAAATCCAATCAGGAAATAAACGTGTAGAAAGCTCTTTAGTTGCTTGTTTGGACCCGGGTTCGATTCCCGGCGACTCCACAAAAAAGCCTGTAAACTCAATGTTTACAGGCTTTTTGTTTTTTGGTTGATGTTTTAATTGTTGATAAAATGACTTTTATTCATACAGTAAATTTTATAAAATCATAAAAATCTAACTATTATTAATAAAGCGCATAAATAATTTCTTATCACATACTAAATTTTAATAACTTTAAAATTTCGAATATAATCTAGCAAACTTGTTCCCTTTTGAGATTTCAATGAGAACAATTTTATATGCTTTGATGGCAATGATTCAACTCTAAAAAGTAAGTTTAAGTCATCAAAATTAGCAATAGAAGATATATAATTCTTTTTTTCTTCTGCATTTAATCCAAATATGTCTCGAATTAATTTTACATCTTGAATTAAAGCCTTAAACAATTCTAGTGAATCTTCATGAATTTCTTTGCTTCCAAGTACATAATCTTTTTTTTCTAAAGGACTTTTATTAGAAACAAAAGTTAGTTCTTTATTTGGAAACAAAAATCCCATTTTTGCTATAAATTCTTGTGTTATAATTGGCGAAAGAAATAATAGACTTTCAACTTTTTCAAAATTATTTTTAAAAAAAACAGAATCAGACAGTGAAGAAAAAGTAAAGTATCTTTCATTGACAGGAGATTTAGCATTTCCATTTATTGGAGCTGAATTATAGTCAATCAACTCACTGTCCGAACTAAAATCTTTTAAATAATAGTTCATAGCTTTTTCTAATTGCCTTCCTGAAATAGAAATATCAGTTACAATTATAAGTTGCTTTAATGCATTATCTGATTTGCATATTTTATTAAAATTATCTAAAAAAACAATGCTTCTATAGGGCATATTAATAGTTTTCATCAATCTGAACAATCCATTTTCATCAGTATGAGGGTTTTTGATTGTTAATAAAGAGCTTCCCTTTTGCGAATTGTAATGCATTAAGGAATCCTTAAAATGACTTAAATCTTCGATATCAATTGAATAATGAGCATTTAAAATTAAAATTATTGATTTATACAATGAATCAAGAGTAAACCCTCTATCATACATATATGCCTTAATCTGGCTCTCTGCTAAAGTTTCTTCATTAAATAATGATAACCAATTTGAAACCCTCCTTTTTATGTCAATTTTTTTTACATAGTGTATTTTCAAATTATCAATTAAATCAGGACCTGCATATGCATCCAAAGCTTTTCTAGCAATTACATAATTAGGATTTATCGGAAATAAACTTCCTAAATCGCTTGTCCCAGTAGAAGAGTCATAAATCGCTTTTCGCTTAATTATGCGATCAAAAGCTTTAATCAATTCTTGATCTGGTAAATAAATAAAATTTCTTCCCGAAGAATCCTTAAACGAATACAACTTAGTTTTATTTAATCTTTCACTTAGATCTTCTATTCTAATCAATTCAAATTCAGGACTATTATATATATAAATTTGGTCAATATTTTCTATAGTTTCACCATTAATTAGTAAGCGAAAATTATAACTGACAGTTTCTTTTTTATAATCTCTATCTTTAAATACCTTAATTTCTGAAAGAATTAATTCAGCATAATCAATACAACCAAAGTTATCTTCATCATCAATTCTAAACTTTAAAATTGGCATATAATCACTTAGCAATAATTCAAAATTAAAATCTTGCAATTTAATTTCATTTTGAAAAATTTGAAAAGATTGCATAATCGTATCGAAAAATTTAGAAAGCGAAGCATCTTCAATTATTATGCTTTCATCCACAGCAAACAATATATCTTTATGCTCAATATCGTCAACAAATGAATCAAAATGAATCTTTAAATAATATATTAAACTATTATTCTCTTCTAATAGTTCAATAATTAAAGAATATACAGTCGCACTCCAACAATATTGATAATCAAAAATTGTATTAATTTGACAATCCGACAAATAATGAGCAAATTTTTTAAGAAACAATATCTTTTCTTCTACGGAATTTATAATAATATCAGAAATAGGAAAAAAACGTTGATCTAATTCTGACATATTAAAATTGTACAAACTATCATAATCTACTAAAAAAATGTCTGTAAACTTTTTAGCTATACCATATAGATTATTCCAATAACTATTAATTAATTTATCACTAATATTACCTTCTTGGTTTATTATACTTTCAAAATCTGAATAATAAGGAACCATTGGATAGTTCCCGAAACTATAATATGGTTTATAAAAAACCGGATAATTTGTTTTAAAAGTGCTTATAAACAAATCATGCTCTTTCATTATACTAGCCATCGAATATAAAATCTCTGCAACGGATTTACCTGATAAAGTTTCTTCCAAAGTAGTTTGCTCAATTGAATATTCTACTTCTTGAGCGTTGAAATCACCTTTAATGTTTAAATAGTCATACTTATTAAACTGAAGTTCTTTATTAATACTTTTTACAAAAATTGAATCTTCCCTCTTTAAAACAACTAGACCATTTAAAGCTATATTTTTTAAGCAAATTTCGTCTTCAATTGGATAAAGGTTAACGTTCGGATCGGTTACCCAATTATAAAACAAAGATTCTTTGTCTTCAATAAATTTAGATATATTATCTCTAAAATCTACAAATTTATTTTCTTTATCCTTAGCAAATAAAAGAATTAGCAACACATTTTTGTATTGTCGCAAAAACAAATTTTTACATTTAATTATACTATAATTTGCCCCAAGAAAATTACTTAACATAAAAGTATAACTTCCATTAGAAAAATCTTTAAAATTAAAATCCTCTAATTTATTTATCCAGGTAAATTCATAATCCTTATCTGCAATCTCTCCATTTTCTTGAGATTTATAAAGTAATAATTCCCATGAAAACTTAACATTATTATAATCCTGCGAATTTTCAAACAAAGTTAAAAAACACAAACAGTGATAAAATAATATTAAAGTTTCATGATTATTTATAAAATCGCTTTCGCCTTTTTCCTTCCATAATGTAAAACGTGTAAATGAATAAGAAGACAGTTCATTTAGAAATGCAATAGTATAAGTGTTTTTATGAATTATTCTATTTAATTCTTGCAAGAATTCCAGTTTATCATTGATATCAATTAATTTTCCTTTAATTGAATCCCAATGTTCAATTTCATACTTTATATCAGGATTTTCAAGAGCAGAATTAATTATTTCCATAGAATAATTTAATTTTAAGATAATATTAGATTTAAAGCAAATTGAAGCAATAAGCAACCGATCTGCATTAGTTAGATCATCACGAAAATGATTTTCATTAATTAATTTTTCAATTTGAGATTTTTTACCAGCAATCAGTTCTTCATTTAATAAAATAGTATTCAAAAAATGTGTTAACGAAAGCCCTTTTATATTATTCAAATCATTAATTAATTCCCAAAAATCTTTTGGATTATTATCTATCAAATCGGAATAAAAAATCATATAAAGGGCTCCCCTTCCATTTGTAGAAAAAGGTAATTTTTTAGAAAGTTTTTTCCTTATAAAATCTAACCTTTTATCTTGTTTAAATTGATAATAAAAAAACCTCAAATTATCTTTTAATCCAAATCTAAAATCATCTGTTAATGTATCTAACTTTGAGAACGCTTCCTCAATTTCCTTTTCGGACAAAACATTTTTATTCTTATTAGTGCGATTTATATCGTATTTGACATCGTCCTTAAATCTATGATACTCTCCAGAATCCACATAATCTTTTACATTAATTAACTTTGTTTTTTTGAGATTTAAATCAAGGCGATTAACAGACAGCCATTCTCTTATTTTTTTAAATAAATATTCAGCGCTTTCCTTAGAATCAATGAAAATAAAAATATCATCAACAAATCGATTATAAAACCCTCTTTCGGCATTATCTATAATAAAATTTTCTATCAAAGAGTCTAACCCATTTAAATATAGCTCCGCTAAATATCTAGCATAAGCAGGCCCTTGAGGCAATCCTCCCACACCTGTGGTTTTTGAAGATAAATCTGTAAGGTAGTTTATAATATTCTTATACTTTTCGTTATCTTCTTCTGATAGTTCATTTATTTTTTGTCGGATTTTGAAAGGAGCTTCTTCAAATAATTTAATTCTTAACCGCTGTATATCTACTGTATCATAAAAGCTTTTTATATCAATTTTTAACAAGTAGAAATCCTCATACTCTTCACTAAATAGTACTGTCTCGATTTTTTTTGTGTATTTAGCCCAATTAATAAACCAATTGTTAAACAAATTGTTTTGAGAAAGACTTTGAGAAAACTGATAGCCGTAAGAATTATTGGAGATTTCTGAGTAATAAATTGTATTTAATAAAAAAGTAAAATAGGTAGAAATCATATTATTGACAGGGTCTAAGTTATATAGACTTCTTGTCTTTATAATTTCATTTCTTTCAAACTTATATAGTTCAAAATTTGAGTTTTCTTTCCCACTATAGATTTCAGTGATTTGATTACTTATGTCCTTAAATTCTAAATTTTCTAATTTTTTAAGTTGAGGATATAGAGGTACTTCATCGTTTTTTAAAGAGTATTGATACAATGAATTTTTTAAATTGGTAAAAAGATTTCTATCTATATTTTTTATATGGTAAATAGATTTGTCAACTAAATTTACTCCTTTTATTAATTCGACAGGAGAGAATAATTTACATTCATTGCAAGCCGAACATTTCCCTAAATTATTACAAGTAATTGGTTGAAAATAACTCAAATTATTGAGGTTTTTTACAGTTTTCTCTTTATCAAAACCTTGAATATTGGAAAACAACTCAAAAAGAATATTATATCCAAAATCACTATCCTCATCAGTTCTAAGATTAATTAATAAGCCAACCAAAATACTTCTTTCTTTGCCTCCAAGACCTTTCTGATATTCGAAAAGTAACTTCTTAATATGATCACACTTAGATAAAGAATCTACAATTACTTCTAAACTTGTACTATTTGGCAGCAAAGATGAATCCGTTCTTTTGGATCTTAGAAAACGTTCTTTGGTAAAATTTACATCAAGTGAAGAATCAAATTCATCTACAATCTTTTGTAATTGATCATTGGATAATGTAACTAAAGAATCTAAAATTTCTAATTGATTATTTAAAAATTCATGATTAGGTTCTGACAACCAATCATTTTCATCATAAGAAAAATTATCTTCTTTACTAAGAAAGAAGGAAAGTTTTCCATTTCCTTTGTTTTGTGATAAAGGTAGTTTAATTCCAAAACCAATTCCTTTTGTATTTGAAGAGACATAAGGAGTTTTAGGAAATTTGTCAGCAATAATAATAGGATCAAATTTATCTTTTACATTCTTATGAATATACTCAATTAGCTTATAACCACTTTCTTTACTTACAAGTTTCTCAAAAATGACCCAAACATGAAACCCTCTTCTACCTGAAAACTCTAAAAGAAAAGGAATATTTTGTTTAATTAAAAAATTACAAACGTTATCAGCAGCTTCTTTAACTTTTTTAAGATTATTTGAATTAACTAGATTGATATCAATTTCCTTTTTTGATATATCCAAATCAATACAAATCCATTTTATACGAGCATTATTTAAAACGTGTAACTCTTGATAAGTTAAAAGACTTTTTTGATTCAATAGCATGTCATCAATTGTAACCGGAGTAATTGTTCTTTTTACCAATTTATAACTGCCATCTTTTTGTTGCCTACCAAATTTTTTATCGTCAACATAAAAAATGCTGAACAATTTATTTGATATTTCATTAATTAAGTTCATTAATATTAATTTAACGGCTATTTATAGAATCTTAAAAAAACAAAGTCATTTCAAATAACTTATCATTCTTAATCTTGCCTGTTTTTTTGATTTTTATTTGCTAAGATATTTAAAAAAAAGTGAATTTGTGGTTTAAATTTATTGTAGCTCCTTTGTATTTATTTTTAATACAACAAACTATATTTAATTCCATATTATTGTTATTTAACATTATTCAGTAAGTTTTTTAATTATTTTAATAATAACTAATAATAAATAGGATTTAGTTATTTGATTGCAATCTCATATGTGCACAAAAGGCAGCAAATTATTTGATTTTCTGCCTTTTGTGCACATACAAATATATTGGGTACCTTATTTCAACAACATCCTTTCAGTAATTATTTTATTTGAGGAAACATCAATTCCGGTAACTTCGGCATACTTTACATTGGGCAGCCAAAAAGAACCTCCTTCAATTCGCACAAATATTTTTTCTACCTGTATTTTTTTCTGATTTACATTTAAAAAAACATGATATTTTTGATCTGAATCTGTCTTTTTCAAGGTTAAGGGTAACTTTTTATACGATACAAATTGAAGCTCAAAGTCCTCATTGTTCAAGGCTTTACTTTCTATTCCGTAGGCAAATTTGCGTTGTATATAAGTAAAATCTTTTTTTACTCCTTTCTCAGCATATCGAATCCAATACGCTTTTATAGGATTGCTTTTGTCTATTTTTCCGTTTTCCTGATAGTTTATGGTATAAATAGCCGTGTTTATATTCGGATCCCGCTGAATGTAAAACAGCATATTATCTATGTTTTTAGGCGTTGGAAAATGTAATGGCGATGGATTTTTAGATTGTGCCAATAGATTTCCGGAAATTATAGTTACTAAAATCGTTATAACGATTAGTGATTTTGTAACATGTTTAAGTGATAATGTATTCATAACGAATATTATTTTTTTTTCTTTTTTTGGATTATTGTAAAAAAGCAGAATGTTGTCTCTTAGCCCCGATAGCAGTGTAAATCCTTATTGCCCGGGGTTCGGGCAATAAGATTGTAATGGATAGCGGGACCAATCTTGTAAAAACAGACAAATGTTGTGCTCCAGAAATTAATAATCGAGCAGCTTCTAACTAATTTGACTGGATGACGTTTTGTTTTTCGTTTACCTTAAAAACCCAATTTTTAATCAGTGGATAATTAAATCCATAAGAAACAAACAAATCCGTGATTAATCTTCCGATTCTGTAATCGATTTGAAATGCTCTTTGCAACATAAGCGTACCAAATGATTTTAAGGAAATGCTTCCTAATACCACCAACGCAAATTTAAAAAGCTGACTATTGATGTGACTGCTATAACCGGATTGATTTTTAAATACCCAAAATCTATTGATGCTGAAATTGATAATGGCACCAACGGTTCCGGAGATTAGAATAGAAAAAGTAAAATGCAGTTTAAATACTTCTGTCAATAAAATCATTACCCCATAGTCGGTAATGCCGCCTAAAAATGCCGCAACTTGTGCTTGTAGAAAAGTCAAAACGGATTTTTTGCTGAACATACGTAAGTCGAAAGTTTAAAAGTTCTAAAGTCAAAAGTCCCAATATTGCAGTTAAGGACTTGAAATCAATTTGTTATTTAAGCTATTTTAATTTCAAAATACGACATTATAAAAATTGTTATTTATCAATTGTGGTTTTTATCTCTTAAATCACCCAATTTTAAAAGTTTTATGCTGTCTACAATATTGATTATTACTAACAAAACAGTGATTAATCCAGCCGAATAGGTAATTGATCCGGGAAATAAAACTTCCAGAATTAAAATTAAAGCAATAATAAATCGAAGTTCTGTTGGACCAACAAAGCCGGAATCGATACTGTATTCATTTGTAATTTTGTAGCGTAACTGACTGATGATGATAGACCAGCCATACAAGGCGACAAAAGCAAAGGCTACTATTTGTGTGCCATTTTCAGCATAAATGTAGTAGCCAAAGCCTATAAGTACAATACCAATCCAATCGGCAATAATATCAAGTGCAAAACCATACCAACGGCGCGGAATATTTCTGTAATAAGCCAATCTTCCATCTAAAGAATCACCTAACCAATTTACAGCCAACCCGATAATACCCAAAAGCAAATACCAATTGGCGAAATAAGTACCTAAAACAAAAGCTAAAAAAACAAATCCCGAACCCAGTGTACCAATTAGAGTGAGTACGTTTGGCGATATGAATTTAGGCACCTTTGGAAGCAAAAATACAATCGTTAACTGTTCAGCTCTTTTTAAAATATTGGTTCGCTTACGGTCTGAAAATGTTCTTTGTGCAATTGCATTAAAACCTTCAATCTGTGTTTCATTTTCCATTAGTTGCCCAATATTTGTAAACCTGATACTATAGCCAATTCCAGTTTAGCAATTTTTAGTTTTATTTTTCTTTGTCTATTTTTAAAAAAGTCTGTGGTACGTTTTAGCTTACCTGATCTAACCAGATAACTAAATGCAATAATAAACAGCATGATTATTTAACAATTCCCGCAAAACGTTGATAGAAAACCGTTGGACTGTTCTCATCTTTAGGAGCATATTTTCCCGCAATAATTGGAACGTAAATAACTCTTCTTCGACTTTCTTCGCCACGGATAGTTGATTCTGCCACTCTGTGCCACAAACGGCCATCGTGAATGGTTAAATCTCCAGCTTCCGGAGTGATGGAAACTTCCTGTGGATCGGGTTTATTATCTAAAAAGTACTTTTTACGAAAAAGCATTTGATAAATACTTTGCTTGTGCGTACCCGGAATGATTTTAAGTCCGCCGTTTTCGGGTTTTAAAGTGCTTAAGTGGATACCCACATTTAGCATCGGGTTTAATTTCCCACCATAAAAAATATCTCTCAAGCCATCAGTATGCCAGCCCATTTTAGTAAACTTACTTTCCGGTCCATTGATATAATGATTGAAAACCATTCCGTCTTTTTCTTCAGTACCTAATCTTGCACCATCGCCTGCCAATGGTAATAAGCCATTAAATCTTGGATCAAGTAAGAGACCGCTTAAGGTTTGATGATGTTGATTGATAAAAGCAAAACGTTGTACAATAGGAGAGCCATCTAAGTCTTTTCCAAATTTAATTGGAACACCATTTACTTTTTCAAGATTATTGTCAATCCATTTTTGCTCCACTTGTTTCGAGGCATCAATGATGGACGAAACAGTTTCCGGATTTATAAATTTTTTGAAATGTATAAAGCCATGTTCGTTAAAAAAGTTGATTTGTTCAGAAGTTAATTGCTCAGTAAGGGTAAATGTTTTATAAGAAGATACCATGATATATATAATTTAATAAATGAAATAATGAGTTTGAAATTTTATCTAAAAGTATTAGCAGCTGCTACAGCAACAACAACAGCACATTCGCATGTTTGCGTGCATTCGGCTTTTAGGTAAATTAAACATATTTCTTTTATTAGACATGTTCTATAGAATTAGTAGAGATTTAATACAAATGTAACATAAATTTTATTTTACAATCAAATATTTTTTTACTTTTTTTTGAAAAAAAATTATATTTTATAAATTCCGGCTGCTGTTTTTTCGATGAATGCCTTTGGTAGTACGCGATTGGCATACACCGAAATGATATTGGTAAAACCCGGAATAACTTCTGATTTTTTGCTGAACATGGCTTTTACAGCCATTTTTGCAACTTCATCAGGTCGCATATTAAACTTTTCAGCCATTTTGTTTAAAGGATTTATACCAGCTCTCGAAGCAAAACCAGTATCAACCGGCCCTGGACTAAAACAGGTTACTGAAATGGAAGTTTGGGCAAGTTCAAAACGCAAGGCACGCGTAAACGATAAAACAAAAGCCTTTGTAGCGGAATAAACAGCCAGCGTAGGTACAGCCTGATAGGCAGCAGTACTCGCTATATTTAAAATGTAAGCTTGTTTTTCTTGTGAAAGTATGGGTACAAATAAATGTGAAAGTTCTACCACTACATTCATATTAAGCTGCATCATGCCAAGCTGATCGGTTAGGGAAGACTGACTAAAATCGCCCCAAACACCATAACCGGCATTGTTAACTACAATACCAATTGGATAGTGATTCATTTTTATCCAATCGGTTACTTTTTGCGATGCGCCATTTGTTGAAAGGTCAATTGATAAAACAGAAGTGTTGATGCTATATTTAGTCTGAAGATCATCAGATAGTGTTTTTAATTCCGCCTCACTTCTGGCAACAAGCAATAGTGAATAACCCTGTTTAGCCAATTCATAAGCAATAGATTTTCCGATGCCTTTGCTGGCACCAGTTATTAAGGCATACGGTTTCGTTTTTTCGCTCATTTTATGAATTTAATGATCAAATATAAAGATTAATTAATTCTTATATAGTAACGCATTGGATTAAGCGTACAATTTCTTCTTTCTATTAAAATTATTCTTCCGATATCATACCAACTTAGAGACAATTATTTTAAAAAAAATAAATTTCAAGCCAGCTCATTCTAATGCTATTGAAACTTTTTACTTTAAAAGTGGTTTATGCATTATTTACAAAACATTAATTCCCATATATGCACCAGTAACTTTATTCAATTGTAGAACTTTAAGCCTGCAATTAAGGATTATGGCGTTCCCTCCGGTCCGGGCTGTACGTTATAGCTTTTGTTCGGGGATATTTTGAGTATGAGAAGAGATTTCAGGACTCACAAAAGGATGTCACTTCCATCCCTAACGCACTTTAGGGTTAGACATATATATTGGGATAAAGGAATGAACTCTTATTCCAATTAGATTATCCAAACTGTATAAAACAAAAAACCCCGTTTCGTTAGAAACAGGGTTTTTAAAAGAAAGGCGACGACATACTCTCCCACATAACTGCAGTACCATCTGCGCAGGCGGGCTTAACTACTCTGTTCGGGATGGGAAGAGGTGAGCCCCGCCGCAATAACCACCTTAAGGTTGTTAGTTGTTGGTTTTTGGT
>Ga0247805_1001140_pt1 | contig 12914 bp, 8 predicted proteins | sample UWRJL044104R1_FD_180930 | JGI IMG/M metagenome (GOLD analysis project Ga0247805, IMG submission 180930) | Plant litter microbial communities from Arlington Agricultural Research Station in Wisconsin, United States - UWRJ-L044-104R-1 | ecosystem: Environmental > Terrestrial > Plant litter >...
TAAACTATAGGTTATTTCTTTTAATTCTTCGCTGAAACCGTCAGGTGCATCTCCTAATGATTTGAAAATTCCAGGTACCCAGCCAATGGAATTGTATTTGTTATTTGCTTCCTGAATGCCATCGCTGGCTCCTTCTCCGGGATCAGTTGTGTCTCCATCACCATTTTGATCCGTTGCAGGAACAGGTACAGGAATTTGTTGGGTAGGTACTAATAGTTTGGCTAATTCAACGCTAACCGCGACCTTATTATAATCATCTAGGATAAAATCAAATCCCCCACCTAATCTTAAATTGGCAGGTAAAAAGTTTGATCCGGCTCCATCTCTTACTTCGCTTAAATCATAATTAATTTTTGGTCCCAGATTTTGAAAATTAAAACCTGCTCTCCATCTACCATTGAAATCACTATACGCAATTTCTTCAGACTGATAAAATCCAGCAACATCAAATGCAAATGAAGTAGCGGCAGATAAGCTTTGCCCTTCAGTTGTAATTCCTAAGTTAGAACTGATAAATCTTGCACCAACAGCCATTGAAAATTCCTCGCTTAATTTTAAGGAATATGAGCCGTCAATTGCAAATTCTGAAGGTTTAACGGTATTTACGGGTCCGTTTAAATCTTGTCTTAATTCAATATCTCCAACACTAAAATAGCGCACGCTACCAGCAAATGCACTTCTTTCGTTAATTTTGTTGTAATAGGTTAGCTGACTTAATGAAATATCATTTACTAAATCTGTCAAATAAGGAGTGTAACTTACCGACAAGCCTTGTTTGTCTATTGAAAAAGCATATTTAGCAGGATTCCATTGTTGGGAAAAAACATCTGCCGATGTGGCAACACCTTGATCAGCAAGTCCTGCTGCTCTGGCATCAGCAGCAACAAGTAAAAAAGGAACTCCTGTTGTTATTGGTCTGTCCTGTGCTTTTGCAAAAGTTAAAATGAAACAAAATAATAAGAGCGATATGTTTTTCATTTATGTGAATAATATGTTAATTGTACAAATATATATTATAGAATGACAAGTTTTTCATACTTCTCTGCTTTTTTATTTGATAAAGTAGATTTTACAGTGAGTTTGTAAATGTAAACTCCTTTTCCAATCCTATCGCCGTAATCATCTTTTCCATCCCAGGTAATTTCTTTTGATAAAAAGCCTTCCGTTGTAATAATTTGGTTTTTTGTCCAAACTAGTTTTCCAGTAATAGTCATTACCTGAATCTGCACATCTAATGGTTCAAATGGTTTATTATGTGAAAACCAAAACTGAGTATATGTTGAAAACGGGTTTGGATAATTAAGAACGTGTGATAATACTAATGATTCATTTCCGGTAACAACAAATTGAATTTCGCTGGTTACAGGATTATTATATACGTCCCATGCTGTAAAGCTTATTGTATGCATGCCGACACTTAAATTGCGTAATGGAAAACGTAAATTACCATTAGTGTAATCATCTAATTCTGTTTGGTAATAATCATTTAAAATCATAGGATTGCTGACATCTCCATCTAAAATTGCAACTATGTCATGTCCTATTCCGCTCGCTGTATTAATTCCGTTTTCATCCTCAAGAAAAGCTAGTAGGAATGGTGAGTTGTTCGTAATTCCACCTGAAACAAAAGTCTCATCATTCATATATAACTTTACTTTTGGATTAATATTGTCCTGCGCAGCATTTTCATTAATACCTCCAATTTTAATGTTACTATTGTATCCGGACTGATTTTCAAATCCTTTGTTTTTTTTTGAATAAAAACTAATTCTTCCATTATCAACTGGTATTCTGATATCTCGGGGCACTATAAAACTAAATTCAAATAAACCGCTGGTTATTGAAGCATTTCCTCTAAAAATCGTTTGTCCAAGAGTTTTGAATTGCATGGCTGGACTTTGTCCGTCATTATTAAGTGTTGAATTTGTAATTAATTTGTCAAAAATGGCTGTTGAAAGTTCTCCATTGTAATTACTCAAAATATTATTGTTCTCATCTGTTATTTCGCCTGAAAGTTTAATTTTTGATAAAGATTTAAGGTCCTCAATTGGTCCAGAAATCGGAAGGTCGTTTACTTTTGTTAAATTAATTTTAGGTTTAGGGATTGCTAACATTAGGGCAGGATCTCCAATATAAAAGACGACGTTGCTGGAAGAACTTGGATTTTCATTTTTCGAGATTCGAAGCGCTTCTGCTATAGTTGTATATTGATTAGAACCGTATGAAAGGAGGTTTTTGGTTAAAATGTCATTGAAATTTTCGGCATTAAATTGCCCGATTGTGCGAGTCGTAGTCAGCATTGCAATTGCTCCGCCTTTAGGATTCCAAAATGTGTATTCCCCTGCTGTTGGTCTTGTAGGATCGTCAAAACGAGAGAACTCACATGTTATAGTTATAAATAAAGGATATTTATATTGATTATTTAAATTTTGTCCATCAGATTTTTGCCAAATTCTTTCCGCTGCCAAACCGTCTTCTCCACCATGACCTAAATAATTGAAAACTAATGCTCCTTTTTCAAAAGCCTCAAAAAAATCACTTCTGGCTTTGGGATAACGTGCACCTCCGGCAGATGCTTCCTGTGTGTAAGAATCCAGAATAATCTTGTCAATGTTCAAAAAAGGTTTTTCGGTAGAAATAACATCAGCTAAAGTGTTTTGTCGGAACTGTAAAGAAGCATCAGAACTTTGGTCGGAATCATCGCTAATCAGAACAAAATTATTTCTCCAGTTTCCATAAGATTTTTGATCATGATATTCCAGGACTTTTTCAACCATTTCTTCTGCCTGTGCGATATCAGAAACCAGCATTCTTCCAATAGCAATATCAATTCCTCCAAAAAATGAAGTTATGTTTCCCTCGTCATCATCCATTAATCCGTAAAAATCATCTGAAGAAAAAGAAGATTCACCGGTTGTATTGCTATTGATAGAATGGTATATAGGTACAATATTATTGTTGTTTGAAATTCTGTTTTTATAATCATAAGAAGCGTCTCCAAAAAGATTCAGATATTTTATTTTTTTTTCAGAAGAAGAGGCATTGTTATAAATGTACTTGATGCAGTTTCGAATCGCAGCAATATCCTGTTTTCCTGATGAGAATTCCTGATATATATTTTCTAATGAAATCACCTTCACGGTCAAATTTGAATTGTTTCTATGAAAATTGGCTAGTTTTTCAGCTTGGGAAAAGAGAAATTTTGGAGTTATAATTACATAATCTAAATCCTGAAAGGTATTTTGATTGTTTTTTAGAAGAGTTCCTTTTAAATTTTGATTAGCTATTTTTGATTGGTTATCTTTTTTTGGAGTATAATAGTCTGAAGGATCGATAGTTATGTATTTTCGAACTTCTCCTAATGTAGCTTTGAAACTAAAATTGCTTTGATTGAGGTTTTCTGTTTTTGAAACATTATATAAGTCTGTTATATCCCAAATTTGTGAGATACCGGATGCATTTGTTATTGTGTAATTTGCAATTCCCGTAACGGATCCCGCAAGATCATATTGAAATCGGAATTGTTTTCCTGTACCAATTAATTTTCTTTTTGCCACCAAATTAATATAATCAAGATATCCTTTTGATCCTGGAACTCCATTGTTATTATAGGTTAATTTTATTTTTATTTTATCTGAGCCAGTAAACGAACTGTTTGCTGGTAATTTTGAAGTGTAGAATTTTGTGTCTGAATTGGCGGGTAGTGAATTAAATGCTATGTTTCCTATATTTATTCCATTTGCTGAAATTGAAAATGAAGTAGGGGTGAAAGCAGCTGATGCTATTAATGTTTCAATTTTTACAGGGGTTAAAACGTCTAAATTAGGAAAGTCAAATTCAAATTCCTGTTCCGGATTAATATCAAAAGATTCTCCAAACCACTGACGGCCTAAATGAGCAATGTTAATAAGATCTTTTTCATAGAACTGATGGTCATCAAAAGAGCTTAATTCAAGAGTGCTATTGCCGGGAGGCTGATTTATTTCTGAAATTCGTTTTCCTTGTCCGCCTTGAGTAGTAATATAATAATAGGAATGAGTGTCATATAAATTCAGGTTGGTTTGGTTTTCGCTGTTCCAGTTGTCTACCCCTTCCCCATAAAAAAGAATATAGTCTTCATTGTTAAAAACACCATCATTTTCTCCAATAATTTCAATAGCGTTTTCAGTTAAATCTTCAGGATAATAAGTGTTATTGCTTAATGGAAGCATTTTTCCTCCGTTACCGTAAATTTTAATATTTTGAGGATTGATTTTGCTGACATCTAAGCCAAGGCTTTGCAAAAATTGCTTTGAAATTTTATATACTCCTGATTTTTCAACAAAAAAACGGTACCAATCGCCAGATGACAAAACAGAATTTGAAACTATATTTGATTTTAAGGTTGAAGCAGAATGATTATTTTTGGAAGTTGTATAGTTGACTGAAAAAGAAAAAGATTTAATTCGCTTGAAATTATTTCCATCAGATATTATAGGTGCTAAAGAGATGAAAGAAAATTTTTGATCTCTTGACATTGATGAGATAATGGTTTCATTTGGTTTTTGAGGAATGCTATTAATAGACAGGTCGCCTAATTCAAATTTGGACATAGGTTCGTAAACCACATTCGTAATCTGTATAGTGTTTACATTGAAAATATTGGATTCATCTAATTTATATAATAGTGATATGGTTTTATTTGCACTATTGAAACGAAAACTATTGCCTGAAAAATAAGGAGCAATTATTTTAGTATCTCCAAAATTCATTTCTTTTTTATCATGCCAATCAAGATAAATACTTCCATTTATCTGGGATAAAGCGACTATTGGCAGTAAAAAAAAGCAGAATATTAAGGCTTGTTTCATGGCAAAAGAAAACGAAAATTATTTAAAAATATTTTAGTGAGTAAAAATATAGTATTTAATGTTATAGTAATAATAAAAAGTATATTTTTGCGTTCGGAATTATAGGTTATTTTCTGGTAAAAAACAGTTAAATAAAATTATTAGAACGGATGTTGCAAATTAAATGTTAATTATTATATTGCACCACCTAAATTTATCACCTAAGAATGAGTATGAAAGTAAACAAAATTTTGGCCTTGCAAGTAATGATGTCAATGGTATTGATGTTGGGCACGGCTAGTTGTAGCAAAAAATCGAGTTCAAGCCATGCTTCCAGAGCAACAGGTTGGGATGTCGATAGTCAAAATGGAACGGCTGCTAGAAATGCAGGAAAAAAACAACAGGCCGGTCCTGGTTTAGTTTTTGTTGAAGGAGGTACATTTACTATGGGTAAAGTACAGGATGATGTTATGCATGATTGGAATAATACGCCGACCCAACAACACGTTCAGTCATTTTATATGGATGAAACAGAAGTAACCAATGGTATGTATTTAGAATACCTGGAATGGTTGAAAAAAGTTTTTCCTCCTACAGAAGAAAATTATAAAAATATATATGCTGGTGCATCTCCTGATACTTTAGTATGGAGAAATCGTTTAGGTTATAATGAAACAATGACCAATAATTATTTAAGACATCCTTCATATGCAAATTATCCGGTAGTGGGTGTAAACTGGATACAGGCAGTGGAATTTAGTAAATGGAGAACCGACCGTGTTAACGAAGCTGTTTTGGAAAAAAACGGATATGTTAAAAAAGGAGCAAAATCCAATGATGTAACTGCTGAAAGTATATTTAGTACTGAGGCATATCTAGCTTCTCCTTCTACAACATATGGAGGAAATGAAGAATTGGTGTTAAAGAAAAGTCCTAACGGAAGAAGACCAAAAACAGGAAAAGATGGTGTAGCAGAAGAACAAAAGAATGTTTATGCACAACGTTCTTCCGGGGTTATTTTACCTGAATACAGACTTCCGACAGAAGCTGAATGGGAATATGCAGCTGCTGCAGATGTTGGACAAAGAGAATATAATATCTATAAAGGTCAAAAGAAATATCCTTGGTCAGGTGATTACACCCGTTCATCAAAACGTAAAAACAGAGGTGATCAATTGGCAAACTTTAAACAAGGAAATGGTGATTATGGTGGAATTGCTGGTTGGTCAGATGATGGAGCAGATATTACTAATGCTATAAAAAGCTATCCGCCAAATGATTTCGGTTTATACGATATGGCAGGTAACGTAGCAGAATGGGTTGCGGATGTTTACAGACCTGTAATCGATAACGAAGCTAACGATTTTAATTACTTTAGAGGTAACCTTTATGGTAAAAACAAAATCGGTAAAGATGGTAAAATCGAAATTGTAACGAAAGACAACATTAGATACGATACTTTGAGCAATGGTAAAATTGTTGCAAGAAATCTTCCAGGAGAAATTGCTCAGGTCCCAGTTGATGAAAATGAAACGTATTTAAGACAAAACTTCAGTACAAGTGATAATATTAATTATAGAGATGGTGATAAGCAATCTTCAAGATATTATGACTTCGGTGAGGAAACATCTGAAAAGGATCCTAAAAGCGCTATGTATAATTCTCCAAAACACAATGTTACAACAGACAGTTTAGGAAACATGGTTAGAAAATACGATAGCTCAAGCAAAAGAACTACTTTGGTAAATGATAATGCAAGAGTTTATAAAGGAGGTTCATGGAGAGACAGAGCATATTGGCTGGATCCTGCTCAAAGAAGATACTTTCCTCAAGATATGGCTACTGATTACATCGGATTCAGATGTGCAATGTCAAGAGTAGGTTCTAAAGCTGAAAAAAGAAAATCACCAAGGAATTAAATTTTAGAAATTCCAATAAAAAAAATTCCAAATTCCAAAACTGTTTTCAGTAAGGAATTTGGAATTTTTTTATTGTTTTTTCTATTTTTATAATCTGTTAAATGTTATAAAATGAATATTAAAGAAATTCATGACTTATTTTTAAAATGTAAATCTATGTCAATTGATACGCGTAAAATTGAAATGGATTCTATGTTTTTTGCCATTAAAGGAGAAAATTTTGATGCCAATACATTTGCTAAGGAAGCATTGGAAAGAGGAGCCTTATTTGTAGTAATTGATAATCCGTCTTATTTAATTGACGAAAGAACAATACTTGTAAAAAATAGTTTAGAGGCTTTACAGGAGTTAGCAAAATTTCACCGCCTCTTTTTAAAGATTCCTATTGTTGCATTAACAGGAAGCAATGGAAAAACAACGACAAAAGAACTTATAAATGTTGTTTTGTCACAAAAATACAATACAAAAGCTACTGTTGGAAACTTGAATAATCATATTGGAGTTCCATTGACATTATTATCGTTTACCAATAAAACGGAAATTGGAATAGTAGAAATGGGGGCTAATCATAAAAAAGAAATTGAATTTTTGTGTGAGATAGCACAACCGGATTATGGTTATATCACCAATTTCGGAAAAGCACATTTAGAAGGTTTTGGGGGTGTTGAAGGAGTAATTGAAGGAAAAAGTGAGATGTATAAATACTTGCTTGAAAATAATAAGTTAGCCTTTATTAATTTGGGTGATCCTATTCAGGTTGAAAAATCAAAAAAAATAAAATCTTTTACATTCGGATTAGATAATAGCTTTGCAGATTTAAATGTCCAAACAATAGAAGCTAATCCATTTGTCGTAATTAATTATAATGACTTTTTTGTAAACTCTAATTTAATTGGTCTTTATAATGCTAACAATATCAATGCAGCAGTTGCTATAGGTAATTATTTCAAAGTTGAGAATAAGAATATTAAGACAGCAATTGAAAATTATGTTCCGACTAATAATAGATCTCAGCTATTAAAAAAAGAGTCATTTCAAATTATTCTGGATGCTTATAATGCGAATCCGAGTAGTATGGCTGTAGCAATTACTAATTTTTTACAATTAGATAATTCAAATAAAATAATGATTTTAGGAGATATGTTCGAGCTTGGTAATGAAAGTCAGCAAGAGCATAAGATTATTGTAGATTCTTTAGTAAATCAGAATAAATCTTCTGTTTATTTAATTGGAAAAGCTTTTTTTGTGAATTTTATTCCACATGAAAACATTTATTTCTTTGAAACTTTCGAACAGTTTGCTGAATATTTAAAAGGAAATAAATTCAAAGAAGAAAGTACTATATTGATTAAGGGATCGCGTGGTATGGCTTTAGAAAGAACTTTAGATTATATATAATACTCTAAAGATTAATTTTGAATAACGATTATGATTTCAATTGAAAGTTTTAGAAAATTAGCCATGTCTTTTCCAGATGCTACTGAAGAACCTCACTTTGAGAAAATTTCTTTTCGCATCAATAAAAAAATATTTGCCACTTTTGATGAGAAGAATAATCGGGCAGTTTTAAAATTAAATGAAATTGATCAATCGGTTTTTTGTGCTTCAAGTGAAATGATTTTCTACCCAATTCCAAATAAATGGGGCAAACAAGGCTGGACAATTGTGGAACTTTCGAAAGTAAAACCCGAAATGTTTGAAGATGCTTTGAAACAATCTTATGAAACTGTAATTACAAAAAAGAAATAAAAACGAAACCTAACATTTTTAAAGCTGTTAGGTTTTGTTTTTTTATTCGATAATTGTTCTAAAGGTCAAATTTACACGAGGTTTTGAAGTTGTTTTAGTTGGAGGTAAACGATGTAGCCAATGTGTTTGCGTTGTATCTTTCATAACTAATAAACTTCCATGTTGCAAAATCAATGAAACAACTTCTTTAGTCTGTTTGTGTTTGAAAGCAAATTTACGCTCCGCTCCAAAACTAACCGAACCGATTGTACCGTTTTTCTTTAAATCCTTTTCGGCATCACTGTGCCAGGCCATTCCTTCATCTCCTGAATGATATAAATTCAACAAGCAGGAATTGAAAGTTTCTCCGGTTTTTTCTTCTATTATTGCTTTTAATTCAAGTAATTCCTTTGTCCACGGAAGCGCTTTTTTAGTGGTGTTCGAATACGTATATTCAAAACCCGAATCGCCATACCACGCTACTTTCCGTTTGGTCAAGATTAATTTTCCGAAGATTATGGCTTCGTCGTTTTTCCAATCAATTGTAGTTAAAAGAATGTCCAGATAATGATTTGAATCTTCACGGGAAAATAATTTTCCGTAATAATTCACTGTTCCATCTTTTGGAAGCAAATTAGTCGTTTCGTCCGTATGTAGATTAAATAAGTCCATTTTCCATTTTTTATATTCGGTTTTCATACAATATACAATGGCCACAAGGTCTGAAACCATTTTGTCTGGCTTCATTTTCAGATAAAAAGAAAACCCGATTTTCGCGTTTCATTCTTTTTCCGGAAGAGCATCTTAAAGTTCCGTAGATTTTTAGTTTTAGATTCCCCCAAAGCAAATTTCAGCATTTTTAATTTTATTACGCAGATGTAAATCCATAATTTTAGAATGTTGGATCATGAAGTTTTATTTTTACCCCTTTTTAATCAAATAGAGTTACGCAACATTAAATTGAAGTAATTAGAGCTCTGAATGTAGTTGTGCGCCTTCCCAGCCAATAATAGCAGCTTTTCTGGTTTTTCCCCACATATAGCCACCAAGTGTTCCTGTGGATTGAATTACGCGGTGACAAGGAATAAGAAAGGCTACAGGATTGCTTCCAATAGCAGTTCCGACAGCTCTCGATGCATTTGGTTTCTCGATTTGTTTTGCTATTGAACCATAAGTTGAAAGTTGCCCCATCGGGATTTTAAGCAAAGTTTCCCATACTTTCAATTGAAAATCGGTTCCTTTTAAATGGAGTTTTATTTCAGATAATTTGCTCCAGTCATTTTGGAAAATAAATAAGGCATTTTGCTGTACTAAATCTAATTTTTGGGAGAATATAGCATTTGGGAATTTACCTTTTAAATCTTCAAATCCAATTTCTTCATTTTCGGCGAAAGCCATAAAACAAACACCTTTATTGGTCGAAGCAACGATAATATTCCCAAACGGACTTTTGGAGAAACTAAAATTAATGGCTAAGTTTTTACCGCCATTTTTATATTCGGCCGGACTCATTCCTTCAATATTAACGAATAAATCATGCAAACGACTTGTTCCTGAAAGTCCGGTATCGAAAGCAGCATCAAATAAAGTCGCTTGATTGTCTTCTTTCAGGATTTTTTTAGCATATTCAACACTGATATATTGCAAAAATTTCTTCGGACTTGTTCCAGCCCATTCGGTAAACATACGCTGGAAATGAAACGGACTCAAATGTACTTTTTCGGCAATTTCATCAAGGTTGGGCTGCGCTTTAAAATTGGCTTTGATATAATCAATCGCATCGGCGATTCGGTTATAATTGATGTTTTCCTGTGGGTTCATTTCTTTCAATTTTATAATGCAAATAACGACTGGTTTTTGCAGTCATAAAATCCGAAACTTGCGGAAGTTGTTTTTGATTTTATCTTCTTTAACTTCATTAAATTGAAAAGAAGTTTAATTAAGATTTCGATTTATTCTTTGAGAAATTCAAATTTCTTTAAAAGTTCAATTTTTAAATCTTTTAATACAGTTTCATTAGTATTAAAAGCAGTTGACCAGTCAATGCTTTTGTACAATTCATTTTCAGGAACATATCTTGAAAGCTCTCTAATCAAATTATCACATTCTTCATCATAGACATTCATTTCAAAATGAAGTATGTCTTTTAGAGGATGATCTCCAGGTCCGCCTGCTGCCATTTCTTTAATCTTTATTTTGTGAATTTTATTTGAGTATTTCCTTTCGCGTCGAAATACTGATTAATTTATACCCATTGTCAGTTCTCAAAAATTGAAAATGATCTTGTCCGAAATCCGATTCATTTTTGGGTGAAATTACGATGTTTTTAACCGGATACATCCAGTCTTTTGATTGATTACAATTGTTGAAATACATTTCATATTCGCTTGATTCAAAAATAAAAGGATTTAAACCATCTGAAGAAATAAAATATTCAGTTTTACCAGTAATCAGTTCTTCTAGTTTTAGTTTTATAAAAGTATAATTCTGGTTGATAAATTTGTTTTTTGATTCATTTATCCATCCATTCGGTTCTTTCCAAAAACTAATTTTATCAAAAGAGGATTTTAATAAATTGTCTAAAGATAAATCAGTAAGCAGATTGTTTTTGACCCAGAACTCAAATTCCTTATCAAAATTGATAAAAGAATAATATTGTCTGTCGACTCCTAGAAAGTTTTCTCTTATAGGGTCTTTGCTTGGTGCTGCAGATTTTTGTACAGAATAAAAATTCAAATCATCGTTGTATTTAAAATTTTCAATTAAGATTTTATTATTGGTGTCGATAAGATATTCTTTTCCGCCGGACCAGCTAAAATGGTTACAGCCTTCATGATTATCCTTTACTTTTTCAGCGCCTTGTAATGCTACAATCATTCCGTTTCTGGCTTTTGTCAGGTCATTATATGATGCGGGAATTACAATTTTTCCCTGGGCATTGAACATTCCCATTTTATCGGTTTTGGGATCCCTGAATCTGATGAAACCTTCATTTTCACAGTCAGAACTATTGTCAAACGTATATAAACTGTCAATGCCAACGATTCTTCCGGATTTGGTGAGGTAATAACTTTTCCAGCTTTCTTTATCTTCTTCCATTACGGCAATAATATCATCAAATTTACTGGCGGAAGTCAGTCCCATAAATTTTGGTTCTATTTTGATAGTACCATTTTTGTCTTTAAATCCGATGTAGGTTGAGTCCTTATCCTGAAATGAAATCCAGGTATCTTTTGTTTGGGAAGACGCTGCAAAGCTAATAAAGAAGAATAGATATGTAAAAAAAGATAGCTTCATAAAAAGTATTTCCAGTAAATATAATACAACGTTTTTGAAAATGAAATAGTCTGGCAGATTTGAAATTTGTGGAGCAACGTATGCGTGAAGGATAGGAGGAAGCTACCGAAGTAGCCCGGATAGCCTGACAGCATCGCGATAAAAGGGCGTATATGCGTAAAGTAATTTAGCCCTTTTATCGGGATGGTGGCACGTCCTAATTATTTTAAATTGTAGATTTCTGATTTATATTAAAAAACAAAACCCGATAAGTTTTTAAAAACTTATCGGGTTTGAAATATGTATTAAAGAAATCCAGATTCAGAATCTAAAATCTAAATTCAGAAATCTAAAATTTCACTAGTATCTGTAGTATTCTGGTTTGAAAGGGCCTGTAACTTCAACACCAATATAAGCAGCCTGATCGTCACGTAAAGTTTCCAATTCAACGCCTAATTTAGCTAAGTGCAAAGCAGCCACTTTTTCATCTAAATGTTTTGGTAACATATAAACGTCATTGTTGTAAGCAGCGCTGTTTTTCCACAATTCGATTTGAGCCAAAGTCTGGTTGGTGAATGAGTTACTCATTACAAAACTTGGGTGACCTGTAGCACAACCAAGGTTTACTAAACGACCTTCAGCCAAAATGATAATATCTTTTCCAGCGATAGTATATTTGTCAACTTGTGGTTTGATCTCGATTTTAGATGCACCGTGGTTTTTGTTTAACCAAGCCATATCAATTTCGTTATCAAAGTGTCCGATGTTACAAACAACAGTTTTGTCTTTCATTTGCTCGAAGTGCTCTCCAAGAACAATATCTTTATTTCCTGTAGTGGTAATGATGATATCAGCAGTAGCAATTACAGTATTTAATTTTTTCACTTCATAACCGTCCATTGCAGCTTGTAAAGCACAAATTGGGTCAATTTCAGTAACCGTTACAATAGATCCTGCACCTCTAAAAGAAGCAGCAGTTCCTTTTCCAACATCACCGTATCCACAAACAATTACTCTTTTTCCAGCTAACATTAGGTCAGTTGCACGACGAACTGCATCTACTGCAGATTCTTTACAACCGTATTTGTTATCAAATTTAGATTTAGTAACAGAATCGTTAATGTTGATTGCAGGCATTGGTAAAGTTCCGGCTTTTACTCTT
>Ga0247805_1001142_pt1 | contig 12911 bp, 12 predicted proteins | sample UWRJL044104R1_FD_180930 | JGI IMG/M metagenome (GOLD analysis project Ga0247805, IMG submission 180930) | Plant litter microbial communities from Arlington Agricultural Research Station in Wisconsin, United States - UWRJ-L044-104R-1 | ecosystem: Environmental > Terrestrial > Plant litter >...
AATACGTGAGCAACTGTCTATTATGAATATCCTGGTTGAGGATTGGGGAGGTAACTTCCAGTCGCAGGAAATTTCTGGTAAAAGCGGTTTAAATGTAGACTTGTTATTGGAGAAGGTATTGTTAGAAGCTGAGTTGTTAGACTTGAAAGCCAATCCTAACAAGCGTGCCACTGGTAGCGTAATTGAGGCTACTTTAGATAAAGGCCGTGGTATTGTAACTACTGTATTGGTACAAGCAGGTACTTTAAAAGTAGGTGATCCGATATTAGCTGGTAGTTATAGTGGTAAGGTTAAAGCCTTATTCAATGAGCGTGGACAAAAAGTAGATAAAGCCGGTCCTTCAGTACCAGTACAGGTATTGGGTATGCAAGGCGCACCTACAGCAGGTGATCGATTCAATGCACTGGAAAGTGAAGTTGAAGCCAGAGAGATTGCAAACAAACGTTTACAATTGATGCGCGAGCAGGGGCTTCGTACACAGAAACACATTACTTTGGATGAGATCGGTCGTCGTTTGGCAATCGGTAACTTTAAAGAGCTTAACCTGATTGTTAAGGGTGACGTGGACGGATCTATCGAGGCATTGTCTGACTCGTTGTTGAAATTGTCTACTCCGGAGATTCAAATTAACATCATTAGTAAAGCGGTGGGTCAGATTTCTGAATCTGATGTATTGTTGGCTTCTGCTTCTGATGCGATCATTATCGGTTTCCAGGTGCGTCCTTCAACAGGTGCACGTAAGCTGGCCGAAGCTGAACAAATTGATATCCGTTTGTATTCAATCATCTACGATGCAATTAACGAGATTAAAGCAGCGATGGAAGGTATGTTGGCGCCTGAGTTTGAAGAGAAGATCACTGCGAATGTGGAGATCAGAGATACCTTCAAAATCACTAAGGTTGGTACAATTGCCGGATGTATGGTGTTGGATGGTACAATTACACGTAACAGCAAGATCCGTATTGTTAGAGACGGGGTAGTGGTTTACACTGGTGAGCTGGCTTCATTGAAACGTTATAAAGATGACGTGAAAGAGGTGTCAAGAGGTTACGAGTGCGGATTGAACATCCAGAACTTTAACAACATTGAGGTAGGTGACATCGTTGAAGCTTACGAACAAGTTGAAGTGAAGAGAAAGTTATAATTTCTCCGTAATTATATTAGAAAGCCGCTTAAGATTACTTAAGCGGCTTTTTTTTGTTAAGCCCTTATTTTAAGATTTTGGTGCATATTTAACTTCCTCATAGGGTTGTACCAAAACCCAGCCCTGACCAGCAAATTCAAGCTGAAAGGATTCTCCACTACCTCTGCCAATGAAAGAACCAAAGGTTAAATTGGTTTTGATTTGAGGCGTCAGGTGTTCTGACCAGGCTACTGTAGCATTAGGATCCGTGAACACAGGCTGACCTGGTGTTACCTTAAGCAGAATTGGCTCACCATGGGTAGTGATTGCGATGTATCCTGAACCTGATAACCTGACCTGGAACAAGCCGCCAGACATCATTCCTGCGACACTCTTTAGCATTTTTATTTCATTTGTGATGCTTTCTTCCATGGCTAAAACATCATTCCCATTTACAAAGATGGACTCATTCTGAAGCTTTATAATCTTTACCTTTTTACCTTCGTCGGCCAGGTATAGTTTACCGCTTCCGGTAGCGTACATTAAGGACATTCCTTCGCCGGATATTGCTTTTTTTAAGAGGCCTCCAATACCTTTGCTTAGCATGCCTTCCCTTTTAAAATCAATATTTCCAATGTAAGAAACCATAGATCCGGCTTTTGCCATAATTTTCTGATTTCGCATATTAACCTCTAACATGGCTGGCTTTTCCAATTCAAAAAAGTCATTTTCGTTTGGATCTTCTGCTGCTTCCTGTATAAATTCGTTCAGGGTGTACTCTCTTTTGTTCATCGTTAATTTTCTTTGTTTAAATTCATAAGTGACATCAATATCTAACTTTTAAGTTATAGATTGAAAAAAATGTTTAGATATTGCGACCAAAATGAATTTTAGAAAAATACAGTTTAGCTTTAATCTGGCTCATTTGATCGTAGCCGTCCTTTTGTTTCTGGTGGAGGTGGTCATTGCAGTTTATGTGCATGACGAATTTATAAGACCTTACATCGGGGATGTTTTGGTGGTTATCCTCTTGTATTATCTGCTGACGAGCTTTATCCAAGCTCCGGTTTTTGAAATGACGGTTGCTGTATTGTTGTTTTCATATCTGGTTGAAACGCTGCAGTACTTTAATTTTGTAGGATTAATAGGACTATCAGATTCTAGACTGGCTAATATTGTTATTGGGAACTCATTTGCCTGGGGGGATATATTGGCTTATACAGTGGGGATTATCGTAGTGTTAGCAGTTGAGCTGGGCTTTAGAAAGAGATAATATTCGATTGGGCTTGTATCCTATCCAACTCCTGTTACAGCACTTTTATGTACCTGTTATGTTTCTTTCAGTGTGATCAAAAAAATATTTGCTAAATATCGTTAACGTAATAACGTCATTCATTCACGTAGGAAAACGTGTAGTTCACGTAATATAAATGGATATATGGATACTGCACCACAATCTGGAACAATAGGTATTTATAGCTACTATAGCGGTTATGCATTGGACCACTATTATATTACGTCCAATACGACGGTTCCAGCTTATGATAATGAAGGGATTAAATTTTATATGATGCAATACAACTATTGATAAAAAACAAGAAAATAGATAGGAGCAGATCATGTGAATTCAAATGATTGTGATCTACCGCTATCTATTCTAGGAATAATTAAATTGCTGGTCTGTTTTAATCATACATGAAGATTCTAGATTTTATTTATTTTGCAAATAAATAAAATCTATTCTATGTCTTGGATCAGAAGTTTTCTTGGAAAAAGTAAAAAAATAGAAAATCAATACGGTTGGTTTGGGAATTTCGATAGTTGGGATGAGGTTAAACGAATTGCTCCTGGGTATGATGCAGATAACATTCTGAAGAAAACAAAAGAATCTTTGCTGAAAGTTAAAAATGGGGAAGCAGTCTACGAGCGGGATTCCGTGTTATTTGATAAAAAAGAATACCCCTATGCCATTATTTCTGCATTATTGTACGTCGCAGCCCGAAATAATAATAAGTTAAATGTGATAGACTTTGGAGGCTCTTTGGGGAGTACCTGGTTTCAGATTCGTGATTTTGTTCCGCCTGAAATTGAGTTGAGTTGGTCTATTGTTGAGCAGGAAGCTTATGTTAACGCGGGAAAGGAGCATTTTGCGGATGATATTCTTGACTTTTACTTTTCAATAGATCAATGTATTGCTGCCAAAAAGACCATCCATGTGATCTTGCTTTCCAGCGTGGTTCAATATCTTGAAAAACCTCACGAGTTTCTGGATCAGTTGACAAGTTACAATGTGAATTACCTTTTATTTGACCGCACAGCCTTTATTACTGGTGATGATACTGATCGGCTGACTTTACAGGTTGTTCCCCCCGAAATTTATGAAGCAAAATACCCAGCTTGGTTTTTCAATGAGTCTGGGTTTTTGGCGCATTTTGACTCCTATAAACTTAAAGCAGATTTCCAATCGTTTGTTGAAGGTGAAAGACATATGTCGATAAATCAGGAAATGATTGCTTACGACAAAGGTTTCTTCTTTGAAAGAAAGGTCTGAAAAAACGCATTCTAGTGAGGAAAGAAATTAATATTAATTGGTACAAGGTAAAATTACTAGCTTTAGATATAGGTCTGTAAATATCGTCAGGGGATTTGGTTTAGCACATTTCTTTACATTTTGGGCTTTTAGTGTGTGGCATAGCAAAGATGCCTGTTTGCTGGCTTTTGCTCAATTTTAAAATGAAAAATAGTAATAATCTTAAATTATAGGCCAGTACACGTGGAATAATTCCTGCTCCTTAAATTTTCAAATACCATTCAATCTATTCTGGAGAACCGATCGAAGAACAAAATTTAAATAGTTTGTTGGAGCTTCATAACTCTAACAAAAAAGTTATTCACGATATCCTTATATTCGCTAGAATTTTTTGATATATAATATGAATAATTGTAAGGTCTGTAATGGTCCATTGGCGGAGGGATTTATGGTAAGGGAAATGATGCTTGGAAAAAGGGACGAGTTTGAATATGCGCAATGTACTAATTGTGGTACGATTCAGATTCTTGAAATACCTAAAAATATTGAAGATTATTATCCTGAATATTACTATTCATTTAAAGAAGATATTCCTTTAATTAAACGGCTTTCCGGATCCAAGCGGTTGTTCAATAAATATAGAATAAAGAGAAAATACCGTGAGCAAAATATTCCAATATTTCGATACCTCAAACCACTTAAAACAACTCCATCTAGTAGGATTCTGGATATTGGGTGCGGTAGAGGTAAATTGATCTGTGAAATGTTCAATCTTGGCTTTGAAAATGTTCAGGGCGTAGACAAGTTTGTTACTGCGGAATATGATTATGATTACGGCGTTAAAGTCTTAAAAAAGGATTTAAGTGAGCTTGAGAACAAGAGGTATAATCTGCTCATGATGCATCATGTTTTCGAGCACATGGATGAGCCTCTCGAAGAACTTAAAAAATGTTTTGAACTGCTAAAGTCTAAGGGCTATTTAATTATTCGGATTCCTGTAGTGGGAAGAGCTTGGGATATTTATGGAAAGGACTGGATTCAATTAGATGCGCCACGACATTTTTTTATTCATACCGAAAAAAGTATGACACTTCTTGCTGAACGGGCGGGATTTGAAATTGCTAACATCATTTATGATTCAGCCGGCTTTCAGTTTTGGGGAAGTGAGTTATACAAAAGAGATATTGCACTCGTAGAGAATACAACGAAGAATTATCGTATAGATACAGATTTTTTTTCTGATGAAGAATTACGTATTTATGATCAACAGGCTAAAGATTTAAACGACGCGCGGAAGGGAGATCAGGCTATCTTTTATTTGCGTAAACTATAGTTTGTTTGCTACTGTGGCTTTTTCTTCTTTAGTGTTCTAAGTTTATTAGAAATAATCTGGCGGGTAATTTTATATTCTGTAAAAAAGGAAAATCCACTGTGCTTCTTGAGTGTTTTGAAAGAATCGATTCTAAATCGCTTAATTAGCTGTACTAAAAAAATCAAATACTCCTTTTTAAAGGCATGATTTTGTAGGTATTTATTATAAATGTAGAAATGTTCTTTTAACTGTACTTCTTCATTGTCAACGCATTCATTGGTTATTTGCTGATCATTTATTCCAATGTTGATTAAACTTGTCTCAGAGTGAACTACATTTGGGTTTTGTTTTAATATACGCACATACCATTCTACATCAATGAGCCATTTTAAATTGGTAGCAAATGGTACAATACTTTTTCTCCGAATAATTACAGCGCTAGGGCAGCCAAACCCATTTGCTAGAAATAATTCCATCGGATTACTTTCTAGTCGGGTCATAAATTCTTGATCTGGCGAATGGAGTAGTAACTCGCCGTTACTGTAATGGTCCAGGCTTGGTGTAAATGCAAGGTCTGCCTCAGGATTATCATCTAATAGTTGGCAAAATTCGGCTAAGCTCGTTTCCTTACTTAGCCAGTCATCATGAAATATAAATTTCACATATTCTCCTTTGGAATGTTCTAGTAAGCTATTCCAGTTTCTTTGTGATCCCAGAGGTATTTCGTTCTTAATATAAACCAATTTCCCTTTAAAATCATAGTCGGTTAATATGTTTTTAACATGATCATCTATCGAATCATCAGAAATTATAATCTCGTAATCCTCAATGCCTATTTGTTTTTGTAAAGCATCAAGTGAATTTCGAAATAGATTTTCTTGACTTTGATAAGTCGGAATACAGACTGAGACTTTATACATTCAGTGATCTTTTTTTAATTTTCTAGTGTACTAGACTTGGGTTTCTTAAATTGATTATATTTTTATCCAGGATTTAGGTACAATGTCGATATTGCGAAACTTTTCTCCATTGATCCATATTTGAGGTGCAATTATAATTTTGTTGATGTTGGTATTAAGCCAAGCAGCCCACCAGCTAAAACTGCTGTTGGCAATGATCTGATGCTTACATAAGCTCATGAGTTGTAGATCTATAGAACTGTTGTTTCCTGTATTCCAATCAATGTAAATCGCGTTTTTGAGTCGTAGGCTTTCTTTGCACCAGTGGATATCATTGGAGAAAATATAATATACGGGGTTATCAACTTTGGATTGTATGAGTTCAATCGCGCTATGGTAATATTGCAAATCGCAAATGTTCCCCAATAAGGGATGGTTAATATAATCTCCTCTTCTAACATGAATAGAAACACTTGAAGTTTGTTCTATTTTTTCTTTTAACTGTTGATTTTGAGTTGATAACGGTTTTTTAAAAACAAAATCTTCTCTGATATCAATATCTTTTAAATACCGTTCGTGTTGCCAGTAGCCTGAATAAATCTGAGACTTCCGGTCTGTAAAAAAACTTTCATCAAATATAAACTCATTAAGTTCCTCTTTGTGGGTATTTTTCATAATTAATAATCGCCTGAGCTTTCTAAAAAGCCACTTTCTATTCGGAGTATAATACAGGTCAATTATAAATTTAGAGGCTTTATTTAACTCTATACCAAAGACGTGGTTTAATTCAAAGCCATTGTGGCATTCATGCCCCTCAAAAGGGCTAAGATCTGCTAAAACCTTTTGATTATTTTTCTTTAGTGATTTGTAAAAGGCATATTGAAACATTTGATTCCCCAGCCCCCCGGTAAACCTTACTATCTTCATTGAATATTTATTTACCACTTTTAACGTTCAAATACAACCTAAACTCTTAGAAAGGAAGCTAGCCAAAATAAGATTTTCTTTTTGTATTACGAATTTCGGTTTCTGGAAACAGAGATTGAAATTATAGATGGTGTCTTGGCATCTTAAGTTTTAACGACGTATCTTCGAGCTTTTAAAATCCAAAGATAATATGTCTTTAATTAAAAAGGTCGACTATTCTATTATTATTTGTACTTATAATCCAGATCAGAGGTTATTGGAAAGATGTTTAAATGCCATTTACAATCAAAATACGGAACATTTAAATGTGGAAGTCATTTTAGTAGATAATAATAGTACGGTGGCAATAAGTGGAATTCCGTTTATTAAGGATTTATTGGAGGAAATGAATAATTTATTTGTTTTACATGAGCCATTGCAGGGACTTGCTTCAGCCAGAACTGCGGGTATAAGGAAAGCTAAAGGAGAATGGATCGTTTTTTTCGATGATGATAATGAACCGAATACCAATTATTTGCAGGAGCTTGCCCGCATTAATAAACTTTATAATCATGTTGTAGTTTGGGGGCCTGGAAATATCTCGGTAGAGTTTATTGATGGCATTGACGGTGATATTGAGAATTATGCAAGAGCTGTTTTTCAGGAAAAACGAATCGAAAATGTGGAGTATGCCAGCATAAGAGATTGGCAAAAATGCTATCCTTTCGGAACAGGAATGTGTATTAAAGCCACATATCTTAGAGAGTACGCTCGGTTGGTAGAGGAAGGAGTCTTTACTGCATCAGGTAGAAAGGGTAACCTATTAACAAGCGGAGAAGATGTGCAGATTGTTTTATTCTGCATAAAACAGGGCTTAGCTGCAGGGAGTTCCCCTGGATTGCAGTTAACTCATATTATACCAGCAAAGAGAGCCAATTATGATTATATAAAGCGCTTACTTTTCGGTGCATATCTCAGTGATAGTACGTCTGTTTTAGAAGTATTTCCAGACCACAGGCTCGTGCTATTGTCCACAGTACTTAAGGCATCTACTTTTTCAAGAAGGTCGATAAAAAGATTTATTAAGTTGAGCTATAAGCATGATAAAAACAAAATGTTCGAATTTATCACGTTTATAGGAAATGCTTGTGGAGTATACATTGCATTAGATAGACCAGTTCCAAGTGCTGTGAACTGGATTATAAAAAGATTAAAGCTTAATTAGTGTTTTTGTAGTTTCCTTTTAAACCATCTTTTTACTTGATACTTCAGTTTATTATGTTTTTTCCAACGTTCTACGAGGTTAAAATCATGTTGAAAAAGTGCGTAATCAGCATCTTTTTCTGGTAGCGTATATTTGGGGTAAGTAATGTCGGTAATTTCTCCTGTAGGAATGTTTGAATAGATATGATTCGGCTCAAAAGTATGGGTGGCTGATTCTCCAAAACCGATATTTGAAATCAGATTGACATTTGGATTAATGGAAAGGCTGTTGTTGAAATAATTTAAGAATGCAAGCTGATAATCCCAGGTATCGATTTTGCCGGCTTTAAGTTCTTTAAAAATGTTTACCCAACTGTCTACAACAAAGGGATCTGAAAAAATATTACCCAATTGATGCCTGACTTCGTTTTCTTGATAGTTGCTTAGATTTTTATCATAATCTTTCCAAACCCTTCTCCAGCTCGCCCATCCCCAAACGTGAGTTTGGTTGGTGAAGTAAGTACTGGCTGAGCCCCAGGTTTTATCGATGTGAAGTTTAGACCCTGCAATATGTCTGATCCTCGTATCTAGACGATATTTTTCTAATAAGGTATCGCAGTAATAAAAGAAGCTTTTCGCTGGAAGACAGTCATCTTCTAGTATAATTCCTTCTTCTTCATTGTCAAAAAACCAGGTGATTGCAGAGGAAATGGCCTCTTTACAACCTAAATTGTTTTTCCTGAAAAGAGTCTTTATTTCACAATCCCAGTCAATCTTCCCTAAGATAGCACGGGTTTGCTCGCAAAGGGAGGATTCATTTAAACGGTCTTTTCGTGGTCCGTCTGCTGCAATATACAGTTTTGATGGTTGAGCAATTCGAATCTCGTTGAATACTTTTAAAGTAGTATCAGGCCGATTAAATATAAGGAACAGAACTGGTGATTTGACCACGTAGTTACTCATAGCGACAATGGATTAAGGATTGATAACAAGCTAATGTTTGATTCAGACAGTTCTCAAATGTGAATTTCTTCAACTGCTCATAGCCTAATTTAATGTGGTGATTTTTCGCGATTGGGTTTTCAATGAGACCAGCAATAGTTGTCTGGATGGAATCTGGGTCGTCTGGGGCAAAATAAGCCGCAGCTTCACCGCCTACTTCCGGGAGACAGGATGTATTACTACAAGCCACCGCACAGCCATTTTTAAAGGCTTCTAACATAGGAAGCCCAAATCCTTCTTCAAGCGAAGGGTAAATGAATAAAAGAGCCTCCTTATACAATTGATCAATTAGGGCATCTGTTGCGCTGATCTGTGTGATTCTATTTGATATCCCCAGTTCATCAAAGCAAGCAAGTTCTTCTGCATTAAAATCACCTCCTCCAGAACATATAAATTGTAACGCTGGATTTTGAGAGAGAATTGGAGCACAGGCTTTAATCATAAAAATGAAATTCTTATAGCCGGCAGTTCTATCGCCAACATATAAAAGGAATTGTTTAGGAAGAACCTCATTTGATGGTTTAAATTTCTTAGGAGGTAAACCGTGATAAATTACGCTTATCTTATTTTCAACATACGGATAGTGTATCAGAAGTTGTTGTTTCGTGTACTCAGATATTGCAATAATCAAATCTGCATTTTCAATAACACTTCGTTTTTGCTGAATAATTTCTTCGGAGTCGCTGAAAAGGTATGGATAATTTTCATAGATCATATCGTGGATCGTTATGACCAGCGGTTTTGTTAAATCTTCCAGAAAATATGGCTCAAAGTAAGAGGCATGAAAGATGTCAAAATTTGATTTTCTAATCTGTAGCTTCGTATAATATTTATTGATACTGCTACGCGTTTTTACGCTCTTTAGCCATTTTCTGCCAATTTTATTATTCATTAGCTGGCTAAATCTGCGGATATAGTAATTCTGCGAATAGACCAAGGGCAAAGAGGCTTCAAAATCAGGCCTTGCATCTATACCCATAATTAAATTTGTAAAATACCTAGATATTCCGCCATAATTCTGTATATCGAAAATCTGGGGATCATAGAGGATTTTGGGATGTTTTGACATGTAGGAATCTGATCAATTTAATTAACTTTGGCAAAGGTAGCAAATCCATTTTTAATGGATTGATGGCAAGATTTTATTTAATAGTATGTTACAACTATATCCGAAAATAACGGTAGTTACTCCTTCTTATAATCAAGGCGAATTTTTAGAACAGACTATTAGATCAATCTTGGATCAGGATTATCCCAACCTGGAATATATTGTTATAGACGGGGGGAGTACAGATCACTCCGTTGAAATTATTAAAAAATACCAGGATAGATTAACATATTGGATTAGTGAACCCGATCAGGGAATGTATGACGCGCTGAATAAAGGCTTTAAACGATCTACAGGTGAAATTATGTGCTGGATCAATTCTGATGATATGCATCACCGGAATTCGTTGTTTACAGTGGCTGATTTGTTCAGCTCTCTTGCAAATGTCAATTGGATCATGGGGAGTAATACTTTTTATGATGAGCATGGAAAGATGTTCATTCCAGATCCGGATATGTTTTTTCATCGCTGGTCTAAATGGAGAATGTATAGTTTAGACGGAAAGTTTATTCAACAAGAGTCTGTTTTTTGGAGACGGAGCTTATGGGATAAGGCTGGTAGTTATATTGATACGAGCTTGTCCTTAGCCGGTGATGCAGAACTTTGGTTGCGTTTTTTCAGATATGAACGCCTATTTACAACTACCTTAATGTTAAGTGGCTTCAGGGTGCGTAGCAGCCAGAAAAGTAAAGACAACTTTAATGAATATATTTCTGAATTAAAATCGGTAGTTAAAAGAGAGGTTAAAATGATAAATGGACGGAGGTATTTGCTTTTTATAGGATTTGTTAAATGCTTGTCTAAATTGGTTCCAGGTACTAAATTTAAACATATGATGATTTACAAGTCGATGAAAATCACGCCTAAATTGACTTATTCTCCCGCTACAGGTTATGGTTTCGATAAAAAATATAAGTTATAGCGGAATTCTCTGAATCGTGTCTTTTTCTGGGGTGCTTTTTTGCTTGGGAAGAAAAAAGAAGATCATTTTTACAAAGACTTTCAGCATTCCCCAGGCGATTGAGGACTTTTGTATCCTCAAAATCTGCTTCATTCTTCTTGTTTCAAGTTTAGATATGTTTTCATAATCCTTTACAAAAGCAGGGAAGTGTTGGGCCAGTGAAGTTGCCCGTTCGTCATATACAGTTTTATAGTTGTTTGATTTAGAAGAAATCCCGTTTCCATCGTACAGCGTAGTAATTAGGTTTAAGTGCTTATAGGATACATTCTCTTTGCAAATGACATAGATTAGAAATTCCCAATCCGATACTATTTTGAATTTTTCATTGTAATAGAAGTATTTGTTAAATAAAGACCGCTTGATAAATGTAGCCTGATGAGATAGGTTGTCCCGAAAGAAAAAACCAAATGTTAATCTTTCTGGAAATATAATTTTTGTTGTTTTTTCAGCCTGATCAAAGATAATGTCTCCATAATAGATGTCATAGGTAGAGTCTATTTTTTGATCTAGCATGTGCAATACTTCATCGTTGATTAAAGCATCCCCACTATTCAGAAATAATAGATAATCTCCCTTAGACATTTTTATACCCTTATTCATGGCGTGGTAAATGCCATTGTCAGGTTCACTTATCCATTTCGTGGTTTCGAGATTTCCATCTGCCAATAATGCCTTACTTCCATCTGTACTTGCACCATCGACGATGATAAATTCAAAATTTTTGAAAGTTTGGGATAAAACACTGGCAATTGTTTTTTGCAACCCCACTTTATTGTTGAAATTGACTGTAATTATGGAGATTTTGTAACTCATGACCAATATTCGGACTTTTTGTTATAGTTTAAATCACGAAGGTAGGTTATTTAATTTATGTATTATTGTAGTTCTAATTTTGATTGAATAAGCTAGTATTTATGAAGAGAATTGGGTTAATCGTGCAACGCTACGGCGAGGAAGTGAATGGTGGTGCCGAATATCATTGCAAAGTATTAACGGAGAAATTAGCAGCCCAGTTTGATGTAGAAGTGCTGACTTCTTGTGCTAAAAATCACTTGACCTGGGAAAATGAATATGTTTCGGGATTAACCGAAGTGAATGGGATAAAAGTAAGACGTTTTAACACTCCTCATCCGAGAAACAGGAAAAAGGTCCGTAGGCTTTTAAAGCGGTTGACTAATAGAAGCTTAATGCAAAAAATAGAACGGCTCTTTGGTTTCGAAAAAGAAAACGTTGAACTGGGCGATGAGTGGTCTAAAGCTCAAGGGCCATTTTTACCAGAATTGGTTAAATATATTGACGTTCATCAAGCGGAATATGATGTGTTTATCTTCTTTACTTACCTTTACTTTCCTACTTTCTGTGGACTAAGGGTTGCGCCTCAAAAATCGATACTCATTCCTACGGCACATGATGAGCCTGCCATACATCTGCCCATATTTGAATGTTTTTTTAACTTGCCTAAAGTCATTTTGTATAATACTTTATCTGAGAAGAGATTGATTAACCGATTGTTTAACAATGAAAATGTTTATAGCGATATAGTTGGGGTAGGAATTGCGGATGTTCCTTTGGAAGGAGAGCAGTCAGCTTCTGAAATTTTAAAAATAACTGATGCTTATTTAATTTATATAGGACGTGTTGATCCTGGAAAAGGCTGTAATTTGATGATTGAGCACTTTTTGAAGTTTAAGAAACTTACCGGAAATCCTTTAAAGCTTGTTTTAGTAGGTAAACTAGATATGGAGCTCCCTTCAAATAGTGATATTCTGACTCTTGGTTTTGTTGAAGATAAAGTAAAAGTGGCTTTGTTAAAGGATGCAAAAGCATTAATTATGCCGTCGTATTATGAAAGTCTATCAATGGTGAC
>Ga0247805_1001144_pt1 | contig 12901 bp, 12 predicted proteins | sample UWRJL044104R1_FD_180930 | JGI IMG/M metagenome (GOLD analysis project Ga0247805, IMG submission 180930) | Plant litter microbial communities from Arlington Agricultural Research Station in Wisconsin, United States - UWRJ-L044-104R-1 | ecosystem: Environmental > Terrestrial > Plant litter >...
GTCCCATATTGATGCCGATTTCGTGGATGGCGGTTTTTTCCTTTTCATGGATTTCGCCGTCAACGTGCATCAATAAAGCCAAACGGTAAAATTGCTGGATGCGCTGGGCTTCGGATTTTATGACTTCGGACGGCAATTCGGTGTGAAAAAGCTGGCTGAATTCTTCTCTGGAGACGTGGAGTTCTTTTGCGACAATTCTCAGGAATTCGTATTCGCGCTCATGCAATCGCCCATCGACGATCGAGAAAGCGATCATTTCAGAAAGCAGGCTTATCTTTTGTTCGCGCGTAGTCATGGTTTGAGTTTTGGCTAAAATAAAAAAAGCCGCTGATTTTCCAAGGCCTTTTCATTTATAAAATCAATTATTTTTAGTCACTCTGAATATTTCTGAATGGTTTGCAACGTGAATTTTTAATCATTGAGGTCCAAGCGCAACAATATTCTGAACGGCATTCGCTGTTTTCGAGAACCGCAGTCTTACGAAGTACAGCTTTCGTCCAAAGCCAGAACATAGTAAGTTCTGTTGCTGTTTACTGATGGCGTGTCAAATGGATTTCCGGTTCAAATTGGCGTTCAGAAGTACAGTTTCCATTTTTTGCTGAACATAGAAAGTCGTGGTTCGCTTAAAGCTCCGGTTGAAAATGTGGTCCCGTTCCTGAGGCATTTCCGCCAGAAGCCGAATTGCACCAATTCAACATTCCCGATTAAATTCAGATATCAAAAATTATTCACATGGTTAAGATGCCTATATTTGAAGTTTCAAACTGAAACTGCGCAAATGGCCCGAAATCTCATCTATCTATTGTTAACTATTTTGTGTATGAAAGCAACTGCACAGGAAAGTACTGCTTCCAGGCAGGTATCGACATTTACAATCGATGCACCACAACTCCAAAGCACTAAAAAAATCTGGGTTTACCTTCCTAAAAATTACGAGGCTACTGCCAAAGAATATCCGGTGATTTACATGCATGACGCGCAGAATTTATTCGATTCCAAAACGTCTTTCGTAGGCGAATGGAACATAGACGAAAGCCTCGACAGCCTCAACGCACAGGTAATTGTTATCGGGATTGAACATGGAAACGACAAGAGGATTGACGAACTTACGCCTTACAAAAATGCCAAATACGGTGGCGGAAATGCAGACGCTTATGTCGATTTTATCGTTAAAACACTTAAACCTGAAGTCGATAAAAAATACCGTACGAAAACAAATCCAAAAAACACTGCAATCATGGGAAGTTCACTTGGCGGATTGGTTTCTTATTATGCTGCTTTAAAATATCCTAAGTTTTTGGAAAGGCAGGTGTTTTCTCGCCTTCTTTCTGGTTTAGTGACGAAATTTATAAACTCACAGAAAACACCAAGAAAATAAAAACCAAAATTTATTTCCTGTGTGGCGACAATGAAGATGCCGAAATGGTTCCCGATATGAAAAAAATGGGAAAACTTCTTGATGAAAAAAGATGTTATTGCCTGCACCTTACAAAAGAAGTTGTTGTGAAAGGCGGTCAGCATAACGAGAAATTATGGCGCGAGCATTTCGTAAATGCGTACCTTTGGCTTTTTTAATTGAAGATTGAACGATTCAGCGATTTGCCTTCGAAAATATAAAAACATAAAAATGAACAACAACGATATATTTAAAAAACTACGCGTGGCGCTTCAGTTGCGTGACGAACAAATACTTGAAATCCTGCAATTGGTCGATTTCAGGATATCGGCAGCCGAGCTTGGCGCTTTTTTTAGAAAACAAGACCACCCAAACTATATGGAATGTGGCGATCAGGTGTTGCGAAATTTCCTGAACGGATTGGTCATTCACTTGCGTGGAACCAAAGAAGATCCGAAAAACGCTATGGACGTGATTACCGAAAATAATAAAAATGTACAGGCAAACGCAACTCGTTTTCCGAAAGACCAGCCTATTAAAAACACTTTCCCAAAACCGAAGCCGACGGGCACAAAACCTTTTAAGAAGCAGGCACCCAAAAAACCGGCACCAAAAATAGAAGTTGTAGAGCGTGTGAAATTCAATAACGGCAAAAACAAAAAATAAAAAATCCCGGCAATTGTCCGGGATTTTTTATAGACCGAAATTTGTTCATGATTTAAAAAATATGCCCGAAAACTTATCCGTATATTTTCTGATGACTGCCAAACGGTATAATCCTGCGGCACTCATCACATACAGCGCCGCTTTCGTTGGAAATATGTATCTCGGCTCCATGTAAATAAGTCCGTGAAAAATCAGCAAAGCAACAATTACACCCCAGAATACCCAGTAATTGATCAGGTTTTTCTGTTTCAGAAGAAAAATGGCAGCACCAATCATAATTAAAATATTGACCAGGTTAATGATCAGGATAAAAATGTAGAAACCCGTTGCGCCTTGCAACGGTCCCATTTTGAATTTTTCTGGACGTAAGCTGTTGATATAGTACAAATGTCCGTACACACACTTTATGACAAATTGCCTGGCCAGCAAAAAAGGATGCTGCAGCGCATCATGAATTAGAAAATCCCGGTATACTTGGTTATGCGAACGGCCAGTTGCCATCGATTCTGCCGACAAATCCCGCGCGCTCTGAATCCAGTCCTGGTAATCTTTGCTATCCGACCTGATGTCGTTCTCCCAATACCTGATATCGGTTGGCTCATTTCTGAATTGAAACCTTCCCTGATGCGCCACATAATAAAAATAATATTGTTGGTCGACGTCGGTCTTACCCGCAGTAATCGCTTTTGACATTTCCAAAACCCCAAAAGCAACCAGTCCGGTACAAAAAAAAGATACCAGCATTTGCTTTCCGTATTTTGCAAAAAATACTTTGTTGCGAAACCACGCATAAAAAACGATCGCTACACCCAAAAGCAGGATCAGCATCGCGTTTGGCCGGTTCAATATCAGGAAACTCATTCCCGCGATAAGCCACAACCAACCGCTTTTTGAATCGGGTTTATAAAACGCAACCGACCATCCGTAAAGTAACATCGCCAAGGAGAAAAATGCCGGCGGTTCGCCACTGATCCCAAGCGAATAGTAGCAATGCATTGGAAAAATAAAAAACAACAACGTGCTCAGCACAGCGATCTCCTTTGAAAAAAACGCAGTGGCCGCCCGAAAAATAAGCAGCATGCTCAACGTAATGACAATCGAGGTAAAAATCACACCATAATTCCAAAGCTGGTCATCTGTCGCATTCGAAGGTGCGCAAAGGTAAACGGCAGCATAAAAAAATACCGGCCCGGGCGCTTTTGAAATCATGACATCTTTATAGGGCATGTAGCCTTTTAGATACAGTGCGAGGTTTTTTCCTTCTATATGAAATGTCGCATCTCCAAAAGGCTTCACTTTGAATGGCAGATTGGCTACTGCAAACATCAGCAAAGACGAAATCACTACAATAAAAAGGTCGATTCTTTTGAATGAAAGTGTGGCGTTGTTCATGAGTCGCGGGTGAAATTTGCCGCTAAAATAATCAAAATATAATGAACGCTGTTTTGCTTTTTATTTATATTTGACTGTTAAAGCAACACTTGCACTACAAATACTCTTATTTCAAACTCCAAAAACAAAAAATATGGCAACAATCAATCCTTACCTGACTTTTAACGGAAATTGCGAAAAAGCATTTCTTTTTTATCAATCGGTTTTCGGTGGCGAAATTCCGTACATGGGCCGTTTTATCGACATGCCGCCTATGGATGGCAAAACGATTAACCCGGACGATGCCGAAAAGATCATGCATGTAAACCTTCCGATTAGCAAAGAAACGACACTTTATGGAAGCGATGCCACGACAGAGTTCGGCGGAAGCTTCACCGCCGGAAACAATTTTTCAATCACCATAAATGTAGAAAGCAAGGAAGAAGCGGATAAAATTTTCAACGGCCTTTCGGCTGGTGCCAATGTAAACATGCCGCTGCATCAAGCTTTTTGGGGCGCTTATTTCGGAATGCTGACCGATCAGTTCGGGATCAACTGGATGGTGAACTATGATGCACCGGGAGCACATTTGTCGTAATCAGCCATAAAATTGTCTTTATTGCACTTTTAAATTGTTGCGAATTTGGAATAATTTTATCATAAACAAATCATAAAAACTAGACCATGATAAAACAACTATGGATTAATTTACCTGTTAAAAATGTTAAAGCCTCAAAAGCTTTTTTTACGCAACTCGGATTCACATTCCTTTCCGGACACGGCGATTCTGAAACTTCTGCATGCCTGATCATTGACGAAAAGAAAACGGCTGTCATGCTTTTTGAGGAAAACCAATTAAAGGAATTTTTGATGAATGCCGTGACCGATACCAAAACCAGCAACGAGGTGATGATTTCGTTTAGTGCAGAAAGCAAAGAACAGATTGATGAAATGGCCAAAAAAGCCGAAAATGCCGGAGCCAATATATTCTCAAAACCTGCAGAAATTCAAGGCTGGATGTACGGATTTGCTTTCGCCGATCTTGACGGCCACCGTTGGAATATGCTGTATATGGATATGGCGAAAATGCCGAAATAATTGACTAATTCCCATGAAAATAAAAATGCTCTTTACTGCTTTCCTGTTGATTATGGCAAAAAATGCAACTGCTCAGGATTGGGCAAACCTGAATCGTTTTAAAAACGAAAACACTGAACTGGCGGCCAAAGGTCCGGTAAAAAACCGCATCGTATTCATGGGAAATTCGATTACAGAAGGCTGGCTCAAAGCCGATCCTGATTTTTTCAAGTCGAATGCATATGTCAATCGCGGCATTGGCGGACAAACGACTCCTCAAATGCTGTTGCGCTTTCGCTCCGACGTGATCAGCCTAAAACCCACGACAGTCATTATTTTAGCGGGAACCAATGACATTGCAGGAAATACGGGGCCATCGACATTGGAAATGGTTATGGACAATATCGCTTCAATGTCAGAACTGGCCCAGGCCAATGGCATCAAAGTCATTTTATGTACCGTGCTTCCTGCATTTGATTACCCGTGGAAACCCGGCCTTGAACCTGCCCAAAAAATCGTAAATTTGAATCAGATGATCAAAAGTTACGCGAAGCAACATCATTTGACAGTTATCGATTACCATTCGGCGATGAAAGACGATCGAAACGGACTCAAAAAAGAATTTTCGGAAGACGGTGTGCATCCAAATAAAGCCGGATATGACATCATGAAACCATTGGCTCAAGAAGGGATTGCGGCAACACTAAAGCACTAAAATATGTCAGCACATTCCTATTCTTTGAAAATGAAATGGACTGGAAACCTCGGAACCGGAACATCAAATTACCGCGTTTACGAGCGCAATCATACAATTTCATTTGAAAACAAACCGGATCTTTTAGCTTCTGCCGATCCTACTTTTCGCGGCGATCCGTCGAAATACAATCCCGAAGAATTGTTGCTCGCAGCGTTATCCGGCTGTCATATGATGAGTTTCCTGCATGTTTGCGTGAATTCAGGAATTGTGGTTACTGCCTATGAAGATCAAGCAACTGGATCTATGACCGTAAATTCTGACGGAAGTGGGCACTTTACTGAAGTTATTTTAAATCCGGTTGTGACTGTTGCCGAAATTTCAATGACGGAAAATCTCGACGCATTGCATTCCAAAGCCAACAAACTTTGTTTCATCGCAAATTCGTGCAATTTCCCGATTCTGCACAAAGCAACGTCCAAATCAGAAACCATATAAAACAAAAAAATCCCGATCATCAAATCGGGATTTTTATTCAATGCGTATCAGAAATAATTTTGAACACTATAACCAATACATTTTTATATTTTAATGAATCCGATAAGTTTCCTAGACGAAGTCATCATTAATTATTAACTAGCTCAAGGCTGCTTTCACCTGATCTGCAGCTTCCTGGAATTGTGTTGCAGATAGAATCGGCATTCCAGAATTGTCGATCAACTCTTTCGCAATTTCAGCATTGGTACCCTGCAAACGAACGATGATCGGCACTTTAATAGCGTCTCCCATGTTTTTGTAAGCATCAACAACACCTTGCGCAACCCTGTCGCAACGAACGATACCACCAAAAATATTGATCAAAATCGCTTTTACATTCGGGTCTTTCAAAATGATGCGGAAAGCCAGCTCTACACGTTTGGCATCAGCAGTTCCTCCAACGTCAAGGAAGTTTGCCGGCTCAAAACCTGCATATTTGATCAAATCCATCGTCGCCATCGCAAGTCCGGCGCCGTTAACCATACAACCTACTGTTCCGTCAAGATCCACATAATTCAAACCAGCTGCCTTCGCTTCTACTTCGATTGGGTTTTCTTCACGAACGTCACGCATTTCTGCATATTTTGGGTGTCTGTACAAAGCATTGTCGTCCAGATTTACTTTTGCATCTACCGCAATAATTTTGTTGTCAGACGTTTTTAAAACCGGGTTGATCTCAAACATCGACGCATCGCATCCAATGTAAGCGTTGTACAAAGCAGGTACAAACTGGGTCATTTCTTTAAACGCAGCGCCCGAAAGCCCTAAATTAAAAGCAATTCTTCTCACCTGGAAACCTTGCAAACCTACAGCTGGATCGATTTCTTCCGTAAAAATTAAATGTGGTGTGTGCTCAGCAACTTCTTCGATATCCATTCCACCTTCGGTAGAATACATGATCATGTTGCGGCCTTTTCCACGGTTCAGTAAAACCGACATATAAAATTCAGACGTTTCGCTTTCACCAGGATAATAGACATCTTCAGCAACCAAAACCTTGTGTACTTTTTTACCTTCAGCCGATGTTTGTGGCGTGATCAATTGCATTCCAATGATCTGCTCTGCCAATTCCTCAACTTGTTGCAGGTTTTTTGCAAGCTTTACACCGCCGCCTTTTCCGCGTCCTCCCGCATGTACCTGTGCTTTGATCACATGCCATCCGGTTCCGGTTTCAGCCGTTAATTGTTTTGCAGCAGCAACCGCTTCTTGTGGATTATTCGCCACATAGCCGCGTTGTACTTTTACGCCATAACTGGCCAATATCTCTTTTCCCTGGTATTCGTGTATATCCATAATGAAGTATTTGACTTTTTAAAAGTGCCACAAAAGTAACGAATTCGGATTAATTCGTAAAGAGAAAATTGCATTAATTTCAGGCAGCTATTTGAATTTTTCAGGAGCTTGTTCCTGCTATCGCCTTAATCTTTATCTCGTGCCTCGATAAAGGATTCCGGCTCTATCAGGGCTAGGGCATGACGGTTTTGAACGAAATTTATGTCAGAAATGACATCCATCCTTTTAATCATTAAATTATTAAATCCTTAAATCTTCCTCAAGTTTATTGGCAAATCGATATAAATCACAAATTCTTATGAATTGTTTTGGAAGTGCGCCTCCTGAATAATAGTTTTGTGTAAAATCTTAAAAAATGCAACCCAAAGAATTAGTCCAGTTAGCAGAGCAATTTGGCAGTCCATTATACGTTTACGACGCCGAAAAAATCAAATTCCAGTACAACCGTCTAACAAGCGCTTTTTCAAAGGTGAAGCAGCTTCGCGTGAATTATGCGGTAAAGGCACTGTCGAATGTGGCAGTTTTGCAGTTGCTAAAATCAATGGGTTCAGGATTGGATACGGTTTCGATCCAGGAAGTACAACTTGGGCTGCATGCCGGTTTTCCACCAGAAAGAATCATTTATACGCCAAATGGCGTGTCTTTTGAGGAAATTGAAGAAGTCGCAAAACTCGGCGTTCAAATTAATATTGACAACCTTTCAGTGCTTGAGCATTTCGGGACGAAACACCCGAAAGTTCCGGTTTGCATCCGAATCAATCCTCACGTGATGGCTGGCGGCAATACGAATATTTCGGTTGGCCATATCGACAGCAAATTCGGGATTTCGATCCATCAATTGCCTCATTTGCTACGGATTGTGGAGAACACAGGCATGCACATCAACGGAATCCACATGCATACCGGTTCGGATATTCTGGATATCGAAGTCTTTTTATACGCAGCAGAAATCCTTTTCGATACCGCAAAACATTTCAAAGAACTCGATTTCCTCGATTTTGGAAGCGGGTTTAAAGTGCCGTACAAAAAAGACGACATTGAAACCGACATTGAAGAACTCGGAAAAAAACTGTCCAAAAGGTTCAATGCGTTTGAAAAAGAATACGGCCGCGAACTCACATTGGCCTTCGAACCGGGAAAATTCCTGGTCAGCGAATCCGGCTTTTTCCTGGCAAAAGTAAATGTCGTAAAGCAAACGACCTCAACGGTTTTTGCCGGAATCGACAGCGGTTTCAACCATTTGATTCGCCCGATGTTTTATGGTTCGCAGCATCATATCGAAAACATCTCAAACCCAAAAGGGAAAGAACGTTTTTACTCGGTCGTAGGCTATATTTGTGAAACCGATACATTTGCGAACAACCGCAAAATTTCCGAAATTAAAGAAGGTGATTTGTTGTGTTTCAGGAATGCCGGAGCGTATTGCTTTTCGATGGCATCGAATTACAATTCGCGTTACAAACCTGCGGAAGTGTTGTGGCTTGACGGCAGAGGAATTTTAATCCGTGAACGCGAAACCTTTGAGGATTTACTGAAGAATCAGATTATGATTGAAGTATAGATGAAAGGCACGATTGATTTTGTGCTTTTTCATTTTGCATATGCGTTCCTAAAATAACCAACTCTTAACACATTTCTTTCAGATGTTTTTTACCTTTGAATTCCTTTTCAAAACTTAAATTTCGCAAATGAACAGAAGAAAGTTTTTCCGCAATGGCTCACTCGCAGCCCTTGGTTCAGCCATCATCAACCCTTTAGACGTCTTTGGAAAATCGCAGGATTTTGATCTGTCAGGCAGAAATAAAAAAGCCAGGAACATCATTTTCCTCGTAAGCGATGGCATGAGTACCGGAACCTTAAATATGGCCGATTTGTTCCTGAGCCGGAAATTCGGGAAAACCAGCAACTGGATCCAATTGTATAAAGACAACCGCGTGTCGCGTGCGTTGATGGACACCGCTTCGGCCAGTTCAATCGTCACCGACTCGTCTGCAGGAAGTTCCTCCTGGGGCGGCGGCGTTCGCGTTCCAAATGGTTCACTGAATGTGGGCGCAAACGGTGAAACTTATCTTCCAATTCTGCAAAAATTTAAAAAAGCCGGTAAAATGGCGGGTTGCGTGACAACCGTTCCGATTACACATGCCACCCCAGCCGGATTCTGTGTCAACAGCAAAAGCCGAAATAGCCAGGAAGACATTGCTGTGCAATACCTCGATTTGGGTTTTGACATTATGATGGGCGGCGGAAACCAATATTTTGCTTCCGATAAACGAAAAGATAAAAAAGACATGTATGCGGCCTATGCATCCAAAGGTTATCAAGTGGTAAAAACACGCGCAGAAATGATGGCTGCATCATTGGAAAAACCTGTCATTGGTGTTTTTGCAGATGATGCTTTGCCTTATTATGTGGACAGAAACAGCGATGCAAATTTAAAAAACAGCGTTCCGTCACTTGCAGAAATGGCACAGAAAGCGATCGATCGGATGAAAAATAATCCAAAAGGATTTGTACTTCAGATTGAAAGCGGTAAGGTCGATTGGGCCGCGCATGCAAATGATATTGGCGGATTGATAAACGACCAGATTGAATTTGATGAAGCCATCAAGATTGCTATTGAATTTGCCGAAAAAGACAAAGAAACTTTGGTCATCATCACTACCGATCACGGAAATGCAAACCCGGGGGTGATTTATGGTAAAGAGGCCAATGCGAATTTTGACAGCATCCAGAAATACACCAGAACAAACGAATGGATTTTAAATGCGATCCACGCCGATTCGTCCGCAGCGCAAGTTCGTGAAATCATCGATGCAGCTAATGGCGGAACGATTTCTGAAGACGATGCGAAAGCAGTATTGTCATACTATGACGGATTGCACAAAGAAGATGGCGGCTTGTACAATTACAAAAAACTGCCTTTCAAAGCATTTTCAGAGATGCAGAAAAAATCAAATTCCGTGGGCTGGATCAGCATGGACCATTCGGCTGATTATGTCGAATTGGCGATGTTTGGACCAGGAAGCGAATTGTTGAAGCCGTTTGTAAAGAATACCGATTTGCATTACCTGATGTTGCAGGCTGCGGAAGTGGAAGATAAATTCTGAGAAACTGATCAAAATAAAAAATCTCTTAAAAAGAAAAGCGTCCAGATAATGGACGCATTTTTATGGACAATCTTTAAAAAATTAGGTACTTAGCCACTATTTCAAAATAATAAACTCACAGCGCCTGTTGATTGAATGTTCCTGCTCCGTACACGGCTTCGCATCACCGCATTTGATCAGCGGCATTTCCTCACCATACCCTTTTGACTGCAGCCTTTTGCGCTGGATGCCATTTTTAACAAGATAATCCAGTGTGGCAGCCGCCCTTTGTTAGACAAAATCATATTATACATATTCGAAGCTCTCGAATCGGTATGCGCGCCAAGTTCGACTTCCATTTCAGGATATTTTTTCAGAAGTTCAAGCAATACGTTTAAAACGCTCGCCGCTTCGGGTTTGATGTCCCATTTGTTTAAATCGAAATAGATGTTTTCAAGCACGATCTGTACTTTTCCATCTTGTCTTCTGGTAATGATTTCTTCAGCATCGTCATAACACTCCATGAATAGTTCAATCGTGTAGCGCATTTTTCCATCTTCATTCGTTGTAAACTCTTCGCTATGCGGAATGTAAAAATCACGCGCGGCTTCGATGCGGTATTTTTTATTTGGTTCGGTATTGAATGTATAATCGGCTGTCGCGCCAACAATCATCTGCCCTACCAATTTGTCGTTTTCATCATATAACGTCACTTGTGTTCCTGGCAACAAAGCCTGTGTATTCTTATCTTTGACATCACCTTCAACGATATACCGGTCTTCGTTTTCTTTACGCGTAAAACTGTATAAATTGTCGCCGCCTTTTCTATTGGACGCCAAGTAACCGGTGTTCTTTTTTTCATCAACGACATAGCCAAAATCGTCCATGTTGCTGTTGATCGTTTCGCCAAGGTTTAATGGCTTTGCAAAAACACCATTGTAAGATTTACTCATAAAAATATCTAGCCCGCCCATGCCCTGGTGTCCGTCGGAAGCGAAATATAAAATAGTTCCGTCATTGGAAATAAAAGGAAATTGTTCGCGATGGATCGTGTTGATCGTATTTCCCATGTTTTGCGGTGTCCCGAAAGTGCCGTCTTCATTCACATCCACCACATAAATGTCAAAGGAGCCAATCGAACCTGGCATGTCACTTGAAAAATATAGTTTCTTTCCATCCTTGCTTAAAACCGGATGTTCGGTGGAATAACTGTCGCTGCTAAAAGGAACGGCAGTGACATTTTCCCATTTGCCATCTTTGAATTCGGCTTTAAAAATTTTGACGCTGGCAAATCTGTCTGCTCCTACAGTTATTCTTTTATCGCCTGTACGGTTGAAATACATGATCTTTCCGTCGCTGCTGAACGTCGCGTTGCTTTCGTGGGTTTTGGTATTGATTTCTTTCGGGAACGGTTCGACTTTGACCAATTGGCCTTTGCTGTCAACTTCGCCGCTGAACAAATCCAGATATGGACGATCATTCCATCCATAGGCTTTGCTTTCGCTATTGCGCAACGATGCAAAAGCTACTTTATCGCCGTAAAATGATATCCCGAAATCGCCGTTTGAAGTATTTTTAGCCATCGGCTGGATGACGTAATTGAAAGGCACATTCGTATTTAAATTGGCAATGAATTTTACCGTATTGACATTATATTTCAGATACTGACCCATGTAATCATCCGCTTTGGCGTAATCTGCAATGCCCAACAATGCATGTGCATAACGGAAATACAGTTCGGGTTTCAGGCTGTCTTTATAAGTCAGGAACAATTTTCCATATACGCGTGTTGCATCGATCATCTGCGAATTGTTGTAATACGAATCGCCAAGATTTTGCAGTACATTCTGATTTTCCTTGACTTCTTCATACATTTTTGCCGCGGCGACATATTCTCTTTTTTCGAACAACGAATTCGCCTTCTTTTCACTGGCTTTCTGTCCGGATGCGAGTCCGAAACAAAATATAAACAAGAGGTAAAAGCAATGTTTCATTTTCGTTTGTATTAGAAGAACCTTGGCGATTTGTCGTAGCCTTTGGATTTTAATCCTGAGAAATCAAGGTCAAACAGTAAAAATATTTCGTGTGTCCCGGAATTGTAGTTTCCGAGGTTTGACAACGTGTAATCGTATGCATATCCAATTCTTAAACTCGGCGTGACATAAACATTGACCAATCCGCTAACGGAATCATCGAAACGATACCCGATTCCGCCCTCGATAAAATTATTGACCAATACGTTTGCCGTAAGATCAAGCGAAATCGGTGCGCCCGAAACGCCTTTGGCCATAAACGCAGGTTTAAATTTCAGGCTGGGATTCAGGTCGAATACATAACCCGCAGTCAGGAAATAATGCACATCTTCTACGCCTGACGTCTGCAAGCCGTCTTTGCGATCAAGGTGTTTTGTTTTTAGCAGATTCGGTGCCGACAATCCGATGTAATAATGATCGCTGAAAAAGTAGGTTCCCACGCCCACATTCGGAAATGTCTTTGAAATGTTCTGCGCAAATGCAGGATCGGCTGTTTGATCCGTATATTGGAACCCGCTAAAATCGGTATTGAAAAGCGTCACGCCGCCTTTTAATCCGAAAGAGATTTTCGTCGTTGGCGAAACCGGGACAACATAGGCAAAATCGGCATAAATATTATTTTCATTGACAACATCTCCGATCGCATCGTTAACGAATGAAAGTCCGGCTTCTACTCTTTTAGCGACTGGCATGTGTGCGAAAACAGTCGCAGTTTTTGGTGCGCCGACTGCTCCAACCCATTGCGTGC
>Ga0247805_1001145_pt1 | contig 12882 bp, 11 predicted proteins | sample UWRJL044104R1_FD_180930 | JGI IMG/M metagenome (GOLD analysis project Ga0247805, IMG submission 180930) | Plant litter microbial communities from Arlington Agricultural Research Station in Wisconsin, United States - UWRJ-L044-104R-1 | ecosystem: Environmental > Terrestrial > Plant litter >...
GTATTATTATCATCAATCGCTTACATCAATCCGAGCCGGAGGGGATCAGGATGCCACTTTCCGAGCAGGAGCAACGTCTCCTGGAAGAGATGGAGCGGGGTCTGTATCAAAACGACGCCGACTTCGTCGCAACAGTCGGGCAACGCCGCGGCAAGCCGAACTACACGGTCGTCGTCGTCGGCATCCTGCTGGGAGTGCTGGGCATAGCCACACTCCTCACCGGCGTCGTCATCCGCCAGCCGCTGGTGGGTGTCCTCGGATTCATCATCATGTTCGGTGGCGTGCTGCTCGCCATCGCCCCGCCTCGACGTGCCGGATCCCTCGGATCGGCACCGGGCGGCGGCTCCACCAACGGCCCGAGCGCCGGCGGTTCCGGATCCAGCAGGGGTGCGAAGTCGACCAGTTTCATGGACGGGCTGAACGACCGCTGGGACAAGCGCCAGGACGAGCGCGGCAGGTAGCAGCACCCGCACGGATAATCGAGCAAATAAGGACCGACCCACTGGGTCGGTCCTTTTTTTGTGCCCATTTTCGACTCGTTCAACGCCAAACTCCTCCATTTCCCTCCACCACCAGAGACCGCATGGATACTGGCAACTTTGAATGCATTCTGGGTATTCAGGCCGATTTCACTAGGTTTGTGGTGGAGAGTGGAGTAAAGTGGAGGTAATCCAGCCGGGCCGGTAGGGAAGGGAGAGTTCTGTGTTTCTTGGCACGTACGCTCCCAAGCTCGACGACAAGGGCCGGGTCATCCTTCCCGCCAAGTTCTGGGACGAGCTCTCGGGTGGTCTCGTGATCACGCGGGGGCAGGAACGCTGCCTCTACGTCTTCACAGAACGCGAGTTCGAGAACCTCCACGACAAGATCCGTCAGGCCCCGGTGACGAGCAAGCAGGCGCGTGACTTCCTGCGTGTCTTCCTCTCGGGCGCGAGCCAGGAGCGCCCGGACAACCAGCACCGCATCACGATCCCGTCGTCGTTGCGGGAGTACGCGAGCCTCGGCCGAGAGCTCACGATCATCGGAGCGGGCAGCCGCGCGGAGATCTGGGACACCGCGGCCTGGAACGCCTACTACGAGAGCACCGAAGCCGAATTCGCCGACACCGAGGAGGAGGTGATCCCCGGACTCTTCTAACTCGCTGGCAGTGACGCCCAGCCGGACGACGCCCTGACTTTCTTCCCCGATGTCAGGTCGGCCCGGATGGGGATCAGTGCCAGAGATCCATGAGGAACACGAAACGATATGACTGACAACGACATCCACACCCCGGTGAACCTCGAGCGCACCATCGAACTGCTCGGCCCCGCCATCGCACGCGACGGCGCGGTGCTCGTCGACGCCACCCTCGGCATGGGCGGCCACTCCGAGGCACTCCTGACCAGGTTCCCCGGTCTCACCCTCGTCGGCATCGACCGCGACACAGACGCTCTGGCCATCGCGGGCAAGCGGCTCGAACCCTTCGGCGACCGTGTGCACCTGGTGCACGCGGTGTACGACGAGATCCCCGACGCCCTCGCGCGCTTGGGAATCACGGAGGTTGCCGGATTCCTCTTCGACCTGGGCGTCTCGTCCCTCCAGCTGGACGAGGTCGACCGCGGCTTCTCCTACTCGAAGGACGCGCCTCTCGACATGCGCATGGATGCGACATCGCCCCTGACGGCAGAGCGCATCCTCGCCGAGTACAGCGAGTTCGAGCTGCGTCGCATCTTCTACGACTACGGCGAGGAGAAGCTCGCGCCGCGCTACGCCAGCAAGATCGTGCAGCGCCGCGAGATCGAGCCCTTCGTGCGCTCCGCCCAGCTCGTGGAGACCATCATCGCGGCGACGCCGGCAGCCGTGCAGCGCGCGGGCCATCCCGCCAAGCGGGTGTTCCAGGCGCTGCGCATCGAGGTGAACCAGGAGCTCTCCGTTCTCGAGCGCGCGATCCCCGCCGCTATCGACCTGCTCGAGGTCGGCGGCCGCATGGTCGTGCTCTCCTACCAGTCCCTCGAGGACCGCATCGTCAAACGCGTCTTCGCCGCGCGCTCCGCATCGACCGCACCCGCCGGGCTCCCCGTGGAGCTCCCCGAGCACCGCCCGGAGCTCAAACTCCTGGTGCGCGGCGCGGAACTCGCCTCTGAGGCCGAGAAGGCCGTCAACCCCCGAGCCACCCCTGTGCGCCTGCGCGCGATCGAACGACTGAGGAGAACCACGTGAGCAGCAACCTCGCATTCGCCACTCCGCTGCGCTCTCCCCGAGAAGAGCAGCCGCACATCGAGATCGTCTCGACCCGTGAACAGCGTCGCGCCCGGCCGCGCGTCGTCTACGCACTCGTGACGGTCGCGGGACTCTTCGCCCTGTTCATCGCCCAGCTGCTGCTGAGCATCGTTGTCGCCGACGGCGCCTACAGCATCTCCGCGCTCCAGTCGCAGCAACGCGACCTCGGTCGCGAGGAGAAGGCGTTGAGCGAGCAGCTCGACCTCCTCGCTTCGCCGCAGAACCTGGCCACCCAGGCGGAGTCGCTCGGGATGCTGCGCAGCAGCACCTCTCCCGCCTTCCTCCGTCTCTCCGACGGCGCGATCGTCGGCGAGGCCTCCGCGGCGGACGGCAGTGTTGTGGTCGGCGCCGCCGGCAACCTCGTCGCGAACGAGCTGCTCGGCGGCATCCCGCTCGTCACGCCTCCGGCGGATGCCGCGGCCGTCGACCCGGCTGTCGACCCGAGCGTCGCCGCCGCGGCTGGCGCGCCTACGTCCCCCGGCGCGATCGAAACTGTACCGTCGACCCCGGGCGCGCTGCCCTCTCCCGTAACGCGCTGACGAACACCCCCGGGTGCCGGCGCCGACAGTCCAGGTAAGGAATTCTCCTCGTGAACAACGCGCGCAGAACCAAACGCCGGGTTGCCGTGACTGTGCTGCTGGTCGTGGCCGTGTTCGCGGTCTTCGTGGTCCGTCTCGTCGACATCCAGGTCGTGCGCGCCGACGACCTGAACACGGACTCGCTCGCCAAGCGCTCCATCGCCGAGACCACCTACGCGGCGCGCGGCGACATCGTCGACACCGACGGCAACGTGCTCGCCGGCAGCGTCGACCGCTTCGACATCACCGCGGCGCCGAACGTCATGAACTCGTTCACGCGCACCGGGGACGACGGTGTGCGCACCGAGGTGACCGTCGAGCAGGCGATCGCCGAGCTGTCCGAGGTCACGGGTACCAGCGTCGCCGAGATCACCGAGGCGCTCACCGAAAACCCGGAGGCCAACTTCGCCTACGTGACCCGCTCGGTGCCACTCGAGACCCTGAAGAAGATCAACGCCCTCGCGATCCCCTGGATCTACCCGCGCTCGAACCCGGGGCGCACCTATCCGAACGGGGCGATCGCGGGCAACCTCGTCGGCTTCCTCAACACCGACAACCCGGGTGCCGGTGTCGAGCTGACCGAGAACGACTGCCTCAGCAGCACGAACGGAAGCTCGACCTACGAGCGCGGCTCCGACGGCATCCGGATACCGGGGAGCACGGTGACCGCCGAGGAGGCGCAGCCAGGCGGCAAACTCCGGCTGACCATCAACAGCGACTTCCAGTGGTACTCGCAGCAGACCCTGAACGAGGACGCCCAGGCGCTCGGCGCCGACTGGGCGACCCTGATGGTCGTGCGCGTCAACGACGGCCACCTGATGGCTGTCGCGGACTACCCCTCTGTCGACCCGAACAACGTCGACGGGGTGCCCACCACCGCGCTCGGCTCCCTCGCCTTCAGCACACCCTACGAGCCGGGCTCCACCATGAAGGCGATGACCGTGGCCTCGCTGCTCGATGCCGGAGCGATCTCGCCGACCGAGCGCGTGAGCGTGCCGTCGCTGCTCACACTGCCCTCCGGCGGAACGATCAAGGACGCCTTCGTACACCCCGATGTGCGCTACACCGTGGCCGGCGTGCTCACCAACTCCTCGAACATCGGTACCTCGCTGCTCTCCGAGAAGCTGAACAAGGACGCGCGTCGCGACTACATGGTGAAGTTCGGGCTCACCCAGCGCACCGCGGTGGGCTTCAACGGCGAGTCCCCGGGGTACGTGCCAGAGACCAAGAACTGGGACGAGCGCACCAACTTCGCCGTACAGTTCGGACAGGCCGAGCAGACCACATCCGCTCAGGTCGCCTCGATCTACCAGACGCTCGGCAACGGGGGAGTGCGCATGCCGCTCACGCTCGTCGAGGGCTGCGAGTGGCCGGACGGCACGGTCACCGACCTGCCCTCGACCGAGGGCGTCCGTGCGGTCTCCGAGACCGCGGCCGACCAGACCGTCGGTCTGATGGAGAACGTCGTCACCCAAGGCAGCCTGAGCTCGGCGCTGTCGATCCCGGGCTACCGCGTCGCGGCGAAGACCGGCACGGCCGAGGTCGCCGAGGGCGGCGTCTACACCAGCGACCGCGTGGTCTCCATCGCGGGCCTCGTGCCTGCGGAGAACCCCGAGTACGCGATTGTGGTCACCTTCGGCAAGCCGGATACGATTAAGACGTCGGCCGCCGTCGCGCCGACGTTCAAGAAGATCACCAATCAGGTGATCAAGACCTTCCGGATCGAGCCCTCCACCACCGCAACGGTGAAAATGCCGTTGACCTGGTGATGGCTGCGTGTCCGCGAGAACGAGAACCGAAGAAATGAGCATCGATTGACCGCCAGGATCCCCCCGGTACTTCGTCCGGAGCATCCGTCGGCCAGGTCGCTCGCCGGCCTCGCCAGCGACTTCGGCCTCGAGACCCGAGGCGCCGTCGAAGGCGTCGAGATCACCGGAGTCACCCTGAGCACCGGTGACCTGCAGCCCGGCGACCTCTACGTGGGCATGCCCGGCGCCAACAGTCACGGCGCGAGCTACGCCGAGCGGGCGAAGGAGGGCGGCGCCGTCGCCGTGCTGACCGACGCCGCGGGCGCCGAGCTCGCCGCAGAGGCCGGCCTGCCGATCCTCGTCGTCGACTCGCCCCGCTCGGCGCTCGGCGAGATCGCCGCCTGGGTGTACCGCAGCAACGAGGAGCCCCCGCTGCTGTTCGGCACCACGGGAACCAACGGCAAGACGAGCGTCTCCTACCTCCTCGACGGAATCCTCAGGCAGCTCGGCCTCGTCACCGGTCTCAGCTCGACCGCGGAGCGCCACATCGGCGATCTCACCGTGGTGAGCCGGCTGACCACCCCGGAGGCGAGCGAGATGCACGCCCTGCTGGCCAGGATGCGCGAGAGCGAGGTGCGCGCCGTTGTGATCGAGGTGAGCGCCCAGGCCCTCAGCAGGCACCGCGTCGACGGGATCCTCTTCGACGTCGTCGGATTCACCAACCTCAGCCACGACCACCTCGACGACTACGCCGACATGGAGGAGTACTTCCAGGCGAAGCTGCCCCTGTTCCAGCCCGACCGCGGCAAGCGCGGGGTCATCTCCCTCGACTCGCCGTACGGACAGCGCGTCGTCGACGAGGCGCGCATCCCGGTCACCACCATCTCCTCCACCCCCGGCGTGGAGGCCGACTGGACGGTCGACATCACCGCGGAGGAGGCCGCCTACACCGCGTTCACCCTCACCGGTCCAGACGGCCGCTCGCTCTCCTCCCGCGTGCCGATCATCGGCAGGCACATGGCGGCGAACGGCGCACTCGCGATCGTGATGCTCGTCGAGGCCGGATTCGAGTTCGCCGCGATCGGCCAGGCGCTCGGCGCCTGGGACGACGACGGCGGTGCGGGAATCCAGGCCTACCTGCCCGGCCGCACGGAGCGCGTCTCCGGCGACACCGGCCCCTCGGTCTTCGTCGACTTCGGCCACAGCCCCGACGCCTTCCTGAACACCCTCGCCGCCGTGCGCACCTTCACCGCGGGCAAGGTCATCATGGTCTTCGGCGCGGACGGCGACCGCGACGCGACCAAGCGCCACGACATGGCGCGCGTCGCCTCGGAGGGCTCCGACGTGCTGGTGATCACCGACCACCACCCGCGCTTCGAGAACGCGGCCTCCATCCGTGCGACCCTCGTCGAGGGCGCGGCCCTTGCCGGCCACCCGGCCGAGCTGCACGAGGTGAGCCCGCCGGAGAAGGCGATCCGCGTCGCCGTCGCCCTGGCACAGCAGGGCGACTCGATCCTCTGGGCCGGTCCCGGTCACCAGGACTACCGCGACATCGAGGGTGTGCGCACGCCGTACTCGGCGCGCGACGAGGCCCGTGCTGCGCTCCGTGAGGCCGGGTGGGCGTGAGCCTCCAGATTGCGCCGCACCGCGGCGAGCCCACGACCCGAGCGCTCGTGGCGTCCGTTGTGGCGCCCCACGATCTCTCCGTGACCCCGGGGCCCGACGGTTCGTCGATGCTGGTTGCGACCGCCGGCGGCCCGACGGTCACTGTCGGCTACGGCCGCTCCGTCGACCTCCGGGCCGAGAACGTGACGGTCTCCCTCGCGGGAACCGGTTTCACCGCCGTCGCTGACGACGATTCAGCGGATGTGCGGCTCGCGCTGCTGGGGGAGCGTCACGTTCCCGCCGCGCTGGCCGCGATCGCGGCCGGCCGTCTCGGCGGCATGTCGCTCGTCTCGGCGGCGCAGGCCGTCGCATCCGTCACCCGGGCGGAGCCCCGCAGCCTCGAGATCGTGCGGTCCGCGGGCGGCGCCACCATCATCGACGACGGCTACGACGCCACGGCGGCCTCGACCACCGAGGCGCTGAAGACCCTCGCCGAGATCACCGTCGGCACGCGCTCGGTCGCGGTTCTCGGTGCGCTCGGCTTTGCAGAGGGCACCGACCAGCAGGAGCAGCGCGAGGAGCACCACCGCATCGGGCTGCTCGTTGTGCGGCTGAACATCGACCGTCTGATCGTGGTCGGGCAGTCCGCGCGCCACATCCACGTCGCCGCGGGACTCGAAGGTTCGTGGGACGGGGAGTCGGTGCTCGTCGAGACCGCAGAAGAGGCATACGATTTGCTGAATGAAACGGAATTGCATGAGCCTCACCACGACGAAGTCGTTGTTCTCGTGAAGCTCGCTGCTTCCGCCCCGGTCGGCGACCGCCTCGGGGTGACCGCGTGATCGCGCTGCTCACGGGAGCGGGGTTCTCCCTCGTCTTCACGCTGCTCACGACGCCGCTGTTCATCAAGCTCTTCAACCGCATCGGCTGGGGCCAGTTCATCCGCGACGACGGCCCGAAGTCGCACCACGCGAAGCGCGGCACACCCACCATGGGCGGCATCGTGTTCATCATCGGCGCTGTGCTCGGCTACATCGTCGGCCACCTCGTGGCGGGGGACTCCTTCACCCTCGTGGCCCTCCTGGTCATCTTCCTGATGGTCGGCCTCGGGGCCGTCGGCTTCCTCGACGACTTCCTGAAGACGCGCAACCAGCGCAGCCTCGGGCTCGGCGGCTGGTCGAAGATCCTCGGCCAGGTGATCGTGGCCGCGGTCTTCGCCGTCCTGGCGCTCAACTTCCCCGACGACAACGGCCTGACTCCGGTCTCGACGATCATCGACGGGGTGCAGCACACCTACATCTCCTTCGTGCGCGACATCCCCTGGCTCGACTTCGCCACCTTCGGCCTCATCGCCGGCGGCATCCTCTTCGCGCTCTGGTCGATCGTGATCGTGGTCAGCGCCTCCAACGGCGTGAACGTGGCCGACGGCCTCGACGGCCTCGCCACCGGCGCCTCTATCCTCGCGCTGACCTCCTACATCCTGATCGGCTTCTGGCAGAACAACCAGTCCTGCTACAACTCGAGTGTGATCGACAGCGTCGAGAACTCCTTCCGCTGCTACCAGGTGCGCGACCCGCTCGACCTCGCAGTAATCGCTGCCTGCATCGTCGGCAGCCTTATCGGCTTCCTCTGGTGGAACACCAGCCCGGCGCAGATCTTCATGGGAGACACCGGCTCGCTCGGCCTCGGTGGAGCACTCGCCGCCCTCGCGATCCTCAGCCGCACCGACCTGCTGCTGGTGTTCATCGGCGGCCTCTTCCTCGTCGTCACCGGCTCGGTCATCCTGCAGCGCGCCTACTTCAAGATCACCAAGGGCAAGCGCATCTTCCTGATGAGCCCGCTGCACCACCACTTCGAGCTCAAAGGCTGGGCCGAGATCACCGTCGTTGTACGGTTCTGGATCATCGCCGGTCTCTTCGTCGCCACCGGCGTCGGGATCTTCTACGTGGAATGGGCCCTGGCGCGACCGTGACCGACCTCACCACCCTCACCAGCTGGAACGCCGACTGGTCCGGCCTGCGGGTCGCGGTGCTCGGACTCGGCATGACCGGCTTCGCCGCCGCGGACACCCTCGTCGAGCTCGGCGCGTCCGTGCTCGTTGTGGCCGCTACGGCCCCGGAGGAGCACGCCGACCTGCTCGACGTCATCGGCGCCGAGCTCGTGGAGCAGCCGGGGCTCGACTCGGTGCCGCCGCGCCTCGAGGCCTTCGACGCCGAGCTGATCATCGTGTCGCCCGGCTTCCACCCCGACCACGTCGTACTGGAGTGGGCGGCCGAGCGCGGCATCGCCGTCTGGGGCGACATCGAACTGGCCTGGCGGGTGCGCGACAAGGTGAACGCCGCCGAGTGGATCACCGTCACCGGCACCAACGGCAAGACCACCACGACCCAGCTCGCGACGCACCTGCTCGCGGCGGCGGGCCACCGCGTCGCCGCCGTCGGCAACATCGGCGTGCCCGTGCTCGACGCGGTGCGCGACCCCACCGGATTCGACGTGCTGGTGGTCGAGCTCTCCAGCTACCAGCTGCACTGGATCAACCGCAACGCCGAGGGTGCGCTCTACCCGTTGGCCAGCGTCTGCCTCAACCTCGCCGACGACCACATCGACTGGCACGGCTCGGCCGAGGCCTACGCGGCCGCGAAGGGCAAGGTCTACCAGAACACCCGCATCGCCTGCGTCTACAACCTGGCGGATGACGCCACCAGGCAGATGGTCGAGCAGGCAGACGTCGTCGACGGATGCCGCGCCATCGGTTTCGGACTCGGAGCGCCCGGTCCCAGCGACCTCGGTGTCGTCGACGGGATCATCGTCGACCGCGCCTTCCACGAGGACCGCCGCAACGCGGCGCTCGAGCTGACCACGCACGGGGAGCTCGCGACCGCTGGTCTCGCGGCGCCGCACTCCGTCGCGAACGTGCTCGCGGCATCCGCTCTCGTCAGGGCCTACGGGGTTCCCGCCGAGACGGTGCGCGACGCCCTCGCCACCTTCCGACTCGACCACCACCGCACGGAGACCGTCGCGGAGGGCGACGGCCTGCTCTGGGTCGACGATTCCAAGGCCACCAACCCGCACGCCGCCGAAGCCGCGTTGGCGGCCTACCCCAGCGTCGTCTGGATCGTCGGCGGCCTGCTCAAGGGCGTCGACATCGACGAGCTCGTCGCGCGGCAGGTGCGGCGGCTCACCGCGGCCGTGGTGATCGGAGCCGACCGGCGGGCGCTGGTGGAGGCATTCCGACGACACGCGCCGGCGCTCCCCGTATTCGAGGTGGAGGCCACCGACACTGAAGAGGTAATGCCGGAGGCCGTGCGTCTGTCTATCGCGGCCGCCCGGTCGGGGGACACCGTCCTGCTCGCGCCGGCGGCGGCGTCCATGGACCAGTTCACGGACTACGCGGACCGGGGACGGCGCTTCGCGGCGGCCGTGCGAGAACAATTGGAAGCCCGGAACGACTAGCCAGACACGAGCGCAGGAGGTGCCGGGATGACGACGACACGCAACCAGGGTACCCAGGGCTCGGCGCAGGCGGCGAGGCTGGCCCGCACCGCTCCGACCGTCGTGGTCGGGGTGAAGCGCATCTTCGCGGCCGAGACCGGCGCGTACTTCGCGCTGCTCGGCACCACGCTCTTCCTGGTGGTGTTCGGCCTGGTGATGGTGCTCTCCTCCTCCTCGGTCGAGTCGCACCTGGCGAGCGACTCCTTCTTCACCTCCTTCCTGCGGCAGGGGTCCTTCGCACTGATCGGGCTCCCGCTCATGCTCGTCGCCTCGCGGATGCCGATGACCTTCTGGAAGCGCTGGGCCTGGCCGGCCATCTTCGTCGGCATCGGTCTGCAGCTGCTGGTCTTCGTGCCCGGCATCGGCATCGAGTTCGGCGGCAACCGCAACTGGATCGGGATCGGCGGCTTCAGCGCGCAGCCCTCCGAACTGCTCAAGCTCGCGGTCGTGGTCTGGATGGCATTCATGCTGACTACGAAGCGCGGTGTGCTCGACACCTGGAAGCAGCTCGTGGTCACCATCGGACCGCTCGCCGGCCTCGCGCTCGGTCTCGTGCTGCTCGGACAGGACCTCGGAACCGTCGTGGTCATGGGCCTCATCGTGTTCTCCTGCCTGTTCATCGCCGGGGCCAGGCTGCGCTGGCTGGTCACCGCGGCTGTCGTCCTCGGCTCCCTGGGAATCGTCTTCGCCTTCTCCGGCGAGTCGCGCACCGAGCGCATCAACGCCTGGATGCACGGCTGCACCGAGGCCCAGTACGAGACCTTCTGCTGGCAGCCGACCCACGGCACCTGGGCGCTCGCCTCCGGCGGCATCTTCGGCGCGGGGCTCGGCAACTCCAAGGCCAAGTGGTCGTGGCTGCCCGAGGCCGACAACGACTACATCTTCGCCATCGTCGGCGAGGAGCTCGGCCTCGTCGGAGCCGTCGTTGTGCTGCTGCTGTTCGTGGTGCTCGCCATCACCTTCGTGCGCATCATCCGCACCAACAACGATCCCTTCGCGCGCATCGTCACCGCCGGTGTCGGCGTCTGGGTGGTCGGCCAGGCCTTCATCAACATCGCGGTCGTGCTGGGTGTGCTCCCGGTGCTCGGTGTGCCGCTGCCGCTCATCTCGGCGGGTGGCACCTCGCTGATCGCCGTGCTGCTCGCCATCGGGGTGGTGCTCTCCTTCGCGCGCGAGCACTCCGCACCCGAGGAGTCCGAGCCCGTGCAGAGCCCCCGCGACCGCACGCGACTGACGGCGACGACCAGGGAGCAGACCACTCGGGAGCGTCTGCAGGCCGCCCAGGCGGAGCGCGCCGCCCAGCGCGAACAGAGCAACCAGCGCGCCAGAGCCGCGCGCGGCAACGGCGCGCCGAACGGCAGCGCCCAGGAACGGAACAACCGGTGACCACGTATCTCCTGGCGGGCGGCGGAACAGCCGGCCACGTCAATCCGCTGCTCGCGACGGCCGACAGCATCGTCGAACGACACCCCGACGCCGAGGTGCTCGTGCTCGGAACGCGGGAGGGACTCGAGGCTCGACTGGTGCCGCAGCGCGGCTACGAGCTCGCGACCATCGCCCGTCTGCCGTTCCCGCGTCGGCCGAACGCCGCCGCGCTGCGATTCCCCGGCGCCCTGAGCGACGCGGTGGCCCAGACCCGCGCGATCATCCGCGACCGCGGTATCGACGTGGTCGTCGGCTTCGGCGGCTACGCCGCGGCGCCCGCCTACATCGCCGCCTGGCGCGAGAAGATCCCCGTCGTTGTGCACGAGGCCAACGCGCGGCCCGGCATCGCAAACAGACTGGGCAGCTGGGTGACCAGACACGTCGGAGTGGCGTTCGCCTCGACGAGGATCCCGCACGCCACCCACGTGGGCATGCCGCTGCGCCGCGAGATCGAGACCCTCGACCGTCATGCCGAGCGTGCCGCGGGCATCGCCTACTTCGGCCTCGACGCCGCCAAGCCCGTGCTGCTGGTCACCAGCGGCTCGAGCGGATCCCGGCACGTCAACCGCACCGTCGCCGATGCCGTCACCTACATCCTCGGCGCGGGCTGGCAGGTGGTGCACGTCACCGGTGCCAATTCCGACGTCGTCGACCCGAAGCTCGCCGGCTACCGCATGCTCGGCTACTGCGACCGCATGGAACTCGCCATCGCGGTCGCCGACCTCGCGGTCTCGCGGGCGGGCTCCGCCACTGTGAGCGAGTTCTCCGCCGTCGGCGTGCCCGCCGTCTACGTGCCCTACCCGGTCGGCAACGGCGAGCAGCGTTTCAACGCCGCCGACGCCGTGGACGCGGGAGGGGCGATCATCGTCGACGACAAGGACTTCACTCCCGACTGGGTGCTGTCGACCCTGGTGCCGCTGCTGCTCGACCGCGCGCTGGTCGCCGAGATGGCCGCCAACTCGACGCAGGCGGGCATCCTCGACGGGGCGGCGCGGATGGTCGACCTGATCGACGCGGCCGTTGCCGAGAGACCGTCCCGTGACGACACCCCGCCCACCGCACAGACGACCTCTAGGTAAAATCGACACTGATGATCACACCTGACTTCTCCCAGCCGCTGCCCGCCGAACTCGGCACCGTCCACTTCACCGGGATCGGCGGCTCGGGCATGAGCGGCATCGCCCGGCTGTTCCTCGGCGCGGGACACACTGTCACCGGCTCCGACCGCAGCGAGAACCATAACACCGAGGCGCTGCGCGCCCTCGGCGCCACCGTGTCGATCGGCCACGCCGCGCAGAACCTCGGTGACGCCGACGCGCTGGTCTTCACCGGCGCGCTCTGGCCGGACAACCCGGAGTATCTCCTCGCGGTCGAGCGCGGCATCCCCGTGCTGCACCGCTCCCAGGCCCTCGCCTGGCTCATCAACAGCCAGCGGCTCATCGCGGTGGCCGGCGCGCACGGCAAGACCACCTCCACCGGCATGATCGTCACGGCGCTGCTCGCCGTGGACGCCGACCCGAGCTTCGTCAACGGCGGCGTGATCCAGTCGCTCGGCGTCAGCTCCGCCCGCGGGTCGGGCGAGCTCTTCGTCGTCGAGGCCGACGAGTCCGACGGCTCCTTCCTGCTCTACGACACCGCCGTCGCCCTCGTCACCAACGTCGACGCCGACCACCTCGACCACTACGGCTCGCACGAGGCCTTCGACGATGCCTTCGTCGAGTTCACCGACAAGGCCAGCGAACTCGTCGTCATCTCGAGCGACGATCCGGGGGCCGTGC
>Ga0247805_1001149_pt1 | contig 12864 bp, 9 predicted proteins | sample UWRJL044104R1_FD_180930 | JGI IMG/M metagenome (GOLD analysis project Ga0247805, IMG submission 180930) | Plant litter microbial communities from Arlington Agricultural Research Station in Wisconsin, United States - UWRJ-L044-104R-1 | ecosystem: Environmental > Terrestrial > Plant litter >...
TCTGAGCTTCGTGCAAGAGTGGCGGCTATAGTTCGCCGTAAGAAATTTGATGGTCAGCAGCAGATCGTTTTTCAGGAAATTCAGATTGAACTGAGTTCTATGCGTGTTCTGGTGCATGGAATGCCTGTCGTCTTAACCAAAAAAGAATATGATTTGCTAATCTATTTCATTTCTAACCAAGGAAAAGTTGTGACTAAAAATGCAATTGCAGAACATTTATGGGGAGATGATATGGACCTGGCAGATGATTACGATTTTATCTACAGTCATATTAAGAACCTTAGGAGAAAATTAACTGCTGCAGGCGCTATAGAATACATACACTCGATATATGGGATAGGTTATAAATTTGGAATCTTATGAAACTTTCCAGTCGGTATAATCGCGTCAATCTCGTTATTTCATTGTTGGTTTTACTGCTTACTGGAATAATCTACTATTTTTTGATCCATCTGATTTTAAATGCCAAGCTTGATAAAGATTTGGAAGTAGAAGAAGAGGAAATTATACGGTATGCAGCAATTTACAAGAAATTGCCTCTGCCCGGAAACTATCTTGATCAACAGGTGTCTTTCAAGGAGCTACATCCTGCTGACACTGGCATCAGAGAAATTAAAAACACGGTTTACAAAAATGAGCCTGAACATGTTGTTGAGCCCGGCAGGGGGCTGGTTACCAGTTTGGATCTTAACGGCAAGACCTACGAAGTGACTATTATTAAATCCAGGCTGGAGTCCGAGGGGTTGGTAAGAATGATCCTGCTGATTACATTGGCAGTGACTGGATTGTTGTTATTTACTCTTTTTGTTATCAACAGATTTATATTGAGTCAGTTATGGAAACCTTTTTATGCTGTTCTTGATCAGATGAAAAGTTTCAATCTTGTTAAATCTCATCAGCTTCAGTTTAAAAAAGGCGAAGTAGATGAATTTGACGAACTTTTTGATTCTGCTAATCTGATGGCGTTACGTGTTCAGCAGGATTATAAAGAATTGAAGAACTTTACAGATAGTGCAGCCCATGAAATGATGACACCGCTGGCTATTATCAGATCTAAACTGGATACACTTTTACAAACAGGCGAATTTAATGATAAGCAGTATGGGTTACTGGACGATGTATATCGTGCAATAAACCGGACGTCTAGACTAAATCAATCCTTGCTTTTACTGACAAAGATTGAAAATAAACAACTTCCTGAAAGTAAAATTTATCCTATGCATGACCTCTTGCAGGAAAAAGCGCGGCAGTTTGAGGAACTTTTCGAGAAGAAAAATCTCAGGCTCGATCTGGACATTAATCCCACATCTCTTGTCATGAGCCGTTATCTTGCCGATATATTTTTTAATAATTTATTGAGTAATGCAGTCAGGCACAATTATCAGGGTGGACGTGTATGGGTAAAGTCTTCAGGTAATGTCATTCTTATCGGTAATACGGGTAGGTCTGAAGAGCTTGATGAGAAGCACTTCCAAAGATTTTATAAAGCTGCAGATTCTGAGGGGACTGGTTTGGGGCTGGCTATCTGTCTTGAGATCAGTGTACAGTACGGCTATAAGTTTACTTACGAGATGATTGAGGGAAATCATACTTTTAAGTTATTCAATCCAGCATCTCTATAAATCTTATACTTTGTTGCCGGTTCTGCTTTTGGGTTCTTGTGTCATTGTAAACAGAAACAGCTGGTTTTTTGTTATTCCTTTTTAAGACCCAGCTATGCAGAATCAAAAGAAGAAGATTAAAAGAACGGCGGTTCTTCTAAGTATCTTATCAAAATACGGTTTTGAAGAATTAATGGTTAGAACTAATTTTAGGCATCATTTCACTGTGGAGCCTCCTGCTGGTTCTGGCTTGGATTCTCAAGTGCCTTCTTTGAATGTTTATGAACGGATACGAATCGTCCTGGAAGAGCTAGGCCCCACATATATTAAATTTGGACAGGCTTTTAGTGACCGGGAAGACCTTTTGCCGGCAGAGCTAATTACAGAACTGAAGAAACTGCAAGACAAGGTCAAACCAGAAGAGTTGGACGTGAAGCAATGGGTCGCAGATGAACTGAATATTATACCGGAAGATTATTTTAGTGATATTGACCCTGTTCCTATTGCCTCTGCGTCAATTTCTCAGGTTTATACCGCAGTACTGATTACAGGAGAGAAGGTTATTATTAAGGTCAAAAGGCCAGGTATCCGGGAAATCGTAGAAGCTGATCTGCTGATTATGAAAGATTTCGCGCGATTACTTGTAAATTATAATGAGAGTTTCAGAAAAATAAATCTGGTGCAGGTATTGGAAGCTTTTGAAAAAGCTATCATTAACGAACTATCATTTTTGCGCGAAGAATCGAATATGGTACAGTTTGCCAGAAATTTTAAAGGCCACCAAAAGCTTCATCCCGTGCTGCCTTATCCGGAGTTATCGAATGATAATATCTTGTGTATGGAGTATATACACGGATTAAAAATCACAGACCGGGATGCACTGGTGAAAGAAGGATTCGATCCAAAAGAAATTGCGGCGACCGGATTGGATTTGTACCTGACTCAGATAATGGAGCATGGATTTTTTCATGCCGATCCACACGCTGGAAATCTATTCGTATTGCCTTCGGCCCAAATTGCATTTATAGATTTCGGTTCGATGGGAAGTATGATGCCTTCGGATAAAGAATTGCTTGAAAATTTTATCGCTCATTTCATGGCAAGGGATGCGAAAAGATTAATCCCTACGATTAAAAGGATGGCTGTTCGTTTTAATATCACCGATGAGAAAAAGTTAGAGCGTGACATCCATGGAGTTTTTGAGTTGCTCAGTGGAAATTCCCTGGCCAATATAGACGTAAAAGTAATTCTCAAAAGCTTCTCCGCAGTTCTGAATGATAATGAGATCCTGATGCCCGAGCATATTTACCTTCTGGTACGCGGAATTGTCTTGATTGAAGGAATAGGACGTAAGCTTGATCCTGAAATGAATATAGTGGAAAGTATGCGTCCCTATGTGGCTAAGATTATCAAAAAAAGATTAAGTCCGGAATATTTGATTGACAAGGGGATGGAGACATTGCGCACTTTTGGTGAAGGCCTGACAGAAATCCCTGAGAATCTGAAAAATATTGTGAACAAACTGGATAGTGGTGAGTTGAAGATAGTGCAGGAGATCAGAGATTTTCCAGCATTTAAGAATGCTGTAGTTAATGGTTTCAGTAAGCTTTCGTATGCATTGATCATTACTGGTTTTGCAATTGCCTCGTCATTAATTATACAGGCAGATAAAGGTCCGAAAATTTGGGAGATTCCAATTCTGGGCTTTGCAGGTATCTTGATTTCTGGTATAATGGGCTTAATATTCTTAATTTCATTCTGGAAAAAAGACAGTTAAGTGTGCATTGATTTGGCATTGGGGCCTTAATCGTATTCCAGCTGCCTGGTCTGCTTTGTATGTTGAATAAAATAGACTGAAATTAAGAAGAGTAAAATGCAGCAGCTTAACGGGACTGTCGAGATTAGCGTTACATGCATCCAGGTCTCCACGGTGGAATATGTACTCCAGCTGGCTACGCGGGTTTCGAATTCTACATAATTAACGGCATACCAATATATAACCAGGGCACCCGCATAGATGAAGGACTGCCTGCGTTTTGTAATTTTATTATTCTCAGCAAAGTAAAAAACTGAACTGATGATAACCACTGCATAAAGACACAAATACTCTATATAGGAAAGAGGAGACTGGTTCATATCAACCCCTGAAGGGTTATCCGGGGCGGCCCACAGCACTTCAATAAATGTAGTGGAAACGGCAGCCAGATTAAGTAACAGTAATTTTTTTAGCATGAATAGGTTCAGGATGCTTCTCAACCAAAATCATGCCTTTTTATAAAATTGGCTGATTTGTCAGTTTGTCTGAAATGCTGTTTTAAATAAAGTGTTGCGTAAATTTGATTTATCAGTTTAAATAATAACCGAAGAATTTAGAAAAGTTATAAAATATGAAAAACCTGAAAATAGGCTGGGTAGGCCTGGGAAATATGGGAAATGTCATGGCGGCAAATATTCTTAAAGCGGGGTACGAATTACAGGTTTTTAACCGCAGCAGGGGAAAGGAAGATGAACTTGTTTCTGCTGGCGCGGTTTCTGCGGCCGGATTAGAAGAATTGGCCCGGGATTGCGATATTGTGTTTACGATGTTAGCGGATGATAACGCTGTTAAATCTGTATATGAAGATGGGCTGCTTTCAGGTATCGGGCAAGGAAAACTACTGATTGATATGAGTACAGTAGCTCCGGCCACTTCTGTTTATCTGGCTGGATTGTGCCAAAGCCATGCAGTAAGTTTTCTGGATGCTCCGGTATCAGGTAGCGTGCAACCAGCCACTGAGGGTACTTTAATTATTATGGTAGGTGGCGAGTCTGAAGATTATCAGCAGGCCTTACCTTTATTTGAGGTGTTAGGGAAACTTTCTTTACATCTTGGTGGGCATGGGGCTGGCAGTTCTGCTAAAGTGGCAATTAACTACTTGTTGGCTGTCCAGACGCAAGCCCTGGCAGAGACAGTGCTATTCGCCCAGCGTAATGGTATTGATAAGGAGCGTATGCTTCAGATCGTTAACGAGGGGGCGTGTGGCAACAAGATGTCGCAATTAAAAACACCCTCTATAATTAAGGGTGAGTTCCCTGCTGCCTTTGCGCTGAAGTATATTGTAAAGGATCTCAAACTTGCCAAACAGGCAGGTCTTGATGCCCCGCTTGCAAATCCGGTACTGGATACTTTTTCCGCTGCGATGCAGTCGGGTTTGGGTAATGAAGATCTGATGGCTGTTGTAAAATATCTGGATAACAAAAAATAAATTTTACATTTCGCTTTCGCCCGTTAATTCAGAATTAATCCAGAATTGAGTTCTACTATTGCATAAAAGACCATCTTTATGTTTAATAGACTAATGAAAGGTAGATATAGCGTATTATTTGCGTTTATAGTTACCTTTTTACTGGTGTCATTTCTAGTGCGTACCGGATTACTGGTAGTTTCTGTCTCCAAAGCAAGTTTCAGCTTAACGGATATATTGCATTTGTACCTTCTGGGTTTTGTGTATGATTTTGGCGTTTCGCTATTTTTAACGCTGTTTTATAATCTTTATCTTCTATTTTTACCTGTGAGGTGGAATAATAGCAGAGGAGATAACACGATAACCTACATTTTTATCTTCCTGTTATTACTTATCTCTTTCTTTTCTTTTTTTGCTGAACTCACCTTTTGGCAGGAGTTTGAAAGCCGATTTAATTTTATTGCTGTAGATTATCTCATTTATACTTATGAAGTTATCCATAATATCAATGAATCTTACCCGCTGCCTTTACTTTTCTCTGGCGTATTGCTGTTGGTGGCAGTGGTCTTATTTGTCTTTTCGGGAAAGCAGGTTTTTAGAAATTCTTTTCAATCAGTTATGCCATTTAAAAGCAGGCTGGGTATTTCATGTTCGTTATTAAGTATACTCATACTGTATGTATTGTTTCTGAATAATTCAACGGCAGAATCTGGTGCCAACCGGTATAGTAATGAGCTTTCCAAAGCCGGGATCTATTCTTTCTTTGCAGCGTTTAAGAATAATGAGCTGAACTATAATGATTTTTATGCTGTGATACCTGAGGATAAGGCCTATAAATTGATGAAAAATGATTTGCAGGATGGGAAATTTGTAGCTGTTGGCCATACTATTAAGAGGAATATAGCTGGAAATGGAATCCTTTACAAGCCAAATGTGATTATGATAACAGTGGAGAGTCTAAGCGCTGATTTCATGAAACATTTCGGAAATAATCAAAATCTCATGCCGGTTGTTGATGCACTTGCAGACAGCAATTTGCTCTTTACAAATATGCTGGCTACAGGGACACGGACGGTACGGGGCATGGAAGCTCTTACACTCTCTATTCCACCAACTCCAGGGAATAGTATTGTAAGAAGAGCGCATAATGAAAATTTAAACACCGTCGGGGAGATTTTTAAAAATGCGGGTTACAGCCGTACTTTTTACTATGGTGGGGACGGGTACTTTGACAATATGAATGAATATTTTGGAAGTAACGGTTTTGACATTACTGACCGGGGACGAAATATTAAAATGGGTGATTCGTATCTGACTAAACGTACGCTTATTCAGGACAAACAAGTGCATTTTGAAAATGCCTGGGGAATAAGTGATGAAGATCTGTTTGATGCAGTAATCAGGGGGGCAGACCAAGCTTATAAAACCAGAAAGCCGTTTTATAATTTCGTGATGACAACTTCTAATCATCGTCCTTTTACTTTTCCAGCGGGAAGAATTGATATAGCCGGGGGGAGCAGGGAGGCTGCTGTACGTTATACAGATTATTCAATTGGCAGGTTTCTGAAGCAGTTAGCTGAAAAGCCATGGTATGGAAACACAGTTGTGATAATCGTAGCAGACCATTGTGCCAGCAGTGCAGGTAAAAATGAGATAGATATCAGTAAATATCACATTCCTTGTTTGGTACTCAACCTGCCAGGAAAAAAAAAGCAGGTTATTGATAAACTTTGTTCGCAGATAGATCTTTACCCTACATTATTCAAGCTGTTTGGCTGGAGTTATCAAAGTAATCTTTTTGGGCAGGATGTGCTGGATCCGTCATACTCACCGCGTGCGGTATTTGGTACTTATCAAAAGTTAGCCTATCTTAAAAATGACAGCCTGGTTATTCTGGGGCCGCAGCAGAAAGTCGAAACATTTCTTTACCGGAAGAGCGGAAACGAACAGATACCTCATTCATTGCCCCAGGCTATAACAGACAAGGCTATAGCTTATTATCAGACCGCTTATCATTTATTTAAAACAGGTGGGCTTCGTCAGTAAACTGCACCTTATAAAAGGAGATTAATTAATACACCGGTTAATGCAGCAGACGCAAAACTAACCAATGTACCAACGAGTATATACTCAGTTTTAAGTTGGGTGTTTACTTCTTTTTCACTGAAACGGAGAATAGACTTTGCTGTCATTAGAAAACCAATCGCCGTATATTGTGCCATGAGTACGAATGTGAGAATTAGAATCCGTTCGCAGATACCAATCCATTTTCCGGCATTAGCAAGTCCAAGTTCCTGTTCTTCTGTTTTTGGTATTTCAGCTGGAATACTGTCTTCGATGATTAGCTGTTCCGGAGTTGTATTTCTGGTTTTCTCCCGGCTGATCTGATCTCTCCATTTTTGTGTTGCCTTCCCAATGATAATGCCCAGTGGCCAGCTGACAAAAGTATATCCGGTTGCCACGATCCAGAATAAATCCCTTTTAAATAACTGATGTGTAAACAGTGGAATTTCACCCCAGCGTCCTTCAACAGATAACCAAAGGATAATAATTACAAAAACATGGGCGATCTGATCTGCGATGAAGCTGGTGAAATTATCTTTTCCCGCTTTTGCTTTGATATAATCTATGCATAAATGCGTACTGAAAATGACTGTGGGGATTATCCAGTTATCGTATCTTCCGGATAAGATATAAGCGACTACTGTCGTCACTACGACATGAAGATAAAGCTTGCCCGATTTTCCCTTTTTTAATTCTCTGTCTTTCACCCAGCTGTTGGGCTGAAGAATGAAATCTGTCAACAGGTGTGCAATCAGTAATCTCAGTAACAGCGATATTTCCATTATTTCTGTGTAGCTAAATTTCCAATATAGTTAATGGCAGGTTCAAATTCTTTCCAGCCGGCAGATTTTAATCTGCTGTTTACAGAAGGCTGGGAGAGTGATAATGCAGCTGCAATCTCTTGCTGGGTATGACCGTCAAGCAGCATAAGGATAACCTCTGCCTGCCCGGTAGTCCAGCTGCCGATATATTTATTCATGAAGTTAAGAATAATTTCTATGCCTTTGTTCTTCTCCTGATCATTGGTATGTATGGTCAGATATTCATGTTCTTTCATCTTATCAAAATTTCTTCCTGACAAATGAAATGCTTCCCCGTCTGAACTCAGTACATTTTTCCCCTGATAGGAGATTGCTCCGATGCCTATAGAAATTCTGCTGCTTATGGATATATGAGCCGTAGGATCTGAGTTTGTTTTAAACCAGCAGATTAGTTGGATGCTTTTAATAATTGCTTTAGTCGGGTCGTCAAAAAGTACCTGGTAACTGTCTCCTCTGAACATTTCAGCGTTGCTCTTTTTCTTCGTCCAGTTCTTGATCAGAATTTCTGTACTTTCAACCAATTGCTTTCTCTTTATCGGAGATAATTTAGTGAAATTGATAATATCTCCGGTAATTACTGCTTGTGTTTCCATCACGGTAAGTTAAATACAACAACAATATAGTGTTTTTAGTCTATATTTTCAATATATAGAGTAATTTATCTATAAATCTATATTATAGTGTTTTTGATCTATACATGATCATTTATATAAACATCATCCTTTGTCTCCCGGTAGCGGAAAAAAAAACAAGAAAAGTCTTTCTACATCGGATTATGTATCCTATATTCGCGCTGTTTATATTAAATCTAAATAAGGATAGAGCCTTAGGAGACATAATTGACAATGCGAACAAATTATAAAATAATATTATGAAAACAATTAAAACCTTATTGGTACTGGCTGTCATGCTGGTTATTTCTAACTCTAGTTATGCGCACGCCCTGTGGATTGAAGCAAATTCAAATGGCCAGAAAGGAAAGAGCCAGGAAGTTAAGATCTTTTATGGTGAATTTGCTACTGGTGAGATCGAACCAGTTAATAAATGGTATTCGGATGTAAAAGAGTTTACATTATGGCTTACAGGTCCCGATCAGAAACGTGAAAAAGTCACTGTTAGCCAAAAAGATGATCACTTTGTAGCGCAGTTCACACCTGAAACAGATGGCGTATATTATCTGACTGTAGTACACGATGCGAAGGAAATTGCGGGTAAAACTAAATATGAATTTTCTTCTGTTGCTGCTGTCAACGTTGGTAAATCGGCTGTATCCGGACACAATCATATCGAAAATTCTTTAAAAGTTATTACTTCTCAAACGCAGGCTAAAGTGTCATCGCCAACGAAAATACAAGTGTTTATGGACGGAGCTCCACAAGCTAAGGGTAAAGTAATCGTGACTTCAGAAAACGGCTGGGCTAAAGAATTCACCGCAAATGAAGCGGGTGAAATAACTTTCTCACCAATTTGGAAAGGGAAATATGTTCTGGAAGCAACTAATTTCAAAAAAGGAGAGGGTGAGCTGCATGGTAACGCCTATGAAAGTACATGGCAGGGTGCAACAACAGTAATGTATGTGCTATAAATATTAATTCAAAGATCCCATGGAAAGAGACGGCAATCTCAAACCATGGGGCTCTCTATTCTGTAAGACAGCTGAAACTGTCGTACAACGCTTTTACAAGCGTCAACTCCTAAATGACATTAAAAGTTATATGCAAATTAAGCAATTATTACTTGTTATATTGTTGATCTTATTTCATAATCAGCAGTTAGTTGCGCAGCAGAATGCAACTCAAAAATTCTCAGGAACGGTAAGCTCGGACGATGGTTTACCTATACCTGGTGCTACTGTTAAAATCGGAGAATATATTCGGGTTACAGATAATAAAGGTGAGTTTTCCTTTGATCAGATCATACCCAAATCTTATACGATTTCTATTGTATATATCGGCTTTAAGCCTATTCGTAAGTCCATAACTATTGGCGAAAAACAAAAAAACAGAATTGAATTTGTAATGGATGCTACCACACATGAACTAAAGAATGTTGATGTAGTGGGCCGGACAAAAGTAACTGAAGTTAACAGGCAGGCTTTCAATGTGACGGCATTAGATGCGACTAAAATGCATAATTCTACCCTGGATATTGCAGGTGCACTCGACAGGGTCGCAGGTGTCCGTGTCAGGGAAACAGGAGGCTTGGGTTCTAACTTTAATCTTTCGCTAAATGGTTTTTCTGGAAACCATATTCGTTTTTTTCTGGATGGTGTACCCATGGATAACTTCGGTTCTTCTTTTCAGATTAATAATATCCCGATTAATATTGCCGAGCGTATAGAGGTTTATAAGGGAGTCGTACCTATGTGGTTAGGTGCAGATGCACTGGGGGGAGCTGTTAACATTGTAACCGGAGACCGCTTTCGTAATTATATAGATGTATCCTATTCTATTGGTTCATTTAATACGCATAGAAGTGTTATTAATGCTGCGGCAACTTCCAAATCTGGATTTACAGTTCAATTAAATGCATTTCAGAATTTTTCTGACAATAATTATAAAGTTACTGTAGATGCGTCTGACATTAATACTGGACAATATTCTCCTGGAACAAGGGTAAAACGCTTTCACGATCAGTACCATAACGAAACTGTAATTGCCAATGTTGGTGTAGTGGACAAATCTTTTGCAGATAAATTATTATTTGGCGTAACGCTCGGGCAAAACTATAAAGAGATTCAGACCGGCGCCAGGATGGTCTCTGTTTTCGGACAATGGCACCGTCGTGGTAATATGATAATGCCTACGTTAAAATACCAGAAAAAGGATCTGATCAAAGGTCTGGATCTGAATTTTAATGCGAATTACAATTTCGGTAAAGAACAAAATATTGATACGGCTTATCGGCGATATGACTGGTTTGGAAATTACAAACAGTATGAGGGTAAAGGTTCTGAAAGAACAAGAACAATGTACAAATATGGTAATAACGCCGGTTTAGCAACAACGATGCTAAACTATAAGCTGAATGACAATCACTCTTTTGCTTTAAGTAACGTGTTTTCTACTTTCGACCGCAAGGGCTCTGATGAGATCAACCCATCCAATAATGCCTATGAGCAGAAGCAGAAAACAAATAAAAACATTTTGGGGCTGGGCTATATGTTTAATACGGCAGACCATTGGAGTTTAAATCTTTTCAGTAAATATATTATTCAGAATTCCATTGTAGGGCAGCAAAATTTGAATCAGACAACTACTCAAAGCCAATTTGGCTATGGATTGGCGACCAGCTATAATTTCAATAGAAATCTTCAGCTGAAAGCATCTTATGAAAAAGCAAACAGGATGCCTGAAGCTACTGAGATATTCGGAGATGTAGAAAATTTTGAAGGAAATTCGAATCTGAAGCCAGAAGTTAGTGACAATGTAAATGTTGGTTTAATGTACTCATTTTCATTGCAGGATGTCAACAGATTCTCCATATCAGCAAATGCGATTTATAGGAATGCAAGCAACTTTATCTATTACCAGTTTAACCAGAACCAGAGCAAATTAGTTGCTGGCAACAGAGACGGGGTAACCAATTTTGGTGGCGATATAGAGGCCCGGTATTCTTTTAAAGACTGGCTTACAGCCGGTGTAAATGTAACCTATCAGAATATTATAAATCAACAGGAATATGAGGGAAATCCTCCGGTTTTAAGTCCTGTTTATAAGGACAGAATGCCTAATATTCCTTTCTTATATGGAAATGGTGACGTTGCTTTTTCATTTAAAAATGTAGGCAAAAAGGGCAATAACCTAAGTTTTGGGTACAATTTGCTTTACGTACATGCCTTTTATTTATACTGGCCCAGCAGAGGTACATCTGGTGATAAATATGGTATCCCTAAGCAATTATCACATGATGTCAATTTGCTTTACAGCTTAAAAAATGGGCGTTATAACATTTCAGCTGAATGTAAGAACCTCAATGATGCCCTGCTTTATGATAATTTCAGTTTACAGAAACCAAGCAGAGCATTCTACCTCAAATTAAGATACTTCATTAACAAGACTGCCTAATAAACAACGGTCTCAAGACCAATACAAATCTCATCAAACACCATAACAATAAATGAAAATGAAATCTACTTTAAAAAATGCATGTTACGCAATGGCTCTTATAGCCGGAATTTCTTCTTGTTCAAAAGATAAATCGAATGATCTAATATCAGAGAATAAAGGGAATTATATATTAACAGTTACTCCGGTCGCCTCAACAGGAGTCGCAGATTATTTGCTTACAGCCGATAACTTAGAATCCGGTACACTTTCTACTGCTGGAAATGGTTTGGAGCAGGATGGTACGTTTCGTTATTATGTGACAACAAACAATAAATTTTTCAGCATGCTGTATGGCCAGGGAAACCCGGGTGCTGTAACTACCTATAATATTCAGAACGGGAAATTATCTAAATTATCTAATTTCCAAACTGAAACGGTTCAGGCATTTGCCCCGGTAAATAATGACCTTTTATTGGTGAAAATTCCGAGAACATATGGCAACAAAGCAAACTGGTACCAAGTAGATACAGATAAATTGCTAATTACTAGTGAAGGCCAGTTAGATGTCGCCAATTTAACAGGTAATGGCGAAACAGCACATTTCTCCTGGTTAAAACAAGTTAACAATAAGGTGTTTGCACCATATTTTTCTATTAAGGCTTGTTGTGCAGACGGCTTCGGTACAAATTATCCGGATAGTGCCTGGGTAGCTGTTTATGATTATCCGAGCATGAAACTAGAAAAAATTATCAAAGACAATCGTACCAGCTTCATCGGAAGATATTTCGTGGACGGCTTGGGCGTATTAGAAAATGGAGATACTTATGCATTTTCAAGTTCTGTGGCAACCACCGGAGGTGTATTTAGCTCTAAAAAGCCATCAGCAATTACACGTATTAATGCTGGTACTACAGAATTTGATCAAAACTATTACTTTAATTTTCAAGATGCATCTGGTGGAATGAACATAACAAACTGGATTTACATTGGTGGTGGGAATTTTGTAGTGAATGCAACTACAGCCGCAGAAAAAGGCGCATATAATACAGGCGTTCATATTGGGATCGTTAATGTAAATAATAAAACGTTTAAAGCGGTAACCGGT
>Ga0247805_1001150_pt1 | contig 12861 bp, 10 predicted proteins | sample UWRJL044104R1_FD_180930 | JGI IMG/M metagenome (GOLD analysis project Ga0247805, IMG submission 180930) | Plant litter microbial communities from Arlington Agricultural Research Station in Wisconsin, United States - UWRJ-L044-104R-1 | ecosystem: Environmental > Terrestrial > Plant litter >...
TGTCTGTGGCAGACTTGATGATCACCTGTCCCAAATAAACGCTGTTTGACGCATTCATACGGTCATCAGCAACAAAGGCTATATAAGTTTCTATCACTGTATCCTGATCAAATGCTGGTATTTCCAGGGTCTCCTTTTCTGCAGTCCTGCGTGCGCCACTTGGAAGGATAATTGATTTTTTACTTTGCGGGAAGTAGGCCAGAAGCATCACCTGATCAGATTTATCTGCACCTTCCGCCTTCAGATCAGCTTTCCATTGGAATTCCAACTGGTTCTCTACTACCTTTACCACTGGGTCTTTAGGACCAGGAATTGGTCCCTGGGCTACAATCAGTTTGGTGAAATCAGTTTCCTGATTCGGATAGACACCTTTTACAGCCACTTCTTTATTAATAGATATAGAATGGTTGGTTGGTCCCTGTTTACCCGGGGCTGCGACTGATTGGAAACCAAACTTTAGAAACTCCTGTATTGCCGTTGATAGACTGGAAATAAGGCTCATCCGTTGGTGATTGGCCAACTGCAGGGGCGTTTTTTCTCCACGCACATCTCCAATAGAGCGTATGACGTTGACGCCGTTCAACATATAACCTATCGTATTTCCCACCCTTCCTATGAAAGGTCCCGTGATGCCGTATGGAACTTTTGCCATTGTTATATTGATTAAATGATCTGTATGAGGGACTTGCCCGGTTTGTTCCATACCAAGATACTAACAAACAAATACTTAAGCAATATATTGAACAAAATAAAAACAAATTTTTCACTTATATGTGTAGTTGTTATTTATGGCTTGGTAAACCTTTAACCTCTACAATCCTCTATCAACCTTCAGGCAAACCCTAAGCGAACCTCGAGATATATTGTTTTTAATTTGTTCCATATTTGTGCGTTTTTTGCCTTAAACCCCTATCGTCTACGTATCTGTTAGGGCGGCATATATGTTGCTGGTTATTTATTTATACCAGATTTTTATCAATAAAACCGTGTACATATCAAAAATTAGTAAATTTGCTCATTAGCTGCTTAAAATATTTAACGTCTCTGGCAGATAAACGCGGAAATGACGAACCGGATAAATAAATGGATTTACAACGAGATATAGTTTTAGGAATATATATAAGCGGTTCGCATATTACATCTGCTTTGGTTGATACAGTCAGCAATGAGATCTTAGACAAGACTTATTACCGTACCAAGATTAATTCCTGGGGGAGTCGTGATCATATCATTACTTCCTGGTGTGATGCCATAAAAAAAACAGCCGGAGCTGCGGATCTGGGTAAGATCAATATTGGTATCGCTATGCCCGGACAGTTTGATTATGAGAACGGGGTATGTTATATCCGTGGGAATAAAAAATATGACGCACTATATGGTATCAATATCAAAGAGCTGCTGGCTCAGGAATTAAAAACTTCTCCGGATCGTATTCGTATGTTAAATGATGCCGCTGCTTTTTTACAAGGGGAACTACGCGCAGGTGTTGTAAAAAACGCTGTTAAGGCTATTGCATTAACGCTGGGTACTGGTCTTGGTTCGGCAGTTTACAGTGGTGGAACGGTAAGAGATGCAGAACTTTGGGATTCACCCTTTCTGGACAGTAAAGCGGAAAATTACATTTCTACAAAATGGTTTATGGGGCGCTATTTTGAGTCCACCGGTATGAACGTCGTCAACATCAAAGCCTTAAATAACCTGTATTCACAGTCAGCCACAGTGAAATTAATTTTTAAAGATTTTACGACTAACCTTGGAATACTCATCAGGCAGTTTGTAGAGATGGAGCAGCCCGAATTAATTATTCTGGGTGGTGATATCACCATAGCATCGTCAAAATTCTTACCCGATTTAAAGAAAAACCTTCAGCTGGAAGGTATCGATATCCCTATTCATGTTTCTTCTATGGGCGATCGGGCGCTGATTTTCGGTGCCAGCAGTAGCTGGATTGTTAAATAGTTGTTTGTCTCAAAAAACATTGGCCTTTAAAATATGTTAATACATTGATTTATATATTTTAATTTATGACACCATTTAACGTTACAATAAGGAATAAGGAGTTTACAATCACTCCCATGGAAGACGGCAGTTATGTATTATTCTCCGGAGATCATAGATACGGGCGATTATACAAAGATAAGCAGAACAGTGAAAAAGGATGGGTGTCAGACGAGGAGGTTGATCAATACCTGCTTGAACTGATCATTGGTGTAATTGAACAGCGCAGGATGCTCGATATTTCCTGATCTAATGAAGATAATAATGCCTGATCTTGTTTAACTGGTCATCCAGCTCATATATAATTGGGATGCCTGTCGGTAACTCAAGGTCGGTCACTTCTTCATCTGACAGCTGATCAAGATATTTTATCAATGCCCTCAAACTGTTTCCATGCGCAGCAATGATTACCTTTTGATTGGCCAGTAAAGCCGGAACAATAGCTTTATTCCAGTAAGGCAGTACTCTCAATATGGTTTCCGACAAGTTTTCGGTTAAAGGTAATTCCGTCTGTGTAAGATCCTTATACCTTGGGTCGTGTCCCGGGTATCTTTCATCTGCTATAGTGATCGCTGGCGGATGTTCATCCGGATTTCTCCTCCATTTATGCACCTGCTCTGCACCAAATTTGGCAGTAGTTTCACTTTTCTTTAGCCCCTGAAGCGCACCGTAGAAGCGCTCATTCAGATGCCAGGATTTATATTCAGGAATCCATAGATGATCCAGTTCTTCTAATACAATATGTAACGTTTTGATAGCCCTTTGTAATACTGACGTAAATGCGATATCAAAATTGTATCCATTTTTCTTTAAAATTTTGCCGGCTTGTTTTGCTTGTAAGTGTCCTGTTTCAGAAAGATCTACATCCGTCCATCCTGTGAAACGATCTTCCTGGTTCCATATACTTTGTCCGTGGCGTATCAATACAAGTTTAATCATGTTTCGTGCTTTAATCAATTCAATATAGAGCTATTAAATTATAAGCTATTAATTTCTTTATTTTTTTACCTTTGCCAAGCTTTTGGTTTCCGGTTTTACATCCGGAATTAAAAGGGAATACAGTGTAAATCTGTAACTGTCCCGCAGCTGTAAGCTCCATAACGGTTTTTTATTCATTTGCCACTGTACTGTTTAATCAGTATGGGAAGGCCGGAAAACCGGGAGTAAGTCAGAAGACCTGCCCTTGGCATTATTTCATAGCTTTCGCGGACTGAAGCTAGGAGTGAGGTACTTTCTTGCGCGCTGTATTTTCATTTCCTGTCCTTATCTGTGGGCTGTGGTTTTTTAATCACATTCTAAAAAATAATAAAAAGATGAGAAAAATCTACTTAAAATGTAGTAAATCGCTGGTAGTGACTTTTACAGGTCTGTCTTTACTACTGGCTTCCTGTAAAAAAGACAATTCCTTTAGGGGTTCAACTGAGATTACCGGAACAAAAGGTATTTACGTGCTTTGTGAGGGCAGCTGGGGCGGCAATAATAGTGCAATCACTTATCATGATGTAGCTTCAAATACAACTATCAAAGATTACTTTCAGCAGGTTAACGGTAGGCCTCTTGGTGAAACCGCCAATGATCTGCAAGTTTATGGCAGTAAAATGTACTGTGTTGTTTCCGGCACACAAAATAAGGCGCAGTCATATGTGATTGTAATGGATCTTGCCACTGGAAAGTCTTTAAAATCTATCCCCTTCAATACTGCCAATGATGGTTATATCCCAAGATATATTACCTTTTATAAAAACAAGGCTTACGTTTCCAGATATGACGGTGTCATCAGCCGTATTGATACCGCAAGTTTAAGTGTGGATAAGGAACTGCAATTAATGAATGGAACAAAAAAGGCTGGTGGACTGGAAGGTCTGGCCGTTGCGAATGGAAAACTTTATGTAACCAATTCCAACCACTCCTTCTATCCGGATGGATTAAAGGATAAAGTAACGGTGATTGACCTGGAAACTTTCACTAAGAAAACGGATATTGCTGTCGGGTTTAACCCAGTTAAGGTTGCCGCGGCAGAAAATGGTGATTTGCTGGTGGTTTCCTGGGGAAATTATGACGATATCGATCCGCAGCTGACCAGAATCAATAGCAATACAGATGCCGTAAATGGTACATATCCTTACAATGCTGGTCCCTTAGCTATTGTGAACAATAAAGCATACCTGGTTCTCGACTGGAATGCTACGCTAAAAACATTTGATATGGTTACAGCGGCTTTAAGTAATAATTTCATCACTGATAATACTCCTTTCAATGCAATGTATGGAGTGAATGTTAATCATTACGACGGCACTGTGTTGATTACCGATGCAGATTACAGCAATCCTTCTAATGGTCAGGCACATGTATTTGGCACTGATGGCAAGAAGAAATATAGTTTTCCTACTGCAGGTTCGCCTAATCATGCGGTTTTTACGTACAGCTATAACTAATCAGCAGTTGAAATTATAGATAACAAATCCCCGGTAGAACTAAACACGGCTCTGATCTGCCGGGGATTAATTGACTACAACTGCATCAGTTGCTCCACCATTTTTAGTACTCCGGTAGTTGCCGGCTCCTGGATTTTAATGACGTTATTTCCACCTCTTATATAAGGTATATCCAGATCGATAATATACCTCGTCACATTTTCAGGAACAAAATCGGTTAAACCCGCCGCTGGATAAACCACCAGTTTAGTGCCAATAACCGCAAATATATCTGCTTCTGCGCAGCGTGCTGCAGCAGCTTCCAGCATAGGTACAGGTTCTCCAAACCAGACCACATGTGGTCTCAAAGGACTGCCATATGCACAAACTTCGTCCATTTTTATTTCCCAGCCATTAATAGGGTAGGTTAGGGTTGCGTCTAAACTGGATTGGGAACGGGTGATTATGCCATGTAAATGCATGACAGACTTGCTGCCAGCTCTTTCATGGAGGTCATCTATATTCTGAGTGATGATTTGCACATCATATTTTTCCTGCAGCTGTGCCAGCGCATAATGTGCAGCGTTGGGCTCGGCAGCAATAACTGATTTCCTGCGTTCATTATAAAATGTCTGAACTAAATCAGGATTTTTGATCCAGCCATCAATCGTGGCTACATCCTCGATACTGTAATTTTCCCATAAGCCATCTTCATCCCTGAATGTCTTTAATCCGCTTTCTGCACTAATGCCTGCGCCTGTTAATATTACGATCTTCTGCATAAGTTAAAATTAACAAGATATTCACCGTTAAAAAAAGCTTTATTTAATTTATTTTGCCATACTTCTAAATCGCCTGACTGGTCATATTATTGAATGAAATGAATGTTGTCTTCCACAAAATATAAATTGATATTTATAAAAAAAAATGGCTGATTGTTCATCATTAATACGTTCTATGAAACCGGCAATAAAAAAATATTTATCAAATAATCTGGCTTTATGTGGTCAGCTCCATCCTCTTGCTATGGATACATTTATTCTCAATGGCATGGTGATTAGTGAATTAAAATGTATTAACTATCACAATTATATGATGTATTTGCATGCCAAGAGGTTAGTCATACGCTGAAACCTTTTTATCTTTGAAATTCGTGCTGAATTAACTGATTTTGCGATTTAAATTCAATTCCTGTGAGAGGAGTTCAGGCGGAGATATTTCAGGATAACACGATTTTTATATAATTTAGTTTATAATTATTATAAATAAGCAGATTTTATAGCATAAATTTGTTTGCGCTTATATCAGGTAAAATACGATTTTTGCTAATTAAATGGACGTTCATAAACTATTTAACATTTAATATGTTTTAAAAATATGATTTGTATCATTTGATTTCGCAAATTACAATCGGAATTTCGAAGAATATTCGCCAAACTATTAATATGACAGCAACTAGTATATGTTTTTCAGAGTTTATTAAGGACTTTGAGAAAACTTTAAAACAACTATTCCACGAAACGGCAGACATTGATCAACTGAGTTTAGAACGGGGATTGCCGCCTGCAATGATGAAAGAAATTTTATCGAAAAAACCTTTATCCGTCGCCATTCCGGAAGAATATGGAGGAAGAGGAAGTATAGTAAAAGAATGCCTGGCTATACTTGCTGCAGCATCTTACGAATCGCTTTCGCTTTCATTAACCTTCGGAATTAACATCGCCCTTTTTCTTGAACCAATCGCGAAATATGCAGATAATTCAATAAAAAAGGGAATTTTTGACCGCTTTCTGGAACATCAGAATATGGGCGGACTGATGATCACCGAACCGGATTATGGAAGTGATGCGTTGAATATGCGCACCATCAATAAAGCGCTGGAAAATGATTATCAGCTAAAAGGTACCAAGCATTGGCAGGGACTCACGGGTTTAGCCGATTACTGGATTATTGCTTCAAGGAAGGAAAACGATAATGGCGAATTAGGCAGGGATATCGATTTCTTTGTGGCCGACAATAGTATTCCCCAGCAGGAAGTGATCGTGGAAGAATTATTTGATAACCTCGGATTATATATGATTCCTTACGGTTTGAATAAACTTGATCTGATAGTTCCTGCAGAAAATAAGCTTCAGCCGGAAACTACCGGTATTAAAATGATGCTCGATATTTTGCACCGTAGCAGGATGCAGTTTCCCGGAATGGGAATGGGCTTTATTAAAAGGATGCTTGATGAGGCGCTGACTCACTGTAAAAACCGTACAGTAGGTACAGGAAATCTATTGGAGATTGATCAGGTACAGTACCAGATTTCACGCATACAATCTGCTTACACTATTTGTTCCGCGATGTGTGCCAGAAGTTCTAAGATAAGTGGTATTGAGCATAATCTTGCTGTAGAGGGGCTTGAAGCGAATGTGATCAAGGCAGTGGTGACGGATTTAATGCAGGAATCTGCTCAGTTACTCGTTCAGTTATCCGGGGCTAACGGATACCGGATCAGCCATATTGGTGGTCGCGGTATAGTAGATAGCAGGCCTTTCCAGATTTTTGAAGGGTCGAATGAGATGTTGTATGCACAGATCGCTGATATCATTACCAGAATGATGAAGAAGCAAAAGGAGGGGCACCTGTTTACCTTCCTCAAGGAATTCCCGCTAACAGCAGGGGTGAGCGAACTCTTCAAAAGTGAACTCAGTTTCACTATCAACGGCTCTTTGTCTCAGCGTAAAATGATAGATCTTGGGAAGATTATCGGCAGAATTACCTGTGTGGGTTATGTGCTTGATCTTCAAAATAAAGGATTCAGAAGTGATTTAGCTGAAAACTGTGTGGTTACTGTTAAACAAGAGGTTGCTGCGCTGCTAGCTTCTTTCAATGCAGATAACACTGTAAGAGCTATAGAAGAATATACAGCAAACAGTTCATGGCTGAACTTTGTATAATCTCAATTATTAAATAAGTAATATCAAAAAAAAGTCCTGCCCGTTTTTCTAACGGTGCAGGACTTTATGCGTATATACCGGTTTAGTAGCCCGGATTTTGTGGTGTGAGGTTTGGATTATTCCTCATCTCTGCTGTAGGCAACGGAAAGAGTAGGTTTTTATCCGCTAACACGATAGTAGGGTTATCAGGAAATTTATGACCTGTGAAATTCTCAAAGCTGTTGGTAGTTTCGTTATATGCTTTTCTCAGGCGCACCATGTCGAACCAGGTGATTCCTTCATAACATAGCTCATGCCAGCGTTCTCTCCATACTGCTTCTTCAAAGGCAGTCTGACTCAATCCGGATAGTGGCGCGATTTGAGCACGGCGTCTGATTGCGTTTAATGCGTCATATGCCTGGGTATTCGCCGCACCATCTGCCCGATTCTGCGCTTCTGCGTAAGTCAGCAAAACATCTGCATAACGTATCTGCGGATAGTTGATGTCCGGCTGCGTATTGCCCTTCACCCCAAGGGTACCGTTGGCAGCAACATCAAAAAATTTGAAGATATATGGTGCATTTAATTGTTTCAGGGCTCCATTGCCACCAGTATAATAGGAAGTATAAAAAAATCCTTCCCTGTCTTTCGCTCTTAAATCTCCAGGCTCGTAAGACTGATAAAACTGGTTTGTTGGTACTGTACTTCCAATTTCGTCACTGTAAGCAGAAACATCTTTGAAGTTAGGTAACAGAATCTGCTGCATCGGGTTTCCGGCAATAGTGGCTAAATATTGAATTTGAAAAATATGCTCACCCTTGTTTTCTGTACCCGGACTATGCAGCTCTCCATAGGTCTGGAATAAGGTGAAACCACCATCCCTGATTACTTCCAGTGCTTTGTCGCTCGCCAGTTTATAATATGCAGCACCTTTATTTAATGGCTGTCCTGCCATGGTCAGGTATACCTTTGCCAGTAATGCTTTGGCCGCACCTTTACTCGCACGTCCGCTGGCATCACTCCAGGGTAATCCTGCTTCTTCGGCAGCAGTCAGGTCGGCGACGATCAGATTATAGACCTCTTCGGCAGAAGATCTTTTAGGTCTGAAATCTTCCGAAGTAGCACTCTGCGGTTTTGTAATCAGCGGAACATCTCCGAACAATCTTACCAGGTAAAAATAAGCCCAGGCACGCAGGAATTTTGCTTCGCCGAGAATCTGTTTTTTTCTGGTTTCATCCATGGGATTAATTCCCGGTACTTTTTCCAGGACAAGGTTAGTGTTGGCAATTTCTTTATAAAGACCGTTCCACCAATTTCTGACCAGTAAATTATCCCCGTTGTAAGACAATCCAAGCAGGTTGTTCAAATCCGAGTTCTGACCCGTTTCGGTTTTTGCAGTGCCGGTAACCATCTCCAGCATGGAATAATTGATTGCGAAAATACCTGCGCCACCACCAATAAAACGAGTATCGCTGTAGGCTGCCGCAATAGCAGCTTCCGCGTGTTCAGGTAGCGTATAATAGGTATCAGGAGTTAAATTTGAAGGGTCCTGTTCGTCCAGGAATTTTTTACATCCTCCTGCCAGGATAATCAGTGCTGTAAAGACGATCCAGCTACTATGTTTTATATATTGATTCATGATGTTATAAATTAATTATACATTAGAGACTGATGTTCAGGCCAAGCATATAAGTTGTTGGCTTGGGATAATCAAAAAATGTCTGACCCTGAGCAAATGCATTTGAATAGGTGCTTACTTCAGGATCATTTCCCCTGTATTTGGTCGCTAAAAAGAAATTTTGCACGCTGGTATAAATTCTAAGCCTGCTCAATTTCATTTTTTCTGCAACGGCAGTAGGGAAGGTATAACCCAGTAATAAGTTTTTACCACGGATAAATGAACCATCCTGAATCCACCTGGTGTCTACATTCGTTACATAACCCGCTCTTGTATCACGAATTGCCGCAATATCAGTGTTTTGATTTTGTGGTGTCCACGCGTTCAGCACTGTAGCATAACTATTGGCTATTCCCTGACGGTCTTCACCAGAGTGTGTACTCATGTCCAGTACATCATTTCCGTAAGAATACTGTAGCTCCAGCAATAACTCAAAGTTTTTATATTTAAAGTTATTTGTAAATGCTCCCCAGCCTTTTGGACTGCCGTTACCAATAATTGAGCGGTCAGTATCATTGATCTGATAATCACCGTTCATATCAAGATACTTTACATCACCCGGCAGGAGTGGTTTGCCACCACGGTAGGTATATTTTGCCGCTTCCGCGCGTTCGCTTTCACTCCATGTGCCTAATCTGGTTAATCCCCAGAATGACCCTACCGGTTCGCCTACCCGGATGATACCGGTCTCATTTGTGAAACCAGGATTTCCCACACCAAAAATATCAGCTCCGCCTTCATTTAAGGAAAGAATTTTGTTTTTGTTCATGGAAATATTGAAAGTGGTAGTCCAGCTGAAATCCTTACCTGCGAAATTGTTGGTAGTGATGGCAAACTCCAGACCCTTGTTTTCCAAACTACCGATGTTCTTGGTAATGAATTCGTAACCGCTGGATCTCGGTACAGCAGAGTCCAGCAACAGGTCTGTAGTTTTACGATAATACAGGTCTGCTTCAATATTCACTCTGTTTTTAAATAAACCCAGTTCAATACCGATATCAGATTGTGCTGTTCGTTCCCATTTCAGATCTGGATTGGCCAAACGATTTATTCCTACACCGATCACCCTGGTATCGCCAATAATCGCATTATAGGGTGTAGTGCCAAATGATGTGCCTATCAATCCCAAGGATTTATAAGGGTCAATTTCTGAGTTACCTGTAACACCATAACTGGCACGCACTTTTAAATTAGAGATAGTTTCACTTTCTTTCAGGAAATCTTCTTCTGAAGCTTTCCAGGCCAGCGCTGCAGAAGGAAAGAAGGAGAACTTATGGTTGTCACCAAATTTCGATGAACCGTCCGCACGACCTGTAGCAGTAAATAGATATTTTTCTTTGAAAGTATAATTTATACGGCCAAAATAGGAATTCAGGGCATAATCAGATCCTCGCGACGTTCCCGGATTGGGTTTGCCAGCCGCACCCAAATTATTGTTCTGGAAATAGTCTGTTGAGAAATTTTCTCCACTAGCGGTAAATCCAAAGATATTGGTTTTTTGCCATGATAATCCTAAAACAGCATTGATGGTATGATCTTCAGCTAGTTTTTTATCATAGGTAAAGTAGTTCTCGAACAGCCAGTAGGTCTCCCTATTGTTATCTATAGTTGCCGTACCTTTCTGGTCAAAGGCAATTCCATACAAGCTACGACCATTGTACTCATTACGGCCACGGGTCACGATGTTTGCACCCAATACACTGCGCATATCCAGTCCCGGTGCTAGTTTTATATTTGAGTATACGTTTCCTAATACATTTTGTGTTTGTAAGATATATTTACGATCAGTAAGAATATGAACAGGATTTGATCCGCCTTCTGCGCCAGGATAGTTTTGATTATCTGCCCAGGTGCCGTCACCGTATTTTACAGGCAGGAACGGAAAACTTTCCGTGATCATACGGACAGCATTTAATCCGCCGGTACCGATATCTACCAGATTTTCCTCCTGATTGGTATAACTCAGACTTCCTCCAACTTTAATCCATTTTTTAATCTGGCTATCCATTACAAATCTGCCGGAGTAACGTTTCAGATAAGAATTCTTTAATAAACCATTATCATCCCTGTAGTTCAGGAATATCCCATAGGTGCTTTCGGAATTCCCACCTGTAAATCCGAGTTGATGATTTTGAGAAAGTTTGTTCTGCGTGGATTCTTTAAACCAGTCTGTATCGTAAAGCGGGTTACCACTAGAGTCAAACAGGTTGGGTAAAGTAAGTCTTTTAATTCTTGGGTCTACGTATTTTCCCTCGCCCCATCCTACGGGATCATAAGTCTGTGCATTTGCATAAGCAAGGTTTTCTGTATTGATGTATTCCTGGGCATTCAGCATTTTAACCCTGTTCGGGCCTATAGTTGGTACGCTGAAATCTGCATCGTAGGTAATTCTGCCGCCTTGTGATGTTCCTTTTTTGGTAGTGACCAGAATTACGCCGTTAGCACCTCTGGCTCCGTAAATAGCAATAGAAGAAGCGTCTTTTAATACTTCAACAGAGGCAATATCTCCCGGGTTAAGGTAATCAATGGGATTGCTATTCTGCACCTGTGATCCTACAGGGAGGATTACTCCATCTACTACATAAAGTGGATTGTTCGAACTGTTGATGGAACTGAAACCACGGATACGTATATTCGTTTGTCCCCCTGGTCGCCCTGAATTGGTATTTACCTGCACACCAGCTATCCTGCCAGAGAGTGCCTGGTTTAATGAAGCTGCGGGCCTTTCCTGCAATTGTTCCTGTTTTACTGAACCAACCGATCCCGTCAGGTCAGATTTTCTCCGGGTACCATAACCGATTACTACTACATCTTCCAGATCCACACCTGATGCCAGGGCTAACCTGATTGTTAAAGGTGCGTTACCAGATCCCGCTGCGCGGGTGAGGGTAGTGTAACCGATATAAGTGAAGGTGAGTTGTTCTGTGGCATTGTCAACTTCGATTGTAAATCGGCCACTGGCGTCGGTCACTGCTGATTTTCCGGTTTTCAGGGATTTAACTCCGGCACCTGGTATGGGCTGTGATTTCTCGTCGACCACTATACCTGTGATTCTTAATTGTTGTTGCTGTTGAATAATGATGCCAGGCGACGTTTCGCTGATCATTAAATTATTCATTCCTGTGGCATGGGTCTGAATACTCCATAAAAAGAGCATGGGAAGCCCAGCTGAGACAAAATGTTTCATTTTCATAAGTTTTAAATTTGGTTTGTGATTGTTTTTAGGGTGGGAGGGCGACGAGCCTCAGGAATTCCTGTCAGATAATAGATGTTTAGCCTCTTTTAGTTAATAAAACGTTTTAGTATTAATAAAAATAATCAATCTTCCTTGCCTTCAAAGAAAATAATGCTATTTTTTTCAATACTTAACCAAATTTAATATAATAATTGGCATAACATAAAAAATAATTTAGAAAGTTCGCTTTTTTGTAAAAATTATAATTTAAGTTTGATTAATAATGAAGCACGTCTCCCTTAACACCACAATTAAGAATTATAGTAAAATAAGGACTGAGATTATCAGACAGCTCTACTACAGTGAAATGTTGACTATAACCGAGTTGAGTGCATTGAGCCATAAGAGTATTCCGCTGGTGACTACTATCGTAAATGATCTTATTACTGATGGTTATGTTGTGGAATATGGTTTAGCTCCATCAACGGGCGGTCGCAGGGCACTAACGTATTTACTAAATAAGGAGAAGCCCAACTATATCGTTGCTGTGGCGATGGATCAGCTGGTGACAAAATTTGTGATCTATGATTTATTAAATGACAAGCAGGATCTGGTGAAAATGATGCCACTCGATCTGGCCAATGATGAGGATGCTTTACATAAACTCATACG
>Ga0247805_1001151_pt1 | contig 12858 bp, 10 predicted proteins | sample UWRJL044104R1_FD_180930 | JGI IMG/M metagenome (GOLD analysis project Ga0247805, IMG submission 180930) | Plant litter microbial communities from Arlington Agricultural Research Station in Wisconsin, United States - UWRJ-L044-104R-1 | ecosystem: Environmental > Terrestrial > Plant litter >...
AAAGCAGGTATTTGTTTTTGAAATCATACTCTGCCTTACCCAGAAAACTCAATAACATATAATCAACGGATGATCCATTAAAGCTATTCAATTGAGCTGCTGCATCCGGTTCAAATAGGTCTGGCAGAACAAAATTCTGTCTGCTCCCCGAAATACTACGTGAATTATATTTGTAGATCTCATGACCCGCTAGCAGATTTAAGTGATGATCTTCATTAAAAGTCTTTTGATAAGTAAAAATATTATTCCAGGTCCAGGAGTAAATTCTTCTGCTGCTTTTTGAAACCGATCCTCCTTTTGCAGCGCCTCCACCTAATAATGGATTGGTGTAATAATGATCATTCATTTCTGAATAATCCCCGCTATAGGATGTTTTGAATTTAAGTCCTTCAGCTATGTCAGCTTCCATAAATGTTCTGGCAGATACATTGTCCTGCAGGATTTCGCTTTTATCCAGTCCTACGGTTGCTGCAAGATTACTTCTAGGAATTGCTGAACTTGGTCTATAATCTCCGAAGTCATAAACCTTATTTCCCGATGCATCCAGCCGGTAACCTCCATCGGCATTTCTCTGATAAACAGGATAGAAACTCGGTACAAGTCTGGAGTAATTAATTACATTACCGGTATTGCTGTCTTCAGATGTCGGGTAGTTCTGTGTAGAGCTTGAGGCTGAGATGTTCAGGCCGACCTTTAACCATTTTTTGGCTTGAGTAGTCAGATTTATCCTTGCATTGTATCTTTTATAACCTGAACCCAGAGCAATTCCTTTGTCATTGAGGTAACCACCGGAAATGAAATATCTGGTGGTTTCGTTTCCTCCGCTGAAACTCAGATCGGCTTGTGTGCGTAAAGAAGTCTGTTCCATTTCTTTACCCCAATTATCATCCCATAGCGGTGCTGCTCCTGTAACTATTTTGCCATCTGCGCCAACTGGCTGAGGGTAGGCTGCTCCATAGGGGTTAATTCCCAGGTCTGCAATTAGTTGGTTACTGGCGTTTTGTCCGGCCTGTACGTCGTTGATGCCATTGGTTAATTGTTTGTTTTTAAGTGCGAGCCAGTAGCTTTCAAAATACTGGTTTGTGTTCATCTGCGCATAGTCTTTCACAGCACGGTTAGATACACCTTGACTAAAGTTGGCACTGATCAATGTTTCTTTGGAGTTTTTGCCGGATTTGGTGGTTATAATGATTACACCGTTCGCTCCTCTGGAACCATAGAGTGCACTTGATGCTGCATCTTTAAGTACACTGACGGATTCTATATCATTTACATTAATCGAATTGATATCTCCGGAGAAAGGATTTCCGTCTACTACATATAAAGGTGCACTTGATGCATTGATAGAGCCAATTCCCCGGATCCGGATGTCGGCAGTGGTACCTGGCTGACCACTGGACGAGGTTACCTGTACACCAGGAACCATTCCCTGTAGTGCTTTAGATACGTTTGAAACTTGCCTGTTAGCAAGTTGTTCCGACTTAATCTGTGATACTGAACCTACATAACTTGCTTTTGAAGCTGTTCCATAAGCGACTACTATAACTTCATTCAGGGCATTGGAAGAGTTGTCCAGGCTGATATTCATTGGCGATCCGGAGGTGCCAGTTAATTCTTTAGTCTTGAAACCGAGGTAGGATACAATCAAAACAGGCTCGTCGGACTCCGATGAGATGGCAAATAAACCATTTTGGTCTGTTGTTGTTCCTGTTTTAGTGCCTTTGACTAAAATACTCACACCGGGTAGTGGGATTTGCGTATTACTTTCGAAAACCTTTCCGGTTATCTTTTTAGAGGATTGCGCGTAACCCAGATTGATACTGAGAAACAGAAGCAGTATTGGTAAAAATACTTTCATAATTTGATAAAATTGGTGCATAGTATACCATTGCCGGAGCCCGAAGGATGGATACGATATTTGAGAAAAATAGTAGGGTTTTAAATGGCTGTCCGCTGTTTAAAAATTACGGCAGCAGCGATGATGCTGCAAAATAAAAGGGGGGTAATAGGGCATCACATTCGGGAATCTTGAATCGGCTTGTAAAAATAAATTCATCATTATTTGTTTTTTTGAGTGTGTGGTGCCATTGAATGGTAAGCTCAATGTGCCGTTTTAATAATTTAAAAGCATTTCAGTTTAGGTTTGCAATATTAGATAAATTCTACCGGCTAGGTATAGTTAATATTTTTTCTGATTTAAAAATGACAAAGTTTATTGGGCTCAGCTTTGATTTATTAGCTGAGAACTTTAGAAAATCTTATCTTACCGATGAGTAAGTATTTTAACTTTAACTCTTTATTGTAATAAATCTATTTAAATCATAAAATCACTGATATGAACAAGAAATTTATAGTTTTAGGCCTGACCAGCCTTTTATCTGTTGGATCTGCCAGTATTCTGCTCGCGGCAAACCGTAATCCGCAAACATCGTCAGCAGAAACGGTTGCTGATTCTGAATTAATAGGAAGATGGGATATTACTATGGACGACAATGGGAAACCTGCGCCTTCATGGCTGGAAGTGAAGCTTTCTGGAAACAGGATACTAGTTGGCAGCTTTGTTGGTGCTTCAGGTAGTGCAAGGCCGGTTTCAAGAGTAAAAATAGATGGTCAGAAGTTTAGTTTTAGTCTTCCGCCCCAGTGGGAAAGCGGAGATAATGACTTTGTCATAGAGGGGGAGCTGTCAGGTGGGGAAATCCGTGGGACGATCACAACCAGTGAAGGTAAAAAACATACTTTCACCGGGCAGAGAGCGCCATATCTTAACCGGACAGGTACAGTATCATGGGGTAAACCGATAGCGCTGTTTAATGGTAAGGATCTGACCGGCTGGAAAGCATTGGGACAGAATCAATGGATTGTTAAAGATGGTGTGCTGACCAGTCCTAAATCCGGAGCCAATCTGATCTCTGATGAAAAGTTTACAGATTTTAAGTTACATGTAGAATTCAAATACCAGAAAGGTAGCAATAGCGGTATTTATCTCAGAGGTCGTTACGAAGTTCAGATCGAAGACAGTCCTGCTGACCTGCATCCTGCGAGCGTGCTGTTTAGCGGTATCTATGGATTCCTTGCGCCGAATGAAATTGCGGCCTTGGGGCCGGATCAGTGGCAGTCTTATGATATCACATTGATTGGCCGTAAGGTAACTGTGGTTGCCAATGGCAAGGCAGTGATCACAAATCAGGAGATCCCTGGTATCACCGGAGGGGCTTTAGACAGCAAGGAGGGGGAACCCGGACCAATTTATATACAGGGCGATCATGGTCCGATTGAGTTTAGAAAAATTACGATTACACCTGTTAAATAATTTTAAAACTACATCAGCTAAGTTTCTGCTGATGTAGTTTTTCTGTTTTTTATAAAAAGGACAAGTCTTGTCACCATTTGAATAGTATTATTCCGAATTTCCTTGATAAATTTGTTCTTTTAACCCGATATGAACAGAAAGAACTTTTTATCCTTATCTACCGGCATGGTTGGTGCCGGCCTCCTGGCTGGTGTACCCAAACCATTAGTGGCCATGACAGCGTTTACTGGAAGCAGTAACAAAGCGGGGAATATCACGCTTAAAAACGTTTTGCTGGAAACTGGATTTGAATCAGATGAGTTTGAAATAACTGCTACTAAAACAGCATTGTTTGTTGTGGAAATCCGTGATGGAAAAATCTTCAGCATACAGCCGAACTCAGATTCGAAGGATGCTGTGGACGCGAAGGGGTATCTTATGCTTCCTGCGATGAAAGATATGCATATCCATCTGGATAAAACTTTTTACAGTGGTCCGTGGAAGGCAAGGTCTAAAAAACAGAAATCTATTGTTGACATGATCAGACTGGAGGAACAGATTATCCCTCAGTTATTGCCTCATTCTACCGAAAGGGCAGAAAAGATAATCGAGTTACTGCAGTCTCAGGGCACAGACTTTGCCCGCAGCCATTGCAATATCGAACCTACTTCAAAGTTAAACTCCTTAAAGAATCTTCAACAGGCCATCTTGAATAAGAAAAACTCGTTCGGAGTAGAGATTGTTGCTTTTCCGCAACATGGACTATTATACTCAAAATCTGAGGGGCTGATGAAGGAAGCTGCACAGCTGGATATAGATTTTATAGGCGGCCTGGATCCTACATCTATTGATCGGGATATGATTAAATCAATGGATCTGACCATCCGCCTGGCACTGGATTACAAAAAGGGAATTGACATTCACCTGCATGAATCGGGTGAATCGGGTCTGGAAACTATCGAATATCTCACTAGACGCGTGATGGAGAATCCAGCGCTGAAAGGTAAGACATTTGTTAGCCACGCCTTCGCTTTAAGCAGACTGGAACAACCTAAACTGGATCAGGTATGTGCAAATCTTGCCGAAGCGGGTATTGGTATCATATCTACCGTGCCGATAGGGAAATCTGTGATGCCTATACCAACTTTGTACAAACATAAGGTAAGGGTAATGACAGGTACGGACAGTGTAATTGATCATTGGTCTACTTTTGGCTCTGGCAATATGCTGGGAAAAGCCAATTTGCTTGCACAGCTTTATGGCTGGTCGGACGAACTGGCACTGTCCAGATGTCTGCGAATTGCAACCGACGATATTTTGCCGCTGGATGACAACGGTAAACAGTTATGGCCGAAAGTTGGTGATGCAGCTAGTTTTAACCTGTTTAAGGCAAGTTGTTCTGCTGAAGCAGTGGCGCGTATACCGCCATTGCGTGCCAGATACTATAAAGGGGTGGAACAGCAAATTTTGATATCCTGATTATGATCCCTGCCACGAACTCCAGCGGCAGGGATTTTTTTATGCAGGAACCGTACTATTCAGTTTGTGATAAGAGGAATAGGAGACCAGCAGGACGATAAACATGACAATCGGACTGTACCACATACCGCCAACTCCATCTACGGCAAGAATAGCAATAAATGCAGAGATAAAATCTATACCGAAAGCTACATAAGTCCATTCCTTTAACCGCTTCGGGAAAAGAGGTACAATGAGTATAATACCGCCAATGAACTTAGCGATCCCTAATTCCCAGTGAAACCATAAAGGAAGACCAAGGTGTGCTGTGCCATCTAATGCCATTTTACTGTTAAGGAAAAAAATACCCGGGATGATGAATATGGCCAGTATCCCTGTGCTCACCCAATACGTAATTTTTGTTTTTTTTGATTCGGTCATAGGTCTTTGATTTTTTTTAAATCTCTATATTAATATACGAAAAAATCAGGGGAGTATGAGCCAATAATAAGGGCTGTAAAGGACATTGAATTTCATAATCCTGACCTGGAAAAATCCCCGGACGGCGACGGGATCAGGATCGATAAAAAAGTAAGCCGTAAGACTTATTACGCCGATAATCAGATTAAATATATGCCTCAAGACTAAAATCCGGCACGTTTTAATTACATTTGCTTCGCTTTTGGTTCTCTATGTAAGTCGCATAAAGATTAAAAGGGAATCTGGTGTAAATCCGGAACTGTCCCGCAGCTGTAAGCTCTTTATACCAAACCCAATCTATAGTCACTGTTCTGTTCAGAGAATGGGAAGGCGGGGCAAGGAGAGCAAGTCAGAATACCTGCCTCTAGCTTTATAATTCATAGCTTTCGTGGAATGGAGCTGGAATGAAAATACTTATCGTGTTTTTTCATTTATAGTTTAAATCTGGTTTGCTGTGGGGTTACTATACCACACATGGAATTAATTGCGCTTCCTACGCTTTTAGAGCGTAAATACCTTTCTTGGATTCAGTGTTTATATTTCACTCTTTTAGTGTCGATGGTGGTGTGCTGTCCATTCACTGTATCTGCCCAGATCAAAAAAAACATCCAGGATCGCAAAGCGGATACATCAAAAATTTTCCAACTCAGACAGGTTAATATTGCTACGGTAAGGGCAGGTATACGCCATACGTCTGCAACTCCTGTCCAGTTATTGAAAGGTTCCGAATTAACCAGACTGAATAGTTTTTCTGTTGCTGATGCACTGCGTTTTTTTAGTGGGGTCCAACTGAAAGATTATGGTGGCATCGGGGGGCTCAAAACCGTGAATGTAAGAAGTCTTGGCTCTATGCATACTGCTGTTTTTTATGATGGTGTACAATTGGGAAACGCCCAGAACGGACAGGTAGATCTCAGTAGATTTTCTTTGGACAACCTGGAGGAAATTGCCCTTTATAACGGTCAGCGTAGCGAAATCTATCAACCTGCGAAAGCGTTCAGTGCAGCGAGTTCTATTTATATGAGGTCTGCCAGACCAGAATTTAAGCCTGGCGAGCACCGGCACATTCGGGTTGGTGTGAAAAGTGGCTCCTTTGGTTTAATTAATCCTTCTGTTCGCTGGCAGGAAAAAATAAGTCCGCATTTATCTGCAAATTTAAGTACAGAATGGCTCCATGCAGACGGAAGGTATAAATTCCGGTATACTAATGGAGTTTATGATACTACCGCACGAAGAAGTAATACCGATATTACATCGATGCGCCTGGAGGCAGGGTTGAATGGTTTAACGGCAGACAGTAGTTCCTGGTTTGTTAAAGGTTACCAGTACAGATCGGAGCGGGGGTTGCCTGGAGCCGTCGTAGCGAATAAGTTTGACTATACTCAGCGACAGTGGGACAGGAACACTTTTATTCAGGCAGGTTACCAAACGAATGATAAAGGACGCTATAGTTTAATGGTTAATGCAAAATATGCGCATGATTACCTTCGTTATCTTGATCCTGAATATGTGACCACTTCTGGATTTCTGGATAACCGGTTTAAACAGGATGAACTCTATGTTTCTGCTGCCGGCCGCCTCCATCTGCTGCCGGTTTGGGAAATTGCCCTGTCTACAGATTATCAGATGAATAAATTGGACGCGAATCTTTACAGATTTCCTTTTCCAACCCGTCATACCATCCTGACTGCGCTAGCCTCGGAGCTGAAGTTGAAACGCTTTAATCTGCAGGCCTCCGTATTAGGAAGCTTTATACGGGACGAGGTCCGTGAGTATACGAGTGCAGGCAGCAAGCATGAATTTACACCAGCCGTGCTGGCCTCATGGCAACCATTTGATACCGAAGACTTCAGGGTCAGGGCTTTTTATAAAAGTATTTTCAGGATGCCTACTTTCAACGACCTTTACTACACATTTATAGGGAATACCTTATTAAGGCCTGAATATACAAGCCAGTATAATTTTGGATTGACCTACAATCATACATTCTTGCACCAGTCTCTGGTGAGCCTGTCTGTCCAGACTGATACATATTATAACCGGGTTAAGGACAAAATTGTAGCTGTCCCCAGTCAGAATCTTTACCGCTGGACAATGTATAATATTGGGGTCGTTGGTATTAAAGGGTTGGAAGCCAATATACAAACAGTATGGAATGCGGGTAACGGAGTTGGTATTCAGGCAGGTGTTAATTATACTTATCAGCAGGCCAGGGATATTACCAGCACTGAACGTTATAATTATAATATTCCTTATATACCCATGCATAGTGCTTCGCTGACCCTGGGTGCTGATTATAAAAACTTTGAATTCAATTACAGTTATATATATACGGGCGAAAGATATAATCAGCTAAGTACGGACCAGAATCAGGTGTACAATTATATGCAGCCCTGGTATACCCATGATGTTTCCGCGGGCTATAATTTCTTATTAAACAAACAGCAGTTAAAATTCCAGATAGAGATTAATAATCTACTTAATCAGGATAGGGAGATTATTGCGAGTTTTCCAATGCCCCGCCGGTTTTATCGCCTAAAACTTCAATACACGATTTAATATGAAAAAGCCCAATTCTCTCTTTATTTGCATACTTATAGCTTTTTGTATAGTTTTTTCTTCCTGCCGGAAAGATCCGTCTGTGATTCCTTCCCAGGAAGAACTCGTATTTCCTCCCAATCCTTCAAGTACATTGAAAGGAATGTTCATATTAAACGAAGGAAATATGAATATGAATAAAGCGTCTCTGGATTTGATTGATTTCCGGACAGGAAAGTATCAGCGCAATATTTATAATCAGGCAAATCCTGAAGTTACCAGAGGACTGGGCGACGTAGGTAATGACATCCTGGTTTATGGGTCTAAGCTCTATGTGATTGTGAATGTGTCAAATAAACTGGAGATTCTGGATGCTAAAACAGCTAAAAGAATTAAACAGATCGATATTGTCAATTGCAGATACATCACGTTTAGTGAAGGTAAGGTATATGTGAGTGCCTACCTGGGTAAAGTGGGAGATGCTTCTGCGACACAGGGAATTGTGGCCCAAATTGATACAACAACTTTAACTATAGAAAAGAAAGTAAATGTAGGCCGGCAGCCCGAAGAAATGGCCATAGTCGGTCGAAAATTATTTGTCGCAAATTCTGGTGGTTATAGTCCGCCGGATTATGAGCGTACATTATCAGTGATTGACCTGGTCTCTTTTAAAGAAATCAAGCGAATTGATGTAGCTATTAACCTGAACAGGGTAAAGGCAGATCGTTATGGTGATCTTTATGTAACCTCACGTGGTGATTATTACGATACCCCTTCCAAATTGTTTGTTATTGATACTCAAAAAGATGCTGTTAAAAAGGTGTTCGATATCGCTGCAAGTAATCTCTGGATTGATGATGATATTGCATATCTGTATGCGAGTACATGGAGTTATCCTTTACAAAAAAACACCATTTCATACACGATGATTAATGTAAAAGATGAAACGGTAATGGACCGCAAGTTCATAAACGATGGGACAGAAAAAGAAATTCTTGTTCCTTACGGAATTAAAGTAAATCCTTACACGAAAGAGGTTTATGTAAGTGATGCCAGGGACTATGTCACCCCAGGTAAATTATACTGTTTTGATCCTGCAGGAAACAAAAAATGGTCAGTGACAACAGGGGACATCCCCGCACATTTCGCATTTATAAATTAACCATAAATAATATGAAAACAAAACTACCCTTATTAAAGACGGCTATACTTAGCGTTTCAATTTGTCTGATTGGTTTGAGTTCTTGTAAAAAGGATCATACCGAGATTGAAAGAGAGAGATACACAACGGGCATATATGTGCTGGGTGAAGGTACGGTCGGAAACAATAACAGTGCAATATCTTTCTATGACGTGGAGAAAAATTTAACCGTGGTTGATTATTACAAACAGGTAAATGGAATCGGGCTGGGTGAGACAGCGAATGATCTGCAGCAATATGGAAGCAAAATGTATTGTGTAGTATCTGGTATTCAGGGTGAGAAAAAATCATTTGTCGATGTGATGGAATTATCAACAGGAAAGTCTATCAAAAGAATCTCTTTTAATACGGAGACTGATGGAGCTATTCCACGTTTTATTGCATTCTATAAGAATAAGGCTTATGTTTCCCGTTATGACGGGAAGGTTAGCCGGATTGATACCGCAAGTCTGACAATCGACGGAGAGGTAATGCTAAGTGAAGGTCTGGAAGGTTTGGCAGTAGCTAATGGTAAATTATATGTGGCGAATTCTTCTCACAGGTTTTACCAGGAAAAAGGAGCTAAAAACAAAGTTTCTGTAATTGACCTGCTTAATTTTAAAAAGATCAAAGACATCGAGGTGAACAATAATCCGGTGAGTGTCGCTGCAGGTGAAAATGGTCAGGTTTTTGTCGTGACTGTAAATGATTATATTATCGGTAATGCTCCATCTCTTGATCTAATAAACAGTACAACAGATACGAAAGTAAATTCATTCCCATATGATATCGGATCGATTGCAATTCAGCAGAATATAGGATATGTGGTTACAGATCCTTACATGAATGCACAGGTAAAACCTCTGGACCTGAATACTGGTGCCTTAGGTAGCCCGCTGATTACTGATGGTACATCAATTAAGACGTATTATGGTTTAAGTATTAATCCGCTTAATAATGAGGTGCTTGTTTCTGATGCAAACGGATACGGTACAACCGGCTTCGTTTACGCTTTTGGAACTGATGGTAAGAAGAAGTATGAAGCCACTGTTACCGGACTGCCGAAACATGCAGTTTATCTATACAAGACAAGATAATAAATTATAAAAATGAAATTTTTGTTAAAATCTTTAGCCCTGACCGCGATCTGCGGTCTTGGCTTCAATTCCTGCAAGAAAGATCAGCAGGAAACTCCGGAAAATTTCAGTCCGTTTATCAGTCAGGTATTTGCTTATGTTCCTGCGCCGGGGCAGTTTGTTAATGACCCCTCGTCTGGTACGGCGGAAAAGGCAAAAGATCTGATAGGCGGTGTAGATAATGGGCTGGTTTCATTAGGCGCCTATGGTGGTTATATCATTTTTGGTTTTGACCACAGCATTAAAAATGAATCTGGTCCTGATCTGGGGATTTTTGGTAACCCTGTTACTATAAATGGTGCAGAATGGTCTGAACCTGGCATTGTCATGGTAATGGAGGATACCAATAAAAATGGTCTGCCGAATGATACATGGTACGAGATTGCCGGAAGTGGGCACGCTGCCACCGGAACAATCAAAAAGTATGAGATTACCTATTACAAGCCGGATAAGTTGCAGGATGATATCAAGTGGACGGATAATCAGGGTAAAAGCGGATTTATTCTTCGGAATGCTTTTCATACCCAGGCTTATTATCCGGTTTGGGCGAATGAGAAGGCATCTTTTACTTTCAATGGAACATTACTTGAAAACACCTTCAAAGATGGGGGAGTGTTGAGCAACAAACCTTTTGATTTTGGCTATTCGGACTCTGGGTCAGCAGAATATTTAAGACTTCAGGAGACCAGGGGCAGAGGATATAATGCTTTCGATATCGATTGGGCAATGACCGAACAAGGTGAGCAGGCTAATCTTAAAAAGATTGACTTTGTAAAAGTATATACCGGCCAGAATCATAATGGAAGCCCGGTAACAGATGCAGCTAATTCAACAGCCCGGGTTACCGGAGAAGTATCCACAGAGGTTGCAGGAGCCGTAGACATCAGATTGTATAATAAGTTTTTTAGCCCGATTCCACAGTAACATTTAATTATTGCAGATGATCCATTGCAGATCCGGGTTCCAGCTCTGCTGCTTCCTGCCCTGGTAAAAAAATACGGGTGCTGTGGCTGCCTTCCGTGGTTACTTTCCCTTCTTTTACCCTGATCCAGCTTCCTTCCCTTAGACCCGCAACAGGTGTGGAGTTAAATACATGGAACTCTTTAATTCTGGTCTCCCGGGTTTCTCCATTGTGTTTTAGTCCGCTATCCGGATCCAGATAATGTGCATTAATATTAAAATTAATTAATCCCATAGTCCTGAAGTCAGGCGGATAGACGATAGGCATGTCATTGGTGTTCTGCATATTTATACCGCCTATATTACTCCCGGCGCTGGTTCCAAGATAAGGTTTACCGGATTCCGCGGCGTCTTTTAGTTCAGCCATTAGATCCAATTCGTGAAGCTGTTTGACTAATAGAAATGTGTTTCCTCCCCCTGTGAAGAATCCTTTGGCCTGCCGGATTGCCATTTTTTGATCGTCAAAAGTGTGCAGTCCCTTAACTTTGATATTTATTGTTTCGAAGAATGAGACTGCTTTTGCAGTGTATTCATCGTGAGTGAGACCTCCTGGTCTGGCATAGGGGATAAAGATTATTTCGTCTGCTTGTTGAAATAATAATTCAATCTCAGGCTTAAGGTAGGCGAGGTATTCTTCCCCAAAAAGGGAGGAGGTACTTGCCAGAAGGATGTTTTTCATCTGTTTTTTTATCTTTTAATTATAATTTAACCTGTCGTATGATATTTTTAATATTCAGTTCTACCAGGTCAGTCATGGTCTCGCATTCCAGGTAATCCTGATCTTCGAAGTGCCTGGCCATCCCATTTTTAAGGGTTTCAATATTTTCTGGTGTGGTGAGTATCTCTGTATTGGATACATCTCTGAGATCCCGGAGCCTGTGCCGCTCACTGCGCACACGGTGGAGGATGGAAGATTTCTCTTCCTGCTGATACTGTTGAAAAGTTTTATCACTAAGGTGTTCCATACATAATTTAACGTAGGGAAGGTTCTCCTTGAAAAACTGGGCCATATAAATTTTGATATTTCCTTCATAAAACTGCTGATCAAAGTCAATAGCCCTGATCCGGAATTGTATGTCGTCAAAATCAGGTGTAATCTGCACGACGAAGTTATAAGCGCGCATGTCTCCCAAAAGCATAACCAGACAACGTTCGTTGAATTTGACAAATTCCTTCGCTATCCGGGTCGGGTTATATTCCGGGTTTTCTAAATAACCTTTTGCGAAGACATCTCCCGGAATACCGGCAACATGTTCTTCGATCAAAGTTTCTCCGTCTACCAGATAATTGACTTGGTTTGGTGAGAGTATTTCTTCCAGCTCCAGTCCATAAATCCTGGATGCATCGGCTTTCTTTACGTAGAAATAATCATATACGTCATTTAACCTGTTAACTATTCTGATTCTGAAAGGATTTGTATTGCCAAACGTGCAGTATTCGATCTTATCTATATACTTGTGCTGAACGATTCTAAGGTTTCCAGATGCCTTTAAATTGGCGTAGATCACCTTTAGGCCATTGTGGATATGCTCAATACGGTCTGAGGCGTATATCGGGCCTTCCCATAATGAATCTTTTCCATGCTTATCCATTATCGGATAAGATTCATCAAAAACCAGAAGATCATTGTAGGTTATTGGAAGTTTCGAATCGCGCTGGTAAGATTTAAGGTACTTCTGCAGCGCCGCACTTACTGGGTAGATCGGTTTCTTCTTCGATATTCTTACATCAGTGGGTTCCATAGAATTTGTTTTGCGCCAATTTAGTGTTTTTAGCAATTATTAGTAGAACTACATTAATTATCATGTACATTTTTT
>Ga0247805_1001155_pt1 | contig 12832 bp, 8 predicted proteins | sample UWRJL044104R1_FD_180930 | JGI IMG/M metagenome (GOLD analysis project Ga0247805, IMG submission 180930) | Plant litter microbial communities from Arlington Agricultural Research Station in Wisconsin, United States - UWRJ-L044-104R-1 | ecosystem: Environmental > Terrestrial > Plant litter >...
TTAGTTAGTTAGTTAGTTAGTTAGTTAGTTAGTTAGTTAGTTAGTTAGTTAGTTAGTTAGTTAGTTAGTTAGTTAGTTAGTTAGTTAGTTAGTTAGTTAGTTAGTTGATTTCTTTTTATTCTAGTAATGTTTCGAACTTAAGGTTTCAAGTAGCTGTTTTATAGTGTTTTAAATTGTATCTTGAATCTAGGTGCACCGATTCTGCACCCAGAATCTAGTTGATCCATTTGAATATTTTATTATCCCAAATATCGTCCTCTAAAAGTTTCGAACCTAAACTTCTTAGACCTTGATTTTGCTGAGCTTCTAGTTTTCAAAAACTCCATGCGCCAGGATTCTACCACAAAACTTAGACTGGTGAAATATCTTTAAAAACCGCCTTAACTTTTTGTGGCAAAAAAGGTATCACTTCCATCTTTAATTGCTGTGATTTAAGAGCTATACTCATAGCGTTATTTTGATCGATGAATTATTAGAAGCGAATTTTTGAATACATAGAGATTTGCTGCAATAAAAAAAGAAGTTTCGGCTTTGAACCATAAAATCATTTAAGAGTTTGACAATAAAGTTGTTATATCAATTCAGGCTAATTTTTTCTCCACTTTTTGTTAGAAATCCATGATTAAATCGTTATTTAAATTGGTAAGATGATTTTACATTGCATGAATTCTTATATTTGACTGTGGCAGATGGGAGAGAACCATTGTTGGTCTTAATAATGAATTATATAAATAAGTAGAAAAGAATTATAAGGTTTTCTTTGCATTCCAGATGGATGTAGAAGATAAATTCGGAAAAGGATTTATTCAATCTGCAATTGAGATTGCAATTGCCAAATTCAGGTCAGAAGGAACAAATGTATTATTAGATTTTGGTTTTAGAAAAACTCCTGGTACTCCATTGTTAATTGATGAAATGTTAAGGAAAAGTAATGAATCAGATATGGTTATTGTCGATTTAACATATACATCTGCAAAAGAATTTTTAGCTGCTGAAATAATTGGTGAAGATGCAGATTCTACTTCTATCAGAATACCAAAAGGAGATCGTAAACTTTCTCCAAACCCAAATGTTCTTTTAGAAACCGGCTATGCTTGGGCCAAAAAGGGAACTTACAGAACTTTAGCTGTAATGAATGAGGCATATGGAAGCCCTAGTGATTTGCCTGTTGATTTAAAAGGGTTTCGTTGGGGAATTACATATAATTTAAATGAATCAAATAATGAAAACAGAAAAGCTGTTAGAGCTGAGTTAGCTAAAGATTTTTATGATGCAATAAAAGCAGCAATTCATTCAGAGAGTGACTATCAAAGAGATAAATGGAAGCCACTAAGATTACACAAAGATTGGTCGCCGAAAGATTATCAGACAGTTTATTTACCAACTTCGAATATCAAAGAAAAAATTAAACAGCTTAGAATTGACTTAGAAAGAACAGATCGACCTCAAAGAATTGTCGGCCCTAAAAATTCTGGTAAAACAAGATTAGCATATGAGCTATATAGAGAAATTGACAGCTCACTTCCTAAAGTTGATAATTTAGAGAAGATTTTATATTATGATATTGATGGAAGTGATTATAGATCGATTGAAAACAAATTATTGGATCTTCAAACACTTAATCAGCGAAAAATTGTCATACTTGATAATTGTCCTTTAAAAATCCATAAAAAAGTTTTTAATGAATATTTCTATGATTCGCATATAAGCTTATTAACAATCAGTAATGATGAAGACGGTGAGGGAGCAAGCCATTTCGTTGATCAAGATTTTGCCAATGAAATAATTGAAAAAATATCAAATGAGAATGGGAATCCTAGAAATACAAACTTCATTATTGAGAATGCTAAAGGGAATTTAAGGAATGCGCTTGCTATGATTGGAAAAATACCAGAAGGGTCCGAGGGGTTTTCAACTGATTATAACGAAAAATGGAATCAGCTTTTAGGTGCAGATTTAGGTGAACCCGAAGTATTAAATCTGTTAGAGGAGCTTTCTCTTTTTACGCATGTGGGGTATTATGACAGCTTCCAGCCGCAGTCTGAATTTTTATTGTCTCAAACGGGGATTGCCGCAAGGGAAGATCTCGAACTTATTATCAATAAGTTAGAAGAAATAGGTATTGTTAAAATTGCTGGAGACTTTATTGTTTTAGAGGTCTTTGTTGAAGAATTAGCTTTTAACAGACTTGAGAAATTGGCAAACGAAGATGTAGAACAGTTTTTTACAAAAATCACCGAAATTGGTTTGTCAAAACAATTCAGTAAAAGATTAATCGAGCTGAACAAATTAAAAGGAGCACATCATTTAATAGAAATTCTGTCAGTAGAAGGTGGCTTACTGACTAAATATGAATTTGTTAACTCCGATCAAGGTGCAAGAATAATAATGGGGCTTGCTGAATTGGAACCAGATAAAATTTTAAATGCTTTAGAATCATTTTTAAATACGAAATCAAACGAAGAACTTATAGAAATAAAGGAGGGCAGGCGTTATCTGGTTTGGGCATTGGAAAGATTAGTATTCAGAAAGCAAACTTTTAATGGTGCTGCAAAACTACTTTATAGATTGGCAGTAGCTGAAAATGAGAACATAGGGAATAATGCTAAATCGCAATTTATTCAATTGTTTCAATGTGTTTTACCGGCTACAGAAGCAACTTTAGATGATAGAATTGAACTTTTAAACGAATTAATTCAGAGTGAAAATGGCAGTTTTAATATAATTAATGCTGCATTAGATAGAGGTCTAATGGTGCATGGGTTTACCAGAATGGGAGGTGCTGACTTACAGGCTGGAGAAAAGCTGCAGGATTACAATCCTACTGGTGCGCAAATATTTAAGTATTGGGAAGATATAATTAATTATGTAATTCAGTTAGAAAGTTATGATGTATTAGTAAACAGGCTCAATTCGCAGATATTTAGTGGAAACCAGAAAGCTATGGTGGATGCTGTTGAAAAAATGTTAGAGAAAAAGTCTGAAATTGATAAAAATCTTCGCCAGCAGTTTGATTATATTTTAAGTGAAAAGAGAGAATTGCCTAAAGATATTTTTGACAAAATTCAAGAATTACTAAATAAGTACACCAAAAATACCATTCGTGAGAAATTGGAATTTATGGTAGCACTCGCTCCTTATTCTACCTATAAAGGCAAGGATGGGAATATTATTAATCGATCGGAAGTAAAGGCTAATGAATTTGCTAATGAATTTGCTGATTTAAAGGACAAAAGCTGGATGAATGACTTGGATGTCCTTCTTCAAGACGAACAGCGTTTAACTTTTGGTTTTGCAAAAAACTTAGCAAATAATAATCCGGATTACAGTGAATTAATTGAAACTGCAATTCAGAAATTAGAGCAGATTCCTTTTGAAAAACAGAATATTAGTTTTATTGAAGGATACTTGGCGGGGATTTTAAATCAAGATTTCATAAGAGATACAATTAGCAGGTTTTTAAAAAATGATAAAGTAAATTATCATAGCATTAAATTGACAAGATATCTACTCTTGGAAATTAATGACCTGGAAATTCTATATCCATTAATCGAGAAAAATCCAAACTATGCAATATCACTTCAATATTTAAGTATAAAAACTTTATCAGAAGATGAAATTATAAATTTCATTGAATGGTTAAAAAATATCGAACCGTATGGCTGGTGGGTAGCTATTGATTTATGTGAATTTAATTTTAAAAAAGAATTGGATCTTACGGATAAAGTTTTAAACCTTTTTACACAATTGCTTCAAAGGGAAGGTATTTTAAAAGGAGAAGGAACATACAATGTATTCTCAATGCATCAATATGTTGAGCTTTTAAGAAAACTAGAAGCAAAAGGTTTAGATGATTCGACAGTTCAATTTCTTGCTAATGAAGTTATAAGCGCAACAAAAGAACTATCCTTAAAACATGAAAATAGCATAGAAGATATTTTAGAAATTATTCTCAAGGATTATTGGAATATTTCATGGCCTATTATTGCGCTTGAAATGCAGCGAAATGACTTTTATGGTTGGTACAATCTTAAAAAGTTATTAAAGGCATATCATAATTTTGAGGAAAGCAAATTACTTGATTGGATGGATCAATATCCATTTGAATCACCGCAAAAAATTATCCAATTCATACAATTTTCCGTTAAAAATCAAGACGAAGAAGTTTGGTCAGCACTTGCAATGGAAATGTTCAATAGATTTGCCGAAAATGACGTTTTTTTACAGAACCTAAGTAGTGTGCTTCACAGCTATTTTTGGTCAGGATCACTAGTTCCTTTATTCGAATCTAGAATAAATTTATTGCAGCAGCTTTTAAATCATCCACAAGTTAAAATTCAAGAATTCGCTAAAGAAAATATAATTGATTTTGAAGAAAAGATCGAAAGAGAAAAACGTAAGGATGAAAATTACGGATTAGAATAAAAAATAATATTAGTACCGTTTTATATGGAATCCGGCCCACTGCTCTGCCGCAGTTTTTTAAGTCTCTCTGCCTGCCTATCTCAATGATGCGATGGACCAATTGGAAGGGCAGATTGCCTTGGCGAAAATCGCCATGGCACGGCTTTCTTTCCCACAGTTCTATTATGTGCTCTCAGGAAATGATTTTATGCTCGATATCAATAATCCCGATGAGCCGAAGATTGTCTGCATGGGAAACAATCCGCAGAAGATCCAGATTTACGGAGCCGTTTTATCGCTGTATGTCAACCGTTTGATCAAGCTGGTCGACAAAAAAGGGAAGCTAAAATCAAGCCTCATTTTTAATGAGTTCCCGAGCGTTTTTGGAAGATAGTGCAGGACAGGGAAAGTGTTTCAATCAACAGCGAAGACACATCGGTCAGCCGTTCCAGACAGCTTGAATCTGCCGTTCTCGCATCGAAGATTTCGTACTTGAGTTCGTGGGAATTTGTCGGCATGACAGCCGATAATCCAGACTGTAACATAGAGCTTAAGACCTTCCATTCCGAGATAATAAATGACCATGAAGCGCTGCGCAGAGAAGAGGAAAGTTACGTTGAAATACTTGCTGTTCGCAAACTCGATGATGCGATGATCCAGCAGAATTTCGCACAGATCAGAAGCGATGTGCAGGAAATCATCTATACCGAGATGGAAAGGCTGCTGCATGATCCGGCGCTGAAGCATCTGGTGTTGAAGAAGAACAAAATGTGATAGTTTTGGATTGGTTTATAAAGGATTTACTTCAGAATATTTTTATGATAATTTTGAACAAGGGTTTGGAAGCTGATCCGGTCTATGTGTTTACAGAAAAGATTCACTTTCTTTAATGGATTTATTTGAAGCATAATATGGTTTTCCGTAAAAAAGATTCATTCCAAAGATTGATATTTGAAAAAAGTAAATTTTATCTTTTTTTAAACCATTAAAAACAAAATTATGAATGCAAAAATCAGAAAAATTATTGACAACGGTCACAATGATGAAAGAATTCTAATTGATATTTTGGCTGATACTGACATTGGGAAATTCCTGGTTCTGGACACTACTTACACCAGTTCAGGAGAAGTTTCTAATAAGGTACGTCATCCCTATTGGTTTCCGGACAAAGTTGTGAAAAAAGGAGATTTGGTAGTTTTATACACAAAAAAAGGGAAAATTAGTAATACAGAAAATAAAGATGGGACAACTAATCATTTTTTCTATTGGGGTTTAGATAGTAATGTGTGGAATAATGATGGTGATTGTGCATTGCTTTTGCATGTTGATGACTGGCAGTCACACAAAGTTAGCATTAGCAAATAAATATACGCAATAGATAGTGTTTCAAAGTTATATGAGATTTTTAATTTTTAATGTAGTGAATCATACATAATAGAAGAAAAAAAACATTAGAGATGAGTGATGATTGCTCATCTCTTTTTGTATTAAAATTATTCTACTCTTAGTTAGTTTTCTTTACCTTTTTTTTAGATTTTTTTAATTGTGGTTTTGACCAGTGACGTGGATGAGAGACTTAGAAGGATCGTTTTTTTAATGGATAAGACGATTTGTTCTTTTATTTATCGATTTAGTTTTGTCTGCGCTGACAACCTAAATATGATTTCCGTGTTGCATCGATATTTAGAACTAATTTTCGAGTGACAGCAGAATTATATATCGAGAAACCATTTTGATTAAAAATCGCATAAATCCGTTGTAATAACTTTGTAATCAGCGTCTATATGGAATGTTTTGGGAGGTTGCCATTCCATTTCAAAACTTGATAAGCTGCTTTATATAAGAATATGTTCATTTGAAATAAATCTTCTGTTTTACATTCAAAGGAATCAGTTGTAAGGTTTTAGATAATTTGTGTATGTGTCCAACGTTTTTAAAGGATCATTATCGAATATCTGATTTTTGGACAGTTTTGAAATAGCTTATAATCTTCCTATTTTGATAAAGCTCTTTATTTCTCTCCCAATACTCATATGCTTCCTGAACTGACCGTGTCGGGCTGCCGGTATCAAAGTTGGGTTCACCCGAAATCCTGTAAGGAAGCGGCTTTACATGTTTGGTTCTGGTTACTTCATCGATAAAGAAAGTATTGGTCTGGACAGCTTCCTCTAAATGCTGATCCGCCAGCTTCAAATTATCATTCAGGATATGTACTGCAACTATGCCAAATTTAAATTCTATCGTAAAATCATCTGGATATTGATTTAGTAGATCTTCAGCCTGTTTGTAATCTTTTAACGCAAATAAGGTCTCCAGCAGGAGATATCTGATGCCCTGATGATCTTCGGGATTCAGAGCTAAATTTAACCTGTAGATTTCAACAGCTTCGGAATATTTTGTATGATATTGCAGCTCAACTCCCCAATTTTGGCATGCCCTTAAAAAAGGTCTGTTATCAGACATAGGCCATATCAGTTGGTCTTCTTTTAGGTTAAATGCTTTTGGCAGGCATCCGATCCCCACATTAAATGCCTTCTCAGCAGTCAGAAGACTTTCAAAGGTTTTTTCCTGACTACGATATGCAATGCTGAGATGAACATAAGCATCAATATAATAGGGATGCTCTAAAACCAGTTTTTTCAGCATTTTTTCCGCAATCAGGTTACTATCATCCAGAAATTCGACAGCTTCCCAAAATTCATCACTGACTCTTTCATCAATAATGGACAGGGGATATACAAATTCCCAGGTATTGCCATACTGTCTCTGTACTATTGGTTTTTCAGATGTATTGCTCATAGTTATGTGTTTTTTTATCTTGGTTTTTGTTTTTAAAAGACCAAAAAGCTGCTATTGTTAAACCGTTTCAATTTAAATAATTCCAGTACTGTTAGTGTTAAGTACAATCAATTACGATTGTTTAAGCATTTCTTTGGGATAACCTAATAACCTCATTGTAAATTCTTGCGATTTTCGTTTGATGAAACTTAATTGATTACTTAATACAGTGATGCCGGATGCTCCAATTAACGTAAATACATAGCCATAATCATTAATTTTTTTAACAAATTCAGGAGAATAAACAGGAAGTTTTAGTAACCCATAAACCGCGAATGAAAAAAGACTTGCTTGTAATAACCAGGATAAGATTTTTGTTCTGCGAATGAAACTGTCATTAAATTTTTTAAGCAGATGCATTTCACTTCCATCAGGCCCTTCTTTCAATTCAATAATTAGTTCATATGCCCTTAGCGCAGACAAGATTTGGAAATCATTTCTATTTTCAAACAGTACCGTATTGTCCATTATGCTTTTAAAAGTGTTGTTAAGAAGCTGGTTATTAATGAATGATTGATCATACAGGTTTAAATAAACTAAGACAACTTCCATTTGATTGCTTGTACTGGAGTAATTTTTATTTAGAATATTTTCAAGCGTAATAGTTATAATGTTTCTGCTGCGTATGGAGAGAATATTTTTTATCCAGTTAGTATCAAAACCAAATTTTTGGATACCAATAATTAATATTAAAATCATATAATCGTCATTTACAAAGGGAGCTGGTGAATCCCTGCTGGGATTACTCTTGCTTTTTAACGAGTAAATCTGCTCAAAAGCGGTCTTGTTATTTGTTTGGATTGCTGCAATCATTTGCACAAACTGCTTGTCGGAATCACTAACTTCTGAATTAAGATTCAAATTAACGGCAGAACCGCTTAAAAATTGGTCAAATGCGACAAGTTTTGCACTGCTTTTTATCCTGTCCTTGTAGGTGATTCTGTTGTCTATAGAAACCATTTTTTTCGTTTTAATCCATATTTTAGTGTATCAGGATCCCAGCCCTGAACGTTTCTCATTTTCCCCAAAAGTCTTGAAATCAGATTTGAATATTTCATTGTAGCCGGTTCTTCACCAGGCAGAAAACTTCTCCATGACAAATAAGTAAAGGAAAAAATCTGCTGTGTTATGTAGGTCAAATCATAGAATAACATATCATTTATCTCCGTATTATTATAGTTGCCCTGAGGCGTGAGAATTTTAATCTGGATTGGTTTGCTCATTCCGTGTTTAGACGTTTTTAATTCGCTTGCGCCCAACATTTGTACAATGCAGGTTTCCGAATCAAGGAAAACGTTGCTTCCCCGCACCGGTATGTATTCGCCTTTTTTGACAGTTGATCCATAGGAACCAATTCCTGGCTGATTGATGTCAAATAATGTGGTCGGATGTATATTACCAATAGTAACAAAAGCAAATTTTATTCTGTATTGTGAAATGTCTTTTATGAGCTGGGTAATCACATCAAATTCTGTATTTTTAATTGGCTTGAAAATGTGAAATATTAGGCGCACAGTCTCATCGTCATTCCAGCCTTGTTCAGATGAAAGCCTATGTATGGATTGTTTAAGACTTTTTAGGAGTTCATCAAAATAATTTTCATATGATACGTCTTTAACCTTATCTCCAAGGAGGTATTGTCCGTCACTGGAAAGAAATGTTGTAATTCCGACTACGCGGTTGGATTCTGATCCAGTATATTGATTCTTTCTAAGCCAGCTGTGACCGATACCGATTACCAGTTCGCGATCCACAGAACGCTGCGTCGGCAGGACCCACGGAGTTCCTCCCAGTTTTGCATAAATTTGTAAAGCTATCGAGTTAAGGATATACTCATTGTAATTATTGATAATCCTGGTCGTAATAAATTGAATTGGTATCTCAAGAGCTAAAAGTTTTGCTTTTATTTGATAGTAGGGGTTGGTCTGATCACTATATTGTTTAAAATTTTCGGGTATTTCAATGATGGCTAAATGTGGTTTGCTATCGTCATCGTCAGTTATTGCTTTCAAGTACTGTTCTAAGGTATTGCTTTGGATTTCTTTAATATTAAACGATACACTATGCAGGTCGTACTTTTTTTGCAACCCTTTTTGGAAATACCTTGACTGTGGCAAGCCATCCCTTAGGTTAGATAGAAATTGCGTAAAATTTCCTCTAATTGTTTTGTTGCATACGCACAAAACATTGGGAGATTTGATATCAAAGATGTTACTGTCATAAGGGCCGAAATTGTTAAGGCCGTTATCAGGAAAGGAATTTGTTGTTTTTGTTGCGGCAGGATCAAAAATGAAAGTAGGTGGCTTGATTTCAATGCTGTTGTAAACTGTTAATGGACTCGATTTAACTGTAAAACAGAAACCATCCTTGTTTTGAAACAGTACCGGGTTGCCATTCTCAGTAAAAAGCGCTTTTGCTATACTGTTAATTTCACTATATAGCTTCTTTGTATCATAAATATCAGATCTTTTATTCTCTATGAGCCTTAATATTTCATCACTTTTTTCCTGAGAGATTGCAAATGCAAGATAATTTCCTATGCTACGTTTGGTTTTACGGATAAAAAGTTCGCCCAAATCATATTCTTTTTCGCCCTCATTGGTATTAATTTTTGCTTTTGTTCCACTTATAGAAAGAATCTCCCCTATGAAGTCCTCGTTGGGTGCCAGGATATTTGTAAGTCCCGGCAAAGTTTCCGCGTGTAACACCTCAGCACCGATCAAGTTATAATTTTCGGAATGCAGCTCTGCACAGGTTTTATCAAAAATCCAATTGCGTTTAATGTTGATTAAAAATCCAAATTGCTTTTTGTTTTCTATTTCCGTTAGACGAAGCTGCACTTCAATTAGTTTTTTATAGCCTATACGGTTCTTCAGATTGTCCGGGAGGAAATCAAAGATGATATCGTCTCGTTGCTGTCCAGAGAAAAAACGGAACGGATAAAAATCAACAGGCGTGTGCTGCTGGAAGCGCTCCTTGAAAGTGCGGAAGAACAAATGTTTAATGAGCGATGCTGTAATTTGGGAATTGCCAAATATACTGCGTTCAGCTAAACTACCAATTGCAGTGCCGGTATTGTCGTCTTTATTGGATATGTAAATTAGATCGCCGTTCCTAAAAAAAGAGTGCGTATTATTATGTAAAGCCCGTAATTCGCCAAGGCGCTCATGACTGTAGGGTTCAGCATTGAGCTGGTATTTTTCGAATTCAAATTCTATTGGAAAGTAATTTAGCTGCATAAGGTGTGGTTAATTATTAATCTTCTAACAGCTTACTAGTGAGCAAAACGGCCATTTAGCTTGACGCAAATTAAGATTAAGTTTGGTTATGTATAGATAAGTAAATTTTGTCAGTAATTTATATAATTTATTTGTAACTGCTTTAGTTTTTGCAAAGTTTTATTTGATCTCTTCCGTACTATATAAGTAGGTTTGTTCAAATAGAGTTTATTGTGGCAATGGGCGGTCCCAATGCCTGCTGTTATTTATGATATCTGCTTCTTCCGGAATGACAAGAAAATTTTTAGGCAGAGGGGTTATTGGTACAACATAGGAAGAGGCGACATCAACAGACTCATCAAATATCCATTCTTGATTACTTCTGGAATAAGACTGAAAAAAATGAGTAAAGAGCCAGCTTAATCTGGTTTTTTCCGGATTTATGCTTTCAATTGTCTTAACTATTTTTTTTAATCTTTCCCTTTCAACTGCCGGACCGTCAAAAGTTTCCATTCCAATATGAATAACAGCTTCATAGGGAAGCGTCAACTGTCTTAAAGCTTTGGCAAGCAGTCCGTCAAGATCGCGGGCTTTTCCGATATACGCTTGAAGAGAATCACATGTGCATTTAATCCCTGCGGCATTAGTAATCTTATGAATATACCGGTTATTCGCCAGACCTTCTCCCACATGATATCCTGTCGAATTGAGTGCTACCGTAAAACCTTCATAATCGATAGGTTTTTTTGCCAGCAATTCTAGTAATTGTGGTGAATTGTACTTTATGTGATATTTTAAAAGCTGCGCATTAATCATTTTCAGATCAAACGTTGATGCGATTATCTCAATTTTTTCGTTAGAGAGCCTCCAGTTTTTTTCTTTTATTTTTGAATTTTCGAGTCTGAACAAATCGATCAGATAAGTTTCGGGCAGTGTTTTTAATTCTACATGAAAAGTAATTTCCAATAGGTAGTTATGCGCTAAAACAAATGGTATGATATGGTGCACCATTTTTTGACGCAGTACGGTTTCCTCATAAAAATAACTGCCTGATTTCTGCTGTCTCTTGCATTCCACCTGATAAGATTTATCTTCTTTTCGGACTAAAAGATCAGGGGTTTTGTCAGCCTCTTCTGGAAGGAATTCTACTTGGTAGCCATTCCTTTTCCAGGCAAGTGCAGCTAGAAATTCAAACAGGATCTGGTCCGCTTCAATTGGTCTTTTTTTTATGAGATCGCTGATTTTTTTTCTGAGTCCATCAAGGGAAGGAAGCAGATCAATGTCCATTCCGATACGTTTAAAAATAGGGACAATGCGTGCCCCCTGATAATACTCATACTTATGGGGTTCATGTATTAAGCAGTGTACCAGATAAAGATACCAGCCTATTCTGTCTTTTTCAATTACTAGTAACAGTCCGTCCGATACGGGTTTTGAAAGAGGTGGAGAGTCAGAGTGGAAATTACTGAGATATTCTTCAATTGCCTGTTTTCTTTTGTGCCATTGGTCGGGTGTCATAAATGTCATAAAATAGTCAAAGGCAGCGATCACATCTTTGTCATCATATTCAGGAAAAATTAGTTCTGTTATTGGAATTCTCGTCGTCATAGTTGGTTTGAATTTTACTAGTTAAAAAGAAAATAGATCAAAGGAAATTTTTTGAAAGTGCAGTAGACTCCAAAAGTAGCATTTGTGAATTTTTTTGAATCAGTAGAAATACGGGTTTTAGCGATCCATCTTTAAACTTTATTATTTTAGTGCAAAACTGAAACGCTAATGAATGTTGCATACTGCTGATATATTTTTACGTTATTCCGTAAGGTAAACTTAGGACTAAATGATATTAAGGTTTTACGGTTTTCCATAATTGGTAAACTTACTACTGTTTTCACTCGAAACGGCTAAAAAGGGCAGCCAAGATAGCGCCAGCCGTCTGCTGCATGCGCATAACGGACTCCAATTTCCTTTCGTCCGCCCTTCGGGACTTATAGCACTCCGCATCCTTTAACTGACGCTTGATTCTTGCTTTCTTTTTTTCCGTTTTTTCTTTTGAAAACAATTTTTTTTAAAGGGCGGAGCGGGGGTTAAAGAATTAGGGATCAATAGTTATTGTCTAAGTATTTCATAAGTATTCATTAGGTATTGATCAGTGGTTAACGAATTATTTATTCATTTTTTAAATTTAAAAGTTATGGAAATTACGGGAAGAGTTACAGCAGATGCGGCAGTGCGCCGTGCGGGAGAGAAAGAAGTTTTGAGTTTCACTATTGCAATTAATGACCGCTATAAGGTGGCGGGAAGTTCAGAGTACAAAGAGGTGACAACTTTTATCAATTGTTCCTACTGGCTCAGTATGAAAGCAGCGCAGTGGG
>Ga0247805_1001156_pt1 | contig 12830 bp, 7 predicted proteins | sample UWRJL044104R1_FD_180930 | JGI IMG/M metagenome (GOLD analysis project Ga0247805, IMG submission 180930) | Plant litter microbial communities from Arlington Agricultural Research Station in Wisconsin, United States - UWRJ-L044-104R-1 | ecosystem: Environmental > Terrestrial > Plant litter >...
GGTTAATTTATGGTCTACCAGTTATCATTATGTTGGTAATGTTTATGTAGATGTAAATTTCAGCAAGAAACTTAAATTCCGTTCCAGTTTTGGCGTAGATTATAACAACTACAATGAAAGTGAATATTGGGATACCAGAACGATTCTGGGTTCTGCAGGTGGTAGAGCGACAGAAAGTGTTACACAGTCTTCTACAGCAATAAACGAACAAACATTAAACTACAATACAACATTAGGAAACCATAATATCGGATTGTTAGTGGGTAACACCATTCAGGGTGTTGAGCTTAAAAATGTTTCGGCTACCGGAACTAACTTTCCAAACAATGCCTACACACAAATTTCTTCTGCTGCCACCCAAACAGCTTCTCAATTTAAATCAAATAGCGGATTATTGTCTTTCTTTTCCAGAGCAGACTATAATTATGCACGAAAATATTATATCGAAGCTACGATTAGAGCGGATGGTTCTTCTAAATTTGGTCAAAACAACAAATGGGGTTACTTCCCTGCTGTTGGAGCGGCATGGAGAATCAAGGAAGAAAGTTTCCTGAAAGATGTTTCGGCAATCAGTAATTTAAAATTCAGGGCTAGTTACGGTTTGACAGGTAATCAAAGCGGAATTGCAGATTTTGCTTCGCAAGGACTTTGGAATGGTGGATACGGCTACTCTGATAGAGTTGGCAGCAGCGAAGGTCCGGGGACTGCTCCTTTACAAATTGCAAACCCGAATCTGAAATGGGAAAAGACAGCACAATTTAGTGCCGGTTTTGATTTAGGATTACTGGATGACAGAATCAATGTTGAATTTAATTATTACAATAAAAATACTACCGATGTTTTGCTTCAGATAGCGACTCCAGGAACGACAGGGTTCTCTTCTTACCTGACCAATTTTGGTGAAATAAGCAATAAAGGTTTTGAGTTGAGTGTTACATCGGTTAATTTTCAATCGAAAGACTTTAAATGGAAAACCGATTTTAATATTTCCCAGAACATCAATAAAATAGAAAAAATACCTGCAGATATTCCTTTCGCAGGAAGAGATTTGATTCGCTTGCAGCAAGGACAGCCTCTTTATTCTTATTGGTTATACAAACAATTATATGTAGATCCGCAAACCGGTAATGCTGTTTTTGAGGATTTTAATAAAGATGGAAAAATCACGGCTGATGACCGTCAGATTGTGGGAAATACATGGCCTAAATTCTTTGGAGGTTTCAACAATACTTTTGAATATAAGAATTTTGACTTAGGCGTTTTCTTTACTTATTCTTTTGGAAATGAAATCTGGAACCACAACAGAATGCTGGGTGAAACCGGAGGTACATTAGATGCCAACAGGGTTTTATTGGAAAGCCAGTTAGACCGCTGGACTACTCCCGGACAAATAACCGATACGCCAAGATTAACGGCAGAGAATTACTCCAGACAGGAAAACAGCCGTTTTCTGGAAGATGGTTCATTCGTAAGATTACGTGCTATTACTTTAGGATATACATTACCTAAAGAGATTACCAGTAAGCTAAAAATCCAAAAATTCAGAGTTTATTTTACAGGAGCGAACCTGTTATTGTTTACCAAATATACCGGTTCCGATCCGGAATCTAATTTGGGAACAGGCAATATTCAGGGGTATGATTACGGAACACCACCGCAGCCACGCACTATTCAGTTAGGCTTAAATCTAACTCTTTAATCAATTTTAAAATTACAAAGATGAAAACTTTAAAACATACCCTTATAGCATTAGTAACCGTTTCGTTATTTTCTTCTTGTGGAGATTTATTAGAACCGGAACCAGTAAATGCAGTTTCTGATGCGAGTCCAATATTTGATAAAGGCTCCAGTGAAACAGCCTTACGAGGAGTTTACAGACAATTGGCCTCTACCGGCTATTACGGCGAAAATTATGTAACATTGGGTTATTTCCCGAGTGGAGACATTAAAAATCTTACTACGGGCGGGGCTGCAAACCTTGTAAACGTTAACTTCAGAGCTGATGATCCTCTTTTTAATACGTCATGGGTAGCTATTTATGCAACTATCAACAGAGCCAACCATGTAATTACTAAAGTTCCGAACGTACAGGATCCGTTGCTTACTCCTGCCCTTAAAAATCAATACATCGGAGAAGCTAAATTCATCAGGGCTTTGGCTTATTTTGACTTGGCAAGAGCCTGGGGCGGTGTCCAGCTTATTTTGGAGCCTACAGTTTCTCTTCAGGACAGGCCTAAAGTTCCAAGAAGCTCTTTGACAGAAACGTATGCTCAGGTTCAGAAAGATTTGGAAGATGCCGAGTTATTATTACCCGACGGCGTGAACAGAATCAGGGCTACAAAAAGAACAGCCTGGGCTTTGAGAGCAAGATTACACCTTTATAAAAAAGAATGGGCACTGGCCGAAGAATACGCTACAAAATTAATTGACAAACCTGCTGATTACACCTTGCTAAAACCATACAGTTCCTGGTTCGCAGGTAATGTGGTAGGAACTGCCGAATCTATTTTTGAATTGGAATACAGTGCCATCAATCCAAGTACTATTCGTGCTCAAATGCAGCATCCAACCAAAGGAGGAACCTATCGTTATGCACCGAATGATAAATTTGTTCAGCTTTTAAATGATGCAGCTGTTTCAGGAGGAAGAAAAGCATTAATAGGAAGCGTAACCCAAGGAGGAACTACGCTTTGGTATGGCAATTTATACTACAGGCTTCCGGCGACGGATCCGGCCTACATCTTCAGAATTGCAGAAATGTACCTGATCAGAGCAGAGGCCAGAGCACAATTAAACAATTTATCTGCTGCAACCGGAGCACTTAGCGACCTTAATAAAGTAAGAGACAGAGCTGAAATTGCTCCTTCTACTGCAGTTACTAAAGAAGAAATCTTATTAGCTATCGAAAACGAACGCCGAATAGAATTTGCATGGGAAGGTCACCGCTGGTTCGATTTAGCCAGAACAGGAAGAGCTAAGACAGTTTTGGAAGCATTGGATCCAAATACCAAAGTTGCAGATCACGAATTGGTATTTCCTATTCCGATAGTACAATTGCAATTGGATAATAGTCTTACGCCAAATCCATTTTATTAATACGTGAATTTATAATTAAAAGCATAATAGTATGAGTTTTTTTAATATTTCAAATAGCCCTTCTTCCGAGTGGAAGCAATATGAAAAAATAGCCCTTCGCTTTTTTATTGTGTATTTTGCCGTGCAAATCCTGCCTCTCGACTGGAAATTTTTTCAGCAATTGTTTTCGATTGACTGGCTTCATCTTAATTTCTATGATTTATTTAATCTAAGCCGCTATTATCCAAAATTCTTTTCCTTAACCGGCTTTGCCAATTTTGGGGTTGTTTTTATACTTTCGGTTTTAGGAACTTTTGCCTGGATATCCATTGATAAAAAAGAAAGAAATAACGATACTTTATATTATTGGCTTCGTGTTGCGCTTCGTTATCGTCTGGCAATAGGAATTATTGCTTATGGACTGGTTAAATTTTTCCCTTTGCAGATGCCCTACCCTTCGTTGAGTAATCTGCATACCAATTATGGGGATTTTTATCCGTGGAAAATTTATTATCACACCATCGGAATCACACAGGGTTATGAAAGCTTTTTAGGTGCAATCGAAATACTTGCGGGACTTTTACTGATTTATAGAAAAACAGCCACTTTTGGAGCTGGACTGATTTTAGGTTTTGTCGGAAATGTATTTGCTGCTAACATCTCGTATGATATTGGCGAGATCAGCTACAGTTTCTTCTTACTATCAATTGCTCTATTTTTGATAGCTTACGATGCGCCAAGATTGTATAGTTTGCTCTTTGCAGGAAGATATACCATTGCTAATAAATTCAATCCTGTTTTTTATTCAGATGCGCTTCGCAGAACACGGTTGGCATTAAAAACGGCTGTTGTTATTTTTATCGTTCTGATAGGTTTCAAAACCTATTCCAACTATGCAGAAGCGCCTTACAAATATCCAGCAACTCCGGGATTAAAAGGAACTTATGGCTATTATAATGTACGTGAATTTAAATTGAATAATCAAACAATTCCGTACTCCAATACCAATCCTGACAGATGGCAAAATGTAGTTTTTGAGAAATGGGCGACCTTAAGTATCAAAACGGCTCAACCCATTACAATTGATGCTTCGATAGCAGATGAATATCATGAAAATGATAAAGACAGAAACTACGAATCAGCAGGAGTTGGCGGAAGACGTTACTTCTCCTACCAAACTGACAGCAGTAAAAATTCTATTGTTTTGGAAAATAAAAACAAACACCACCAATCGGAAAAGTTTGTTTTGAATTACACACAGGTAAATGATTCTACGATTGTTTTAAAAGGAATCAATGAAAAAAAGGATTCCATTTATGCTGTTTTGGATAAAATCAACAAGAAATATTTGTTGTTTGAAGGACGAAGAAAACCAATAAAACTGTAGAAGATAATATCTTTTAAATAAGTAAGAGTATGTCTGAATTAATTACAAATAAAGAAAACAGTCCAGAGAAAATTCAGGTTCCTGAAATCGAAACAACTGCGTTAAAACCCGAATGGACAAGTACAGAGCGAATCATCTTTCGTATTGCTTTTATTTTCTTTACCGTATTTTGCATTCCGTGGGATTTTGGTTTTTATGAATTCCTTTATAATCTGAATTATCCGCATGTAACCTATGGGAACCTTACGGAAATTGTGGCTTTTTACAATCCGCAGTTTATCAATATCTTTTCTGCAAGCGGTTTTTTCGGCTGGGCGAGTTATATCAATTACGTATTTGTTCTGATAGTCGCCATTACAGGAGGATTGATCTGGACAGCTTTGGATAAAAACAAAAAAGAATATCACGTATTGTATTACTGGGTACGCGTTTTTGCCCGATATCGTGTGGCATATGCCGGAATTGCCTGGGGATACAAAAAGTTTTTTATCATGCAGATGCCTTTTCCAAATGTGGGATTGGAACACACTGATTTTATTGACTTTTTTGCTAAAAGACTGTATTGGGAATCACTAGGAATTTCGCCTTATTATGAAGTCTTTTTAGGTTTTGCAGAATTTCTGGCAGGCTTTCTTCTGCTATTCAGAAAAACAATTCCGGTAGGAGCTGTTATGGCTTTCATTGTATTTGGAAATATTGCCATTGCCAATCATGCTTATGATATTGGCGAACAGGTTCCAAGTGCTGCTATGGCTATGCTGGCGTTATTTGTTTTTTGGTATTATGTACCCGGAATTTACAATTTGATTGTGAAGCAGGAAAATTTTAAAATTTTTACTTTCTATCCAACATTCAGGGCAAAATGGCAAAATTACGCCCGGCTTACGGTAAAATATGCCTTCAATTTCATTTTTGTCATTCTGTTTTTTGGTTTGGAAGTATATGCTTTTACGCACAATGATTTTTATAAAATTCCAAATACGCCCGGGCTTGCCAATTCCAAAGGATATTATAATGTAACCGAATTCAAATTGAATGGTAAAGTTGTGCCCTATTCTCCTAATGATTCAATCCGCTGGCATGATGTTACTTTTGAAGACTGGTCTTCCCTAAGTTTCAAAGTCACCAATCGCCCTCAGCAAATCGAAATGTTTGCAGCAGGAAGTTATCCGCGATTAGGAGAAGTGTATGATGGAAAATGGAGTTTCAATTGGGAAGGTGATGTCAGAAGATTTGGAAATGCAAAAAAACACAAAAAACGCGATCCTTCCAAAAGAGATCTGAATATTGGATGGGAACTTTCAGGCGTAGGCAACGAAAGAAGATGGTATCATTATAAAGCCGATACTGTAAATAAAATATTGTACCTGCAAAACAAAAACAAGGTTGATAGAGAGCAAAAACAGGTTTTACATTACAGCAGACCATCAGAATCCCGAATTATTTTATCGGGAATCAATGAATTCAAAGACTCCATTTATGTGGTTTTAGATAAAGACAATACGGTATTACCTCTTCTTAAAGACGGCAGAAAACCAGTGCCTGACTTCATTAAAACAAAAAATTAAGTTATGTCGAAAGCAATTACAAATACGAACAATATATGGGAATCTGATAAACTATCTAAATTTGAATATCAGGAAGATGCTCATATCGATAAATTTGAAGAATCTCAACAAAACATTGAAGTTTCCGAACAAAATGAAGAGATTTCGAATGAATCAGGAAATTCAGACGGAGAGCATAGAGACTGGACCAATACTCAAAAAATTGCGTTCCGAATTGCGTTTATCTTCTTCTTTCTGCTGGTTGTTCCTTTAGATTTTGATTTTTATGCCAAATGGTTCACAACAGACTGGAGTCATCTGCACATTCGTAATATTGGCGAATTAAGCGGATCTTCCTTTCATCCAATCAAAATTTTAGAAAACAATAAAGGCGCCGGAGATATTGGTTCGATCGCGCAATCCAATGTTCAGTTCTTGAAAGTGAATGCCGAAAGCGGAACATTTGGAATCGCAAGCTACATTAATTGGGGACTTGCCCTTTTAATTGGTATCGTTGGTGGAGCTATTTGGACACTTTTTGACAGAAAATCCAAAAATTACAGAGTGCTTTATTATTTTATCACAGCCGCAGTAAGCTACTCCATGTTGATCAAACTAAACGGATTGACGTTTGCAAAAGTATTTCCAACTCAAATGCCTGACCTGGCATTAACACAGCTCAATACAAATTTTGGAGATTTTACAGCGCAGAAATTATATTGGATTCAGTTAAGTTTCGTTCATAATTACGAAATTTTTGCAGGACTTGCCGAGCTGTTGATTATGATTTTACTGTTTTTTAGAAAAACCCGTTTTTGGGGAGCGGCTTTGGCTTTCGCCATGATTGGAAATATCGCATTTGTTAATCACGCTTATGATGGGGGAATTCATTTGGCTGCTTCTTTTTATGTAATCGCAGGAGGTTTTGTGGTGTGGGGTTATTTGCCAAGAATCTGGAATCTGATTGTGAATGAGAAAAATACAGCTTTGAATTTATATCAGTTTCCCTACAGGGAAAAATGGCAGCAATATGTACGAATTGGCCTGAAAACTTTTGTTTTTGGTTTCTATTTTATTCTGAGCGGTTATTTGCATTGGCACAATTACAAACATGATTCGTATAAAGTGCCTTCAAGACCAGGATTGACAGATGCCAGAGGTTTGTATCAGGTAACCGAATTCAAATTGAATAATAAACCGGTAGCCTACTCGCCTGTAGATTCTTTGAGATGGCAAAATGTAACTCTTGAAAAATGGTCTACGATTTCCTATTCGGTATTCAACACCTTTACAATTCATGGAGAAGCCGGAAGGGGAAAACAAATTAAAGATGTTGACAGAGCCTATGAATCTGCCGGAACTGGTGGAGGAAGACGTCATTTTTACTATGAAGAAGATCCTGAAAAAAAAGTGCTTACCTTGTATAATAAAAATAAAGTCTACAAAGACGAAAGACAAATTCTACATTACGAAAGACCTTCAAAATCCAGAATAATCCTATCGGGAATCAATGAACAAAAAGATTCCATTTATGTGGTATTGGATAAAAAAGACAGAAAATATCCGTTGTACGAAGGAAAACAAAGTGAAATTAAAGCATTTTAGAAATACAAAAACATGAGCAAAAAAGATTTTGATGCCATAGTAGTAGGTTCCGGTCCCAATGGTTTGTCGGCAGCCATAACATTGCAGAAAGCAGGTCTTTCGGTATTGATTGCGGAGGCCAAAGCAACAATTGGCGGCGGTATGCGTACAGCCGAATTGACGTTGCCGGGATTCAAACATGACATCTGTTCGGCAATTCATCCTATGGCAATGGGTTCACCCTTTTTTGCTAATCTGCCTTTGCACGAACACGGATTGAAATTTGTTCATGCGCCATTGCCTGCTGCCCACCCTTTTGATGATGGAAAAGCGGCTATTTTATCACGATCAATCAAAGAAACGGCACGTTCGTTAGGCAAAGACGGACTGGCTTATTTAGATCTTATTCAGCCTTTGGTAGACTCCTGGCCTAAAATTGTAGATGATACGTTAGGCCCTTTGGGTATACCGAAACATCCTTTATTGTTAGCTAAATTTGGTTTAAAAGCGATGCAGCCTGCAAGTTGGATTGCAAAAGGTTTTGAAACAGAAAAAGCAAAAGGCTTATGGGCAGGAATGACAGCACATTCGATTCAGCCTTTAACGAACTATTCTTCGGCAGCGATTGGAATGGTTTTGTCAGCCGTTGGCCATTTGTATGGATGGCCAATTCCAAAAGGCGGTTCTCAGTCTATAGCCGATGCATTAGCTTCTTATTTTATTTCGCTTGGCGGAAAAATTGAAACTAATTTTCTGGTCAAATCATTAGATCAACTGCCTTCTTCGGATGCTGTTTTGTTTGATGTTACACCGAAACAATTATTGGAAATAGCCGGAGAGAAATTTTCTCCGTTGTACAAATGGCAATTGGAACGCTACCGATACGGAATGGGGGTTTTTAAAGTGGACTGGGCATTAGATGGTGCAATTCCATTTACAGCAGCGGAATGCAACAAAGCCGCAACCGTTCATTTGGGCAATACTTTTAAGGAAATTGCAGATGGGGAACAACTGGCTTCATCAGGCGGACATCCCGAAAAACCTTTTGTTTTGTTAGCACAGCAAAGTTTATTTGATTCGACCAGAGCTCCTGAAGGCAAACATACTGCCTGGGCGTATTGCCATGTTCCAAACGGTTCAACAGTTGATATGACGGCTGCCATTGAAAATCAGGTAGAACGTTTTGCACCCGGATTCAAAGATCAGATTCTGGCTAAAAACACAATGAACTCCTCACAAATAGAAGCGTATAATCCAAATTATATCGGTGGGGATATTAATGGCGGTATCATCGATATCGGACAGTTATTTACTCGTCCTGCCCTGCGTGTTTCTCCTTACCGCACCTCAGCAAAAGGAATTTACATCTGCTCTTCTTCTACTCCTCCGGGTGGCGGAGTTCACGGAATGTGTGGCTTTCACGCTGCTAAAACCGCTTTGAATGATGTATTCAAAATAAAAATATAAATAATAACTATTCAATTAAAATGTCAACTCCAACCAAACAATTTACACTTCATGAAGACTGGACAGTAGTAGTCTTAGGCTTTCTGATCATTGCCATTTCCCTTTTTATTTTTCTGCCGGAAGTTCCTGCCTTCAAATGGTCAAACGGAACCGATTTACAAAATGATGTATTCGCTTTACAGAATTTAAAAATCATCGGTATCCAATTTATTTATCTTCTTGCTTTTGGAAGTTTAGGTGCTTTATTGGTGGGAAAATCAGTAAAAAACTTTTTATTGGGATTTCCGGTTGTATATATCTTAACCGTTATTGCTTTGATTATTGCAGGAAACACTTTCATTAAAGGGATTAATTTAGAAGCCGTGATTTTTAGTTTGATCATCGGATTATCAATAGGAAACTTTTTCAAACTTCCGGAATGGTTTCGTACGGCGCTTTCAACAGAGATTTTTGTAAAAATTGGATTGGTATTGTTAGGAACAAGCGTGATCTTTTCAGATATTTTGAAAGCCGGTTCTTTAGGATTAATTCAGGCTTTGGTAGTTGTATTATCCGTTTGGTATTTTGCTTTTTGGTTGTGTAAAAAACTAAAAGTTGATGATGAGTTAACAATGATGATTTCAAGTGCGGTATCTATTTGTGGAGTTTCTGCAGCAATTGCAACTTCCGGTGCCATCAAAGGGGATTCCAAAAAATTGTCTTATGTTATTTCAATGGTCTTGGTAACGGCGATTCCGATGATGATTTTTATGCCGATTATTGCCAAGTATTTCAATTTTCCTGAAGAAGTAACCGGAGCCTGGCTGGGCGGAAGTATCGATACTTCCGGAGCTGTTGTGGCTTCCGGTTCATTGGTTGGTGAAACGGCTTTGAAAATCAGTACCATTGTCAAATTTTCTCAAAATGTATTACTAGGACTTGCCGCTTTTGCCATTTCTGTTTATTGGACATATACGCACAATCAATCTTCAGAAGCCGTGGCTTCAAAACCAACTCTTGGTGTTATTTGGGAGCGTTTTCCAAAATTTGTTATCTGTTTTATTGTGGCTTCTTTGGTGTTTTCTTTCCTTATTCCTTCTGAAGTTAGGGATGAAGTAAAAGAAAGTTTAAAAAACCTTCAGGGTATTTGGTTTGCTTTAGCTTTCACGAGTATTGGTTTAGAAACCAATTTCAAGGATTTATTCTCCAATAATAGCAAAAAACCTTTGTATGCTTTCTTGATAGCGCAGTTATTTAATGTTATCGTTACCCTGCTTATTGCCTTTTTACTATTTGGCTAAGCCGAAAATTGAATTTAAAAATAAAATTATGATTACTATTAATGAAAATAGGGTATGGAGCAGCTCTGAAAAAATCACTTTCAGAATCATCTTTTTATATGCACTATTTTTTTGCCTTCCTATTCATAGTTCCTTTTATAAATATCTTTTCCAGATGGACTGGCTCGCCATCAATTGCAGGGATTTTTTTGTCATTGCAACCTACAGGCATCCGAGTCTTACTGAAATAGATTCAGAAAGTTTTCACTGGGGATTTCTGGGATATATCAATTTTATTTTGCCTTTGTTTATTGCCATTCCGATTGCACTTGTATGGTCCTTTTTAGATAAAAGCAGAAAAAATTATCAGAAATTAAACTATTGGCTTCAGGTCATTATAAGATATCGCGTAGGATTAGGAATGGTGGCCTGGGGTTACAGAAAACTGATGCCCAGCCAGATGGTGTTGCCTACCTACTCTATCATGGATACGCCTTTTGGAGATATTCAGGCACAAAAACTCTATTGGCAGGCGGTTGGCATTGTACCAAGCTATGAAGTATTTCTTGGCTTTGCCGAATTTATTCCGGGAGTGCTTTTATTGTTTAGAAAAACCTCAAATGTCGGAGCATTATTGGCAGGAGTAGTCATGATTAATGTTGCTTTGGCGAATCATGCTTATGACGGAAGTGTTCATATTCATAGTGCCGCTTATGCTATTTTATGTGCCATTCTTTTCTGGCCTAATTTATTTAAATTATGGGTATTATTAATACAGCAGAAAGATGTGATAACCGAAAAATATTATCCTGAATTTAAGCAGAAATGGATAAAAAATACCAGAATAGTGCTCAAGTCTTTTGTGTTTGCTGCGTTTGTGTTTTGGTTTTTTATTTTACAGGTCGAAGATTATCAGATCACACCTTATCGCTTGCCTCAGGTTCCGGGTGTTCCAGAATTAAAAGGATTTTATAATGTAACTGAATTTAAACTAAATGGAAAAATTTTACCGTATAGCCCAATTGATTCGATAAGGTGGCAAAAAGCAATTTTTGAAGAATGGCGAACTCTATCTTTTACTGTAAATAATCCAACAGTAATTGACCGATCAAATGGTGGCGGTTACAGTAAAAAAGATGAGGAACGCAAATGGGAAGTTGCGGGTATTGGTGGAGGAAAACGCTGGTTTCATTATGAAGCAGATACTCTCACGAAAACATTGAACCTCCATAACAAAAATGATTTTTTCTGTCAGGATCAAAATTCAGTTAACCACAAAGAACAATATTCCGGGAAGTTAGGAGCAGATGCTGATGGAGAAGCCTGTGAGGAAAAATACACCTTAAAATATAAAATAATTAATGATTCGGATGTCGTTCTAAACGGAACCAATCAAAAAAATGAAACTGTCAATATCGTATTATCCAAAAAGCAGGTAAAGTATCCATTATTAGAAGGAAGATATTCTGCAATTACAGCTTTTTAAATTCTAAAATTACCATTGTCATTACACCCCATTTAAAAATTAGTAAATTAATTTTAAATGGGGTTTAATCGTTCTTAAAGGTTAAATTTTAGATATCTCATCAAAACTTCAAATAAATACTATTGTATTATTAATCAATGCAATAGCGTCATTTCTCCTTTAAGTTATAAATGCCCTTATAAAAATTTATAATCAGTTCTTTATTAAGTAATTACAAAATTAACAAAAACAACAAATCACCTACAGATCAGCATTTTAATTCATTTTATTTAATTCTTACAATTTTGATTGAAAATGTTAAAAAATAATTTAATTTTTTTTTGGTTTTTATTATATTAAATTTAACTTTGCCTATAGAATTAGTAGAGTTTAAAATACTATTTAAAACCAAACAAACTATATTTTGAAAACAACTGAAAGCCTATCATATTTTATACCTAAAAAATATACTTATAACACTCTTTGTTATATGTGTTTCTGTTGTTAATTCTGCCAAAACTTTTATTCGTTGCATCCATTTTACCTAAGCAGTAAATCAAGCCGATTTCAAACGAATTTCTAAAAAAATTATCCTGTACAATTGAAAATTCAATGCTGTTTGCTACAAAATATTGTATCAAATAACATCCTGAACGTTCATTTATTAAACCAAAATCCAATTAAAAACTAAACAAACTAAAATGGAAAAGATGCACACCTGTTGCTGTAAATAAAAAAAGCCATTTCAGCGGCAACTGAAATGGCGGGGAATAAAAAACATTTATCGCTAAATATGGGAGAATAACAGAAAGTTGAAAAATCATCTTTCAGGACTCCTTGTTAATTATTTAAAACCAACACAAAGAAATGAAAAAAATATTAAACACATATTCTTTATTATTTATCCTGCTCTTATCTACCGGAATTAAAGCCCAAAACACACAGCCCATTATAAATTCTACCTTAAATGGTAAGGTAATCGATCAGGTAACCAATCAACCAATACCTGGTGTTAATATTCAAATTAAAGGAACTACCCATACTGC
>Ga0247805_1001157_pt1 | contig 12824 bp, 11 predicted proteins | sample UWRJL044104R1_FD_180930 | JGI IMG/M metagenome (GOLD analysis project Ga0247805, IMG submission 180930) | Plant litter microbial communities from Arlington Agricultural Research Station in Wisconsin, United States - UWRJ-L044-104R-1 | ecosystem: Environmental > Terrestrial > Plant litter >...
AGGCAGTCTCCTTGTGCGGTTCTGCGCCGGCACCAATGGGCCAGGCAGAAGAGCGAACGTGGCGGCGCACAACGGTTTGTGTGCGCTCGGAAGCGATGAGGCGGTCACGTGCCTGCTGCTCGAAGAATGAGAGCTGGCGGCGTTTGACCGGGAGGATCAGGTCGAGCACCCGACGCAGTTCCACGTTGGTGTCGAGCTGTTCGAGGCGGGCGAGAGCGGCCTGCATCAGCCACTCGTCGATGGTTCCCATTGCCATGTGTACGGCGACCATGTCGGTGCCGTAACGGTTGGCCGAGACGGAACCGGTGATGGGTCGAAGCCGATTTGCTACTCGCGCGAAGAAGGAGGGACGGGCCTCGATGACCGGGGGAGCGGCGTCGCCGTGCGCCTCGACGATGAGCTCGAGGGCGGCGGCGATCCAGAACTTCTCGAAGGCCCAGGTGCCGAGGAACGCTGTGACGCGCGCGTCTTTGTGAGTCGCGGTGACGAGCACGTTACGCAGGTGGCCCATCGTGGCGCGCTCGATCGCTACGAGGTAGCGGAGCGTTCGTAGGGTGTCGGTGGACAGGGGCGTTGACTCGAACTCAGAGAGATTGAGTTCATCGCGATAGCTGCCCACGGCATTTCTCGCATAGTCACGCACATTGAATTCAGGAGCGGCAAGCACGTCCTGTTCTTCGTTGCCGTGGCTGTTCACGATTGGTTCCTTAGCTCGTGGGGACTTTCTGAGAGCCTATCCGATCAACGATACGCAGCGCGTAGCGTATCCTCGGCGTATGGCTACGGCTCTTATTACGGGCGGCACATCCGGCATCGGCGCCGCATTTGCCCGGTCCCTCGCACGCCGTGGTTACGACCTCGTGCTCGTCGCTCGCGACGAAACCAACCTCGCGACCCGCGCAGACGAGTTCCGCGCGCTTGGTGCTCGCTCGGTCGAGACCCTCTCCGCAGACCTTTCCAATCGGGTGGATGTCGCGACCGTCGCCGATCGCCTCGAATCCGCCGAGGCTCCGATCGACCTCTTCATCAACAACGCCGGCTTTGGTGTGCACTTCCCCCTCGTGACCCGCGACACAAGCGTTCACGACCGTGCGATCGAGGTCATGATCCGGGCCGTCCTCGTTCTCGGTGGCGCGGCGGCCAAGGGCATGAAGGCCCGCGGCAACGGCGCAATCATCAACGTCTCGAGCACCGCCGGTTTTGTCACGATGGGCGGCTACTCGGCGATCAAGGCGTGGGTCACCTCCTATACGGAGGGACTCGCGGTCGAGCTTCGGGGATCCGGCGTGAGAGTCACCGCACTGTGCCCGGGCTGGGTACGCACCGAGTTCCACGAGCGCGCGAGCATTCGCACCGGCTCCATCCCCTCGGCTCTCTGGGTGGATGTTGACCTCACTGTCGAGACCGCGCTCCGGGATTCCGCCCGGGGTAAGGTCATCTCCATCCCTACCGCCCGCTTCAAGGCGCTCATCTGGCTCGCACGCCATGCGCCGCGCAGTGGCATCCATTTCATCTCCGCAAAGATCACCTCCGGTCGTGCGGAGCCGGCAGAAACGAGTGCGCACTAGTGGCCGATCGTTTTACCTCGCCCGGGCACGCGGCTGCCCGATTTGTTGCGCAGCGCATGATCCTGAAGCCGCTCGTCTGGTCGCTCACGCGCGTGACGGTCGTCGGCAAGGAACGCCTCGCCGACCTCGACGGTGGCTTCATCGTCGTTGCAAACCATTCAAGCCACTTGGATGCTCCGCTCATCACGGGCGGCCTGCCTCGCCCCCTGGCGCGCTACCTCGCTGCGGGCGCCGCTGCCGATTACTTCTTCGACGTCTGGTGGCGCAAGGGCCTCACGGCTCTCTTCTTTAACGCGTTCCCCGTCGACCGCACGGGCACGGGTGCGAAGGCCGGACTTTCCAAGGCTCTGCTCGAGCGTGGCGTTCCCCTTCTCGTCTTTCCGCAGGGCGGTCGCGCGAAGACCGAACTCATCCAGGGCTTCAAGCCGGGTGCCGCATCACTCTCGATTTCGGTCGGTGTGCCGTGCGTTCCTATCGCGCTTGTCGGCGCGGGTCGTGCGATGCCGCGCGGCGTCAACTGGCCGCGTCGCGGGCGCCGTCCCGTTGCAATAGTCTTCGGGAGTCCACTGCGGGCGGCCGAGGGGGAGACAGCTTCACAGTTCTCCGAAAGACTCGCCGCAACGGTGAGCGCGATGTACGACGAATATTCCGACTCGATTGCATCCGGCAGCCGCGAGGCGCAGCCCGGGAAAGGCCGATGATGACCGCTGTTAAGCACATGAAGTGGTGGGGCTGGGGCAACGAGGGTGTTGGCTTTCACCACGAAGACAAGCCCGGCTTCGCGCCGTTTGTGCTGAAGGCTGTCGGACTCGACCTGCTCAAGGCGACAAAGGCCGAAGAGCCGTCGTTCGCCGACCTCAAGGTGCCGGCGAGCAACGCTGACGCAGCTCTCCTCGCGGCGCTTGTTGCAGTGACGGGCGACGAACACGTCACGACCGACGACATGGTCCGTGTCATCCACACGTACGGAAAGTCGTTGCGCGACCTCGTTCGCATCCGCAACAACTGGATCGAGCGCGCCCCCGACGTTGTTGTGTACCCGGCTGACGAGGCCGAGGTTCAGGGCATCGTCGCAGCTGCGATCGCGGCCGACGCCGTCATCATCCCGTTCGGCGGTGGTAGCAACATCGCGGGCAGCCTCGAGCCGCTCGCGGCCGAGACCCGCACAGTCATCTCTCTCGATCTCGGTCGACTGCGTCTTGTGCTCGACATCGACGAGGAGTCGGGCCTCGCTCGCATCCAGGCCGGATCGCAGGGCCCCGACCTTGAGAAGCAGCTCAACGACAAGGGTTGGACGATCGGGCATTTCCCCGACTCCTTCACCCACTCGACCGTCGGCGGCTGGGTTGCCACTCGCTCGTCGGGTATGCAGAGCGACAAGTACGGCGACATTGCCGACATCTGCCGCGGCCTGCGCGTCGTTCGCCCGAACGGCACACTCGTTCTTCGCCCGCTGCCCTCGACGTCGAGCGGACCGTCGGTTCGCGAGATGATCCTCGGTTCAGAGGGCCGCCTCGGCATTATCACCGAGGTCACCGTTCAGGTGCACCGCATTCCCGCGCAGCGTGATGTCTACGCCTACTTCTTCCCCAATTGGGAGGCGGGAATTGCCGCGCTGCAGGAGGTCTCCGAATCGGATGCCGCGCCATCCATCACCCGTATCTCGGATGCGAGCGAGACGGGCTTCTCGCTCGCGACGTCGAAGGCCCGCAAGGGATTCGACAAGTGGAAGGCAGACACGCTTCTGCCCTGGATCATGGGCGTCAAGTGGGGCAAAGAGAACCTCGACAAGATCTGCATCTCGTTCATCGGCTACGAGGGCAGTCCCGCCCACGCCAACCGCCAGCGCAAGCTCACCGAGAAGATCATCCGCAAGCACGGTGGACTCACGATCATCGGCACCGGCCCCGGTGTGCTCTACGACCAGAAAAAGTTCGACACCCCGTACCTGCGCGACTTCCTGCTCGACATGGGTGCCGCGGGCGACGTCTCGGAGACAGCTGCCCCCTGGTCGAAGCTCAACCAGGTGCACGATGCCGCCTACGCCGCAGCGCGTGGCGCCTACGCCGAGATCGGTATCGACGGCTGGATCATGTCGCACATGAGCCACTCGTACCACTCGGGTGCGTGCCTCTACTTCACGTTCGCATTCGTCTTCAAGAATGACCCGATCGCCGAATACAACCTCGTCAAGAACGCGATTCAGCAGTCGTTCGTCGACAACCACGCGACGATCTCGCACCACCACGGTGTCGGCGTCGAGCACTCGCCGTGGCTGTCTCAGGACATCTCGCCCGAGGGCGTCGTCGTGATGCGCGGCCTGTTCGCCTCCGCCGACCCGGGCTCGAACTTCAACCCGGGCAAGGTCACGCAAGGCTTCTAGCGCCGCGCCAAACCGTCGAAAAGTGCTCCAAACTCTCGGGTTTGGAGCACTTTCGCACGATCAGGGGACTTTTATGTGGATGGCGCGGGGCTCAAGCGTCGCGCGCGCCCAGACCACGGGGCCGATCGAATCCCCGTCGGCCTGAAACTGGGCAGGCTTCTCGAGCGTGAGCTCGACGGTGCGCGCCGTTGTGTAGCTGAACTGCCGCCGCCGCGCGCCGCCGGGCAGGTTCACGCCATAACCGCGCAGCCCGCGTCGCTGCACCCAGCCCGCGACGTTGGAGATCGTGAGCACGTCGAGCAGTCCGTCGGTCATCGACGCGTCGGGCAGCAGGCGGATCCCCGCTGTGATGATGCCGCAGTTACCGAGAAAGACCGAGTGCAGTTGCTGGTCGACGGCGCGCCCACCATCCGCGCTGATCGAGAGTTTGACGCCGCGGCGCGGGCGCATCGCCCACACGATCGGGCCGACGTATGCGACCCAGCCGATCCTGCGCTTGAGGCGGGCGTCGGTTCCGGCGACCATGTCGGCGTCGATACCGAAGCCGGCCATCACGAGGTACTCGCGCGTTGACTCGGTTCCGTCGTCGAGGCGGAAGTCGAGCACCCCGAGGTCGATGCGGGTCGAAGAGCCGGCGAAGGCGATGCGCACGGCCTCCTCGGTGTCGGTGAGCGGGATGCCCAGATTGCGCGCGAGCAGGTTCGCCGTGCCGATCGGCACAACGGCGAACGGTAGCCGGTGCACGCGGGTGGCAGTTGCGACTCCGCGCACGGTGCCGTCACCGCCGGCAGCTATAACGAGATCCACCTGGGCGAGAGCCGCTGCATCCACCTGAATTTTGGATGCTTCGCCTTTGACCATCGGAAGCCACAGGCTCGGCTCCCATCCTTCTGCCGCCTCGCGGGCAGCGACGATCGGTTCGAGGCGTTCGCGACGAACGCGCCCCGAATGGAAGACGATTGCTGCGCGGGGCACTACGCCTCGAACGCCGGCCAGAGCAGGTCGAGCACTCCGTCTGCCCACGCCTCGTCGGTTGCGCCTCCGCGGATGACCTGGCCGAGAACGGCGCCGAGCAGCACTGTCGCGACGAGCCGCACGTCGAGGTTGGAGCGCAGGTCTCCAACGACGATGCGCTCCTGCACGAGGGCCGCGAGGGTGCGTGCGCGCACCTTGAGCATCTCGCGCAAGAGTTCGACGGAGGCCGGGTCCTGATTGGTGATGATGGCGGCGGCGGTTCCGCGGCCGATCTCGTGTTCGGCGAACTCGCCCGCGTTGCGCAGAAGCCAGCGGAAGGTGTCGTACGTCGACAGGTCGGTCGGGATCTTGATCTCGGTCGTCGCGGCGTGGATGCCTGCGAGTAAGAGGTCTTCGCGGCTCTCGTAGCGGCGGTAGATCGTCGTCTTCGCGACACCGGATGCCGCAGCCACGGCCTCAATGTTGACGGCCACGGGGCCTTTTTCGCGCAGGATGTCGACAGTTGCGTCGAGGATGCGGTCGTCGGTTGAACGCGCGCCGAACTCGCGGTCCGCGGGCTGAATCACGGTGCGGTCTGTCAACTGGCCACCCTCCGTGTTGAAAGTTCAAGTCTACGGGAGCGGCGCTACGCGACCCGTAGCGCTTGCTTACAGTGCGCTGATAGTCCAGCCTGCGGTTGATGACGCCCCGGGCTCGATCACGATGAGATCGGTGCCCGAATTGAACGCGTCGGGCGGGCACGTCATGGGCTCAACGGCGAGGCCGAGGCGGTTCTCCGCGGGCACCGGACGGTCGGCGGTGTGCAGCTGCACCCAGGGGCACTCTGCGTCCCAGTGCATCGCAACACCTGTTCCGTCGCTTGTCGTGAGTTCGACCCGCGAGCGTGTGAGCCCCGTGAACGCGTGGTCGATGAACGTGTCACCGATGGCGCGCGGCTCCCGGAAGTCGAATGCCGTGTCCGCGACATCCACTGCGGCGATCGGGATGAGGCGGTCTTCGGTGACGGCGAGTACGAGGTCGGCGGGCAGCGACAAGGTCCAGTCGTCGACGCGGCCCCGGCCGGCGACAAGGTAGGGGTGCGGGCCGGTGCCGTAGGGGGCAGCGGTCGGGCCGGTGTTTGTCGCGGTGATCGTCTCTCGAAGCCCGGACTCGTCCAGCGTGTATTCGACGGCGACGTCGAGGCGGTGTGGGTAGCCGACCTGGGCCTCGATCGTCGTCGCGATTGTGAGGCTGCTCTCGCTCTGGCTGACGAGAACGAAGTTGGTCCAGGCGACGAGTCCGTGCAGGGCGTGGCCGCGCTCGGGTTCAGTGAGGGCGAGGATGTTGTCGACCCCGCCGAAGCTGTAGGTGCCGTTGACGACACGATTGGGCCACGGCGCGAGCGTTGCACCGCGGAAGGCCGGGCGCACCTCGTGCTCGTCGAAGGGCACAACAAGATCGCGGCCCTTGTAGGTGAGTGATCGAAGGGAGGCGCCGACGCTGGCGATCGAGGCGGCGTAGTCGCCCGACACAAGGTCGTAGCGAGCGCCGGAGAGCGAAAAAGTCATGGGGCTATTGTGCCGGTATGCGCATTGTTCTCGGAGTTCTCGTGATTATCGGCCTCTCGGCCTGCACGTATTCGAGTGCTCCTGCACCCGTGCCGGTAGCAACACCCGTGGTGGATGCAACGGCGGAGCCCGCGCTCGTCGCGACCGACGTGCGTCCGAGCGTTTTTCTCACCGCGGAGGTCGAGGGCGAGCTTTCGGTCGTCGGCGGCTGCTTCGGACTGGACGACACCGCCGTGCTGTTCCCGGTTGGGACAACGCGCACCTCTGACGGTCTCGACATCCCCGGGGTCGGCGCGGTGGGTCTCGGCGAGCAGCTTGCGGGCGGCGGGGGATCCAGCAGCCTCGGCGACTCCGCAGATACTGATGTGCTCTGGGATGAGTGCGAGCTCGAGCGCGACGCCGAAGTCGCCCACCTCAATCCGTTTGATAGCCCGTGACCCCCGTCAGTTGCTAGCTTCGTAACATGCGCATCTTCATTGGAGCAGTTTTGCTGCTGGGTCTCGCGGGCTGCTCGAGCGGGCTCGTCGTCGACGACGTCAAGGTGCCCGTGCTGCTCTCGCAGAGCTCGCACGGCGACGCCTTTGACCAGGCGCTCATCTCGGGAGAGCTGCAAGAGGTGCGCGGCTGCTACGGAATCGGCGAGAACGTCGCGGTCTTCCCGGTCGGCACAACGCGCACGGAGAGGGGCATCAGCCTGCGCGACCTCGGTGACGTCGACCTGGGCGAGACCGTCGAGGGTGGGGGAGGGTTCAGCACTGTCACGCAGGGCGACCTCGCCCAGTACGAGGTATGCGGACTCGAGGTCGGCGACGAGATAATTCACCTCAACCCGATGGACACCAACTAGCTACTTCTGCGCGTCCCAGCGGGCGAGGGCGTCCGCGTCGCGCACGTGGGTGACGGCGCGGCGCGCGGCATCGAGCGCTTCGACGGGGTCGGCTCCAGCCGCTTCGGCCGCCGCAAGTTCGCGCTCTGCCGAGGCCAGGCGGGTGCGCGCATCGGCACCCACACGACGACCGCCCACGGTGATGAAGGCGCGCACCTCCGAGAGTTGCGCCGTCACTGTCGCGATGGTGCCGGCGAGGGCCACAGTCGCGTGCTCGACGCGCTCGCGCTGGCTGCGAGCACTCGCGAGTGCCGCGTCGAGCCGGGACACCGCCGTGCCAATCGCCTCGAGACTGTCGATGGGGTTTCTCGCGTCACTGGCCGACACGGCCTCGTCGACGCCACTGATCGCCGCACCGATACTGCCGGACTCCGCAGCGGGCACCGCATCCCGCTGCACGCGTGCCTCGGCAAGATCGCCGCGCGTTGACTCCACAAGCGACGTGAGCGCGGCGCTTGCCCGGGCCAGCTCCGCTGCGCGCGCGTCGATGGCGTCGAGCCGTGCGCTCGCGCGATGCACGGCGTCCTCGGCGGCACGCACAACGTCGGTGACGGCATTGACCCCGGACGGCGACACGGCCGCCCCGGCAGCCTCGGCGTGGGCCGTCGCCTCGGAGATCAGGCCCGTTGCATCCACTATCGCCGCATCGAGGCTCGCCGTCAGTGCCGCGTCGTAGGTCGAACGCAGGCTCGCGAGGGTTGCCTCTGCGGCGGGAACCCTCGCAGTTGTCGCTTGGATGTCGCGGCGCACGTCGTTGAGTCGCACGGGTGCGGCAACCTCAACCCCGCGCAGTGTTGCGAAGTCGCGGTCCTGGTTGGCGAGAGCCGCGATCGCTGACTCGCAGAAAGCGGTGATCTGCAGCGTCCACTCGCGCTGCTTCTGCACGGACTCCGGGAAGGCATCGTCGAGTTGCTGCTGCAGCCGGAACGCCGCGTTGAGTTGCGTGCGCGCCCGACCGAGAGTCGCGTGGAAGTCGCGCGTGCGCTCCTCACCGAACTGCGCGAAGGCGAAGCCCAGCTCGTCGTCCGCGGCCTTGACCGCCTCGTCGGCGCGCACGAGCAGCACGTTGGCCTGCGTGCGCAGCATCGGGAGCCCGCTCGCGGCACTCGGCCGCGCGCCATCCCGGCGGCGGAAGAGCAAAACGAGGGCCCAGCCGATGGCGACAAGGGTGATGATTGCGACGGTTGCGCCCCCAAGAATTAAGCCCCTGAGGAGCGCGCTGTCGTCCATGTCGTGCATTTTACGGGGATCGGACTCGCCCGAACCGGCGTATCCTCCCAGCTTTACCCATCATCCGGCTTTATCGTTGCGGTGTGTGGCGCGCTGATAGAGCAGAAGATGACTTCCATGAGGAAGCCGAGAACGACCATGTCCATGCCCAGATCCAGGTGACTTCACCGCACGCCATCAACCTTGGCGACATCAACGGTGGGGGCGGCAACGTCGCAGAACCGGTGTGGGCCGACTGGCGTGAGGAGCTTGCCAACGTCGGCGGGCGCTCGTCGCTGTTGCATTTCGTCGACACCCCGCGCAGCCGCATCGAGCTTTCGACAACCCACCCCGGCGGACTCGCGCAATTCATCACCGGCAAGTCGACGCTGCTTTCCAACCTCATTCGCGACGACCTTGCGCTGCGTACGGCAAAGGTCGCCGCGGGTCTCATCGCGACTAAGGGCGTCGAGCTCGCGACAGCTCGCGGAATCGACGCCATCCACCTCGGCATCGGAATCGCCGAATGGCAGTTCGAGGGCGAGGACTACCGTGCCCCCGTACTGCTGCGCCCCCTCGCCATCCGCCGCCACGGCCGCGACTTCGAGGTGCGCCTGCGTGGCTCCGCGTTCCTCAACCCGGCAATGGCGCGCGCGCTCAAGGCGCAGTTCGACCTCGACCTCGACGCCGATGCCTTCGTTGCACTCACCGACGACGACGGAACCTTCAAGCCCAACCCGGTGATCGATCGCCTGCGTGGTCTCACCGGCCACCTTGAGTGGTTCAACGTCTCACCGCGACTCGTTGTGTCGTCGTTCATCGACATCGCCACCGGCCTGCGCGATGACGCCAACGACCTCGACCACCCCGTGCTCGACGCGCTCGCCGGAAACCCGGCGGCCAAGTGGAGTGTGCAGGAGAGCTTCGCACCCGTTGAGGCTCAGAACGCCGACGCCCGCCCGCCGCAGACCGACGGACTGCTGCTCGACGCCGACTCCGAGCAGGAAAATGTCATTGCCCACATCGCCGCGGGCAACTCGATAGTCGTAAAGACGCTCCCGGGCACCGGTGGCACGCAGACCATCGTCAATGCCATCGGAACTCTCGTTGGCCAGAACAAGCGAGTGCTGGTTGTTGGCGCTCGCCGTGCCGCGCTTCAGGGCATTGCGGACCGCCTGACCGACGTCGGACTGCCGGGGCTCGCCGTTGCCCCACGCACCCTGCGCCGCGACCTCATCCGCGCCATCTCCCGCAACGAGAAGGCGAAGCAGCCCCTCGTCGCCGAGGTTGACGAAGCCCTCGTGCGCCTGCGCAAGGTGCTGCTCGACTATCGCGGTGCCCTCGGGCGCCCCGACCCCGTGCTCGGCATCTCGGTGCTCGACTGCGTCACGGAACTGTCGCGCCTCTCGCTGCTTCCTGACGCGCCATCCACCACCGCTCGCCTGTCGCGCGGTGCCGTTGAAGCACTCGCGACGGATCGGTTCCGTGCGGCGCAGACAATGGTTGCCGCCGCGAACCTCGGCGAATTCAAGTACGGCCCCGGAGACTCGCCCTGGTACGGCGCGCAGTTCCCGACAAGCGAGGCAGCCGCGAGCGCACACAACCTCGCCAAGCGCCTCTGGAACGAAGACGTGCCGCGCCTCGTCGAGCGCGCGACAACCCTCATCGCTTCGACGCATATGCGTCCGTTCGGCACGATCAGCGAGCTCGGCACCTACCTGCGCCTGCTCACCGACCTGCGCGACACACTCGACCGCTTCCAGCCCGTCGTCTTCGACCGGCCCATCGGTGAGCTTGTGATTGCCACCTCGCCGCGTCGCGAGAACCCCGAAATGCCCGCCGCCAACCGTCGCCGCCTGCGCAAGCTCGCGAAGGAGTACGTGCGCCCCGGCGTGCACGTGAGCGACATGAATGCGGCCCTCGTGCGCATTCAGCAGCAGCGAGTGCTCTGGCAGCGCTTCGTTGCGGAGGGTGTGACACCCGAGGTTCCCGTCGGCATCGCGGATGTTCAGGTGATGTTCCAGCAGGTTGAACAGGACCTCGCGGCCCTCGACCGTCCGCTCGGCAACGAGCGCGCCCTCAGCTCGCAGCCCATCAACCTGTTGCTCGATCTGCTGCGCGAACTCGCCGCAGACTCCGACGTTTTGCACAACCTGCAGGAGCGCACGGCTCTCGTCACGACGCTGCGCGAACTCGAGCTCGACCCGCTCATCGCCGACCTCGCGCAGCGCCACGTGCCCGAGCAGCAGGTCGCAGCCGAACTCGAACTGGCCTGGTGGCGTTCAGCCCTCGGCTCGCTGCTCGAAGCCGACCGCGCCCTCCTTGGTGCAAACACCTCAGTTCTCGATCGCCTCGAAGCAGATTTCAGACTCGTGGATGAAGCGCACGCAGCCGGGAGCGCACAGCTTCTCGGTTGGCAGCTCGCCGAGAACTGGAAAATCGGACTCGTCGACTGGCCGGACGAAGCGAGCGCACTCAAGCGCCTGCTGCGTCGCGAGCGATCGACCGCGTACGACCTGCAGACGAGCGCCCCGCACCTCTCGCGCGCCGTCGCACCGGTCTGGCTCGCCTCGCCCTACGAGGTGTCCACGATCAGCGACAGCATGCCGTTCGACTGCGTAGTGCTCGTCGACGCTGGTGCAACGACCCTCGCGGAGAACGTCGGAGCCATCCGTCGTGCCCGCCAGGTTGTCGTCTTCGGCGACCCGGTCACCCAGACTCCCGCGCCCTTCATTCTCTCGATCGGCGACGAACAGACCGAGCCTGAGGTCGACGACCAAGCCCTCAACGAACTTCACGACAACTCGGCGCTCGCCCGCCTCGGCTCGCTGCTGCCCGGGTTCTCGCTTACGCGCTCCTACCGTCCCGGTGGAGAAGATCTCGCCGAACTCGTCAACCGCCGCTTCTACGGCGGGCGAATCCAGTCGCTGCCGTGGGCCGGCAGCTTCCTCGGACACGGCAGTCTCGCGATCGACTACGTCGCCGACGGGCACGGCATGCCCGACAGCTATACGGGCGCCGTCGAAAGCACCGACGCAGAGGTAGCCCGGGTCGTCGACATGGTGCTCGCGCACGCTGCGACGCGATCACGCGAGTCGCTGATGGTCATCACCGCCTCACCCCTGCACGCGGTGCGCGTGCAGCAGGCGGTTCTCACCGCCGTATCGTCGCGCCCCGAGCTCAACGACTTCATCATCGGCGATCGCCCCGAACCCTTCGCCGTTATGACAATCGACCAGGCCGTCGCCGAAAGCCGCGACCGGGTCATCTTCTCGATCGGATTCGGCCGCACCCCGCACGGCCGTGTGCTCTCCAACTTCGGTGTACTCGGACGCCCCGGCGGAGAACGCCTGCTCGCCGTCGCAATGACACGTGCGCGCCGCTCAATGGTGATCGTCACCTGCTTCAAGCCGAGCGACATCGACGACAGCCGCATGAGTCACGGCGCCGTCGCCCTCGCGGAACTCCTCGCCGAGGCCGATGCGCGCCTCGCCGACATTCCGTTCCCCGACGACTCCGACCCCATGCTCGTCGACCTCGCACGTCGCCTCGAGGCACGACATGTCAACGTCGCACTCGGGCACCGCGGCAAGCTTGGGCTCGTCGCATCCAATGGCGGAATCTGCGTCACGATCGAGACCGACGCCATTTTGCACAAGGGAACGCTGCGCGAATCACTGCGCCTGCGCCCCGAACTGCTGCGCCGCCTCGGCTGGCACTACTTGCGCGTGCACTCCTTCGAACTCTTCAGCGACCCGGATGCCGTCGCCAAGCGCGTCGCCGTGATGCTCGGCATCGACCTGTCGCCGGTGACCGAGCCGATCAACATCGTCCAGGTCTCTGCTGTTCGCTAGTGACTGCTGTTCGCTGATGACTGCGTTTTGCTAATGACTGTGTTTTGCTAATGACTGACCAGCTGGATCCTGCTGCGGCAGACGAAACCCCCGCGCCGCGCCGCAAGCACCGCCGTGTCACGACCGAGCCCGTGCCCGGAACCGACCCGAACCCCACCCCGGAACCCGCACGCAGCACGGGCACCGAAAACGACGCGCGCCTGAAGCAGGATGTTCCGCCGCACTGGGGCTAGCCCTTGGTTGTTCGCGCAAACTTCTGAGTTGCGCACCCTTGACGCGCTTGGGAGCATGCGAAAGTCCCAGTTCCAGTGAAACTGAGACGCCTACCCGGGTGCACTTCGCGAAACGCCCTAGAGTTGCGCCATGTTCAAGTCGATCGCGGTGATTGCCCTCAGCGCCTCC
>Ga0247805_1001158_pt1 | contig 12810 bp, 12 predicted proteins | sample UWRJL044104R1_FD_180930 | JGI IMG/M metagenome (GOLD analysis project Ga0247805, IMG submission 180930) | Plant litter microbial communities from Arlington Agricultural Research Station in Wisconsin, United States - UWRJ-L044-104R-1 | ecosystem: Environmental > Terrestrial > Plant litter >...
ACGATTGGTTTTGGATCTTTAGAGCAAGGTGCAAATGAAAGAGATCGTGAAGATATCCAGCAATATAATATTGTAACCAATATCAATTTAGGTAAATTATTACCTCCTAAATGGGGAATAAACCTTCCTTTTAATTATGCTATCGGAGAAGAAGTAATTACGCCGGAATACGATCCGTTTAATCAGGATATAAAGTTAGATCAGTTATTAAGAGAAACTACTGATGCGGCAGAAAGAGAAAATATCAGAACCCGTGCGGTAGATTACACAAAACGAAGAAGCATCAATTTTATTGGAGTAAGAAAAGACAGGGCGCCGGAGCAAAAACCACATGTTTATGATGTTGAAAATTTTACATTCTCGCAATCATATAATCAGGTAGAGCGTCATGATTATGAAGTAGAAAGTTATCTTGATGAGCAATCGAATACAGCTGTAAATTATGCTTATACTTTTCAGCCAAAAGAAATAGTGCCTTTCAAGCAAACTAAATTCATGAAAAAAAGTGAATATTGGAAATTGTTAAGTGATTTTAATTTTAATTACCTGCCTTCTAATGTCTCTTTTAATACCAATATTTTAAGACAAAGTAACCGTCAGCAGTTTAGAGAAGTCGAAGTGCAGGGAATTGGTCTTGATCCTTTGTTCAGAAGAAATTTTGCCTTTAATTATCAATATGGTTTTGGTTATAATTTGACAAAATCATTAAAATTAAATTATACCGCGGCATCGAATAATATAGTGAGAAACTTTTTAAATGATGATAACACCCCAAAAGAAGATTTTAATATTTGGGATGATTATCTGGATATTGGAACTCCGAATCAGCACTTACAGCAATTAGTGCTGAATTATGAAATTCCTATTAATAAAATTCCGGTTTTTAGTTTCGTAAAAGCATCTTATTCTTATACGGCCGATTATAACTGGCAGCGCTCTTCTACTGCATTTTCTGAATATGAGGAGCAAAATCCTGATGGATCATTCTCTACTTATAATTTAGGAAATACAATTCAAAATGCGAATTCAAATACGCTTACGACAACTTTAAGCATGAATACGTTATACAAATATTTGGGATTAACGCCAGGATCAAAATCAGCTGCAAAACCAAAACCGGCAGCGCCGCCAAAACCGGGAGAGAAAATTGTAAATACGGCAAAACCAGTAACAAGCAGCAGTCCGTTTTATGATGGTATGATTGGTATTTTGACCAGTATAAAAAATATTCAGGTTAACTATACTAAAAATAGCGGTACTGTTTTACCGGGTTATACGCCGGGTGTAGGTTTCTTTGGGACATCACGACCAACTTTAGGATTTATTTTTGGAAGCCAGGATGATGTACGTTATGAAGCTGCAAAAAGAGGCTGGCTGACCGATTATCAGGATTTTAATCAAAGTTTTACACAGGTAACTAATAAGCTTTTAAAAGTTACAGCGAATATCGATTTACTGCCGGATTTAAAAGTTGATTTGGCTATGGATCGTGCTTATTCTGAAAATACATCGGAGCAATATAGTGTTATCGACGGAAATTATACACCACTATCACCTTATACATACGGAATGTTCTCGATTTCGACTGTATTAATTAAAACCGCATTTTCGACAAGTAGTGCAACTGAATCTTCAGCTTTTGATGATTTTAGACAGAACCGTTTAGTGATAGCAAACCGTTTGGCAGAAGAACGCTATGGTGCCGGAACAGTAATTCCAAGATATGGAGATGCCAATAATACTATTACGGATGAAACAGATCCTAATTATAAAATCTATGCTTCCAATCAGGGATATCCTATAGGGTTTACAAAAAGTAATCAGGCTGTTTTACTACCTGCATTTTTAGCAGCTTATTCAGGAGGTGATGCTTCAAATAGCTCAACTAGTATTTTTAAAAATTTCCCTATTCCAAACTGGAGTGTAAAATATAATGGTTTAATGCGTTATAAATATTTTAAAGATAAGTTTAAGCGTTTTTCATTACAGCACAATTACCGTGCATCCTATACGATAAACCAGTTTAGGTCTAATTTTGATTATGCCGAAAAACCGGACGGGCAAGATGTTAATACCAATTTCTTTAATAAAACCATCATGTCCAATGTCAATTTGGTAGAGCAGTTTAGTCCGCTTATCAGGGTAGATTTTGAGCTGAAAAGTTCGTTAAGAATCCTTACTGAAATTAAAAAAGACAGAGCTTTATCAATGAGTTTTGATAATAATTTATTGACAGAAGTAAAAGGTATGGAGTATATCGTAGGGATGGGATATCGTTTTAAAGATGTTATTTTCTCATCAAGACTTGCTGACAGCCCAACCGGAATTATCAAAAGTGACATTAATATCAAGGCAGATTTTTCACTTAGAAAAAATGAAACACTGGTGCGTTATTTAGATTATGACAACAATCAATTGGCGGCAGGGCAGAATATATGGGCATTAAAACTTACTGCAGATTATTCGTTCAGTAAAAACCTTACTGCAATATTCTATTACGATCATTCGTTCTCAAAAGCAGTAATTTCTACGTCATTTCCTTTAACGAACATTAGATCAGGGTTTACACTTCGATATAATTTCGGAAATTAATTTTTTAGTTTCTAAACCGGATTTCATTAGAAGATTATTACATTTGTGGCTTAATTATTAAATTATCAATTTTCAAACATAGTATTATGAGCATACCAGCAAATTTAAAGTACACAAAAGATCACGAATGGGTAAGCATCGAAGGAGATGTTGCAACTGTAGGAATTACTCATTTTGCACAAAAAGAGTTAGGAGATATCGTGTATGTTGAAGTAGAAACTTTAGATCAGACCCTTGATAAAGATGAGGTTTTTGGAACAGTTGAAGCTGTAAAAACAGTATCTGATTTATTTTTACCTTTAACAGGAGAAATTATTGCTTTTAATGACAGTCTTGAGAGTGCTCCGGAAACAGTAAACTCTGATCCTTACGGAGCTGGATGGATGATTAAAATAAAAATTGCTGATGCATCAGAAATAGATTCATTATTATCTGACGAAGCTTACAAACAACTTATCGGTGCCTAAACAATTCCTGTTGCTCTGGGCAATATTATGCTCAGGTATTATTACTTATTTTTGTTTAACGGATTCAAGTAATATTCCTGCTGTAAGTTTTCCGAGTATAGATAAAATTGTACATTTTTGTTTTCATTTTGGATTTACAATATCATGGATTTTGTTCTTCAAAAAAGAACTTAAAGGGAAAGCTCCTGATGATTATAAAGCTTATCTGATTTCGTTTATATTTTCTGTTTTTTTTGGAATTACAATCGAAATCCTGCAAGGTGTTTTTACAGTCACAAGAGCGTCTGACGTAACTGATGTTTTAGCAAATGCACTTGGAGCTGTAGTTGGAGTTTTTACTGCAATAGCTTTCAAAAAGCAAATCGATAAAATATAAGAATATAATTACCCACTTCGGTGGGTTTTTTGTTGCCAAAAAATCAAGCTCTAAAAAGTGCGTTTTTTTCTGAATTTTAAATGTATTTTTGTCGCAATTCCATATCATCATGAATGTTAAGCAATATTTAGATTCAACCTACTTAAAAACTGCCTCGCAAGCCGGACTTTCGGAAGCAGAAAATACTATCGTGGTTAAGAATGCAATTCAGGAAGCGATTGATGAAGGTTTTAAGTTAATAATGATCCGTCCTGAACATGTAGTTTGGGCTAAGGAAATGATTTTGAAAGCCAATTCGACTTTATTGGTAGGGACCGTAATCGATTTTCCGGAAGGAAAAGAAAATCTAGAAACTAAAATTAAAGAAGCTAATAAAGCCATTGAAGACGGAGCAGACGATCTTGATTTTGTCTGCAATTATGAAGCTTTTAAAAACGGAGAAACTGATTTGGTAAAACAGGAAATCCTAATAGGAACACAAATTGGTCTCGCGAATAATAAAACAGTAAAATGGATTATTGAAGTTGCGGCTTTGAGCGATAAAGAAATTATCCAGCTTTCGGCTTTGATAAAAAATGTTGTTATATCGCATTTTAAAGAAGATGATTATGCCTCGGTTTTTGTAAAATCGTCAACCGGTTTTTATGAAACTCAGGATAATTTACCAAACGGAGCTACGGTTCCCACGATTATAATAATGTTAGAAAATGCATCGCCTTTGTCAGTAAAAGCTGCCGGAGGAGTCAGGTCTTATGATGATGCAATAGAAATGATTCGTTTAGGAGTCAAACGAATCGGAACTTCGGCTGCAAAAGCAATTGCAAACGGAGAAAATACCACAAATCAATATTAAATGAAAACCTACATTTACGTGAATAAGATTTTCTTATCTTTTATTTTTACATTTTCTGCCTTGTCAGCTTTTTCACAAGAGAGCAATTCTTCGATTAAACAGGGTTTTACTTCAGAACAATTTCCTGTTTTTCCAAACTGCGAAAATTTACAATCAAAAAAATTAGAGAACTGTTTTTATAAAGAAGTTCAGGATTTTGTATTTCAAAACTTTGAAGTTCCTGAAAATTTAAAACAAGCAAATTACAAAGGCGAAGTAAAAGTACTTTTTGAAGTAGATGCCAATGGAGAGTTTAAAGTGATTTATGTGAATGCTGCTAATGATGCATTATCAGAAGAAGCGAAACGAGTTTTTGGAAAATTTCCTAAAATAAAACCATCGACTTATAACGGAAAACCAACTTATTCAAAATACACAATTTCAATTGATATTCCTTTAAAAAGTGCAGATCAAATTGCTGAAGAAGCTTTGGCGGCGGCACAAATTTTAAAACCGGTAGAAAAACCAATGACAGAGCTGGACAGTATTGTATATAAAAAATACAATAATCCGGAATTCGAAAGTCATCTGAATATTCCATTCTCACACAGTTACTATGCGCAATTTGATGGCGCCATGAATCAGGTTGGGAGTAATAATCACACCGCATCAAAACCATATACCTATGCAGAGGTTTCTAAATATTACAACTTAAAAGCAGTAAACGAATCACTTCAGAAAAATGTTTCGAGCTGGTTAGGAAGAAAATTCTGGAACGAAAATCTCGTTCAGATTCAGGGCGAAGATTATTGGCTGTCTTTAAATCCTATTCTTGATTTGCAATTAGGTAAAGCCTCAGATATTGATGCTTCGTACACTTATGTAAATACACGTGCCTTAAATTTTAGGGGAGGTTTAGGTAAGAACCTTAATTTTACAACAACAGTTTTTGAAAGTCAGGGACGATTTGCAGGTTATTTTAATGATTATGCCGAAACACTAAAACCTTCAGGAGGAAATCCTGCCATTATTCCGGGTATGGGAATTGCGAAACGATTTAAAACAGATGCTTACGATTTTCCTTTAGCAGAGGCCAATATTACTTTTGCTCCAAGTAAGTTTTTTGATTTTCAGTTAGGTTACGGAAGAAATTTTATTGGAGACGGATATCGTTCTTTGTTCGAAAGTGACGGAGCAAGTCCGTATCCTTATTTTAAAATCAACACGAATTTCTGGAAAATAAAATACACCAACACCTATATGTGGCTTAAGGATGTTCGTCCTGATGTTACATTAGAAAAAACCTACGCGACAAAATTCATGGCGAATCATTATTTAAGCTGGAATGTGTCGAACAAACTGAATTTAGGATTTTTTGAATCTGTAGTTTGGACAGATACGAATAACAGAGGTTTTGATATCAACTTCGTAAATCCAATTATTTTTTATCGTTCAGTAGAGTTTTCGTCATCTTCAAGAAGTGGAAACGCACTTTTAGGAATGTCAGGAAAATACAAATGGAATAACAATGTAAACTTATATGCTCAGTTTTTATTGGATGAATTTTCAGTAGGAGATATGGCTGGAGGAGAAAATAGCTGGAAAAATAAATTCGGTTATCAGTTAGGGGCAAAATACTTCAATGCTTTTAAGATAAAAGACTTATTACTGCAATTAGAGTACAATCATGTACGTCCATATGTGTATTCGCATAGTGCTGTAATTACCAATTACGGACATAATAATCAAAGTATTGGACATCAGTGGGGTGGTAATTTTGAAGAATTTGTCGCAATTGGACGTTATCATAAAGGACGTTATTATGCTGATGCTAAATTTACAGTTGGTAAACGAGGGTTAGATTTTGACACCGCCGAAGACAGCTATAATTACGGCGGGAATATTTATAAAAGCTACGATGTAGACCGACCATATGACAAAGGGGTAAAAGTAGGTCAGGGAAATAAAACAAATGTTTTTATTGCCGATATTCAGGGAGGTTATGTGGTAAACCCAATGACAAATCTCAAGTTTTTTGCAAGTTTCCTGTATAGAAATTTTGATCCTACACAAGAAACGGCAACAACTTTTAAGCAAAGCACAACCTGGTTCACGATAGGATTGCGTTCAGATATCTTTAACTGGTATTTTGATTACTAGTTTTTAATAAGATTTTTCGAAATAATTATGTTAAAGATTTGCAAGTCCTTATTCTGTAAAGGTTTTATTGAAAAAAATCTAATTTTATAGGTAAGTATTCTACAATCTAATTTGTACATTTGCACCACTCAAAAAAAACATACAAACAAATACCGTATTGAACGCTACTAAAAATACATTTTCAATAAAATCAATATTTAACGATTTCAAAGAGATTACCAAGGCTGGTTTAGCGATCAGTGTATTATTCTCTTCGATTGCCGGATATTTGTTAGGTGTTAATGATGAACATCCTTTTAAATGGAGTGTTTTACTGGTTTTAATGATTGGTGGGTATTGCATGGTTGGAGCTTCTAATGCTTTTAATCAGGTAATCGAAAAAGATATCGATTCATTAATGGATCGTACAAAAAATCGTCCTGTTCCTTCAGGTAGAATGTCTCCAAAAATGGCGTTATTTGTAGCGAGTTTGCTAACCATTATTGGTATTGCATTATTGTATACCATCAATGCAAAGTCGGCAATGTTTGCAGCGATTTCAATATTTTTATATACAAGTGTTTATACACCTTTAAAAACAGTAACTTCGTTATCGGTTTTTGTGGGTGCTTTTCCGGGTGCAATTCCTTTTATGTTAGGCTGGGTTGCGGCAACAGGAGAGTTTGGTATTGAGGCAGGAACACTTTTTTTAATTCAGTTTTTCTGGCAGTTTCCTCATTTCTGGGCAATTGGCTGGTTCTTATATGAAGATTACGAGAAGGCTGCTATATTTATGTTACCAACAGGTAGAAAAGACAGAAAGACTGCTTTGCAGATTATTTTATATACAGTTTGGCTTATAATAGCATCGTTGTTGCCTTCTTTAGGATTTACAGGACAATTATTTATAACGCCAATTGCAGCAATATTAGTTTTTTTGTTAGGTTTATGGATGTTATTTTACGCAGTGCGTTTGTATCAGTTGCGAACTGCAAAAGCGGCAAGAACATTAATGCTGGTGAGCGTTTCATATATTTCGTTACTGCAAATAGTATTTATAGTAGATAAATTTTTAAGATAGTTATGGAAATGACAATGACAATGACAACAGGTGAAGAGCAATTAAGAAAAGCGAAATCAGCAAAACTGATTTTGTTATTTGCAATGGTGAGCATGACAATGATGTTTGCCGGACTTACAAGCGCATTTGTGGTAAGTAAATCCAGAGCCGACTGGTTGAAGAATTTTGAATTACCAACGGCATTTTATTATAGTACAGCCGTAATTTTGGGATGTAGCATTACTTTTTATCTGGCTAAAAAAGCCATTCAAAAAGATAACAGAGGCGCAACTACAGCATTGCTTTTGTGTACATTAGCTTTAGGGGTTTTATTTGTGGTTTTACAGTTTGTAGGTTTTGGACAAATTGTAAAAAGCGGGTATTATTTTACTGGAGAAGGTAGCTCAATTACTACAACTTTTTTATATGTAGTTACGGTAACGCACTTATTACACTTGGCTGGAGGTTTGATTTCACTTTTAATTATAATTTATAATCATTTTAAACAAAAATACAATTCGACTCAAACTCTTGGTATAGAACTAGGTGCGATGTATTGGCACTTTTTGGATTTATTATGGGTATATTTATTTTTATTTTTATATTTCTTTAAATAAGAAAAAAACGTAAATTTGGGAACTTTTTAACGAATATCTTTTATGGAAGCGACAGTTACTACTGCAAACAACGAAAAAACTTGGGGAGGCGGGCATGAGATCCAGCCATTAGGAGCAAGTTATGGTAAAATGATGATGTGGTTTTTTATCGTATCAGATGCCCTGACATTCTCTGGATTTTTAGCAGCTTATGGTTTTTCTAGATTTAAATTTATCGAAACATGGCCTTTGGCTGATGAAGTGTTTACTCACTTCCCATTTATGCACGGTGTTTCGGCTCCAATGTATTATGTAGCCTTAATGACTTTTATTTTGATTTTCTCATCTGTAACAATGGTTTTGGCTGTTGATGCAGGTCATCAAATGAAAAAAACAAAAGTAGCAATCTACATGTTTTTAACTATTATTGGAGGTATTATATTCGTTGGTTCTCAGGCTTGGGAATGGAAAAACTTCATTAAAGGTGAATATGGTGCTGTTGAAACAGTAGGAGGAAGTTTGTTGCAATTCGTTGATAAAGATGGTAAAAGAGTTGCTCTTGAAGAGTTTGCTGTAAAATTACCAAATCAACCGGAAGCACTTACAAGAGCTAAGTCAACTTGGTTTATGGAAAGTGCAGAAACATTGCCAACATATTCTGTAGCAGATATTCAGGCGGGTTTTAAAGCACACCCTGAATTATTAATAAGAACAGAGCATCTTACAGCGCAAAAGAAAAAAACAGTTTTATCCAGAGCAGAATCTGAAGAGCGTTTAAATACTGCAAAATATGTAGTAGAAGGAGCGAACTTAACCAGAAACGAATACGGAAGTAAATTATTTGCTGATTTCTTTTTCTTCATTACAGGATTTCACGGTTTTCACGTAATTTCAGGAATTATCATTAATATCATTATTTTCTTTAATGTATTATTAGGTACTTACGAAAAAAGAAGAAGCTACGAAATGGTAGAGAAAGTTGGTTTATACTGGCACTTTGTCGATTTAGTTTGGGTATTTGTATTTACAGTTTTCTACTTAGTTTAATTTTAGATTTTAATTATTATGTCACACGAACACGTATCAAATACAAAAAGAATCTGGTTTGTTTTTGGATTACTATCAGCAGTAACTACAGTAGAAGTTATTCTTGGTATTATAAAACCAGCATCATTAGAGTTTACTCATTTTTTAGGTTTGAATTTGTTAAACTGGATATTTTATATCCTTACAATATTCAAAGCATATTATATAGTATGGGCATTTATGCACATGGAAGGTGAAAAAAGCAGCCTTAGATGGTCAGTTGTTTCACCAGTTATTTTCCTAGTTTTATATTTATTGTTTATTCTGTTGACAGAAGGACATTATATTTATGGGGTTTTTAAAGATTCTACTATTAAATGGAATTTTTAACATGATATTAATTCGAAAAGAGTCCCGATAACATCGGGATTTTTTTATTTTTGTACCTCAATAACTTCCGGTAATAAAATGAAAAAAAATATAGTTCTCTTTGTCCTTTTTGTTTTGCCAATTGTAGCCTATTTGTTTTTTGCTTCAGGTGTAAATAGCTTTACTAAACTTCCCACAATAACTCCTAAAATTGCCGACTTTGGTAATTGGAAATCCCTTAAAGGAGAAAAAGTAACCTTAGATAATAAAATTACCATTCTTGGTTTTTCAGGAACTGAGATTTTAAAAAACAGAGGTAACTTTTTTAATCTAAACGAAAAAATTTATCAGCGTTACAACGGTTTCAAAGATTTACAATTTGTAGTCGTTTGTCCGTTGGGAACTGAAAAAGATGCAGAGAAAATTGTTGAGTCACTTGGTGCTTTTACAGACGTTTCAGGATGGCATTTTGTTTTTGCTTCACCAGAGGAAATCAAAGGCTATTATGATCAATTACATCTAAAAGGAAAATTAGATCAAAACCTTGGTACTTCGAATGTTTATATCGTCGATAAAGAACGAAACTTAAGAGGGCGAAAAGATAAAGAAGAATATAAAGAGGGATATAATACTTTTCATCCTTCTGAGTTGAGTAATGAAATGCTTGACGATTTCAAAATAATTCTATACGAATATCGTGCAGCTCTAAAAAAGAACCACAACGCAACAAAAGAACTTTAATCTTTATATCATGTTTAAAAATAAATCATATATCGGAATTTCGTTTATTATTTTAATATTCGGGATTTATGCCGTGCCTAAAATTGTTGACAGAATAAACAAAGGTGAAGTTGTAAAAGGGAATCGTTTAGATAATGTAGGAGTAAAATCCAACTCTGATGCTAAATTGATGACAATAGGACCGGCGCCTAAATTTGAGTTAACGAATCAGGATAACATTAAAGTTTCAAACGAAACCTATAAAGGTAAAGTTTACGTTCTGGAGTTTTTCTTTACAACTTGCCCGTCAATTTGTCCAAAGATGAATTTAAGTATGTTAGAGATCGAGAAAACTTTCTTTGGGAATCCAAACTTTGGAATCGTTTCGATCACTATAGATCCTAGTCACGATACGCCGCAGGTTCTAAAAGATCATGCGAAATTATTAGGAGTAAAATCTTCTAACTGGAATTTTCTAACAGGCGATAAAGCTACTATTATGGACTTATCAAATAAAGGGTTTAATCTTTATGCAGGAGAGAATGAAAAAGTAAGCGGTGGTTTCGAACATTCAGGTTTATTTGCATTGATTGACAAAGATGGAAATATTCGTTGCAGAAAAGATGAATTTGGAAATCCGAACATTTATTACGACGGACTGGATAAAAAAGGCGTAAGAGATATTCAGGAAGATATTAAAATATTATTAGCAGAATAAAATGGAAGATCATTCATTAGAAAAAAAGTATAGCAAACTTATTGTTGCGGTTTCAATTATTATTCCGGTTGTAGTGGCTATTTTGTTCGGAGTTAAATTAAAAGATTTTGGTGTTAACGTAGAGCCGCTTTCGTTTTTGCCTCCAATTTATGCAACAACAAATGGTATTACGGCTATTGTTTTAGTTTTGGCGGTAATTGCTATTAAAAACGGAAAACAAAAGCTTCACGAACGTTTAATGACTTTTGCGATTGCATTATCGGTTGCGTTTTTGGTCATGTACGTGGCTTATCATATGACTGCTGATTCTACCAAGTTTGGTGGCGAAGGCGCGATACGATATATTTATTTCTTTATTTTAGTAACACATATATTGTTGTCTATTGCAATTATACCGTTGGTATTAATCACTTATGTAAGAGCTCTTGCAAAACGTTTTGACAGACATAGAAAAATAGCTAGAATAACTTTTCCGCTTTGGTTATATGTTGCGGTTACGGGTGTTATAGTTTACTTAATGATATCTCCTTATTATGTTTAAAATAGAAAATAGAATAAAGAATAAAGAAAATAGAGTAGAAGGCAAATTTAAGAGTTCTTTTTTATCGAAATGCCTCTATGTTCTATTCTCCATTTTCTTTTCTTTTAGTGCTAACGCTCAATGTGCGATGTGTCGCGCTGCACTTGCAGGAGATTCGAATGTGAAAAAAGCGGAGGCTGTAAATAACGGAATCGTTTATTTGATGGTAATTCCTTATTTACTCGTGGTTGTAATTGGAGTTCTTGTTTATAGAATGTACAAATCGAAAACAAAAAAAGCAGAATAATTTATTCTGCTTTTTTGTTTTAATAGTTTCTGGTTATGGCTTAAAACTACGCCATGTTTTCTGGTATTATACCTATTTTAAAAAAAACTTTCTAGAAGCTATTGCTTTGTGAGAAGCATAGTATATAGTCGCAAAAAGTGATTTTTAATATGTTTATTAAAAATAAGCCTTACGAAAACGTTGCAATTAACAACAGTGAATCTGTTAATAAAATTAGTTTTAATGCGTTTTTGTAATGCTATTTGATCATTAATGATATGGTATTTGGTTAATTATATTATCTTTTAATAAAAATTCAATTACGTACGTAAAGACTTGTTTTTAATTATATTTTTATAAGTAATTAATTACAAATTACTTGTAAATTGAAATTGCAAATTACCATATCATCCATAATAGTTTTATTGTTAGCTAGTTCGATAGCTGCGGGTCTCATTACTACAGATTTTTTTTATGCCCCTACAAGTTTTGCTTATTACAGTTTTTGCTTAGTAACGTTTAGTATTGTAATTATATTCTCTTTTTGTTATTTAAAGAAAAGAACATCGATATTTCTTAAAAAACCAATTGTCTTTTTTGGAATCTGGGTTTTATATATCTTTTTTAAGTTTCTTAACAATGAGGCAACTTCTTTATTTGTTTTTTACATTTTAGCACTTTATTTTTTACTAATTAGCCTCACTTCATTATTTAGTTTACAACGATTTAGTCTTAAAGCCTTTTTTTATGCCGTAATTATATTTAGCTCATTAGAATCAATTTATTGTATTCTTCAATATTTGGAGATTTTTAGAAGCCACAGCGATCTGTTTTTTGTTACGGGGAGTTATAATAATCCAAATGTCACGGCAATATTTCTGGCTTTAACCACTCCTGTTTTTCTAAGTTTCTTTGATAATAAATACAAGAGGACTATTCAGTTTTGTTTTTTTATAATGCTCATTGCGTTGTTATTGCTTAAATGTCGTGCTGCATTTATTGGTATGGTTATCTCTACGATTGTTTTTTATGCTCTTGAATATAATTTTATGAATTGGGCAAAGAACAAAAAGAACAAAACTACAGTTAGAGCTTTAATTGTTTTAAGC